>Ga0181520_10011067_pt1 | contig 11930 bp, 13 predicted proteins | sample PEATcosm2014_Bin_29_FD_132451 | JGI IMG/M metagenome (GOLD analysis project Ga0181520, IMG submission 132451) | Peatland microbial communities from MTU Mesocosm Facility, Houghton, MI, USA - PEATcosm2014_Bin02_30_metaG | ecosystem: Environmental > Terrestrial > Soil > Wetlands > Peat | place...
ACCCGCAGGATGCCCAACGCGGCGCGACGGTCAGCGTCAGCGCGCTAGTGCGCGGCCACTAGAATCGAGCCGCCACAGCACGAAGGCCGCGAGCAAAGCCAGCACGGAATCGGTGGTCTCCGGGGTGTGCCCCGGAAGGTAGCGTTGCGCGGCTTCGAGCGCCGCCAGAGTGCACGCCACTGACGCGCCGGCATAGCCGTATGACCAGCCGGCTCGCCGCACCAGCCAAACGGCGGCCGCATAATCGAAGGTCTTCCTGAGCACGATCAACACGGCCGACTGCCAGGGCGAGCCCAGCGTGGCGGCGAAGGGTACCCACGAGATGGGAGCCGGCCGGTCGCTGAAGTGAAAGGGCGCCAGTTCGCGCAGCACGATCGCCGAACCCAGTATCCCGGCTAGCAGGACCGGCCGGCCACCCAGGCCAAGCGCGCGGTCTATGGCCAGCCATAAAAGCAGCGCCAGAGCGGCGCCCAAGACCTCGTCACGCGCCAGAACGCGCTCGGCAATCAGGATGCGCAGCGGCAGGCAAGCCATCGCCAACACCAGCCAGGACAGGCGCAGGCGCCCCACCAGGATCTTAATCGCCAGGGCGGCCGCCACCCATTCGGCGGCGCTGGCCCAGATCTCCACCGGAGAAATCGAGGAGGCGTGCCAGAAATACTCGAAGCCATTTCGCAGGCGAGTCCGGCTGAGCAGGGGGAAAAACGGATAGAGCTGATAGCCGCCCCAGCAGGCCAGCAGGAAAACCGAAGCGGGAGCGTGGCGCTCGCCCGGCTGGCGGTAGAGCTTCGCCCACACCCAGCGTGGCCAGAAGATCAGTGCCGCGCACGCGCCGGCCGCCGTGCCCGTGACGTTGGTGGCCACATCCAGCAGGCTGCACTGGCGTCCCGGCACGTAAATCTGAACCATTTCGATGGAAGCCGAGAGGACCAGCCCCAGTAAAATCGCCGGAACGGCCGCTGCGGCGCGTCGGTGCTTGCGTGCCAGTGTCAACGCGGCCGCCGCGCCCAGCGGAACATACAGCACCACGTTGACCGCGACATCCCGCAGCAGATAGCGGTCCCACTGGAAGGTCCACGAGTGCAGCAGAAAAGCCAGCGGATTGACGCGCGGGCTGAAATCGAAATGCCACGGATAGAGGGAGCCGTAAACGATCAGCGCGATAACCACCAGCAGCAGCCGGCGCACATTCTCCTCAGTGTTTGGCGAAGCGGCGCAGGCGGAAAACCTCGAGCACCGAGATGTACACGTTGACCAGCCCCAGGCCGCTGATGGCGCCGCGCAGATACAGGTTGCTCCACAGACGGCTGAGGCGGGGCGCCAGGCCGATGAAGTAATTGCCGTCCCAGTATTCGGTCCAGGGGAAGACCAGCAGAAAGAAGCCGATTTCGAGGCAAATGGCGATGAAGATGACGGCCGCCATCTTGTGATACCAGCGGTACACCGGGCGCTCTACGCCGGATGGCCCGGGAACGCCGCCGGCCTGTTCCGCCGGGGTCATGCCGCACCCGCCGTGTCGAACAGCTCCAGTTGCGCGGTGTCGTCAAGCGGGAACAGCGCGTGTGCGCGCACCGGCTCGAAGCTGAGACGGTGCAAGGGCGTCAGGCCGAATTCCTGGATAGCGTGGTAGTGCTCGGGAGTCGCATAGCCTTTGTGGGCCGCCAGCCCGTACTCGGGGTAGACCTCGTCCCAGACGCACATGCAGCGGTCGCGGTACACCTTGGCCACAATGGACGCCGCCGCGATGGCATGACAGCGGGCATCTCCTTTGATGAGGGGCCGCTGGGGAATCGGCAGATCGATATGCACGGCGTCGATCAGCAGGAAATCGGGCGCCGGTTGCAGGCGGGAAACCGCCAGCCGCATGGCCAGGCGGGAAGCCTGGTAGATATTGATCGTATCGATGGTGGCGGAATCCACGGCACCCACCGCCCAAGCTACGGCGCGCTCGCGAATCCGCGCATCCAACGCCTCGCGGCGCTCCGGATCGAGCAGCTTGCTGTCGTTGAGTCCGCGCACCGGCCGCTCGGGCGCCAGGATCACGGCGGCCGCCACCACGGGGCCGAACAGGGCGCCGCGGCCGACCTCATCCACCCCGGCCACCAAGCCGAAGCCCCGCGCGCGCAACTCGCGTTCCAGCGTCGCCTCGCAGCGGAATTTGCCGCGCCCGGACTGGGGCCGCATGGCTACGGTCGCGAACCTATTCGCGCTCTCGGAGACGGGCTGCCTTGCCCCGCAGAGCCCGCAGGTAGTACAGCTTTGCGCGCCGCACGCGGCCGGTGCGTACCACGTCGATGTGGTCGATCACGCGCGCGTTGACGGGGAAAATGCGCTCCACGCCCTGGCCGAAGCTGACCTTGCGCACGGTGATGCTCTCGCCCATGCCCGTATTATTGCGGGCGATAACGGTGCCCTCGAATGCCTGGAGCCGCTCCTTGTCGCCTTCCTTGATCTTGACGTGCACCCGGATGGTATCGCCGGGCCTGAACTGGGGGATGTCGGTCCGCTTGTTCTTCTGAATAAACTTGCTCACGAGCGCGTTCTGCATTTAAATGTCCTTGTAATCTTCTATCTTAACCGAGTCGGCCGTGGATTTGAGGGCTTCGTGTCCAGCCAATTTGGCCAATAGGTCCGGACGCAGCCGCGCGGTCTTTTCCAGGGCCGTGCGCCTGCGAAAGCGGCGGATCTCTTCGTGGTTGCCGTTGAGCAGGACCTCGGGCGCCTTCCAGCCGCGGAAATCCGCCGGACGAGTCCAGTGCGGGCAATCCAGCATACCTTCGCCGTGCCCGGTCTCCTGAAACGATTCGAAGGCCGCCGAGCTATCGTTCCCCAGCACGCCGGGCAGCAGTCGCGCCACCGCATCGATCACCACCGCGGCGGCCAATTCCCCGCCGCTGAGCACGTAATTTCCGATGGAAAGCTCGTCGTCGGCCAGGTGCTCGGCGACGCGTTCGTCCACGCCCTCATAGCGCCCGCAGATCAGCAGGATTTCGCTTTCCCGGCTGAGGCGGTTGGCGGCGGCCTGGTCGAACATGCGCCCTTGCGCCGAAAGCAGGATGGCCTGGCGGCCGGGCAAACGCTCCGGCCAGATCGATTCCACCGCCTGAAAGAGCGGCTCGGGTTTCAGCACCATGCCTTCGCCGCCGCCGAAAGGGCGGTCATCCACCGTCTTGTGGCGGTCGGTGGTCCAATCGCGCAGGTTGTGGATGCGTATCTCGACGATGCCGAACTCGCGCGCCCGGCCGACCACGCCATGCGCGAACGGCCCCTCGAAGAACTCGGGGAAAATCGTCAGCACATGGAAAATCACGTTCGGTTCAAATCCTTCAATCCTTCGGGTAATTCGACGGCGATGCGGCGGGCGGCGGGGTCGATTTCGACGCACAGAGAGCGGGCGAACGGAATGGTCCACGCGCCATCCACCACCAGCAGGCCCGTCCCGCCGGCATCCTCCCAGCCCGTAACGCTTCCCAGGGTCTCGCCGGTACGGCGATCCACCACCTGGCAGCCTTCCAGGTCCGAGAGGAAAAACTCGCCCGGCTCCAGGCCCACGCGCTCGCTCAGAGGGACGCGAACTTCCGCGCCGGTCAGCTTTTCCGCGTCGGAAATGGAATCCACGCCGCGAAACTTGAAAATCAGCGTACCGGAATGAAACCAGGCGGTTTCTACGGCGAGCCGCTCCGGGCATCCGGGCGACCCGCCGGCGAGATATACCTTACCGAGCGCCTGGTAGCGCTCGGGCTTGTTGCCTAAGGCCAGCGCCGTGACCTCGCCGCGATTCCCCCGCGTTTTTCCCAGCAGGGCGATGGCGATCCATCCGGCGCCGGGTGTCACTCGAGAATTTCCAGCGTGAAGCGGCGGCTGAGTTTCATTCCGGCGGCCCCCAAAATCGTGCGTATGGAGCGCGCCGTGCGGCCCTGCTTCCCGATCACCTTGCCCAGATCGCTGGGCGCCACCTTCAGTTCCAGAACGGTGACCTGCTCGCCTAAAACCTCACGAACGGAAACCTCTTCGGGGATGTCCACCAGAGCTTTGGCTATATCCTCAATCAACTGTTTCATCTACCCCCCTCCCAAACTCATCGTACCCGAAGCGGGTACACCAGTTTGTAGGCAATTCGGACATACGAAGTGCCGGGCGGTTCGGTTCGTTACACTTACGTCGAACAACTCGCTAGAATCAGGCCACCGGTTGAGGCGGCGGAGCCACGGGGTTCTTCTCCACCAGGCGTTTCACGGTGCCCGACAACTGCGCGCCGTTCTTGGTCCAATGCTCGATACGCTCGTGCTTGAGCGTTACCTGAGCCGGCTGGGTGAGGGGGTTATACTGCCCCACCACTTCCAGGGCGCGTCCGTTGCGGGCGTGTTCCTTATCGATGACCACCACGCGATAGAAAGGCTTCTTTTTGGCGCCGAACCGCGCCAGTCGAATCATCAGCATCTGCACTCCACAAAATCGATTTTCAAAACCCGCTTCCCGGGGGGGCCGCGGTCTCTCACACTAGCTGCCGGGCATTTCGCCGAAAGGGAAGCCGGGCGGCAGTTTCATTTTTCCGAGCTTCCTGCCGATCATGCCGCCGGAAAACGACTTCATCATCTTCCGGGCCTGCGTGTACTGCTTCAACAACTGGTTAACTTCCTGCACCGACGTGCCGCTGCCCTTGGCGATCCGCCGGCGGCGGCTGCCGTTGATAATCATGTGATTATCGCGCTCGCGGGGCGTCATGGAATCGATGATCGCCACCACGCGGCCAATCTCTTTTTCATCCACCTTGACGTCTTTGAGTTCCTTGAGGATGCCCACCTTGGGCATCATGTCGAGCAGCGAGCCGAGCGGCCCCAGTTTGCGGATATGGCGCAACTGGTCGCGAAAATCCTCGAGCGTGAAGTCGTTCTCGATGAGCTTGCGCTGCATCTCGACGGCTTGCTTCTTATCGATGGCTTCCCCAGCCTTCTCGATGAACGAAAGGAGGTCGCCCATGCCGAGAATTCGGTTGGCCGCGCGATCGGGGTGGAACGGCTCCAGGGCATCCGGCTTTTCCCCGATGCCGACGAATTTGAGCGGCTGCCCGGTGACGTGGCGGATGGAAAGGGCCGCGCCGCCGCGGGCATCGCCATCCATCTTGGTCAGGATCACGCCCGTGATGCCCAGACGCTTGTGAAACTCGTCGGCGGATTTGACGGCGTCCTGGCCGGTCATGGCGTCGGCGATGAAGAGGATCTCGACCGGGGCGAGCTGTTCCTTGAGCTGCGTGAGCTCGCTCATGAGCGAATCGTCGATGTGCAGGCGGCCGGCGGTATCCACCAGCAGCACGTCGCGTCCGCTATTGACGCTCTCCCGCCGCGCGCCGCGCGCCAGTTCCAGCGGCAGCTTCTCCTCGGGCGTACCCTCGTAAATGGACTGGCCCACTTCGCGCGCGATCACGCGGAGCTGCTCGCGGGCGGCCGGCCGGTACACGTCCACCGAAACCAGCATGGGGCGGTGGCCGTTGCGCGCCAGCCAGCGCGCCAGCTTGCCGGTGGTGGTGGTTTTACCGGAGCCTTGCAGGCCCACGATGAGAAAGACGCTGGGCGGCTCGTTGGCAAAGCGCAGCCGCGATTCGTGGCTGCCCAGAATCTTGACCAGCTCCTCATTGACGATCTTGACGACCTGCTGGGAAGGCGAGAGCGCGGTGAGCACCTCTTCGCCCATGGCTTTTGCCCTGATGTTCTCGAGAAGCTGTTTGACAACCCGGAAATTGACGTCGGCTTCGAGCAGCGCCATGCGGATTTCGCGCAGCGCGGTCTCCATGTTCTCGGCCGACAGCCGCCCTTCGCCGCGCAGGTTCTTAAAAACCCGCTGTAGTTTTTCCGATAGATTGTCGAACATTGAGAGTTTGGGACGGACAGGACACACCGATCCTCCAGTCCGTGCCCAGCTAATCCAGCGATCTTACCAATTATAGCCGGTTATTGAGGGGGAGGGGCGATGCGGATGCTGCTGGCCGCCATCTTCCCGGTCCGGTCCATGCCTAGCTCGTAGAAGACCCGTGTGCCGGGCCGCAAATCGGTGGCCAAGCCCTCGGCTAGGCGCGAAACGTGGAAAAAGATGTCCCGTCCGCCGTCGTCCGGGCGGAGGAAGCCGAAGCCCTTGGCTTCGAAGTAGGTGACCACCGCGCCACCTTGCTCGCCGGTGGGACTCTCGGCGGCCTCTCCGGCCTCGGAGCCCGAGGATGGCCGGGTGGATTTATCGCCTACACCCTGCTTGATGAGGGCCAAGTCATCTTCGGTCCAGCCCGCAACAGGTGGCGTCTCGGCGGCGGGCATTTTGAGGTCCGGATTGCGCTTGCGGGCCTCTTCGAATAACCGTTTCTGGCGTGCGTTCAAAGAAAATATCCTCTAGAAACTGGAAACCTGCTGTGGCTACGCCGTGGCAGGCGCCGTCTTCTTCCGGCGGGAACCCTTCTTTTCCGCGGGGGGTTGCCTATCGCTCTTCTTGAGATTGCCCATCACCAGGTTGGTAACGAACTTTTTTTCGCCGTGATCGTCAAATTTGATCACGATGCGCTCCTCACTGCTGGAAAGAACCGTGCCCAAACCGAACTTCTGATGCTCGACTTGGGCGCCCTGGGAATAGTTGTTGGATGTCATAGATTTGCTTACGCTTGACTCCTCGGGTAAATTGCTGGGGGGATACGGTACCCGTGAGCGGAGGCAAGGATATCGACCAAAAGTACCACAAGTACCTGAGTTACATCCTAGCAAACGCGCGGGTAATTGTCGAGTGACTGGGCTTAAACCAATAAAAACAAAAGGCAAGCTAAAGCCGCCCCCAACCGGTGGTGCGTGCTTTAGCTTGCCCGGAAGCTCAATGCCGCGACTGCCTGAACCCGGCCCGCGACTATTCTTCCACGGTATTTTCGAGCTTGCCCTCGCCGGTGACGTGCGGCCAGGGGCCGCCCTGGTGGAACTCGTCGACGATGGTCTTGTCGTACTGCGGCGTCGGCTCGAAGTAGCCCGGAACCCGCAGATGCGCCCTGCAGGCTTCCTCGTTCATTTCCACGCCGATGCCCGGAGTCATCGGTACGGGGATGTAGCCGTTCTGGATGATCGGCTTGGGCGGCCCGGTCACCAGGTCGTTCCACCACGGGATGTCGACCGCGTGGTTTTCCATGGCCACGAAATCCTTGCTCGTGGCGATCATGTGCACCGAAGCCATGCAGCCCACCGGCGAACCGGCAAAGTGGATGGCGGTCGGGATCCCGTATAGCGACGCGAAATCCGCGATGCGCTTGGTCTCGCGAATACCGCCCGAACTGAGCGGATCGCAGTGAATGATATCCAGGGCCATGTTCTCAAGAAACGGCCGGAAGCCTTCTTCCAGGCCGAACAGGCTCTCGCCGGTGTTGATGGGGGTGCAGGTCGAAGCCTTGAGTTCCTTGTAAGCCCGCCAGTTCACGGGAGCGTCGCCGGTGCTGAGCGCGCCTACCTGGATCATGTCTTCGGCCCAGGCCAGCTCGTACTTCTCGAAGAAGCGCGCGTGGCGGATGGAGTCTTTCAGGGTCAGCGGGCCGAAGTGATCGGCCGCCAACTGCTGGTTCCACCCAATGGCGTCACGCACAGCCTGGATGTACTCGCCGTACATCTCCAGACCCTTCTCGGTGGCCACGCCGCGCGTATTCAACCCACCCGGGCGATCCTTGATCATGGCCGGCCGGATGTCCATCTTGAAGAAGGTGAAACCCAGTTTCTGGCGCGCCAGCATGCGCTTCGCATAGGTTTGAACGTCGGGCGTCTCGGTCGTATCGCAATAGCAGCGGATGCGGTCGCGATACTGCGAACCGATCAGCCGCCACGCCGGCACGTTGAATACCTTGCCGGTAATATCGTGCAGCGCCATATCCACGGCGCAATAGCCGCCCGAAAAGCGCCGCTGGTTGCGGAAGTTGCGAATGCTATCCAGAATCGGTTCGATGTTCAGCGGGTTCTTGCCGACCAGGTGCGATTTGAGGATCAGCGCCATGCCCTCGTTGCCCGCGTCGCGGACTTCGCCCAGGCCATAGACGCCCTGGTTGGTGTCGATCCGGATGATCGGATAATCGTAGTTGGACGCGATGCGGATGGCCCGCATGTCCGTAATGCGCAGTTGACTGGGAGCGGAGTTCCGGTTAAAGCCGCCGCCGGTCTGCAGAGGCTGCCCTTCGGCCGGCGCGCCGGCTATCATCGATCCGACGGCTCCGCCCGCCGCCATTCCGAGTACACTACGCCGCTTCATATCCATGCTGTTTTGGTCCTCCTGAAACCCCTCATAAAATGAATTAATACCCAACACTAATCGAGTAAGCTGTCTTTGTCAAATGCTGGCCCATAAGGGCTATTTGGGCCACCGTGAGACGGGAATTCGAAGGCTGTGGCGGAACGGCAGGGGCTAAACCGGCGCGGCGTCGAAGCCGCGCCAGTTTAGCCGATAAGGGAGTTACTCTTCCACGGTGTTTTCGAGCTTGCCCTCGCCGGTAACGTGCGGCCAGGGTCCGCCCTGGTGGAACTCGTCGACGATGGTCTTGTCATACTGCGGCGTCGGCTCGAAATAGCCCGGAACCCGCAGATGCGCCCTGCAGGCTTCCTCGTTCAATTCCACGCCGATGCCCGGAGTCATCGGTACGGGGATGTAGCCGTTCTGGATGATCGGCTTGGGCGGCCCGGTCACCAGGTCGTTCCACCACGGGATATCGACCGCGTGGTTTTCCATGGCCACGAAATCCTTGATCGTGGCGATCATGTGCACCGAGGCCATGCAGCCCACCGGCGAGCCGGCAAAGTGGATGGCGGTCGGGATCCCATATAGCGACGCGAAATCCGCGATGCGCTTGGTCTCGCGAATACCACCCGAACTCAGCGGATCGCAATGAATGATATCCAGGGCCATGTTCTCAAGAAACGGCCGGAAGCCTTCTTCCAGGCCGAACAGGCTTTCGCCCGTGTTGATGGGCGTCGCAGTCGATTCCTTGAGTTCCTTGTAGGAACGCCAGTTCACGGGAGCGTCGCCGGTGCCCAGAGCGCCCACTTGGATCATATCTTCGGCCCAGGCCAGCTCGTACTTCTCGAAGAAGCGCGCGTGGCGAATGGAGTCTTTCAGCGTCAGCGGACCGAAGTGATCGGCCGCCAGTTGCTGATCCCATCCGATGGCGTCGCGCACGGCCGCGATGTGTTCGCCGTACATCTCGAGACCTTTTTGGGTGGCCACGCCGCGCGTATTCAACCCGCCCGGACGGTTCCGGATCATGCCCGGCACGATGTCCATCTTGAAGAAGGTGAAGCCCAGCTTTTTGCGCGCCACCATGCGCGCCGCGTACACCTTCGGGTCTTCGCTTTCGGTGGTGTCGCAATAGCAGCGGATACGGTCGCGGTACTGCGAACCGATCAGCCGCCATGCCGGCACGTTGAATACCTTGCCGGTGATATCGTGCAGCGCCATATCCACGGCGCAATAGCCTCCCGCGAAACGCCGCTGGTTGCGGAAATTGCGAATGCTATCCAGAATCGGCTCGATGTTCAGCGGGTTCTTGCCGACCAGGTGCGATTTGAGGATCAACGCCATGCCCTCGTTGCCCGCGTCGCGGACTTCGCCCAGGCCATAGACACCCTGGTTGGTATCGATCTTGATGATCGGATAATCGAAGTTGGACGCAATCCGGATAGCCCGCATGTCCGTGATGCGCAGTTGACTGGGGGCGGAGTTCCGGTTGAACCCGCCACCCTCCTGCAGAGGCTGGCCTTCGGCCGGCGTGCCGGTTAACATCGATCCCAGAGCGCCGCCCGCCGCTAATCCGAGCACGCTCCGGCGTTTCATATTGTTGTCAGACATAGTAGAGACTCCTCGAAAAAAGACCCTTTTTTGCAGGCTGCTGAAAAAGGCAAATAGGCCGCCGATCAACGCAGATGAACGCGGATAAGTTCCTTGTCTTCAATCGGCGTTTATCGGCGTTCATCGGCGGCTGGACCATTTCCGCTGTTTTTCGGCAACCTGTTAGACGAATGATGAATAATGAATACTCAACCGTAATCGAGCGAACCGACCGTTGTCAAACCACGCGGCCACGGCCATTTACGCTTTCGCGCCCAGCAGCGCGTTGACCTGCCGCATGACCTCGAAGGCGTCCGCGACGTAGAGCACGTCGGCTTTCCCGCGCGCCCAGCCGCAATTGGGATCCAGGTTGATGGCGCGGCGCTGGTTGATGAAGCGCCAGCCCACCACGTGCGGCTCTTCGCCGTGGCAGCAGGTGGAGAGGCCCTTGGGATGGCGCGGCGTGGCGCCGGTCTGCCCTACCTGGTTGAGATGGGTCATGAACTGAAGCACGGCCTGGCCCTCGCCGCTGAGATCCACCAGGGACTTGCTGCTGCCCAGCGAGGCTTGCGCGGCGCGCAGGAAGCCGCGAATCAAGCTGTCGGCTTCATCCGTGTGGACGGCGCCATCGGCCTGTTTCTTGGTCCAGCCGGCGCCGGCGACGAACAGCAGGCGGGCGTCCGGGCGGATGGTCTGCTCGTCGGCCTTGGGAGCCTGAATGCCGGCGACGGTCGTGCGCGTTGGCGGAGCTTCCACGGCAATGGATTCCACGCTGGCAGTGCCCGCGGGACCGCTCCAGGCGGCCCAGCAGCCACCATCCAGCAGGATCGCCCAGGGACGGCGGGATCGCGTCAGCACGGCTTCCATGCGCTGGCGGTAGAACCAGCGCGAAACCGCCGGCGCGCCGCCCTCGCCCGCCACGCCGGTGGCGTGCGTATCGACCTGGCCTCCCAATCGGAAAGCCACGCCGGGAAGAGCGCGCGACCAGCGCGAGGTCGCAGGCGCCAGGATCACGGTGGCGCCGGAGGCCCGCGAGAGCGCCTCGGCGGCGGCGGCATCGGTAGCGTAGCGCGGCTGGGCGAAGGCTTCGCCGGAAACAGCTAGGAAGCGCGCGGCGCCGCAGCCGGCGATCCGGTTCGCGGCGCAGGCGGCCGACGCGGCGTCCGCGCCCACGAGGCCTACGGTCAGTTCGCCCCCCAGCCCCACGGCCGCCGTGAGCGCCTCAAGCGCCGCCTTGGCCAGCGTGCCATCGCTTTCGGTATGTGCCAGAAGCAGAATCTTTTCCACGTTATTCCTCCGCAATCCAGGCCACGATCTCGCGAGCGATCTCGGCCGGCGCCATGTCTTTCGCCACGCGCGTCTCACGCTGCTGCTTGGGCAGGCTGACGGAGACGAACGTCAGGCCGGCGCCATCCAGCTTGGCGGGCTTCGAGCGCTGCAGCGCCGGCATGACCGTGCGCATGTTGGCCATCCCCACCTGCGGATTATTGCGCGGCTCGGGCAAGTGGCCGGTGGCCCAGCCCAGCACGGCGGGAGGAGCGGCACACACGGAGACCTGGTGCCGGCCGCCCTCGATGCGCTCCAGGATCTCGAAGCTGCCATCGTCACGAAGCGTCAGCCGGTCCACGCCCTGGAATTGCTCGGCGATGCCCAGGCGCTCCCCGATCGCTTGCAGCGTGGAGCCGGCGCCGCGCGAGGCGGATTCCCAGCCGCCGAAAACCAGCAGCCGCGCGCGGTCCAGGCCGGGGATGGCTTCGATGGCGGCAGCCAGCGCGGCGGCCGTCTCGAACGAATCCGTGAAACCGGAAGCCGGGCCATCCAGCGCCACCAGTTCGAAGGGCGCCTTCTGAGCCACCGTCATCATGACCTGCTGCAGCTTAGCCTTGGGTCCCAGGCTGACCAGCCAGACCTTGCTGCCGGGCGTTATTTGGGCCAGGTGCGCGGCTTCGAAGAGGGCATGTCCGGCCCACGGATCCAGCACCGCGGGCAGCATCATTTCGTTTTTCAGGGCCGGTCCGGCGGGGCCGGTGACCGGTTCGAGAGTTTGCAGCGGGTCGGGAACAATGCTCCCACAGACCACGATTTGTAGGGGTGTGCTCATTTGGAAA
>Ga0181520_10011069_pt1 | contig 11925 bp, 14 predicted proteins | sample PEATcosm2014_Bin_29_FD_132451 | JGI IMG/M metagenome (GOLD analysis project Ga0181520, IMG submission 132451) | Peatland microbial communities from MTU Mesocosm Facility, Houghton, MI, USA - PEATcosm2014_Bin02_30_metaG | ecosystem: Environmental > Terrestrial > Soil > Wetlands > Peat | place...
GTAAAAACAACCTTCGGGCTGAAACCGGAGCCGGCCAGCACGGCGTGGCGCGGGCCACAGCCGCGGCACTAATGGGAATGGCGTGTGAAATTCATATGGGGAGCATTGATATTGCTAAGGAACATCCCAACGTAATCCGCATGAAGCTTTTAGGAGCCAAAGTGGTGGCGGTTGAAGCCGGCGGTAAAAGTTTAAAAAACGCCGTAGACAGCGCCTTTGGCGTGTTTATGGCTGAACACCAAAATACCTTTTTTGCCATCGGCTCGGTTGTCGGCCCGCATCCTTATCCAATGATGGTGAGAGACTTCCAGTCTGTTGTAGGCAAAGAAGCCAAAGCCCAAATTCTGGAAATTGAAAACCGTTTGCCCGATTACCTGATTGCCTGCGTGGGAGGGGGGAGCAACGCCATGGGACTTTTCCACGAATTTCTGGATGATAATGTAAAAATGGTCGGGGTAGAACCGGCCGGAAAAAGTTTTAAACCCGGCGAGCACGCGGCCACGCTGACTTTGGGCAAACCCGGCACTTTGCACGGGATGTTCACTTACGTACTGCAAAACAAAGACGGTCAGCCGATGCCCGTGCATTCCATCGCCTCGGGCTTGGATTACCCCGGAGTCGGCCCCCAGCACTCATACTTCAAAGACAGTGGGCGGGTTGAATATTCTACCGCCAACGACAAAGAAGCCCTAAATGCTTTTTTGGAGCTTTCTAAAATTGAGGGCATAATTCCGGCTCTGGAAAGCGCGCATGCTTTGGCCTATGCCTTTAAGCTCGCGCCAACTTTAAACAAAAACAAAATAATCATCGTCAACCTCTCCGGCAGGGGAGACAAGGACATAGATTATATAGCGGGAAAAATTAATCTTTAGATCAAAAAGTCATTTGTTACACTAACGCTCGGCCGAGCGTTAGTGTAACAAAGTTGATAAATTCCAGGGATTCTGTTATAATTGCTTCGCAAAGCGGCAAAACGACCGCTCTATTTTTAATAATATATGGCCAATAACGATGTCGTGCTCAGGTTTAGCGACGTGACGTTTGATTACGGGCACAATAAAGAAATTTTAAATGAAGCGAGTTTTTCCATACGCACCGGCAGTAAGGCGGCTTTAATGGGGCAAAACGGCGCTGGGAAAAGCACTCTGTTTAAGTTAATAACCAGGGAACTTCAGCCCAAAGAAGGCGGCGTTTTTTTGACGCCAAAAGAAACCACTATTGGCATTGCCCGCCAGGTTATCCCGCAGGACCAAATGAATTTAACCGTGCGCGACTATTTTGCCTCGGTTTTTTCGAAAAAAAACGACGCCTCCGGCGTCGTCCCGAATGTAGTGAGGGATCTCGATAAAAGAATCCGCAACGTTTTGGAAGCCGTAAACCTAAACGCGCCTTTGGAGAGGATAATAAAATCATTTTCCGGCGGCCAGCAAGCGCGTCTGCTGCTGGCGTACGCGCTGATTCAAAATCCTGATATATTGCTTCTTGATGAGCCTACCAATAATCTTGACCAAACCGGCATAGAACATCTCACGGGATTTTTAATGATGTATGAAAAAACCTGCATGGTAATTTCCCACGACGCGGAATTTTTAAACGCATTTACCGACGGCGTTGTCTATTTGGACGTTTTTACGCACAAGACCGAACAATATAACGGAAATTATTTTGACGTGATGGAAGAGATCTCGGCGAGAATTGAAAGAGAAAACTTGCAGAACGCCCGTATGGAAGCGGAAATAAAAAAGAACAAAGCCCAGGCCGAAGTTTTCGCGCACAAAGGCGGCAAACTCCGCGCCGTGGCCAAAAGGATGAGGGAAGCGGCCGAAGAAGCCGAAGAAAGTATTGTGGAAGTAAGGCGCGAGGACAAAACCATACGCAATTTTGAAATTCCGGTTCAGGAATTTGACCCGTACTTTAATGGCCTAATCGCAAAAATTGACGCCATAAAAGTTTTTGCCCATCACCGGCCAATAAATAAAACAATTGATTTAACTATCCGTAAAAATACCCACGTCTTAATTAGCGGACCAAACGGCGTCGGCAAGAGCACCTTCTTGCACGCGTTGTCCGATCGTACCGCCGAAGGCGCGATGATTCCCGAAGATATAAAAATCGGCTACTACAAACAAGACTTTGGCAATTTGGATTTTGAACAAAAAGCTTTTAATTGCTTGGCGGACGTGACGCAAAAAAAGGACGAGCATATTTTGCGCGCCACAGCGGCATCATTTTTATTGGACGGAAAAGTTTTGGATCATCCCATAAAAAGTTTATCGGAAGGGCAAAAAGGCCTTTTGTCGTTTGCACGATTGGTGCTGATGAAACCCGGCTTATTAATTCTCGACGAACCCACTAACCACATCAACTTCCGCCACCTCCCCATAATCGCCAAAGCCCTGGACAGCTACCAAGGCGGCCTCCTAATGGTCAGCCACATTCCCGACTTCGTCAGCCAAATCCACATTGACCAAACAGTAGATTTAACCTTACTATAAGTGCAGTTTCCCTCCCCCTTTGGGGGAGGGTTAGGGAGAGGGTTCAAAGTGCTTACAAAGCGCTTTCCCGGGCGCTTTTTTGTTTGAAAAATGATATAATTGTCATATGGAACCCCTAGCAAACAAAATTCGTCCTACATCGCTTAAAGACTTTGTCGGTCAGGAACATTTGGTGGGACCGGGCAAGCCCTTGAGGATTGCCGTTGAACAAAAACACTTGTTCAGTTTTATTTTTTGGGGCCCGCCGGGAGTGGGGAAGACTACGCTGGCGCGGATTTATGCCAAGGCTGTCAATGCCGAGTATTTTGAGTTGTCCGCGGTTTCGGCGGGAAAAGAAGATATAAAAAAGATTATTGATGGAAAGCCGGCCCAATCCAATCAAATGACTGATGACCAACAATCGCTTGGCCTTGGGAACCCCCACCCTAACCCTCTCCCAGGGGGAGAGGGAAAAACACAACAACCAAAAATTTTATTCCTTGATGAAATTCATCGTTTCAATAAAGCCCAACAGGATTTTTTGCTACCGTTTGTGGAAACCGGGAAATTATATCTAATCGGCGCGACCACGGAAAATCCGAGCTTTGAAGTTATTGCGCCGCTTTTGTCGCGCTGCCGCGTTTTTGTGCTAAATGAACTGGAAGACAATGCCATCAGCCGCATTATCGACAGCGCAATATCAGAAGCCGAGGGTAACCCTCGGCTTAAGAAACCTCGAGCCCGAGGGTTACCCTCGGACGTAAAATCCTGGTTAATCCAAATGGCTAACGGGGATGCAAGACAAGCCATAAGCATGATAGAAAACACAATACACCTCTACGGCAAGCTTACCGTGCAAACCTTAAAAGACACTTTGCAATCCAAATTTTTGCGCTACGACAAAAAAGGCGAGGAACATTACAACACCATCAGCGCTTTTATAAAATCGATGCGGGCATCACAGCCGGACGCGGCGCTCTATTATATGTGCCGAATGATAGACGCCGGGGAAGACCCGTTATTTATCGCGCGGCGGATGGTCGTGTTCGCGTCCGAGGATATCGGCCTGGCCCAACCAACCGCGCTTGTGGTCGCCAACGCCGTGTTTCGCGCCTGCGAGACCATCGGCTACCCAGAATGCGCGGAAAATCTGGCCCACGGTGTCGCCTATCTATCACTGGCAAAAAAAGACCGCAGTGCCTATAATGCCTACCTGGCCGCAATGAAGGACGTCAAGGAATTCGGCAACCTGCCCATTCCCTTAAAAATCCGCAACGCCCCGACCAAGCTGATGAAAGAATTGGGTTACGGCGAAGGTTATGAAAAATATCCCGTTTCTCCCTCTCCCTCCGGGAGAGGGCAGGGTGAGGGTTTTGACGATAATAACGATTACCTGCCGGAGAAATTAAAAGGAAAAAAATATTTGCAAAACCATGAATAAAGCATTGTTATTTGATTTTGACGGCGTGCTGGTGGATAGTTTTGAAATCAACTACTATACCAGGCTCAAAATATATAAAGACGGGATGAGCCGAAAAAAATATAGGGAACTTTACAGCAAAAATATCCACGCGGATCTTAAAACCGCTAAAGTTCCGAAAACAAATCTTTTTTTTAAAATTTTAGGCCCAAAACTTATGCGCCTTAAATTAAACGTTGGCGCCAAGGAGCTTTTAGATGAACTTTCAAAAAATTACGACCTCTTTATTGTTTCTTCAACCCCGGCTTCTCTAATTTCGGATTATTTGAAAAGACAAGACGCGCTTCAATATTTTAAAAAAATCCTCGGCGGCGACTCCCACAAGACAAAAGTTAAAAAGGTTAATTTTATCTTAGAACCTATTTTAAAAATAATTTGTAGGCGAAATTACAGGATTTTGATCGGATTGGCCCTTAACAAATTTTGACGTTTAGCCGAAGCTAAGCGGAAAAATTTTTAAGGTCAAGACGCCAAAATCCTGGAATTGCAGCCCGAAGGATTTTTAAAATAGGTTCTTAGATAGGTATAAACTTCTTCCACAAAATTGCCTGTTTATAACCGACACCTTGGGCGATATTCTGGAAGCAAAAAAGTGCAGGGTCAAGTCTATCGCAATAACAGGGGGGTTCCAATTTAAAAGTACTTTGCGTAAAGGAAGGCCGCTTAAGATTGTTTCAGGCTTGCAAGCCCTGCCCAAACAAGTTAAAAATTATTACGCCAAACCCGCCACATAAATATGAATAAGCTGGAACGAATATTGGCCCGATACGATTATCAAACCCCCAAACAGTTAATCGCCCAAAAACCCGCCGCGCCAAGGGATGCCGCGCGGCTTTTGGTTTATGACAGGCGGGATAAAAAAGTCAGGTTTAATACTTTTAAAAATCTTGGCAAATATCTCCCGAAAAATTCCGTACTCGTTTTTAACAAAACCAAAGTCTGGCCGGCCAGGCTTATTGTGGTCAAACCAACAGGCGGAAAAGTGGAATTACTTTACATATCGCACGATAAAAATTTTATCAAAGTATTAGCAAACAAAAAATTGCCCATAGGTTCCAAGGAGAGCTTTTTTCTCGGCCGAGAAAAAAGCTCTCCAATAACTTTTACAGTAACCAATAAAATCGGCCAGTTTTATTTTCTTAAACCCTCGTTTCCTTTATCGCAAATTCCAAAAATCCTGCGGCATTACGGCATAACGCCGCTGCCGCCATACATCAAAAATTCTCCTCTGACGGAAATCCAGAGGCGTAAAGAATATCAATCAATTTTCGCCAAAACCGGCCTGTCCGTTGCCGCGCCGACGGCAAGCCTGCATTTTACAAAAAGGCTGATAAAAAATCTGCGGCGGCGGGGGATTGAGATAAAATTTGTACAACTGGATGTCGGTTTGGGAACTTTCGCGCCCTTGCGCGGCGATAATATCAAAACCGGCAAACTCCACCGGGAATTTTATAAAATTGATAAATCAACGGCAAAGTTTCTTACTCTCGCTAAAAAACAAGGGCGTCCGATTATCGCCGTGGGAACTACTGTCGTGCGTACTTTGGAATCCGCCGCGCAAAATCTAAGGCTGACAAAACTTTCCGGAGACACGGAATTGTTTATCCGCGAAAATTATAAATTTAAATTTGTTGACGGCATAATTACTAACTTCCACGTCCCTAAGAGCAGTTTAATGATGCTTGTTTCGGCATTTCTTGGCAAAAAAACTCTGCTAAACCTCTATCAAAAAGCGCTAAAGAAAAAGTTCCGGTTTTTTTCTTTTGGCGACGGAATGCTGATAGTTTAAATGAACAAAAATGACAAAATTGACATAAATGACAAAAATAAAACACATCCTCATTTTTGTCATTTTTTTAATTTTTGCTCAATTTTGTCATTATTCAACTGTGGATATTTCGTATTGGTGAAAATTTTTCAATCCCTCCGAAAATTAAATAATTTAATAAATCCTTTTAAATAAGCCAAATATATATCATTAGCCCAGTTAAATTTGCCTTTTCTCTTGACAATAACAAAAAAAGCTTGATTTTATTGGGTTTTTTAGTTAATATTTAATCGGAAAGCAATTAATTAAAGGGAGACAAAAATATGACAAAGTCAGAAATCTTGCAGGCCCTGGCTGAAAAGCTGGGAATCACCCGCAAACAGGTTAGTGAGTATATGGACGCCATGGTCGAAATGGCATACGCCGTAACCAAAAAAGAAGGTGAATTCGTAATTCCCGGCATGGGCAAACTCCAAAAAAAGCACCGCGATGCCAGAATGGGCCGCAACCCAGCCACCGGAGCTTCCATCCAAATTCCGGCCAAAACCGTATTAAAGTTCCGCGTTGCCAAACAGGCCAAAGACGCTATCTTGTAATCCAATATTAAAACCCTTCCTATTTATCGGGAAGGGTTTTTTTATTGCCCGTTTTGTGGTATAATACAGAAAAGTTGATCCTTAAGGCCGACAAAAGAAAAATAAATCAAAATGGAAAATTCTTTAAAAAAGATCGCCTTAGAAACAAAAAAGCAGTTTGAAATAATAGATATTACCGACCGCGTAAGAAAAATCGCGGCGGAAAGCGGAGTTAAAAGCGGCGCGGCCATAATATTTTGCCCGCATACCACGGCCGGGGTTAGGCTTAACCACAACGAGCCATTGCTGATGCAGGACATTATGAAGATGCTCTACCGGCTTGTGCCCATAGACGCCAACTACAGCCACGATTTATTTGAAGTCAGGCAAAACGTGGCGCCTAACGAGCGAAGTAACGGCCACGCGCACGTTAAAGCTTTTTTGTTGGGTTCGTCCGAAACAGTCCCTATAGAAAATTCCGTATTGTCCCTCGGCTCCAAACAAAGCATTTTTTTTGTGGAGATGGACGGCGGGCGAACACGCGAGGTTCAAATTAAAATAATGGGAGAGTAAAATCCACAGATAGACAGACAGAGACAGATGCCTCTGATGAGTAATACAAACTGTGTCATCTGCGCAATCCGTGTATCTGTGAGCTAACCTTAAGCGGTCGGTCTTAAGATAAAAACCATAAACATCAAATCTATTAAAAACATAAATTAAAAAGAAAGGAAATAAAAATGGATTATACAACATATCAGGCTGTGGTGGTCCAAGCCTTGGGAGATTTATATTCCAAGACTTTAACCTACCTGCCCAATCTTGTTGTCGCAATTATAGTCGTTATTATCGGCTGGTTATTGGCCATCTTCTTAAGCAACATTGTCCGCAAAATTCTGGATGTGATAAAAATTGACCAGCTGGCCAACCAGCTCGGGTTAAAAAATCTTTCGGAAAAAGCCGGAAGAAAATTAAGCCTGGCCGCTTTGGGCGGATGGCTGGTAAAGTGGTTTTTCTTTTTGGGGAGCTTTATTGCCGCCGCCGACATTTTGGGCCTCCAGCAGGTTTCAACTTTTCTTTATCAGGATGTGCTGGGTTACGCCGGCTATGTGATTGCCGCCATGGCAATTTTGCTGTTGGGAATTTTGGCCGCCAAATTTTTTGAGGAAATTGTCGTCGCTACTGTTAAAGCCAGCGGGCTGCATAACGGCCAGTCCCTGGGGACTATCACCAAATGGGCAATTTTGGTTTTTACCGTAATTGCCGCGTTATCCCAATTGCAAATCGCCACCGCTTTCTTGCAGGATTTATTCCGGGCCATAGTGGCCATGCTGGCCATTGCCGGCGGCCTGGCCTTTGGCTTAGGCGGCAGGGATCACGCTAAAAAAGTTCTGGACAATATAGAAAACAGCTTAAAATCTTAGGGTTTAGCGAAAAAATATAAATTAGTTTATAATGCTTAAGCGATGTTTTACTACAGCGTAATGTTTTGATTTAATTGAGATTTATCCATGATTAAAAAGGTTCTGATTATATTTATACTGTTTTTACTTATCTTAGGCGGAGTTGGCATTTACGGCGCGTTAAAGTTCAGAGATCAAATTAGGCAGGAGAGGCTAACAGCAAAAGCGCCGCAAGCCAGCGTGACTTTTTTGGAAGGCTGGAGTAACAATAACATAGCAGATTATTTGCAGAAACAGGGGATTACGTCATCCGCTGATTTTTTGTTAAGCTTAAAAAATTTCAATACCGCGGCTTATCAAAACATTTTGCCAAAGGAGGCGGACGGGAGTTTGGAAGGATTTATTTTTCCCGACACGTATTTTATCCCCCAAAATCCTCCGGCCGGCCGGAACATCGGCGATGTGATAATAACAAAAGCTTTGGATAATTTTACGCAAAAAATCACGCCCCAGATGCTCTCGCAGGCGCAATCCCAAGGGATGAGTTTGTATCAGATTATTACCCTCGCGTCCATTATAGAAAAAGAGTCGGGCGGCAACCAGGATGATAGGAAAATGATCGCGGGAGTCTTTTATAACCGCTTAAAAGCCGGCATGTCGCTGGAAAGCGACGCCACGGTAAGCTTTGCGGTTGGTCATTCCCCGATAACAACTGCTGACACGCAAATAGACTCGCCCTACAACACCTACAAATACAAGGGCCTGCCGCCGGGACCCATTTGCAACCCGGGGCTAAATTCCATTATGGCCGCGCTTTATCCCACGGCGAGCAATTATTTATATTTTTTGACCGTCCCGCAAACCGGTCGCGCGGTATTTGCCCAGACTTACGACGAACACCTGGCGAATAAACAAAAATATTTAAGCCATTAAAAACCCGGGAAGATATTGATAGATATTTATTGATATATTGATATTAGGATATTGAGTGGGTACTTATTTAATATCCGAAATTCCCTTTCTCTAAAACCTAAGGCTATAAAACCGCACAAATCCCTTATGCCGCAAGGCTTTTTGAAGATTTTGTGGTCAAAACACCCCAGTTGGTGGAGATTTTCAAAAACAGGTGGAACTTGATTTATGATGAGAATTTTAGATTATAAAGAATAAATGGGGACATGACCCATTTTAGTACTAAAAAAACCGCGAAGGCGGTTTTTTTGCATGCACTCCGTAGCCCCGAAGGGGCGAAGAAGTGGTGGAGCACATCGGGAGCCAGGGATAACCATTCTCTCGTTAGTAAGCGAAATTTATTTTGCGATTGTTAAGTTGAATTATGGTTTTGGTAATTCACGTACCCCTTTGGAAGCTTGTCTGTTTACGGGGAGGGATCTATAAGTTCTGCCCCAGAGTGTATTTCTATAAAGGCCGGATTCTAAATCATCAGCTTGATCCACTCGGTAGCCATCCACACCTGACAAGATGTCCTCACTAAGTTGTTCCCTCAATGCGGGCCACGCCGGATGGTTAGGAGATATGGCTTTAAGCAAACCCAGGGTTGTTATTTTGAATTTCTCATCCCGATTGGCAGGAACGCCCGACTGTATGAGTTCTAAAATTTGGCTTAAAGCTTTAGCGCTATCTCCTTTGAGGTAGAAAATTTTTGCAGACAGGTATTTTGCAATATTGTTTTCAGGATCAAATGTTAACACCTGGGCTAGGCATGTCTGCGCTTTATCATAGTATTTAGCTTGCATATAAAGTTTGGCCAATAGGCTGAGACAGATTGGATCCCGTGGATTTAATTTACAAGCTTTCCGGAGCTCCGCTTCTGCCTCAGAATTTTTTCCCTCTTTTAGCAGTGAAGCCCCATAACAAGTAATAGTTTTAATATCCTCAGGGTTTAGTTCGATTGCCCGCTTAAAGAATTGCTCCGATTCTTCAAAATTTCCGGTTAAGCTGGCAACCATGGCCGCGTTAGATAAATTTATGGCGTTATTGGGGCTGCGCTTTATGGCTTCTTTAAATATAGCTAAAGCTTCAGCCAATTTACCGTTTTGGAATAAAACGGTTGCGTAGCCTGATAAAATAATTTTGTCCTGCGGTAATAATGAATACGCTTGTGAATAATAATCCTCTGCCTGCGCAGAATTATGGCGCAGGTTGGCAAAATAACCCAATAAGCCCAAAGCATTGGCTTTAGGGTCTTTGCCCCTTGCGCTCATGACTTCCTGTGATAAGGCCTGTTCAGCGGCTTCAATTGTAAGCTCGCCTGCATGAAAAGCGGCCAAGGTTTTTTGGGCAAAACTTAACGTCGGGGTAGAGGCATCTCTAATAGGAGAGCCTTCCTTTGTCACAGAAGTTTCTGGGCTGTTGATATTTGGTCCTTCGACGGCATTAGAAGTCTGTTTCTTAAATTCTTTGACCATATGTCGATATTCTGATTTTTATTAATAAGAAGTGGTCGACTCGTCGTCTGACGCCTCGCTCAGGATATTTGACTCGTTTTTACTTATTAGGTGGTCGGAGCCCTTTAGGGCGCAGACCATGAGCGAGCTTTGGCGTTAGCCAAAGCGAGTCGAATGGTGGAGATTTTAGAAAATCGGTGGAACTTTTTGCACGATGAAATCTTTAAATTATATGGTCTAATGAATACTAACTAATATTTGCAGTATACTGTTCAAGACAATTAAAAATGTTAATAGTTAAAGCGTGATAATCCTTTATGAATGTGCACGCATCAACATCCGGTATCCTGTCTAAAAAACTCAAACCTTTATAACTTGCCTTTATTCTCATAACGTATAAATAATCAAAAAAACAAAATTTTCTCGTTGTTCTAAATTTAAGAAGCTTAGCCCTTCCTTCTACTGTTCTCAAATTTAAGCCATTTACTCTCTGATAATCATTGTGGCTTTCTGTCGCAATTTTTTTCATCGCTAACTTAAATAATGTCTCATCAGAAACATTCATTCTTAGGTGTTCACCAATTTCTTCAGTAAAATTTAAAATATTTCTGTCTGCCAATAAATTAAAATAATGATTGTTAAATTGCATAGCACGCTCTTCAATTTTTTTACCAAAGCTTGCCATACAATCAATATGTTTTATACTTAAGAGGTGTTTGTCACCTGACTCTAAATATTCTATAACTGAAAGTTGGTGGTAAATTAAGTAGTAGGATTTTATCGGAATCCATAACAAAGCTGGATTTGCATAACTTGTATCCAAATCAACTACTTTTAAATCTTCGTCCAAAGATTTTTTTATTAAATCAATAAGGACTTTCTTTTTTACAAAATAAGGGTCGTCGTAACTGCCTTTTAAGCCTTGAGAGTTAGAAGTAATTTTTAGCCCCTCAGAGTGGCGACTAAAAAAGTTTAAATATTTATAATGAGTTACAAAAGCAACCTCTATTGCGTCTAAGTTGCCCATAAAAACAAGAGTTCCTGCCTTATCAGTTGCTACATCTCCAAATTAGAGTTTGCCAAGGATAAGTCTTATTTGAGTTTTGCATTTATAGTTGATTGTAATTGGTCAATTTTAGCTCCTTGTTCATTTATTTGATTCACCAAGTTTTGAAAGGTGGCTTGAGTAGCCGTAAAATATTGGATTATTAAAGTTATAACTGCAAAACACGCAACCACAATAATGGCGTACATTATATTTTTTAATGTTTCAAATTCTGAACGAGTAGGATGCTCTCCTCTAGTGGTATCAGTTTGAACTTTTATTTGTTGTTCATCTGGCATTTAATTTTCAAAAAGAGATGCTGGATAAATTTTTAGCTCCCCATTTTTAATATTAACAAACAATTTGATCGGATAACCATAACCTGGGTTAAAGACAGGTTTATTATTATCTGGGTCAAAATTAAAACCCGTAAGAGCGACATATCCTGGAACTGCAACCCACGCATTATTTGGCGTGTTAAGACCAAAAAGGGTAGGAGAGCTAACAGGCTCTTTAGAATTTAATTCATCTACTTTTTGTTGAACTTTAACAGCATTTTCTGCCATAAATTTTTTATCATTTTGACAATTAATCGCAAACTACATAATGCAAATATTCCAATGTCTTGTTAGCCTTATGGTCTCTATTTTGGTCCGTGTCAGCCTTAAACCTAGCGTACTCCTGGGTAAAAACTCCATATTTACCGCGTAGGCTCATTATTTCTTTAACATCGGCCGGGGTCATTAGGCCTTCATTATTGTAGCTCAAAAAA
>Ga0181520_10011070_pt1 | contig 11925 bp, 8 predicted proteins | sample PEATcosm2014_Bin_29_FD_132451 | JGI IMG/M metagenome (GOLD analysis project Ga0181520, IMG submission 132451) | Peatland microbial communities from MTU Mesocosm Facility, Houghton, MI, USA - PEATcosm2014_Bin02_30_metaG | ecosystem: Environmental > Terrestrial > Soil > Wetlands > Peat | place...
CCCTTGACACCGGCCTTCCCAAACAGACGCTACACCCTGCTTTTTTTACGGCCAAAGGCCTGAAAAAAAGCCTTGACAAAGCCGACGCTGTCATACACGGCGCTACAAATTACGGATAAGTTCATCATGTTGAACTCGATACCACCTGGAGAGATGCTCTAGCTGACACTTTTGCAGCAGCCATCGCAGAAACGCTCCGGTGCGGGGCCGGAGCGTTTGATGAATGTTGAATTGATTTCTAGTTTGCCAAAACGGCGCGGTAGCGGACCTTGTTCTTTTTGACCTTTTCGATGGCGGCGTTGGCTTGGGCCATGGGGAAGGATTCAATGGTTGCCTTGACGCCGTGGCGCGCGGCCACGTCCAGCATCTCTTTGATTCGGTATGGGCTTCCCGTCGGGTTGCCGCTGATGGAGCGCAGGCCGCTGATGAGCGGGAAGGCATGGACGGTGACCGGCGAGGGCGGAACGCCGACAAAGCAGAGGGTTCCGGTGGGGCGCAGAGCCGCCACATAAACGCCCCAGTCCTGGTCGGCGTTGATGGTGCTCAGGATGAAGTCGAAGGTGCCGGCAACTTCGCGCAAAGCCTTGGATTCACGGCTGTTGACAAAGTGATGCGCGCCCAGCGCGTGAGCCTCTTCTTCTTTGGCGGCGGAGGTGGAAAAGGCGGTGACCTCAGCGCCGAAGACGCGTGCAAACTGAATGGCCAAGTGGCCGAGGCCGCCGATGCCCACGATGCCGACGCGCGAGGATGGATTGATGCCGTGGGTGCGCAGCGGATTATAGACGGTGATGCCGCCGCAGAGCAGCGGGGCCGCGCTCTCGCTCTCCAGCGCATCGGGAATGGGGATCACAAAGCGGGAGTTGGCGCGGACGCGGTCAGCATAACCACCGTGGCGATGCACACAGGTTCCCTCGGCGGCTGGGCAGAGATTCTCCATGCCGCGGGTACACCACTCGCAAACGCCGCACGAGTTGGACTGCCAGCCGAGGCCGACGCGCTGGCCAACCGCAAGCAATTTGACCTCAGCGCCGATGGCCGTCACCTTGCCGATGACCTCATGGCCGGGAATGAAGGGATATTGGCTGATGCCCCAGTCGTTCGAGATCAGATGAAGGTCGCTGTGGCAGACGCCGCAATGAGAGATGGCGATCTCGACCTCCTGCGCTCCCAGCTTGCCCGGGTCATACTTGAACGGCAACAGCTCCGCTCCCGCCGCATGCACTGCAAGTCCTTGAATTAGGCTCATGATTAGTCCTGAATCCTCGTGGAATAAATTGCACACGGAACGTTCATCGCACCGCGCGCAGGCCCCCAAAACTTTCTGCTTCCACTAGTCTAACCCGCCTCCCGGCTCAATGCGTATGTTTAACAGTTGAAAACCGCTGAGGATTCCCCCGGCAGCAGCGTCCGCCTCCCGCTCGGCTGATTCGCCGTTCAGGCTTGCATCCTGGGCGGCGCGCTGCGGCTCCAGGGTGTTGGCCACGGAAAGCGGAAGACTTGAAAGGGTTTGTCCGTCGAGGCCGGCCTGCGTCTCCGGCACCAGCAGGCTGACATACAACCGGTCTTGCGGCAGATGGCGGCTGGCCTGGGCCAATACGGAGTTGATCTCCGGGGCATGATTGGACTGGCGCGGCTGGTTCAGCGCGCGCTCCAGCGTACCGGCATCCGAAACCAGCAGCCGCAGTGTGCCGGTTCCCAGGCGGGCGGGCAGTTTGACATCGAGGCGCAGATTGCGGGTTGGCTGCTGCCAGGGGCGCAACGTGGCCTCAATGGTCACCGTGTCGCCGGCGTGGACAATGTTGCCGGAGATGAGGCGCGCCGACTCCAGTTCGACATCCACGCGATGGGGAATGGTTTCCACGTCCAGGTTGATCGAGCGCACCGCGCCTTGGCGGGTTCCGTTGGAGTAGAGCCGGGCAAACTCGCCGGCGGCGCTGATGGCCGTCTCCATGGCGGCATTCGAGTCTCCGCCGGGAGTCCACAGATCGAGCGGCGCGGGCGGGTAGCCCTCCAGATCAATGCTGCCGGTCAGGTGGTAGCTGGTCTCGGCTGTGCTTTGGTTGGTTTGCAGCAGCGCATCATAAAGGACGACCATCATGGCCTGCGGGGTGAGCGCGGGCAGGTCGAGGATCTCCACGTTGAGCTTGCGCTCCGTTGCTGGCGGCTGGCTTTCATCCTTCGGTTCATGAGTGTTGGGTGCCCCATCCATTGCGCGTTCTGTGCGCAATGGGTGGGATTCCATGCTCTCCTCATGCACGGTGATGTGCATTGGGATCATGCGCGCGCGGGCGTTGAAGATGCCGCGCAGAGCCGCGTCGCGATCTTCGGTGAAGGCCCCGATGGTGTCGCCGGTGTTGATGATTTTGAAGGCGTTCAGAGGGGATGCCAGCGTGGCGACAACCTCGGCCGTGGTCATGGGCAGCGAGATGGGGCCGGCTTGCAGCAGCGGATGTCCGCAGGCAAGCAACTGCTTGCGATCCACATAGGTCACCGTGCAGGTGGCGGCAATCTCCACATCGCCGCGCACCAGCAGCGCGCTGACGGCCGAGCCGGGAATGACGCCGGCAACGACCTTGGCGGAGGGCGTGGTGTCGGCCGCCGCACCGGAAGCGCCGGACATTCCGCCGGTTGCAATTGTCTCCAGGCCGGTTCCGGCCATCTTCTGCTGCCAGAGCTTGATGGCTTCGGGGTGAAAGCCGCCCATCACCAGCGGCGTCTCTATCCACTGCATGGTGTTTTGGGACTGCGCTTGCGGTGGCTGTTCCCTAGTCCCTAGTCCTTGAGTCCCTAGTCCCTTAGTCCCTGGTCCCTTAGTCCCTTGTCCCTCGACCGGCAGGTCGCCAACTTCCATCATCTGCTCGATGGGCGTGATGCCGGCGATGGGATCTTTGCTGAACTGACCGATGCGATAGGAGAGCGCGCCAACCAGCCGGTTGTCAATGTAAACCGGACTGCCGCTCATGCCGGCCACAACGCCGGTGTATTCGGGCTTGGCGCCGCGCAGTTGGGCCAGAATCATGTCGTGGCCGGGGCCGCGCGCGCCTTTCAGCACGCCCAGAATCTCCAACTGCATCGGCTCCGGCGTGCTGCCGGTGAAGACCGTCCAGGCGGTTCCGATCAGCCCGCGATGGACATCTTTGAGCGGAAAGAATTTGCCGCCGACGGGCGGGGCCGACGGCGGCTCAGACGCGGTCTGGGCTGCGGCGGGGATGGCGGCGAGCAGAAGGGCCAGCGCCGCGCAGAGCTTCAACGCAGCCCGCCGATGGCAGGATTGCTTCAAGGAATTTTCCACAACTACAAGAGTACAACCGGCTGGGCGGCTTCGGCTGGATAGGCGCCGCGGGATGCGGTTACGAGGGTTTGCGCCGACGGATTGCAAAAGAGGATTGGTAAGACCTGCAAGAAAGTCAGGGATTGAACACAAATAACTACTTCAACTTCGCAGTTTTGTAACAGGGCACGACTTCAGTCGTGTCTCCATGGGTCTTTGGCCCACTCAAGTGCATGAAAACGCCTCTGCGGCATTCGCCCCGGAGGGGTGACACGAGAATAGCCCAGGGTGGAGCGCAGCGGAACCCTGGGTAAGATGCAGAGAGAAGTGAACTCGCCCCGGAGGGGCGACCGAAATATCTCCGAAGATTCTAAAGGGGATAAGTCGCGTTTTCGACCGTGCCGCAAATGGCCCAAACAAACTCCGGCTTTGGCCGCTGCTGAATTGCAAATAGCTGAAAAGAATAGACGCAGGGGCTGAAGCCCCGTTGATTCTATGGGCTCTATCGGCACGACTAAAGTCGTGCCCTGACGCTTCTGGATTCTTTATTGATTGATCCGGCCCTTAAGTATTTGAACGGCATCGAAAGTTGCAACCGCGGATCCTTCGACTCACCACCCCCAAATTGAAGAACATTTGGGGCCCCGTTCGCTCAGGATGACAGCCTTGGAGTGTTGTAATTGTTCAGGGCCGGATCAATAGTTTTTCCGCAGCCTGTAATGTCGTGCCCTGACACTTTTTGCAATCACCAAGGAATTATACGAGAGGTTCTATTAGTAAGATTTTTTGAAAAGCGTAAGAATAATCCGGCTTACCTTACTTGGATTGTATTTCTTACTTTTATTTTCGGTCTTACCTGTGATACGATGTAAGCCATGGAACAGGTATACACAACCGTCAGCAGCAAAGGCCAGATGGTGATACCGGCAGAGTTCCGCCAGACTCTGGGCATTGAAGCAGGAACGCGGATTGCTATTCGGCAGGAGGGATCGCGGTTGGTTCTGGAGCCGGATACTCTAGCGGTCAGACTGCGCTTGATTGATGAGTTATGTGGATCAACAGCAGGTGGTCCTTCGGGGTGCGATATGCTGCTGGAAGAACGGCGACAAGATCGGGAAAGAGAATTTGCCAAAGAGGGCTGGTAGGACCATCCAGTGATCATGTTTGTTTTTGATGCTTCGGCAATTTTTCGATTTATTGATCGGGAGGCAGGCGCGGAGCGTGTGAGAGCCGCATTTCGGGAGTGCGCCCGAGGCATGGCTGAGGCTCAAATCTCCGCCGTGCAGTGGGGAGAGGTGGCATCAGTGCAGCGCAAGCGTTCAGGTGCGCAGGCTGAAAAGCGCCTCTTGGCTGACCTGATCGATCTCCAGCTTCACGTCATTCCCGTCTCCGCCGAACGAGCAGAGCAGGCTGCTGCGATTCACGTAGACCGCAAGATTCCCAATGCAGATTCTTACGCCATTGAACTGGCCATGGACTCGCCTGAGCACGTGCTGGTGACCGCCGATTACGACTTCAAGCAGGTGGCCGATCTGGCGCGGATCGAGTTTCTGCCGGCAAAGTAAGACGGGTATCGTGACCGCGTGATTAGGTCATCCGCAAAATGTAGTGCCGGTCTCCAGACCGGCTGTCGTGCGGACGTCCTCGTCCGCGCCCGTTCATGGCTCATTACCAATTCAAGCGGTCTATGCGCCAGCTTGGTAGGCGCGAAGGCTTTTATCTTCTTCTGCCGCCCGCCGAGGAAAAGCCGCCGCCCAGGCCGAGCGGCATGGCCGCTTGCGTCTCCCTGGGATAGAGGATGGTGACGCCGGGATTGCGCAGGCTCTCACCGGGCAGAAACTCGCCGAAGATCTCCTCGTGCGCTTTGAGGTACTTGCGCAGTTCCTCGCGGATGACGCCGCCCGAGCCCGACTTCCCGTAGCCATGGATCACCTCCAGGCGTCCGCGGTAGCCGGAGCGCACGCAGGCATTGTAAAAGCGCACAAACTCGCGGATCGCTTCGGCAACCGTGCGTTCGTGCAGATCAATGGATCGGTTCTCGCTCATGGCACTGATTCAACTCTATCGGATGGACCGCGGATGGCGATCAAAGAGCGTGGCCAAAGAGCTCGGCAATAAGTCCAGAGGCGCCGGGGCACAACTTTTGTTTGCCCAATCACAGGTAAAATCAAAGGGAACGCATCTGAGCTTCCGCTGTCTTAGGAAATCGCCAGAACATGGAGTTGTACCTTGTTTGAATATGCGCGGCGTGGATTGAGTGACGCGTAACCCAGTATTTATCAGCCAATCCCTGGACGACGCGCATCTTGAGGTCGTGATGTGTTCGGTTCTATCGCAGCATCACGACCTAAAATAAATCTATGAAGAAACTTGCCATTCTCGGTTCCACCGGCTCCATCGGCACAAGCACCCTCTCCATCGTCGAGCAGTTCCCTGAGCGCTACTCGGTGGTCGCGCTGGCCGCGGGGCGCAACCTCAATGAGGCTCTGGCGCAGACCTTGCGCTGGCGGCCTCGGCTGGTCTCCTTGGCCACCGAAGAGCTGGCCGGAAAGATGAGGCAACTGCTGCGCCATGCCGATGCCGGCGAGATCGAAGTGGTTTACGGCACGGCAGGCACCGTCGCCTGCTCCACGCTTCCGGAGGCGGATTTCGTTGTCTCGGCAATCGTCGGCGTCTCCGGCCTTGAAGCCACGCACGCGGCGATCCTGGCCGGCAAGCCCATCGGCCTGGCCAACAAGGAGTGCATGGTCGCGGCCGGCGAAATCCTCACCGTGGCGGCCCGCGAGCACAACGTTCCCATCCTGCCGATCGACAGCGAGCACAACGCGGTTCACCAATGCCTGCGCGTCGGCAAACATAATGAAGTCAAGACGATCTGGCTGACGGCCTCGGGCGGGCCATTCCGGAAGCTGCCGCTGGCCGACTTTGCCACGATCACCCCGGAGCAGGCGCTCAAGCACCCTACCTGGGTGATGGGCCGCCGCATCACCATTGATTCGGCGACGATGCTCAATAAAGGCCTGGAGATCATCGAGGCCTGCCGCCTCTTCGACGTGCCGCCCTCTCAGGTTCGCGTCACCGTGCATCCGCAATCCACCGTTCACTCGCTGGTGGAGTACGTGGACGGCTCGATTCTAGCGCAGATTTCGGTCACCGATATGCGCCTGCCGATTCTCTACGCGCTGGCCTACCCGGAGCGCCCCGCCTCCACGCTCACCTTTGATCTGGCCCAGCTCTCGCACCTTGACTTCGAGCAGCCGGACATGGAGCGTTTCCCTTGCCTGCGTCTGGCTTTCGAGGCGGCGGAGAAAGGCGGCGCGCACTGCATCGCCCTGAACGCCGCCGACGAGGTTGCGGTCGAGGCATTCCTCGAGCGCCGCATCCCCTTCATGGGCATTCCGCGTACAATTGAAAGGGTGTTGGCTGCTACGCCGGAGGCGCATCCGACCACCATCGCCGAAGTGCTGGCAGCAGACCGCGAGGCGCGTGAAAAGGCGCGGGGGCTGCTGGCGTAGTTTTGAGACCCTTTTCAACTTGATGGCTGGATTTGAAGGATGCGGGCTTCAGCTCGTACATTCAGGAACAGAATGAAAGCTTGGCTTTAGCCCCTGAGGTTTAAGTTGAAGAGAATGAAACGCTTCCCTCAGGGCTAAAGCCCCGAATTTTATCAATGCTTTACGGCACGGCTGAAGCCGTGCCCTTTCAAAACAAAGCTGCTGCCGCAGGCGATTGATCGCCGCGCGTTATTTTTGAGGGAACACCGTAAATCTATGATCTTTCATCGACTTCTAGCCGAAATTGCCGCCATCAATCTGCTCGACGTGCTGATTACTCTTGCTGCCTTCATCGTGTTGATTGGCGTGATGGTGGTGGTCCACGAGTTCGGCCACTTTGCCGTCGCCAAGCTCTGCAAGGTGCGCGTTGAGGCCTTCTCCTTTGGCTTTGGCCCGCGGCTCTTTGGCTATGTGCATGGCGGAACCGACTACAAGGTCTGCGCGCTGCCCCTGGGCGGCTACGTCAAGATGGCCGGTGAGCAATTCAGTGAGCTGAGTGACGCCGCCGCAGGCACGGCTACCATTGCCCCCGTCAGCGACCCCGGCGCGCTCACCTCGCATCCCCGCTGGCAGCAGATGCTGATCGGCGTGGCCGGCCCCATGGCCAACTTCATTCTGGCCCTCGTGCTGATGGCCTTCTACTATAACTTCATCAACGAAGTTCCCGCCGTCGAGATCAAAGAGACCGCCGTTGAGTGGGTGATTCCAGGCACGCCTGCCGCCCAGGCCGGAGTTCTACCCGGCGACATCATCCGCCGCTTTGCCGAAGCCAACAACCCCGGCTGGGATAAGGTTGTGGAGCAGATCGCGCTGAATCCCAACCAGACGGTTCCTGTTGTGGTGGAGCGAGATGGCAAACCCGTGCAACTCTCTTTTCGCGTTCCCACTGAAATGAAAGACGATGGCATCGCGGGAATGTTGACTCAGTTCACCACAGGCCCCATCCACGTCGTCTCCGTGCAGGCGGGAATGCCCGCCGAGCAGGCTGGCCTTCGCTCCGGCGATGGCATCCAATCCGTCGATGGGCATCCATTTCATTATGTGAATTCTTTGCGGGCCTATATGCAGGACGGTAAGGGCAAGCCCATCTCACTGGTTGTGGTGCGCAACGGAGTTGTTCTTCCGCCCGTATTTGCTCGTCCCGCGCTCATCGGCTCGGATTGGCTTCTCGGCTTCAAGCCTCAGCCGCCGCCTACGCGCAGAGACCCATTGCCGCTGAAGACATCGCTGGTGAAATCCCAGCAGTACTTCACGGATAACTCGACCCTGTTATTGAAAGTCTTGGAGCGCATCTTTACCCGCAAGATCGCGGCCTCCAGCGCCCTGGGCGGGCCGTTGAGCATTGCCCGCGCCGCCGGCGACGCCGCCGAGAGCAAGAGTCTGGAATATATGTTCTCGCTGGGCGCGCAAATCAGCATCAGCCTGGGCGTTATCAACCTGATGCCCTTCCCCATCCTCGACGGCGGCATGATCTTCTTCCTGCTGATTGAAAGCGTCATCCGCCGCGAAATCAACATCGCCGTCAAAGAGCGCATCTATCAGGTGGCCTTTTTCATGATCATCGCGCTCTTTGCCTTCCTCATCTTTAACGACTTTGCCAAGCTGCCGTTGGTCGAGCATCTTCTCAAGCCATGACCCTGCATCGCCGACCCTGTAGCGACGACCCTGTAGCGACGACCCTGTAGCGCCGGCCTCCCGGCCGGCTGTGGCGTGGACCTCCCGGTCCACGCTTGATTTTCCAAGTCCACAGCAGCCATCTTTCCCGCTCCCGCCCGCGCGGTGAAATAATGGGCGTATGCAGACTCAACTTTCCTTCGCCCCCCTTGCAGAAGTCGAAACCGAAGTGCTGGCCGTGCTGGCCGCCGACGCCCAAACCTCCAAGGCCGCCGACGCCAAGCCGCAACCCGTGCTGCTCGCCGCCGACGCCGCTGTTCTAGCCGCCGCTTCCGCTGTCCTCGCCAGCGGCGAATACAAAGCCGGCACGAACGAAACGCTGCTGCTGCACGCCCCGGCCGGCCTGGCCGCCAAGCGGCTGCTCATCGTCGGCCTTGGCAAGCAAGCCAAAATCAACGCCGATAAAGTGCGCAACGCCGCCGGAACCGCTGTCCGCTTTATCAAGCCGCGCGGCCTTCGCGAGCTGACCTTCGCGCTTCCTGGATCGGAACTGCACCCTGTCGCCGGCAGTGCAAAAGCCGTTGTCGAGGGCGCTTTCGTCGGAGACTTTGACCCCGACACCTATCGCAGCGACCGCACCGACAAGAGCATCGAGCGCTTCACGCTGGCCGCGCCTGCCTCCGCCACTGACCGCGCCGCGCTGGAAGCCGCGCTTGCCGAGGCCGTCATCCTGGGCGAGAGCCAGAACTTTACTCGCACGCTGGTCAACGAACCGGGCAACAAAATGACCCCCACGATCCTCGGCCAGCGCGCCGCCGAGATGGCCTCCGAGGTCGGCCTCGGCTGGGAGGTTCACTCCACCGAGAAGCTGCACGAGCTGAAGATGGGCGCATTCTGGAGCGTCTCGCAAGGCTCCGTTGAGCCGCCCGCGCTGATCGTGCTGCGCTATGAGCCGGAAGGCGTGACGGATGGGCCAGTCCTCGGCCTGGTCGGCAAGGGCATTACCTTCGACTCCGGCGGCATCTCGCTCAAACCGGGCGACAACATGGAAAAGATGAAGTACGACATGGCCGGCGGCGCGGCGATGATCGGCGCCATGCGCGCCATTGCTCTGCTCAAGCCCAAGGTGCGCGTGATCGCCGTCATCTGCGCGGCGGAAAATATGCCCTCCGGCACAGCGCAAAAGCCGGGAGACATTCAGACGGCGATGCCCTTTGGCGATCAGCCCGGAAAGACCATCGAGATTATCAACACCGACGCCGAAGGCCGCTTGGTCCTGGCCGACGGGCTGACCTACGCCCGCCTACTCGGCGCAACCCACCTGATCGACGCCGCCACGCTTACCGGCGCTTGCGTTGTCGCTCTCGGCTATGCGAACGCTGGCGCATTCTCCAACGACGATGAGCTGTGGAATAAGTTCAACGCGGCGCTTTCCGCTTCCGGCGAAAAGTTCTGGCGCTTGCCGCTTGGCGAAGAGTACGCCGAACAGATCAAGTCCGAGATCGGCGACATCAAAAACACCGGCGGACGCTGGGGCGGAGCCATCACTGCAGCCGAGTTCCTCAAAGTCTTCGTGGACGAGACGCCCTGGATTCATCTGGACATCGCCGGCCTGGCCTGGGTGGAAGACTCCAAGCCCTACATTGCCAAAGGCCCCAGCGGCGTCGCCGTGCGGTCGATTCTGGAGTGGGCGCGGAGTTATTAGCTCTTAGCTCTCAGCCCTCAGCTATCAACTTTCAGGATGACGGTATCTCAATAACACTGTCATCCTGAGTTGCATAACTCGCGTTGGCAAGCTAAGAATACAATGAATTGCCGCTATCCTTACAGATCCGCGCAACGGACTCTGACTTGCTGAATTTGCTATCAACACCCTCAATGCATTTTCCCTGTTTCATTCAAATTCCGACTCATTCGCATCTTTGTTTCTTGTTACAAACGGCGTATTGGCCAGCCTGAAATTTTCTCCGGAACTTTTCTAGTCCTGGTTGCGTACCCTCCCCCAGAACAGGAGGTCCGAAGAATGTCGCGGAAGAGGATTGCCCGTATCGCTGGCCTGTGGTATCTCGGCTTCACTCTCGGACCTTTCTACCTGCTTTATGTCCCTTCCCAGACTATTGTGCGCGATGATGCGTCCGCGACCGCAGCCCGAATCCTTGCCCACGAGACACTCTTTCGATGGGGGATGCTAGCTGAAACGCTTGGCGTGGTGATCTTTATCGGCCTGAGCCTTGCCCTTTATCGCCTCTTTGAAGAAGTGGATCGCCACCGTGCGCGACAACTGGTGGCTCTTGTGCTCGTATCTTCTGCCCTTGGCCTGGTGAGCGTGGTCTTCAATGCGGCTGCGCTTCTCGTTTTTCTCAACAACACTGCCTTCACAGCCTTTGACGAACACACGCGCCAGACGATTGGCATGCTATTGATCAGCATGCATGGGCAGGCGATCGGCATCAACCAGATCTTTTGGGGATTGTGGCTATTGCCTTTTGGATGGTTGGTCGTACGTTCGCGCTTCTTGCCGCGTTGGCTGGGGTATTGGCTCCTCATTGACGGCATCGCCTGGGTTGTCGTCGGCATCAACTGGTTTCTCGCTCCAGGTTATAACGACGCGCTCTTCCACTACTTTCAACCAGCGTTTTTTGCCGAGTTAGCGGCTATGCTCTGGCTGCTGATCATGGGTGCCAAAGAATAGCCGTATGTCGAGGCAGAGATTCCATTGATCCCGCGCCCAGAATCGACCAGGGAATCCACGACATTTATGCGAGCGATTGGCCCCACCGCAGGTGCTTACATCGCCTCTGGACTTTCAATGCCCAGCCAGCTCAGCGTCAGCACTAACTCGCGCAGCGCAACAGCCGCCGTCGCCAGCAGGAATGTTTTACGCGCCGGGTCTTCTTCAGTCAAAATGTGGTGGTGATGATAGAAGTTGGTAAACTCCTGGGCTAACTGGAAGGCGTGCTTGGCTAAGTAGGCCGGCTCCGAAGTGTTAATGCATTGATCCAGCACAAGTGTGCGCCGGGCTGCCCGCAACCATAATGTCCAGATGTCCTCGGCGTCTTCGCCTTCGAGATAACTTCCTAACTCTGCTAACCCCGCTAACTTGGCTAACTCCGCCTCCGCCGTCGTCCCGGCCTTGCGGAAGATATTGCGCGCGCGCACTACGGCGTACTGAATGTAAGGGCCGGTCTCGCCCTCAAAGCTCAGCGCATCCTTGAAGTCGAAGGCGATCACCGAGTTACGCGTGTATTTCAGCATGAAGTAGCGCAGCGCGCCGATGGCGATCTGCTCGCTGATCTTCTGCCGTTCTGCCTCGTCGCTGCCAGTCTTGCGCGCATCGGTCTCGGCGCGCGTGGCAGCGATGAGTTTGTCAATCAAGTCATCAGCCTTGACGCCGAAGCCCTTGCGGCCGCTCACTTCAATGTACGGGCGCGCAAAATCTTCGTCGGAGATTTCGTAGCCTAACTCGCGCGCGCAGCGCGGAGTGAG
>Ga0181520_10011072_pt1 | contig 11925 bp, 13 predicted proteins | sample PEATcosm2014_Bin_29_FD_132451 | JGI IMG/M metagenome (GOLD analysis project Ga0181520, IMG submission 132451) | Peatland microbial communities from MTU Mesocosm Facility, Houghton, MI, USA - PEATcosm2014_Bin02_30_metaG | ecosystem: Environmental > Terrestrial > Soil > Wetlands > Peat | place...
AACGTGCAGTTGACGGTGGAACTGATTACGCCGGTGGCGCTGGAAAAGGGTTTGCGCTTTGCGATCCGCGAGGGCGGGCGCACGGTAGGCGCGGGCACGGTCTCGGAGATTGTCAAGTAACAGCCGTCAGCTATCAGCTTTCAGCCGTCAGTACTGTGAGGCTGAGACTGGCAACTGATCGCTGAAAGCTGAAGGCTGAAAGCTGATAGCTGGAAGGGTTTTGGAAATGCGGGAAATTGTTACATTGCAGTGCACTGAGTGCAAGGAGCGGAATTACTCGACGACCAAGAACAAGAAGACGACCACCGGCCGTCTGGAGTTCAAGAAGTTTTGTAACCGCTGCCGCAAGCACCAGCCGCACAAGGAAACGAAGTAAAGCAGCGAACAGCCGTCAGCATTCAGCTATCAGCCAATCCCATGCAAGTACGGGAGAAAAACTGAAAGCTGACGGCTGAAAGCTGAGAGCTGCATTTAGGGGCGTAAGCTCAACGGCTAAACTGTCGGTCTCCAAAACCGAACTTGGGGGTTCGAATCCCTCCGCCCCTGCCAGATTAATTCCTGATTGAGTCAGGAAATGCGCGGCCCGGCGCCGCGCGCGAAGGAACTGCAAGTATGGCAACGAAGGTAGCATTTGTGAATGGCGATGATCGACCGATCAAACGGCAGGGAAAGAATCCCGTGTCGAAGTTCATCGACAATGTGGTTGCGCAGTGGAAGGAATTCGTCCAATTTCTGAGCGATGTGCGCGCGGAGATGCGCAAGGTGGTTACGCCCTCGTGGAAGGAAGTGAAATCCACGACCACGGTGGTGATCATCGCGGTATTCATCTTTGGACTGTTTTTCTTTGTGGTGGACTCGATCTTCAGCAGCGTCATGGACAGGCTTTTCCACAAGCTGGGCGGCTAGCGCGCCTTGAGGCGCGAAACGAGAGCAGAAGATGGCAGAAGAATTGGGACAGACTGAACAAGCCGAACAAGTTGCCGAACAGGCCCCGCCGGAGCGCAATGAGCGCTTCAAGTGGTACATCCTGCACGCTTACTCGGGCTTTGAGCGCAAGGTGCGCGAGTCGATTCAAAGTCGAGTTCAGGCCTTCGGGCTGGGCGACAAAGTTGGCCGGGTGATGATTCCCACCGAGCCGGTGACTGAGATCGTCAACGGCAAGAAGCGCACCACGGAGCGGGTCTTTCTACCCGGCTACGTGCTGGTGGAGATGGAGCTGGACAACAACCTGTGGCACGTCCTGAAGGACACGCCCAAGGTGACAGGTTTTCTGGGCACGGGCGACAAGCCGGTGGCGCTGAGCGAGGAAGAAGTGAGCGGCATCCTCTTCCGCTCCGAGACCGCCAAGGACAAGCCGCGGCTCAAGATCAAGTTTGAAAAGAACGAGCAGGTCCGCATTACCGACGGACCGTTTGCCAACTTCAACGGCGTGGTGGATGAGATCAACGAAGATCGCGAGACGATGAAGGTCATGGTGACCATCTTCGGGCGTTCCACACCGGTTGAGCTGGAGTTTGGCAAAGTGGAAAAGATTGAGTAGTTGCAGCTTTCAGCTATCAGCTTTCAGCTTCTAGCCGGTCAAGCCCACCTGGCGGGCGCCGGATGAAGGTAAACGTTGAAGCGGCAACACCAAAATTTGAACAGAAAAACGTCCAGCTAAAAGCTAGAAGCTAGGAGCTAGAAGCTGGTTCCAGAGGAACCAATGGCACCTCCGAAGAAGATTACGGGTTACGTAAAACTGCAGATTGTTGCCGGCAAGGCTACGCCGGCGCCGCCGGTCGGCCCCGCGCTGGGTCAGGCGCAGGTCAACATCATGGAGTTCTGCAAGCAATTCAACGCGCGCACCTCCAGCAAGGAGATGGAAGGGCTGGTGATTCCGGTCGTCATAACGGTCTATGCCGATCGCAGCTTCAGCTTTATCACCAAGACGCCACCGGCTGCGGTATTGCTGATGAAGGCGGCTGGCGTTGCCAAGGGTTCGGGCACGCCCAACAAGGACAAGGTCGGCAAGGTCACCGAAAAGCAGTTGCGCGAGATCGCCACGCAGAAGATGCCCGACCTGAACGCCGCCTCAGTCGAGACGGCCATAAAGAGCATCCGCGGAACCGCCCGCTCCATGGGCATTGAAGTTGTGGCGTAAGCCGCTGCTGGTTTTTCACCAAGAGGCTCTCCCTTTAGGGAGGGCCTCTTTGCGTTTAGGCAGCAATTATTGGAATCGTGCTACGATCTCATTATGGCTACGGTCTTGCAAATCCCGCTTGCGGAATATCTCGGCACGAATTACAGGCCGGACCGCGAGTACGTGGATGGAGAGATCAGGGAGCGCAACGTGGGCAAGTATGAACACGCGCGAATTCAGGCATTGCTGGCTCGCTGGTTTGGAAATCACGAGCAGGCATGGGGCGTTCAGGTTGTAACCGAACAGCGTGTCCGGGTCTCACCCACGCGAGTCAGGATTCCAGATGTGGCGCTGCTCACTCTCGGCTCCCAGCCGGATGTCATTGTTGAGCCGCCGCTGCTGGTCATCGAAATTCTCTCGCCCGACGACAGCTACTCCGACACCGAGGAGCGCGCTCAGGACTACCGCGCAATGGGCGTGGAGACGGTCTGGATCATCAATCCCAAGACGCGCACCGGCCGTATGTGCCGCGGCGCGGAGTGGGTGGAGGCCGCGCGGCTGGAAGTCAAGGGAACGCCTTTGTATGTCGATCTGCCGGAAATTTTTGGCCAGTTGACGCCTGCCTGAGGACTGCGCGTCTAGCGAGACTCACATATATCAGAATCTGGATCTTTCGAGTTCCAGAGCGAGAAAAACGGCGTATGGATGAGACATCCGGCAGCCGGCGAATGGGAACAAAGGAGGAAATAATATGACCGCTCAGTGCTTCATTGAATGGGCGAAGTCTTTGGGAGTGCCCCTTCTGGCTGTGGTCGTCTCAGGTGCAAGTGTTTTGACTGTTTCTGTTTTTTCTTGGTGGCAGGTGCGCATTGTGCGAGAAAAGCTACGCCACAATTTATACGACCGTCGCTTCGCGATCTACATGGCATTCCATGAACTGATAGTAGCTATCCGTGAGAAAGACGAGGCAGAACTCGAGCTCAGAAAAGCGAATGCTGCTCGGGCGCATAGCCCGTTTTTGCTTGACGCAATACGGTGTCTACTTAGAAGAGTTGCACAATGAGGCTTTCCGCATTAACGCGACCAAAAAGCTTGTTCGTGACCATAACTATTTAGCCGCCTTGACACCTGCTGAACGTGCTCAACAAAGCTTGCAACTCGAATCGGATAAACTGAATTTCGCCAACAAAATAACAGATCTAGTCCGAGAGTTTGAGAGTTTTCTAACGCTTCGCGATTTCTCAAACTCAATCAAACGTAGAAAAAACGCGGAGACTTTATGAATCGCTTATTTCTAAAGACGGTCGTAGCTTTGGGAATAGCGGTGTTCCTTTTTTCTGTAGCCATGATCTACATCGAACGACAATCGGAATTGTCTCCATTGGAAACATCGTCTGGTGCCACAAAGTCGTCTACAATGGCAAATACTGGGGCTCAGGTAGGACAAGAGGCGGAAATCCAGAAGTCATCGATAACAATAGATTCCGCAACGCAAGCAGGTAAATGGGTTGGTGGATGGTACGTTTTTCCTATTGGTCCTTGTACTATGGTTGTCAAATTAGGTGGCAGCTATTGGTTCACTCTTCCGCATGATGATACCCGATATTATAGTGACAACATCGATTCTGCTAAAGATGCTGCCAGTGCAGCATGTGATAAGTGGTACGCAAACGAAATGGCAGGTAGGCTCGCGGTACAGCGGGCAAATGAGGAATTAGCAAGACAGCATCCCCGACCACAGCCATTGGATTGGAATAAGCCATTATTCACTCGGGAAGGCACTCTTGTTTGTCCGAGTTGGGAGGCATTGGAGTACGCTGCTACATCTAAACTAGACGGTTGGAAACGCACTAACTATTTACTAGGGGTGAAAGACCCGATTCCCCAAGGTCAGGGACCACATGTTGGGGAACCAGTATCTGCTGAGTACTATGGCTGTTCAATTTATAAAGACGGTGTTCCTGTACAAATGCGCGCAAGAAGTTGGACAGGTGTGGGTCCGGAAACGAGCATCGGGTGGTTGGATCCAATGGAGCTTAGGAATTGATGCCTGGTGTATCAGACCTCGATTCTGACACCTAATTTTAAGCAGCATGACGAAACGGTTCGATCTTTGGCTGCTTCTTTTGGGATGCTTGCCAGAGATCGTAGTCGGTTTGCAGCTCGTACCAGATTTCGGGGTGGGTGCCGAAGGCGGCGGAGAGGCGCAGCGACATATCGGCCGAGATGCCGGCTTTGCCATTCAGGATGCGCGAGAGTGTTGCGCGAGAGACCCGCAAATGCTTGGCGGCAGCCGTTACGTTTGTGTCGCCGAGAAATTCCCTGAGCACTTTGCCGGGGTGGGGCGGATTGTGCATGCGCATATCGTTTCTCCTAGTGATAATCCTGATAGTCAACGAGAATCGCGTTCTCGCCCTCAAAGGTGAATGTCAAGCGCCAATTGCCGTTCACCCTCACAGACCAATGACGATTTGGATCGCCGTGCAAAGGGTGCAATCCCCATCCCGGAGCATTCATGTCGTGTGCCATCTTTGCTCGATTCAACTGAAAGAGTTGAACAGACAGCTTGCTGGCGTGGGATGGCTGAATTCCTGCCTTGCTTCCGGTAGTGAAGTATCTTTCGATGCCGCTGTGCCGGAAGCTCTTGATCATGCGTATAGTGTAGCGCTCCACTATCCGGTGGTCAAATCACTGCGAAGGAACTGAACATCTGAGCCCTTCAGAACAAACGACCCAGCGTAAGGAAGACCTTGCGGTGGCCGGCGTCGCCGTCTGAGACGCCGAAGGTGAACAGGCCGATGGGCGAGTTGGCGACCAGGCCGGCGAAGCCATCCTGGCGGAGCATCGACCGGGTCTCAGGCGACCAGACTTCTCCGGCCTCATAACCGACGAAGCTGTAAAGCCCCTGTCCCAGGCCGGTGGGCAGAGCCGCCAGGCGGTGCAGGTAGCCGGCGCGGGCGAGATATGTGTCGGTGCCGCGGAACTCGTCGAAGGATGATGCTGAGAGGCGCATCGGCCCGCCCAGCGTGAAGCGGTAGGGTTCAGCAACATTCGCGCGCAGGTAGGAGTTGACTTCCCCGCCCACGCCGAAGATGTTGGCTTCATTCCAGGAGCGGGTTGCGCCGAAGGAGAGCTGGACCAGCGGCGCGTTCGAGCTTTCCACGGCGTGGTAGAGCGCGCCGGCCGAGGCGGCCAGCCGGAAGCCATTGGGCGAGATGCCGCTGGCTGTGGCCTTATCGATGTTGATGTGCAGCAGGCCGGATTGCGCGGTTCCGGTGATGTACGGTCCGCCGCCCGCGCCGGTGGTCAGGCTCCAGCGCGTGTCCTCGGCGCGCCATTCGGCGGAGATTTGCACTTGATTCGAAAGAGTCCGTCCGGCTTCGAGGCCCGCATCGAGATTTTGCAGAAAACGATCGGCGACGCGCTTCTGGTTGACCCAGATGTAGACCGGCGCGCGCAGGATGCCGGCGCGCGGCTCAAGAAAATAGCCGCCGGGAGCGAGCTGCCGGTAGTATTCGGCGGAGAGATCGGTCATGTATCCGATGCGGGCGGTGGCGCGCAGTTCGGAGCCGAAGCCGCCCAGGTTCTGATCAATGAAGCGGAGGGTCATCTCACCGCGGCTGATGTTGGAGGTGGCGGCGCCTAGCTCCGGGCTGATGAGCAGGTAGGGAGGGCCGGAGCGGCTGTTGCTGAGGCGAATCAGCAGGCCTGTGTCGGGTGCGGGCGGGCCTGCTGTGGACGAGCCGAGCGCGGGTGGCGCGGCGGAGGGTGACGCGGGCGCAAAGGTCTCCCAGGTTGCGGTAACCCCGCCGTTGGATTGAACGTCGCGCAGCGCGCCGAGGGTGGTTGCGGGTGCGATGGGCTTGCCCTCGAGGGGCTTCAGGTCGGCGAGAACCTCACGGACGGCGCCGGGCTCCAGACCCGGCTTTGGACCTTCCACGCGGACCTGGCGCAGCACTCCGGGCGGTGGGCGGCGGCGGCTTTCGCGCGCGGCCAGGTAGGCCTTCCAGCCGTCGGCGTCGAGAGCGTAGCGCAGCAGGGCGGCGCGACTCTGCTCGGCGGCCTTGTAGCCGGCGTCGATTAATTGAGCGGCATGAGCGTAGTCGGTGGTAGAGAAGCTGCCCACCGGCACGTTGACCACCACATCGGCCAACCGCACAGCCTGCGCGACATTGCGTTCAATGCCGGCATCAAAAGCGCGACCGAGCACGCCGACAATGGACATAGTGTCGGCGCTGGCCAGCGGAGTATCCTCAATGCGAACGGCGATGATGGCGTCTGCGTGCAGGTCGCGCTTGAGAACGTCCGTGGGCAGGTTGTCGAGGATGCCGCCATCCACCAGGAAGTGGCCGTCCGGCGCCAGAACCGGAGGGAAGACGCCGGGAATGGAGATGGAGGCTCGTACCGCCTGGGGCAGCGGCCCTGAGGAATAAGTGACCGATTCGAGGGTGTTCAGGTCGGTCGCCACGCAGCGAAAGGGGATGGGAAGCTGGTCGTAGTTCAGCGGCTGGCGGTTGTAGTTGGGCATGTTAGCGGTGAGAAACTCGTTGACGCCGCGATCGTTGAGCAGCGCATTGCGCAGGGTCAGGTGATGGCGGAGACCGATGATAAACGCCTGGGGAAGTTCGCGGCGGTCCTGGCGGCGGCGGAAGCTCAAGTCATAGTAGGGAGATTGCAGCGTGAATACGCGGGAGAACGCGTCGCTGACAGCCAGCGCGCGCATCTCGGCGGGTGAGCTGCCGGCGGCGTAGATAGCGCCGACCAGCGCGCCCATGCTGGTTCCGGAGATACGGTCGACGGGAACGTGATGCTCCTCAAGCCATTGCAGGACGCCGATGTGCGCCAACCCCAGCGCACCGCCGCCCTCCAGCGCGACGCCAACGGCAGCGCGGCCCGTCGGCTGAACAGCTGGCAGCGCCGAGCTGGATGGCGACGCAGCAATCTGCGCAGGTTGCTGCGCCGCGGCGGAGGGCAAGAGCAGACTGATGGCAAGAAGGGTCGAGGCGAATTTCCAGCGCACGGTACACCCCCTAATGAAGACCATCCTTCAAGATAATGCTATCGAGGGGAATCTGCAGTGACGGGGGTCCGAACTGTTCTGGGCATTCGTGGCGGGTTGCTCGAATCAGGCCGAAGGCGCAAAAAAGGCTCTCTCAGGGCAGAGAAATCCTTTCCGCGTCTAAGCGGGGCGCTCTGGAGCGGGCGAACGGCGATGGTCCTACTTCGGCGGCGGGGCCGGCGCGAACCCTTCGCGTCTTTGGGCGGGTTCCGGTTTAGGCTTCGGCTTGGGCGCCTTCTTGACTTCTTTCCTGCCTTTGTCTTTGCTTCCCATGTGTGCAAGTGTGCCATAAAGATGCGGCTTGAGGAAAGTCTTTAGGGCGAATTGGCTGATATTTTTCGCTGCGGATTTCTTATCCGCCAATTGCCGCATCGCTGCGCGCCTGACCGGAGCGCGCGCCGATTCTTCCGGTGGCGTAGAGATACCAGGCCAGATATGCGGGTACGGTCCATAGGTAGTACGGTGAATTCACTCTAACGACATTGAATATTTCGATTTGCGCAACGGCCACAATCAGAATCAGCGGAAGCAGCGAGCGCCTCAAGTCCACGGCTTGATAAAGCCCGGCCAGTAACGCGGGAAGCAGCAATGCTTCGTCGGTAAGCCAGGCGTAGGGAGCTACTGCCACCGAAATGATAAGCAGGATCATGCCATGATCCATCCAATTCCACCGGGCGCGCCGCGTCCAGAAATACCATATTGCCCAAATACAACCGGCTGCTTCGGGAAGGAATTGGATCCAGATTGCGCTGGAATCAATGAGGCGGCGCAACTCCTGGCTCAGGCTGGGAACATAGATATTCACAATATCCATGGTGTGCACAGCCTGCCTATATTGCGACCATATCTGGCGATCGATGCACAGGGTCAGCGCGCAATTGGCAAGCAGCGTGACCGAGAATCCAGCGAGGATGCGGTAGGACTTCCGGTACACCACCCAGAGAAGCAGCACGATAGCAAAGGGCGCCAGCAGATGCGGCTTCATGGCGTAGGGGAAAAGAACTGCTCCGGCCAGAAAGGGCCGGGACTCGCGCCAGCAAAGAAACAGCACGAGGCCAAGCAAAAGGAAGATGCCGAGCTGCCCGACCAGAAAGCAGGCCATCAGGGGAGGAAAGAGGTAGCAGTAGATGTGCAACTGGCTGGCTTGACGCCCAAACAAAATTCCAAGAATCCGGATTGAGGTCGCGGCGCAGGCAGCGAGTACGAGCATCCAGAGGAGTAGGCCGAGCTTGGCGCCAATTAGGCCGAGCGGCAAGGCCAGATCGTAGGCTACGGGCGGACTGATCGAAATCTTGAGTACGCCGCCTTCCAGTCCTTCCGCGGATTCCAGGCGCAATAACTCGTTGGGATCATAGGGGTTTGCGCCGTGAACAAGCTGTTGTTCCGCCGCCCAGTACTGAATGAAATCGCCACTCGTCAGGCTTCGCCGGTCCCAGCCTTTCACTACGATGGCGGAGATAATGCAGAGTCCGATTACGACAATGCAGGCCGCGGCGAAGATGCGCAAAGGACTACGTTTCATGGGCAGGGCCGATCCACTTGCCGACAACTACGCCTGAGGTCGAAGCGGGCTTCAGGCGGTGACTCCGGTCAGTACGCGAGGCGATTCACTCCATTTAATGTACACACAGGCAGGGAGCCTTATAAAGGGGCGGGCTGGATTGGTGTCGCCATGCCGTTGACTCCGGGGCGCGAATCCGGTATTCTGAAATCCTTGCGCGGTGTTGCGCCTGGGGTCTGTGTGTTTTCACCCGGACCCGCTGGTTGATGCCCTGGATTGATGTTCCCTGGGGTTGGCCGGAACAGGATGTCGGCTGCCGGATTTGAGTTCAGGCGCGCGGTTGGGCGCCTCCGGAGCTGTCAGAGTCCCTTGAAGGGTCAGTGCCCGCACTCCTCACCCGAACAGATTTGTTTGGCAGTGGGTGGATGAAGGCCCGTGCGTTTCATTGCGCGGGCAAGAGCGCTTTGCGCTGGTTTTTTTAGTTTTTTCAAGGTGATTTGAAGGCAGGAGAGCAATGAGCACCTTTGTTCCGAGCGGCAAGAATGTTGACCGCAAGTGGTTTGTAGTGGATGCCAGCGGCAAGACGCTGGGACGTCTGGCGACCAAGGCCGCCGACGTGCTGAGCGGCAAGCTGAATCCACAATACGTTCCGTATATCGACGTGGGCGACCACGTGATCGTGATCAACGCGGAGAAGGTCCGCCTGACCGGCCTCAAAGCGCAAAGCAAGCTCTATCGCCGCTACACCGGCTTCCCCGGCGGACTGCGCGAGGAGTCGTACACGCGCCTGTTGAACCGCAAGCCGGAGAGGATTCTGGAACAGGCCATCAAAGGCATGCTGCCCAAGAGCAAGATGGGCCGCCAGATGGCCACCAAGCTCAAGGTCTATCGCGGCGACAAGCACCCCCACGAGGCGCAGATGCCGGTGGCGCTGGAGATCGCGTAAGACAGTTATCAGCTTTCAGCTATCAGCTTTCAGTTTTCCTGCTGGTGCGGAAAGTCCAAGGCGGCGCAAAGAATCGAATGGAAGCATGACAAGGCTGAAAGCTGAAAGCTGACGGCTGAGAGCTAAGAGGAAACAAATGGCAGATTTGGTTCAGTATTACGGGACGGGGCGGCGCAAATCGGCGATCGCGCGCGTCTTTCTGCGTCCCGGCACGGGCGAGTGGAAGGTCAACGGCAAGGCATTTGAAGTCTACTTCGTCACCGAGCAGCAGCGCGTGGCCGCCAAGCGCACCCTGGCTCTGGTCGAATTGGCTTCGAGCTTCGACGTGGTGACCACCGTCAAGAGCGGCGGCGTATCCGCGCAGGCCGATGCCGTCAAGCTGGGCGTTGCCCGCGCGCTGGTCCAATTCAACCCCGAGTTACGCGCGGCGCTCAAGGCCGAAGGCCTGATGACCCGCGACTCGCGCATGAAGGAACGCAAGAAGTACGGGCAGAAGGGCGCTCGCGCAAGGTTCCAGTTCAGCAAGAGATAGTTCTCTGTTTTTAGTTCTCAGTTCTCAGTGCCAGGTTTTTGGGTTTACTGAGAACTGAGAACTGGCAACTGAGAACTCGTTTTACCAATCTCCCGCATAAGCGGGTTTAATCCGGGCGCCGGCATCGACCACCCGGATGCAATCCACGAAGGAGGCCAATGGCCACGATCACAATGAAGGAGCTGCTCGAAGCGGGTGTTCACTTCGGGCATCAGACCAAGCGCTGGAATCCCAAGATGAAGGAGTACATCTTCGGCGAGCGCAACGGAATCTACATCATCGACCTGCAAAAGACGCTCAAGCTCTTCAAGGAAGCGTCCAAGTTCGTCACTGAGCTATGCGCGAGCGGCAAGACGATTCTCTTTGTCGGCACCAAGCGCCAGGCGCAGGAGGCCGTGGCCGAGGAGGCTACGCGGGCAGGAATGCCGTACATCAACCAGCGCTGGCTGGGCGGCCTGCTCACCAACTGGGTGACGGTGCAGAAGTCGGTGAAGCGCCTTCAGGAGATCGACGAGATGGCCACGGATGGCCGCTACGACCTGCTGACCAAGAAAGAAGTGATCCGGCTGGAGCGGGAGCGCAAGCACCTGCAAGCCAACCTGGCCGGCATCAAGACGATGAAGCGACTGCCTGATGCGCTCTTTATCGTCGACTCGAACAACGAGGCGATTGCCGTGAAGGAAGCCCGCAAGCTGGGCATTCCCGTGGTGGCCGTGGTGGACACCAACTGCGACCCTACGGTGGTCGATTTCGTGATTCCGGGCAACGACGACGCGCTGCGCGCCATTCGCCTCTTCACCTCCAAAATCGCCGACTCGGCGGCCGAGGGCGTGAATCTGGTGGGCGACAAGGCCTTTGCCGATGAACTGCCCGAGCCGGTGGCTGAGGAAGTGGCCGCCGAGGCTGGTCCGGTCGAGGAAGTGGACCTGGAAGCGGCTTTGGGCGGCGGCATTCGCAAGGCGCCCGCCGCGGTTCTGGCGTTGCTGGACGAGGCGGATGTGGCCGAGGGCGCTCTTTAAGTACGACATTTCACAGTTCTCAGTTCTCAGTTTTTCCTTGACAACGAGCCTTGCTACAGCCGTGGCCGATCTAAACCAAACGGCCACTGAGAACTGACAACTGAGAACTGACGACTGAGAATTTAGAAGAAAAGAGAGAAAAAAACAGTGAGCGAAAAGATTGATGCCAAGCAGGTGAAAGAGCTTCGGGATAAGTCCGGCGCGCCGGTGGGCGACTGCCTCAAGGCCTTGCAGGAGACCAAGGGAAACATCGAGGAGGCCTTCGTGGTTCTGCGCAAGCGGGGCATGGCCTCGGCGCAGAAGAAGGCCGCCCGCACCACCAACGAGGGCGCTGTGGGCACCTACATTCACGCCGGCGGCAAGATCGGCGTGCTGATCGAGCTGAATTGCGAGAGCGACTTTGTGGCCCGCACAGAGGACTTCCAGGGGCTGCTGAAGGATATTGCGATGCACATTGCAGCCAGCGATCCGCGTTACGTGAAGCCCGAGGACGTGACCGCTGCCGATATGGAGCGCGAGAAGGATATCTATCGCGCCCAGGCCGCCGCCACCGGTAAGCCTGCCCCGGTGATCGAGAAGATCGTCGAAGGCAAGATGGCCAAGTTCTACGAGGAGGTCTGCCTGCTGGAGCAGCCCTTCATCAAGGACCAGACCATCAGCATCAAGGAACTGATCGCGACCAAGGTCGGCAAGCTGGGCGAAAACATCACCGTCCGCCGCTTCGCGCGCTTCAAGGTAGGCGCGCCCGA
>Ga0181520_10011076_pt1 | contig 11922 bp, 12 predicted proteins | sample PEATcosm2014_Bin_29_FD_132451 | JGI IMG/M metagenome (GOLD analysis project Ga0181520, IMG submission 132451) | Peatland microbial communities from MTU Mesocosm Facility, Houghton, MI, USA - PEATcosm2014_Bin02_30_metaG | ecosystem: Environmental > Terrestrial > Soil > Wetlands > Peat | place...
GATGCCGCCGGTGCTGCCGCCCTGCAGCGTGATGCCTTGCGTAGTGGAGGCACTGTCTGCGGTGGCAATAACGCAGTAATCCGGCGGAGTCCCGGCTGCTTCCGACCGCACCTTGATCGTCATGGTGCGAAAACCCACCAGACCCGCAAAAAGGGTGTTCACCTGGCCGGAAAGCTCGGCTTCCACGTACTTGGAGTTGCCATAGTTCGGATCCGCGCTGGTTGACCCCAATTCGCACGGGCCATTGTTCACCCACAGCGTGAGTCCGCTCGCGGTACCCGCGCACTGCGTCAGCGGCGTGGCGACGGTGAATCCATTTTCCAATACCGCCTGTTTAGCGGCTGTGGTCATCGCCGTGCAGTCCTTCGTGCTGCCACAAGCGCTTACCTCAAGCGCCCCGGCCAACGCTGCCGCATCTACGGCCGCCTGCATCTGCCGTTTCTGCAAGCGAAGTTGGCCCACGTCGATCGCCATGGCCACAAACGCAAGGATCGCAACCATGCACACCCCGCAAAGCGGGAGAGCCTGACCGCCCTCATCGCGTAACCCGCGCCGTACTCGCGCCAGTATGCTGCCCACAGGGGCTCCTTCTCATGAGGGAGTCGCTGTGGCCTTCCGCATGAACGCCACTCCCTTAAGTTCTATCGCCTCATCTTGCCCCGTTCCTTAGTCTTAATCTCACGCAGTCAGCCCGGAGGGTCAATCACCTATTCGTACCATCCGGAGCTCGATGGGGATCCCGTGCTAAAGTGTTCATTTCCCGCACCATCCAGCCCAGCTCGCTCAGCACCACCGGCACGGCCCGCGCCACCATCGCGCCCACCTCCCGCCTCTCACTCCGCCCGGTAATCTCCTCTGCTCTCACTCCTTCACTCCAATCGAACTGGCGGGTCGAGAGGTAGGTACCAAGTGACCGAGAGACCAGGGGCCGATTGATTTGTACGCCCAACGGACGTACAATGAAGGGAGAGTGAGGCACGGGAGGGCGCGATGGTTCGGAGCAGAGCATTGACGACAGTGGAGGAACAACGCAAGCGCAGCATGCGGCTCGGGTTTCGTGTGCATTCCGGAACGAAGGTGCTGGTGAAGCGCGCTGCGGCACTGGAGCGGCGGAGCCTGACCGATTTCTGCCTGATGGCGCTGACTGAGGCCGCTCAGCAGACCATCACACGGCATGAGAATCTCGTGCTCTCGGAGCGCGACCGGGCGGTCTTCTTCGATGCGCTGGTGCACCCTCCGAAGCCGAATGCGCGCCTGCGCCGCGCCTTCCGGTTGGCTAAGGAACGAGTCGCCTCCTGATGGAATCGGCGCAAGCGGGCCTCTACAAGATTGAGCCGCTGGGAAAGCAGCACGACCGCGATGCGTTCCGGTGCGGCGTGGAAAGCCTCGACAACTATTTGAAGACGCAGGCCTCGCAGGATATGCGGCGCAAGGCGAACGCTGTGTTCGTCCTGGTTCCGGAGCGTGCGCCGGCGACGATTGCCGGGTACTTCACGCTGTGCGCTTGCGGCCTTGCGCCGGGGACGATCCCCGAAGAGGCGAGCAAACATCTTCCCCGCTATCCGCAGGTGAGCGCGACGCTGCTGGGCCGGCTGGCGGTGAATGCAGAGTTGCAAGGGCGCGGGCTCGGCTCCCTGCTGCTCGCGGAGGCACTGCGCAAGGCGTACGGGAATGCCGCAGTGGTTGGGTCGTCCATGGTGGTTGTGGATGCGATCGACGAGCGAGCGGCGGAGTTTTACCGTTCGCATGGGTTCATACGATTGCCGCAGTCAATGCGGCTGATATTGCCGATGCGGACGATTGGGGGATTGGTGGCGGGAAACGGCTTCTAGCTCATTGCAGCGCCGGCCTCGCCGCGATACTCATATCGCCGTCCATATCACTTCACCGAAGGTCCGCCAATGCCGAACTCAAAATATCCAGATCACGAAGCCATGAATCCGTTCTTTGATGTCGTCATGAAGGGCCTCAGCGGACTTGTCGATGGCGAGCATTATTTCGACACGTTTGCCGACGATGCAGTCTTCGAGTCCCGTTATCACTTCCCGGGTTGGCCCCTCATCATTCGAGGACGCGCAAATCTGGTTGCTAGCCTCGCCGGATACGGCAAGACGATCCGCGTTCACTCCGGCGACGCGCTCGTCGTGCACCACTGCCAAGATCCCCGCGTAGTAATCCTCGAATACGAAGTCCACGGCAAGATTCTCGCAACCGGCGCGCCCTACGACAACAGGCTGATCTCCGTCGTCACCATTGAGAACCGCAAGATTGTCCATTGGAGAGACTACATGGACTCATTAGCCGCCTGGATGGCCCTGAATCCCGCCAAGTGATGGAATTCCCGCCGCCTCCAATCCGCCAACCCACCCTGCGCCGTGTCTGGGACACCAGGAATGGCCAGCGACTACAGACTCTTCCCGAAAAACGCCGATGTCGCCAGAAAAGACCGCCGAAGCCCGCAAGCTCCTCCCAACCCATTTTCTCCGTAAACCGCTGAAGACTTGGCGCAGAAAGTTTCCGCAAACTTGCCGACAATCTCCCGCTTCCGGCGCATGACCCTCAATCACCGTTCATACACTTCGCGCCGATGTCCGATGCGCAGCACAAGAATGAGCACCAGCTTGTCCTCGATCGAGCAGATCAGCCGGTAGTCACCCACGCGATACTTCCAGAACTCGCCCAGTTTGGAGCCGCGCAGAGCCTCTCCAATGCTGCGCGGGTTATCCAGCGAAGCAACGCGGTCGTGAAGGAATTTAAGGATGCGACGGGCGATCTGCGGATCCAGCTTGTCGAGCTGGCGGTCGGCCTCTACTGACAGCTCAACCTTCCAGGCCATGCTTCTTCATCGCGCTTTCGAGAGGCACGGTCCTGCTGCGGCCGGCGCGAATCTCTTCGAGCGCCGCCTCGGCCAGATATATGTCCTCGAGATCGTCGAGATGGCGGAGAACCGCTTCGCGGGCGTAGTAAGTTTTGGTCCGCCCGGTCCGTTTCGCCAGCCGGTCAAGGCGCTTCTCGACATTTTCAGGGAGCCTGATCGCAAGCATGATTCTTCTCCGCTATACATGTATAGCGTAACTCACTCTGCCCTTTCCTGTCCATGTCGAGCTGCCGTTTTCCTCGGGTTGCCCCTGCCCGACTCATGCCTCTTTGAGCCCTTGGTCAGGCGCTCCCTGCCTTCTCACGCCCCCGGGCGCGGCCGTTATTTCTGCTTGCACGAAAGCACAACCTGATTCTTCACGTAGAGCCCGCACAAACCCATCATGCTCGACGGGCACTCATACGTTCCGGTCTGGCCGTCCTCCGAGCAACCCCCGCGCCGCAGAATCTGATCGGTCGAAGTTGGAATGAGCGCGCCGCATCCGAGCACCGCGCTGTTCTTCATCATCGTGTTGCAAAGTCCGAGCATGCCGTTCACCGGGCAGAGGTAGTTCCCTTCTCCGGGATTCTGCTTGCATCCGCCGCCGACCAGCGTATGGTCCGCTACATCCCGCTCCTTGCTCATGTCCTGCACGCTTCCGGTAGCCGCGTTGTAGACGGGCTGAAAGTCCATGACGCAAGTGGTGCCGGCGTGGCAACTGAAGTTCATGCCGCCCGGCGGAAGACTGATGGCAAGCTGCGGGAACCAGACCGGCCATTGCCACTGATCGGACCAGACCGCGATGTCGACCCAGACTGTCGGGGCAAGGCCCGGCGTCAACGTGAATCCCAGGTTGTAGACCGGGTTTCCAACCGCGAAGTGACTGTAGTCGCCATTCTGGGCGGTGGCATCGCCCAGCGAAACGGTCTGTCCCGAATTGATCGTGGACGACCGATGCTGCAACTCGTCGTTGAGCGTGAACTGCAAACTGTCGGAGTGGAGATTGACCTGAATCGCGGGATAGACCGAGCCGCCCACGACGCCGAAATTGAGCAGGTCGCCCAGCAGATCGATTTGGTTGAAGACGAAATTGGAATCGATGCCGTGCGTGCCCGGGGCAGGCGGCTGGAAGCGCCCGCCGGTGTAGGGCGCCGGCAGTAATTGCGTAAAGTCCACGTTGACTGAAAAATTCTGGCCGGCGCCGAAGCCGGGCAGATTGACGCTGAAGCCGGCATCGGCGCCCACCTGCGCGACGATCTCCTGCGCGTTGTACAATTCGCTGCCATCAAGTCCGGCGGAAAAGAAATCACCGGCGTCGCCCTCAATGGGCACGAATTGCGGCGTCAACTTTGCGTCGGCCGTATTGTTGGGGTGAACCACGGTTTCATACTTGAGGGTCGCCTGGATGGGAAAGCGCAGGCCGAAAGCGTAGTTGAAGCCGGCATTGAGCTGGATGCCGTAGGTCGACGTGCAGCCGACGATGCACCAGTTGATGGAGACCGATACGCCCCATTGCCATTCATAGTCGTGGGCGATGGTGAAGCCAGTGAGAAAGTAGTACGGGCCCATGTTGAGATCGGCCGTCTGATCGCCGCGCGGCGGGCCGGAACCGTTCAGATGAAGCTCCGAGCCCGGAACGATTTTCAGAAGCTTGGGGAAACCGGCAGGGCTGCCGCCCGAGACACCATTGCGCATGAGTTGCTGAGTTGCCGCGATCTCCGCGGGGCCGGCGTCAGGGGCGAGCGTGTGCTGCGGGTGCGCGTAGTTTGACGACTCGAGCCTCGGCACGAACATGGTCTCTTCCACAGTCTGCACGCTCATGTTGACAAGCTCATCCTTCAGATCGTCGTCGCTGAGCGAGCTCATGCGCGCCGCTTCGGCCTGGCCCACTTTGGCCACGATGGCCGCGCGCTGCGTGGGATCGGCCAGCGATTTGCGAAGAGCTGCGATGTGCTGGCTCGCATCCGCATCCGCCGCCGCGCTCTTCTGCTGGAATTCCGCGATCGCCGCCTGCCGCTTTCCGGGGTCCGCAATGTAGCGCGGGCTGCCCGGAACGCTGAACTCCGACACGCGCTGGGCCGTGGTGCTGCGCGAAAAACATGAAACTCCGGCTGCCGCAAGCTGCGCCTTTGCGCCGGCATCGGCACACTTGCCGGGAAGAATCTGGTAGGTGAGCAAATGGTGAATCACCAGGCCCTGATCGACCTCAGTTACATCGGAGGTGTTCGCCTGCACCTGCACGTGCTGCGGCAGCGCCTGCAATCTTATCGCGACGTTCGGCAGTGCTTTGGCATTGTTCAGCAACGGCGTAAAGTCAAGCTGCGCTTCGCCCAGCATCACACGCGGATTCGAGCGCAGGTTCTGGAGCGCGTATTGCCGCACCACGTGCAGCCGCTGCATGGTCTGCGCGTGATTCCCGCCCTGCAGAATCACCGAGCTTGCGTAGGATTGCTGGTTCATCGCGCGCGCTTGCTCCGGCCTGATTTGCGCAAAAGCGGGGTTGGAAAGTGAATATCCGATGAACAGGAGCGCGAAGGAAAAGGTCCAAAGGACCCTGGGCCGGGGGAAGGTCATTGGTTTGCCTCCATGACATTTCCTGGCGGAGAGGCCCGGGGAGATTTGCCAGGGTAGGAGGGACAATAAACCGCCGTTTCGCCGGTGTCAACGGTGAAGTGCCGGCGCCGCCACACCTTGGTAAACCTTCACGAAAGAATTCATCGAATTACGCCGAGGAGCCCGGCGTCAATCCGCCCGCCCCTGCTCCATAACTCCGATGGATCGGGCGCGCGGACCGCCGACGCCGCCGCCACTCTCGCAGCGCCGTTCGGCCGTATATATAGATACAAGCTTTAGTTCGATACGCCCTACGGCCTGACAGTCATCTTCCCCACGCCGTCGCGATACTGGCTGGCGATCTGGAACGCTTCATCGATTCGGTCAATGCTTCTCGAATGCGTAAGCAGCGGCGCAAACCACGCGGCGTGCGCGCCCAGGAGCTCCAGCGCCTCTTCCGTCTCATGGTTCGATCGCCGCACGTTGAAGAGCGTCAGCTCCTTGCACCGCATGGCCGACGCATCCACCTGCACGAACGCTCCAGTTTGAATTCCGGTCAGCACCACGCGGCCGGCATTGCGCGTGATTTGAGCGGCCTGGCTGGTGGTTCCTTCTCCAGCCGCGCAGTCGATCGCGCAATCCACGCCACGCTGCCCTGTCGCGCGGAGAATCTCCTCTTGAGCTTCGCCGGGCTCGAGCACCACATCGGCGCCAATTCCGCGCGCCAGTTCGCGGCGGTGCGCCAGCCGTTCCACGGCCCAGATGCGCCCTGCCCGCTTGGCTTTGAGCGCTGCAATCGTCAACAACCCAATCGGTCCCGCGCCGATCACCGCAACCGATTCGCCCGGGCCAATCGACGCCAGGCGCAGGGAATGAAGTGCAATTGCAAGCGGCTCGGCCAGAGCCGCTTCGCCGTACGACATCGTGCCGGGAATGGGAAGAAAGTTAGCCACCGGCAGGTTCACCAGTTCGCGGAAAAAACCGGGATGACCCGGGTTGCTCAGGAAACGAATGTTCGCGCACACGTTGTGGTGCCCGCTCAGGCAGAACTCGCAGTGGTAGCAATAGAGCGCTGGCTCAAGAGCCCCGCGGTCGCCCGCAGCCAGCCCGGTCACGCCGGCGCCTGCCTTCACGATCCTTCCCGCCGGCTCGTGCCCCAGCAGCATCGGGTACACATTGGGCCTGCCGCCGACCGCACCTTCATTGAAGGCGTGCAAGTCAGACCCGCACACCCCCACGGCCTCCACCCTGACCTGCACTTCGCCCGGTCCGGGATCTTCGATTTCCATCTCAGCCAGCCGGAATGTCAGGGGAGCAATCAGTTCTGCAGCGCGCATCGAAACCTCTTTCTCAGAAACGATACTTCATCCGAGGGTGGGATTAAAAGGCGTGTGACCCCAATCGAGCCCCGCGAATTCTCTCAAAAGTGAGCAAAAGAGCACATACTACGCCTGCCATCGACGGCGAAACTGGTTGAGGCGTTGGTGTATCAGGCCTCGAGTGCGGCAGGATCCGCCCGGAAAGTCGTGGCCTCTACCCAAGTTTGCGACTCGGGGCTGCGTTGCTGGTTTGGCTGCGCAGCGTTCACCGCTTTTCCATTCTGAAGCACTTCCTCCTTGGCTTGCGATCCTCTGTCGCAGTCCGCAACGCGTTTCCGGGCCGCCCCAAAGGAGGTCCATCCCGATGACCAGCAAAGACCATCCCACATTCGACGCTGCCGCTTTTCTTGCGCACGCCGGACTTGGCCGCAGAATTGTCGACCTCAAGCCGGACCAGACTTTTTTCTCCCAGGGAGATCCCACAGATTCCGTCTTTTATCTTCAGAGCGGCCGGGCAAAGCTTACCGTGGTTTCGCACAACGGCAAGGAGGCTACAATCACGCTTCTCTCCGCCGAGGATTTTGTCGGAGAGGAGTCCCTCGCGGCGGTGCCTGGCCTGCGATTGTCCACGGCCACCGCCATTGCCCCTTGCACGGCGCTCAAGATTGGACGCGATGAGATGATCCGCGTGATGCATGACGAACCTGCATTCGCTGAGATATTCCTCAAATTCCTGCTCGCCCGCAGCATGCGCACCCAGGCCGATCTCGTCGATCAGCTCTTCAACTCCTGCGAAAAGCGCTTGGCGCGGATTCTCCTTTTGATGGCCGAATTCGGTAAACCGGGGGAGCCGGAAACCTACATTCCTCCCATTACGCAGGAGACCCTTGCGGAGATGATCGGGACCACGCGATCTCGCGTCAGCTTCTTCATGAACCGCTTTCGCAAGCTTGGCTTCATCGACTACAACGGCCGCATCCAGGTACACAAGTCGCTGCTCAATGTGGTCCTGCTCGATTAATTGCCGGAGCACGATTCCGAGAAGCGGCCTATGGTTTCCGGCGCACAAGTTCTGCATGATCAGCCAATATGGCGCAGCTCGCGTCCTGCAGATCGCGACCGCCCGATTTTAGTCCGCCGATAAAGTAACCGGGCGCAAGAGCCTGCCTGAAGGAGTGATTGAGATGGAAGAACCCCGGTGCAAGATCGCCGCGATTCAGATGGAAGACCCTCGGTGCATCGGCATCCTCAGGGGTGTTGTAATTGAGATGGAAGACCCTCGGTGCAGGGGCCTGCTCCAGGGTGTACTGCTAAAGCGCGTGGCCATCGAGATGGAAGATCCTCGGTGCAGGCACGTCGGGATTGAGATGGAAGACCCTCGGTGCAGGAACCTGGGCATTTGGTGATTCAGGTGTCAAATGAGCCACCGGTATCCAAAGCCAATCTGGCACGTTTAGACTTTCTAGGAACTGAGCGAAAGGAGATGCTTCATCATGGATGAGGATACTAAAGGACAAGGACAGGGCTTGGTATGGCTGCTGGCGGGACTCGGCATCGGTGCACTGCTGGGGGTTCTTTATGCCCCAAAGAGTGGTCGCGAAACCAGAGAGGATATTGCTCGTGGTGCTCGCGAGGGAACGGAGTACTTGAGCACTCGTACAAAGCGGGCCGCCGAGCATGTGGGCACGCTGGTGGACAAGGGTAAAGAGCAGGTAAGTGAGTATGTGGAGCGTGGCCGCAGCTTCGTGGGTGACCAATCGAAGCGGGTCGCCGCAGCGGTCGACGCCGGCCGCGAGGCATATCGGACCACCGAGCCAAGCGGGGAGTAAGCGCGTTGTCCCACATTCAAACTGGGGCTATCCCACAGCAACCATGGGGAGCCCGCGGTTACAGACTCGAGACGCGATGTTGCGCATCGAACTTGGGAGAAAATGAGGTGCTGATTCGGCCGCAATCCACACCGCGGCGCCTCGCCATCCCCGCGCGCCAATTCCTCGCGCTGCTTCCATGTGTACGCTTTTGACCACAAAGTAACTCACGGCACGCGTACTCTTGTAGGCGTATGCTCAAGTCAGTAGCCCGCTTTCCCCTTCTCGCCTTCGGCACTCCAGGCTTCGCTCCAGACGAGCATCTTTCAGGCACGCAACAGATCGACCGGAGCCGCCATGAGCCTCATCAAGCAAAGCGATGTGAAGAACCATTTGTCTCCGCGCTTCCGCACGAAGATCCATCTGCGCCAGCCTGAGAGCCAGCCCGATGCAACCGGTTTTTCCGCGGCCGAACCGGACGCAATCAATGCAACAGAATCGAGTTTTACTGAGGATTTCGTGGCGGAACATTCGGCCCTTGATGCTGCCGCCGCACCAGGCGGTCATTTGCCCGGTTCGTTCCGCCCTGAAACGCCCAAAGTAGCGAAAAGAGCGCGAGCGTGAAACCGCATTCTATTTTCCTTCGCAAGGAGTGCGTTCTTCCGGAACCTCTGGATCCGCTCACGGAGCCGGTCGGCGAAAACTGGTTGCGCGTCGGAGAGATCGCGGCTGCGGTTTTCGACACGATGATTCGCCAGAAGGGCTGGCACTTCATGCTGGTGGACGGCCCGTGCAAGCGAAGAGGCTTGGGGCGGACGGAGAATAATGCGGCGAAGCACGCGTTGGCCCGAGCCCTGAACGGGGTGCAGAGGCGATTCAATGCCGCCGAGCTGATTGACGTTCAGGCCACGAAGTATCCGGGCTTTTACGTCGCCAGCGTCACCCTGCAACCGCGCCAGATCCAGCAATACACATGGCTGGAAATTGCCGGAGCCTGGCATCAACTGGCGGTTCCCGTTCCATAAGCTGGCAACCGGCCTTATCAATGCGACGGGTTCTGGTTTCACCAGCAGGAGGGCCGAGCCGGCGCCCCGCGCTGATATCGTGCAGCGCACCGGAAGCGAAGATCGAACCACGACAGAAAAGAGGTTAGGTTGACTTTCCCCGAGATCAAAAACCCCGAGACACATGCTGGAAGAAACGGCGCATCGGTTTCTTCACCCATCGCGTTGAAAGCCAGTCGCCTGCCATTGCCCACCCGCATTGCATTTGTTGGGAACTATCTGCCGCGAGAGTGCGGCATTGCCACTTTCACCACCGACCTGTGCAACGCGCTCGCATCCGAATACGGCAAAGAACGCCTGTTTGCCATTCCTGTCAACGATCCCGATTCGAGCTACGACTATCCGGAACAAGTGCGCCTGGAACTGACGCAGGAGGACATCGCCTCCTATGAGCGGGCCGCCGATTTCCTCAACTTCAATAGCAACGATCTCGTCTGCCTGCAGCATGAATACGGCATCTACGGCGGCGCCGCGGGCCGCTACATTCTGGCCATGCTGCGCAGGTTGAAAATGCCGCTGGTCACTACGCTGCACACGGTTCTGCGCGAACCGGACGCGAATCAACGCATCGTGCTCGAAGAGATTGCGCAGCTCTCTGACCGCCTGATCGTGATGAGCGAGCTGGCGGCCCAGTTGTTGCGCGAAGTGTATGCGGTTCCCGCCGGCAAAATCGATGTGATTCCGCACGGCGTGCCCGACATGCCCTTCATGGACCCCAACTATTTCAAGGACAAGTTCGGCACCGAAGGCAAGTCCGTTCTGCTTACCTTCGGCCTGCTCTCTCCGAACAAGGGAATTGAAAACGTCATTCGCGCGCTGCCGGCGATTCTGGAGCGGCATCCGAACGTGGTGTATATCGTCTCCGGAGTGACGCATCCTCGTATCCGGAAGCGCGATGGCGAGCGCTATCGCGAAGAGTTGCAGGCTCTGGCCGCCGAGCTTGGTGTTTCTTCCCATTTGATTCTGAACAATCGCTTCGTAAGCACTGAGGAACTGATTGAGCACGTCGGCGCCGCGGATATTTACATCACGCCCTACCGGCAGGAGGCGCAGATTGTCTCCGGCACGCTGGCCATTGCGCTTGGAGCCGGCAAGGCAATCATCTCCACGCCCTACCTGCACGCCAAGGAACTGCTCGCGGACAAAAGAGGCGTGCTTGTCCCGTTCGACAATCCGGATGCTATCGCAAAATCGGTTGTCGAACTGCTTGAGAACGACGCGGAGCGCCATGCGATGCGCAAGCGAGCCTATTTGCACTCGCGTGGAACAACGTGGCCGACGACTGCGCGCGCCTACATGGCGACCTTCCAGCGGGCGCGCTTTGAGCGCTCGTTGCAGCCCCGCGCCGCCCAGCCGGACGAAATCGCAGCGGGTCTGGTCGACCCGACCGAACACCTGCCGGCCCTGAACACCAATCATCTGTTCACCATGACCGACGACACCGGCATGTTGCAGCACGCAATCTTCTCCGTTCCCAACACGCGTGAAGGCTATACCACCGACGACAACGCGCGGGCGCTGATCGTGTCCACTCTTCTCAATGACAGTGTCGGGTTCCCGCACGGTGAGGACCATCTCAACCTCTCTCGCCGGTATCTGGCTTTTCTTTGGCTTGCATTTCATTCCGATACCGGGCGCTTCAGGAATTTCCTCGGCTACGATCGCCAGTGGCTTGAAGACGTCGGCTCGGAAGACAGCCATGGTCGCGCGCTGTGGGCTTTGGGTTCGGTGCTGGGCCATTCGCAGAATGCCGGGTTGCGCGGAGCCGCGGGAAGGCTCTTCGAAGCCGCCGTGCCCGTCGTTCTCAAGTTCTCGAGCCCGCGCGCGTGGGCATTCGGCGTTCTCGGATTGCAGGCCTATCTCGACTGGTTCCCCGGCGACAGGGCCATGCAAATCGCTCGCAACGCGCTGGCCAATCGCCTGCTCGATATTTACGAGCGCAGCCGTTCCGATAAGTGGCGTTGGTTTGAGAAGAGTCTTGCGTACTCCAATGCGCGGTTGCCGCAGGCTCTCATCCTGGCCGGCGGACGCAGCAAGAACAAGAAGATGCTCGCGGCGGGAATCGAGTCGCTCGAATGGCTTGTCGCCGCGCAGCATTGCGGTGACCCGGATATGTTTGTTCCCATCGGCTCCAGCGTCTGTTTCACCGAGGGTGGTGAGAAGCCGCGCTTCGATCAGCAGCCCGTCGAAGCCTGCGCCACCATCTCCGCTTGTCTTGAGGCATACAGGCTCACGCACGACGAGCGCTGGAGCAACGAAGCCCATTGCGTCTTCAGTTGGTTCCTCGGCAAAAACGATCTGCAGGCGCCTCTCTACGATGC
>Ga0181520_10011078_pt1 | contig 11920 bp, 10 predicted proteins | sample PEATcosm2014_Bin_29_FD_132451 | JGI IMG/M metagenome (GOLD analysis project Ga0181520, IMG submission 132451) | Peatland microbial communities from MTU Mesocosm Facility, Houghton, MI, USA - PEATcosm2014_Bin02_30_metaG | ecosystem: Environmental > Terrestrial > Soil > Wetlands > Peat | place...
AACACATTCAGGCGCAAAGACAATGGACGATCGTGCGTGCCGGTGGTGACGCCGATTGGCTACACCGGAATGCGCATCTACTGCGTTACACAATGGCCCGGAATGGAATACACCTGTAGACACTTGGCGCAAGCGCCGTCACTCAAACTTCTGATTCGTCACGCCAACGCTGTTTGCTCACTCTGGCACGGCAATTGCTATGAGGAGAACGGACACTCATATAACGGCAAGCGTTCAAGAAGGTAACTAAATGAACCGTCGACTTCTAACTATTCTTACTATTGCCTTTCTTGTGGCGGGCGCTTGCTCACTTCTTGTTTACCGCATGGTTGGCACGCGCGTGACTTCGGCGCAAAAACAAACCACCGTGCGCGTGGTTGCGGCCTCTTCCGACACCAAACTGGGGACGGTTCTGACTTCTTCAGATCTGACCACCATCGAAATTGCGGGAACGCTTCCCAAGGGCGCGATTCTCAAGCCCACGGATGCCATTGGCCGCGGGGTGGTCACAGACCTGTACCAGGGAGAGCCGATTCTAGAAAGCCGGCTGGCAATGTTTGGGTCGGGCGGCGGGCTGGCAGCGACAATTCGCAAAGGCATGAGAGCCTGCGCGGTGAAGGTAGACGAGGTGGTCGGCGTGGCTGGCTTTGTTACGCCGGGTATGCGCGTGGATGTGCTGGTGACCGGAGATCCTCCGGGGCCGCCGGACCCGCTCGTAGGGCCGCAAGTGCGCACGCTGCTGCAGAATATTGAAGTGCTTTCGGCGGGGACTGACATTCAGAAAGATGCGGAGGGGAAGCCCCAGCAAGTGAAGGTTGTCAACCTGCTCGTGACTCCGGAGCAAGCTGAGGTCTTAAGCCTGGCCAGCAATCAGACCCATATTCAACTGGTGCTGCGCAATCCGCTGGACACGGATACGGGCAAGATGCCCGGAACCGCCATGTCCAGCATTTTTGGAGTGACCCGCGTGCCGCCAGTGAAAGCGGTCAGTCTGATGGGATTTCCGCGCAAGCCAGCCACACCGGTGTTCACCGTGGTGGTCTTCAACGGCGCGTTGCGTAGTGAGCAAAAATTTGAATCTCACGAGGAAAAGCAGTGAGAGCTCACATTGGCGCCATCTTGAAAATCTTCAGCGTAGCGGCCATTTGGCTCTGCGCGCAACCGGCTCTCATCGCGCAACTTTCAGCGCCGTCTGCGCATGCCGTCATGGCCGGCCGTGACTTAGCCAACGATCTGGTTGTGCTGGCGGGCAAGTCGGTTTTGATTGACTGCGCCAAGCCCGTCGAGCGCGTGGCCGTGGGCCTGGGCGACTTCGCCGAGGCCATCGCCGTTAGTCGCACAGAGATTCTGGTAAACGGCAAAGCAGCCGGAGAAACCAGCATGATTATCTGGGAGCAGGGCGGCGTGCGTCAGTTCTTCAACGTGAAGGTACGCATCGGCGCCACTGAGACGAGCGACCGGCTGGAAGGAATACGGCGCGAGTTCAGCAACGAAATGCCAGGACAGCCGTTGAAGGTAAGCTTCGAGAACGGCGTAATCTTCTTAAGCGGTACTGCCAAAGACCTGAGCAGCTCGAATCGCGCGGTTCAAATTGCCTCGGCAGCGGGCAAGGTGGTGAACCTGCTGAATGTTGAAGTGCCGGACGCGGAGCCGCAGATTCTGCTCAAGGTAATCTTTGCCAGTGTCGACCGCAGCCAGAGTAATCAGTTGGGCATGAACCTTTTCAGCAGCGGGCTGGGGAACACGTTGAGCGGTATCTCGACGGGACAGTTCTCGCCGCCGTCGGTCTCTCTTCCTTCGGGTACGACGCCCGCCTCGGCGATACTCTCAAACGAGCTGAATCTCTTTGCGTTTTTTCCCGGCCTCAATCTGGGCGCTACCATTCAGGCTCTCGAATCCAAGGGCCTGGTGCAGGTTCTCTCAGAGCCCAACGTGCTAGCGGAGAATGGCAAGCAAGCCAGTTTTCTGGCCGGCGGAGAGTATCCCTATCCAGTCGTGCAGGGATCGACGGGCTCCGTGACTGGATCGTCGGTAACGATCCAATTCAAGGAATACGGCATCCGCCTTAATTTCATTCCAACGATCACGCCGCGCGGAACCATCCACCTGCAGGTTGCGCCTGAAGTCAGTTCGCTGGACTTTACCAATGCCGTGGAGGTGTCGGGATTTCAGGTGCCGGCAATCGATGTAAGAAAGGTTAACACTGAGATTGAGTTGGGCGAGGGCCAGAGTTTTGCCATCGGCGGATTGCTTGACAATCGCGAGACAGAGACCTTCGAGAAGATTCCATTTCTAGGCAGCATTCCGATCTTGGGGAAGTTCTTTCAATCGGTCTCAAAGAGCAAGAGCAATACGGAACTGATTGTGATTGTGACTCCGGAGATCGTGGAGCCTATCCGTGCAGGCGACGCTGTGCCACAGTTGAAGTACCCGGAGAAGTTCTTGCCGCCCAACTCCGGCATACCGATGACGACGCCAGATGGCAAGCGCGCAGGTGCCGTTGCGACGCGCCCACCGGCAACCATACCCGTGGAGCGGTTGATTCAAAGTATGCAGCCTGAGAAGGTTCTGGTCATTGACAGTTCGTCGTCTTCCGGATCCTCGGGGAGCGGACCAAGCTCCGATCAAGGCTCTGGATCGTCGAAGTAAGGTTGCAGATTGTTGTGAGCTGTGTCTTGAGACCGGTGCTGAAGGATAACTCGGACGCCAGTTAGGAACTGGCACAGAAAATAAGTCGAGGATGATGCAATGAAGTTTGATGGATGGAAACTTTCGCAATTTCTGGAATGGCTGACGGGGCGGAAAGCAAATCCCGACCTTCGTTTGCGAGTGTCGAACTTGACGCGCCAGACGGTGCTCGCCAGTCATGCGGAACTTGCCGACCATGGCGAAAACCGCAGAAGGGGTCTGCTGGGTAGACAGCAACTCTCGCCGGGCGAAGGCCTGTGGATCACACCCTGCGAGGCTGTGCATACTTTCGGCATGCAATTTCCCATCGACCTTGTATATCTGGATCGCAACCATCGCATCAAGAAGGTAAAGAGCAACGTGGGGCCGTGGCGGCTCTCGGCGTGTCTCTCGGCACACTCGGTACTGGAGCTTGCCTCAGGCACCATTCGCGAGACGCAGACCATGCCTGGAGACAAGCTTGAGATCTCTTCAGCCCCTCTGGTAGACGACTGCTCGTATGCCTTTCATAGCCACGCGCTGGGCGTTGCAGAGTAGCTGAACAATCGCCGTCGAGCGCGATGCACACCGCGCAGCAAAGCCGCGGCGTGGTGTGCGTTGGTGCGCTCGCTTCAGTTGGTCGACACGTTGACCGCAGGTCACTCAACTCCATTCGGTCGCTCCATCGAAAATTACAGTCGGCAATTCGGTCGCCTCGACGGGGCTCTTGCGGTTCAATCTGGCCTCTGTCCCAGGAGTGCGCTACGCTTCTCCTGGGCTATTGTCTATCGCTCCCTCCGGGAGCTTTGCGGAGCGCGGCTGGAGCCTCTTCAGATTCGGTGGTCCCAACGCCGACGAAAATTCAAGGTGACACCTGTGCGCGATGCGTGGCTCTAACGATACCGCCTACGCTTGTTGTCTGAGGAATTCCGTTCATCATGTTGTGCCGACGCGGCCGAAGCGCCTGACGCGAATTACAGCCCCTTCGACTCTACATTCCCTATCCTTAGCGACACTCACGATGACAGCGATAGATGGTGCGAACCGATGAGGCAGAACACTTGCCCCACAGCCGCAGACACGCAAAATTCCGCGCGCAGTGCGTGTTGAATGTGGCAAGCGCCGGATAACTTGTGCTAATCGCCGCTTTTGCTGCAGATGTAAACGAACTGCGTCTTGCCGTTTTGCCGTGTATACATGCGAGGACACTTTCGGGGGTGCGTATGGCCCGCAAGTGGTTTGTTTATCGCGATGAGAGAGGTGAATGAGAATGGCCACAGGCTTGCATTAAGTTAGGCAGAACCCAGACAGACTCTGGGAAAATCAACCTACTCGGGGGAATGAAAATGCACGATACAATGCTTAAGATCTACATCAAGTTCGAAGACCTGATGACGCGCGAAGACGGTCAGGATCTGGTCGAGTATGCTCTGGTCGTCTCTCTGCTCTCGTTGGCGGCCACCGCCGCAATGGGCTCACTGGCCAGCGCAGTCAACGGCGCATTCACTGCCATCGGAAGCAAGCTGACCGCTGCTCTGCCGGCCAGCTAGACACATGCAGGCGAATACCAAATCCAGAGGCAGACGAACCGCCGCGTTTGTCGATTCGGGGAGAAACACGCAGGGCAAGTTTAGCCGTTGCGGCGTGATCTCCCCGACCAACCTTTACTTCATGTGCTCGATTCATCGCGCATGCTGGTGAAGCAGATGAACAAAGTGCGCGACCAGCTTTACCTCAAAGGCCGGAGCGCACAACAAATCGATCAGCCGGCATCGCTTACATCGACCATCGCTTTGATAAGCGTCTTGCGAGCGGTCAGATCCTGGAATCCCGAAACCACATCGGCAAGCTTGAGGCGATCGGTAATCCAGTGTGTGGTATCGATCTTGCCTTCCTCAATCAATCGCATGATGCGCGGGAAGAGGCCGCAACTGTTGCGGCTGGCCATTAGCGTCACTTCCTTGCGATGGAAAAGCCCGTCATCAATGCAGACCGGATTGCGCGTGAGACCAACGTAGACGAGCGTTCCTCCGGTTGCCACGTAGGCCACGCTTGCAGCCATTGCCTCGGCGCTACCGGTGGCGTCAAAGACCACATCGGCCTGACGGTCCTCGGCGGTCTCCGAGCTCTCAATGCCCATGCGCCCCACAAACTCCCTGCGCCACGGGCTCTTCTCAATCATGTGCACCGATGCGCCCTCAGCCTGCGCAAACTGCGCCGCGGCGATGCCGATAGGGCCGGCGCCCACGACAATCGCCGACTCGCCAGGCTGGATGCCGCTGCGCCGCACGGCGTGCGCGCCAATGCCCAGCGTTTCAACCAGCGCCAGTTGATCGAGCGAGAGTCGCGTGGATTTATAGAGTAGGTTCACAGGAACAGAGAGATACTCCTGCATGCCGCCGTCAATGTGAACGCCGAGCACCTGGATCTTCTCGCAGCAGTTGGTTCGGCCCTTGAGGCATGCGCGGCAAGCGCCGCAACTGATGTAGGGCTCGATGGCGCAGCGATCGCCAGCCTGGATTCCCCGGTCGTTCTCAGGCGCATCAACCACCACGCAAGCCAATTCGTGGCCCACGATGCGCGGATACGTGTAGATGGGATGACGGCCTGCGTAAGCGTGAAAGTCACTGCCGCAAATGCCGATTTTCCTGATCCGGACAAGGGCGTAACCGGCAGGCGTGGGGTTAACTGGAGCTTCCCGCTCCGCAAATTTCCCTGGTGCTTCCAACACAATCTGCAGCATAGAGAACCGCTTTTCGTAGGCCATCTGGCCTGAGCTTAACCCATCAAGGCTATGACGCGGGAGTCTTAAGGGTCAAGGAACGAGCGGCGGCTCTACGACCCGGCGCTGAGTTGGTCGCGGGTCAGTTCGTTCCAGGCGGCGATGCTATCCGGCATGGTCGGGCTCACCGTGCCCGGCCCGATGCTGTCGATTACCGTTTGCGGATCGACGTTTGTTTTGCCGTCGCGCAACATGCCTTTTACCCAGCCCACGGCCGCCAGGCCTTTGTGCGAGGTAAAGGTCTGCTCGATGTAGAACCAGCGCTCGTCCCAGCAGACCAGGCGCGATGTCAATTGAAATGCCGAGAAGAGCGGCAGGGAACGGCGGTAGGTGATCCACACCGCGCCCACCAGGGGCTGCCAGCGGGAACGGAGGATGTGTTCGAGCAACCGGGTGCGCGCCAGCAAATGAGTGCGCCCATAATCCATAAGGTTCAGATAGCGGGCGTTGTTCAGGTGCATGTTGAGGTCAATGTCGTTAGGCAGCACGCGCAGACGTAAACAGTCCTCGTTGAGCACGCTCAGCGGAGCCAGCGGCCGAATATACTGGCGGATGGCTAGCGCCGGAATGCGGACAAAACTTATGAAGTGCGACATACGGATTTCCTCGCAACGAGCGTTGCAACTGGTCAGTGTAAGAGATCTGGCGATTTGAGTCTGTGATCTGTGGCCCTTCTTCAGGGCAATCGAATGAAGACTGGGAAGATAGGTTTTGAAAGGGTACGACTTAAGTCGTGCCGCTCGCGCGCAGGAGAAATTGCGGGCTTTAGCCCCAGAGGGGGGCTCTAACCCACCCGAGAACATCCCTCAGCGGCTAAAGCCGGCACATATTGAGCTTCGCGGTCGGCACGGCTAAAGCCGTACCCTTTCAAATCAGTTGCTCTTCCTGATTCAGGCTCTTCATGCGATTGCCCGGCAGCCCTTCTTCGGTACGCGCTCCCGAGGGGGGAATTCCGGTGTGCTTTGTCACTGGCGCACTGCCGGCTCAATGGGTGATAATCCCATGCGATATGAAAAACCTTTCCCGTCGCGAATTTATGATGACCGCTTCCGTTGCAACTCTCGCTGCTGCTGTGCCGAGCTTTGCCGCATCCCATCGCCAGCGCGTCTTCGTTGGCTCCAGCACGCCCAACGGCATTCTGGCCTTCGATTGGGACCCGGCCACAGGGGATCTGACCCCAGCCGGAGTGGCCGCCAAAATCGATAAGGTGGATTGGATCATCCTCTCGCCTGACCGCCAGTATCTCTATTCAGCATCCGAGCTGGATACATTCAACGGCAAGCCGACCGGCGAAGTGGCCAGCTTTGCCTTGAAGAATGGCGCGCTGCAGCCGCTTTCAGCCAGGAACTCGGCCAGCGCGGGCACCTGTCACATAACCCTAGATCACACCGGGCATGTGCTGTTGGCAGCCGACTACTTTGGCGCCAGCGCGGCCAGCTTTCTGGTGACCGAGGGTAAGCTGAGCGAGGCGGTGTGGAGTGAGCACTATACCGAGCACGGCCCCGACCCAGGCCGCCAGCCCACCGCACACGCGCACTTTGCCAGCTTCTCGCCCGGCGATGGCTTTGCCTACATCAACGACTTGGGCGACGATTGCATCCACATCTACAAGCCGAACCTGACCACGGGCATCATGACGCCCGCCGGGATTTACCGGACCAAGCCCGCCTCCGGACCGCGGACCTTGCACTTCCATCCCACCGGCCACACCGCTTACTCGATCAACGAGATGGCGGGAACGGTGGATGTGCTGGAGTGGAACCACAGCGACGGCAGCCTGACCTTGGTGACGCGCATCGACCTGCTGCCCGAGGGCTACAAGGGCGGCGGCCACGCCTGCGATACGGTAATCACCAAAGACGGGCGGTTTGTTTACTTCACCAACCGTGATTACGACTTCATCTACGGCTTCAAGGCCGACAGGAAGACGGGTAGCCTGACGCCGATGGCCCGCTACAACTGCGGCGGCAAGATTCCGCGCAACTTTGTGCTGGACCCCACGGAGCGCTGGATGCTGGTGGCCAACCAGGAGTCGAGCGTGATCAGCATCTTCGCACGCGATCCCGAGACCGGCGCACTGGCCGACAAGGGCAAGAACGTGGCAGCGGCTACGCCGATGTGCATTCTGTTTGCGTGAGACGGCCAAAGGCGCTGGAAGAAATAGGACGCGGAAAACAAAAAAGGGGGGCGGCTTGAGATAAAGCCGCGCTCTCTTTTTCAGTCTTCTCTCTCAGCGCCGTTCAACTTTTTTCGCCTTGCCCGAAGAGGCCAAAGATCAAGCCGAGCGCGCCGCCCGCCAAGGGGCAGACGAGCAAAAACCATGTGGCCGAATTCAGGCCGAGCACCAGCGCCTGGGTCGCTGCATTGCCGACGGCCAAACCTTCATATTGCTTCCATGGGTCGTTCGGATTGGGGACCGGAGCATTCAGAAACATCTGGGCAAGCAGCGTGCCGCAGGCCATCAGGCTGCTGGTCATGGCGCACCACAAACCACAAAGCATGCCGACGGTTGCATCGCTGGTCATCTTCGAACCGCGATAGCCGGCGATGCCCCAAACCAATGCAGCCACCAACAGCAGGCCCACTCGCACGTAGGCCGCGTTGGGAGCCTCTGCCGCGGCCGGCTGCGCTTTGAAGAGCACCTGGGCCACGAGAATCAGGCCAGCTAACAGTCCCATCCATGCCGCAGAGAAGAGCGCGCCGCGGATAGCCGGTGTGCGGCTTCCGCTAATCCAGAAAAAGAAGGCGATATAACCCACCAGCGCAACTCCGGGATCTATGCCGGTGGCTCCATTGAGGGGCAGGGTGGTCACATCCTGCCAGGGCCAAAGACGCATCCCCAGGAGGGCCAGATCGGCAATTGCCAACAGAATCAGAAAAAAGCGCAAGGTTGGCGGCACCTTGTTGCCCATCGGATCTTTCCTCATATCCCCTTTTGACTGGTGCGACTCAGGCAATGATTGAACCTGGACGCAGGCTCATTTTAAATCGGCAGGGTGTGGGCCCGGAGGCAAATGCGCTGAGCTGTTCTGGATGAGTAAACGATCGAGCGATCATTCTGCATTTCTCACGACCAATTCGACGCCCTGTAGCGCCGACCTCCTGGTCGGCTGTACTGGCGGCGTCCTCGCCGCCAGAGCAAAGCCTCGTTCATCCATACCGATTGCACACAACGTGACAGAGCAATCGGTGTCCGGCGCGGGCCGGGAGCCCCACGCCACAGATTCGTTGGCACGCTTTGTGAGAAATTCGCTAGGCGCCGAGGAACGCGGCTTTGGCAGGTGGCTCGGGTGCGCGGATCATCGGGGCAGTTTCACGTGCCTTTTCAGGCGGCGCTACGTGAGCCAGTTCCCAGGCCGAGCGGTCCTTGAGCAGTCGGGAGACCAGGGCGGCATGCATGGCATGGCCGGCTCGCTCGGCCACCACGTGACCCTCAATGCGGCGGCCTGCCAAGGCCAGATCGCCGATCAGATCGAGAATCTTGTGACGGACATATTCATCGGCGAAGCGCAAGGGGCCGTTCTCCGGGCCGTTGGCGCTCAGAATGATGGCGTTGGCAGGGCCGGCGCCGCGGATCAGGCCCATATCGCGAAGGCGTTTCTCGTCGGCCTTGTAGCCAAAGGTGCGTGCCGGGGAGATGAAGGCGCCGTAGGTCTCGGCGGCGAGGTCAACAAAGGCGCTTTGATAGCCGATAGGCGCGGGAAATTCGATTGCGTATTGGATGCTATAGCCGGAGCCGGGATAAACGCCAATGAACTTGTCGCCTTCGCGCACTTCAACGGCGCGCAGCACACGAATGGTTTCACGGCGGCGGCGCTGGGTGCGGATACCCACACGCAAGAACGCATCCACATACGGAAGAGCGCTGCCATCAAGGATAGGCAGCTCCAGGTTGTCGACTTCAACGATGACGTTGTCGACGCCCATGCCGATGAGCGCGGAGAGCACATGTTCGGTGGTCTGAATGAGGACGCCCTGGCGCATCAGGCTGGTGGCGTAGCTCACCTTGGCCACGTTGCGGCTGTTGGCCGGAATCTCGAAGTTGTCCAGATCGGTGCGGCGGAAAACGATGCCCGAGCCAGCCGGTGCGGGCAGCATGCGCATGCTTGCGGGGGCTCCGGAGTGAAGGCCTACGCCCGAGAATTCGAGTGGCTCGGCAATGGTTTGTTCCAAATGAGCTGTTTCGTGCAAGCAAATCTCCGGCTGTGTAAGCGTAGCGCATCGTTAGATTAGTCGCCAGATGTCAACTTCGTCTTGTGGCATTTTTGCCACACATTGCACCAAGTTTGCCATTTTCTGGGCTTGTCGCGCCTCCGGCCACACAGGATAACCGTCGTAGAATCAGAAAATCTCCGGTTTGCGCCCGCCTTGGCGTTGCGCAGAGGTATCTGCATGCTTACCCCTCCCGATTCATCCGTCCCGATGCGCGCCCTGCTGGCCGGGGCGCGCCGCAAAGAGCTTGCCCTCGTCGAAATGATCCAGCAACTGGTGAAAGCGGAATCGCCCACCGGCGACAAGGCAGCCGTAGATGCCTGCGTTGCCCTGGTGGCGGCGCGTGCTGCGGCTTTGGGCGGCCGGGTCAAGCTGCATCGCCAACGCAAATTTGGCGATCTTCTGGAGGCGCGCTTTGGAGCAAAGTCAAAGTCGGGCGCGCTGGGGCGGGTGATGCTGCTGGGCCACCTGGATACCGTTTGGCCGGTGGGCACTTTGAAGACCATGCCCTGCCGGTTGGGCGATGGCCGGCTGCAAGGACCCGGCACGCTGGATATGAAAGCCGGAGTGGCCATGGCCCTCATCGCCGTTGAGATGCTGACCGAAGCAAATCTGCTGGAACGCGAGATCATTCTGCTGCTGAACAGCGACGAAGAGGTGGGCAGTCCAGTTTCAAGGCCAGTGACCGAGCGGCTGGCGCAGCAGTGCGCGTCCGTTTTTGTGCTGGAGCCGGCGCAGGGGCTGGCCTACAAGACGGCGCGCAAAGGCACCGGAAATTGGCGCATTGAGGTGGATGGAGTGGCGGCCCACGCCGGTGTGGACTTTTCGCGGGGCGCCAGCGCCCTTCGCGAACTGGCCCGCGTAATTGAAACTGTCTCTGGTTGGACCGGCCTCAAGCCAGGGGTGACGGTGAACGTGGGCGTCGCGGGCGGGGGCAGCAGGAGCAACATAGTTCCCGCCAACGCCTGGGCCGAGGTGGATGTGCGCCTGGTGCGCAAGGCCGACGGAGCGAGCATTGCTCGCAAGTTTGCGGGGCTCAAGCCTGTTGACAAGCGCTGCACCTTGAAGGTGAGCGGAGGCATCGATCGCCCGCCCATGGAGCGTACCCGCGGGACGGTGAAGCTCTTCCGGCAGGCTGCGTCGCTGGCTGCGGAGTTGGGATTTGCACTGGAGGAAGCCTCGACGGGGGGCGCTTCCGACGGCAACCTCACCTCGGCGCTGGGCATTCCCACGCTGGACGGGATGGGCGCGGTGGGCGAAGGCGCGCACGCACCGCACGAGTCGATCGAATTGGCGCACCTGGCCCCGCGGACGGCACTGCTGGCGGGACTGCTGGCTCTGAGACCTTAAGCCGGGTTCCAGGGCTTTTCCGGTACCGGTGCGCAGGAGCAAATACCCCCAGAGGGAGCGCCTGATAAACTCCCGTCAAGAAACCAATGCGCATTCCAGCCGGCGCGGCCTTGAATCTTTACCCGTCCCTCGCACCGCCAACCGGGCCGCAAGAATTGGAATCGACGCCAAAGGGAGTTTGAGAACGCAATGAAGCTTACTCATCTGATTCTGATTGTGATGGCGGGCGCGGTTGCTGTCAGCGCCCAAACCCCGGCCAAACCGCCCGCTCCGGCGGCGGCCACGGCCAAGCCAGCCGCGACCTCCAGCAAATCCGCCACAACCACCGGTAAAACGGCGGCGACGGCTGGCAAGACCGTGGCGAGCGTGGATAAGCTGCCAAAAGGAATTCCGGTGGTTCCGGGAGTGAAGAAGGTGGCCTTCTCGCTTCGCTACGTCGATATCAAGATCGGCACCGGGGCGGACGCCGTTCCCAACAAGCTGTACAAGGTGAATTACACCGGATGGCTGGGGAACAACAGACGCGACGACGACGGCAAGAAATTCGATTCTTCCTTTGACCACCTCGCTCCGGTGACGGACAAGGATGGCAAGCCAGTGCTGGATGCGGACGGCAAGCCCAAGCTGGGCGATCCGCAGCCCATCTCCTTCCCGCAGGGCTTTGGCCGCGTCATTCCAGGCTGGGACCAGGGCTTTGGCGGCATGAAGATTGGCGGCAAGCGGCGCTTGTTCATCCCCTGGCAATTGGCCTATGGTGCGGCCGGACGTGTGGGCCCCGACCCGGCGCATCCGGTGATTCCGCCCAAGGCCGACCTGATTTTCGACGTGGAACTGGTGGACGTTAGCGAGATGCCTACGCCGCCAGCCCGCCCAGGAATGGGCGGAATGCCAGGCGGGCGCCCGATGCCA
>Ga0181520_10011079_pt1 | contig 11920 bp, 9 predicted proteins | sample PEATcosm2014_Bin_29_FD_132451 | JGI IMG/M metagenome (GOLD analysis project Ga0181520, IMG submission 132451) | Peatland microbial communities from MTU Mesocosm Facility, Houghton, MI, USA - PEATcosm2014_Bin02_30_metaG | ecosystem: Environmental > Terrestrial > Soil > Wetlands > Peat | place...
GTGATTACTACCTTGGAGTTGACTCCAACCGTAAGGCCGTACAAGGGAAAGAACGACTACTGCCCATACTTCGTTAATGGCTCGTGCGTTGCATGCATTGATCGTTGCCCGGCACATGCCGTCAACAAGAATGGTGGCGAGCAAGTTGTTCTGTGCTCCAAGTACACAAAAGAGGTGGTGGGTCCGTCCATAGCGCCCACGCCCTACAAGAACGGATGCGGAAAGTGCTTGACCGCTGCACCCTGCGAAATTGGCGTTCCCGCCGGGATTAAGCGGTTAGCGTGAGCAAAAATATCGGGGTGCAGAAGACGCGACAGTTTCACGAATGAGGCTTGCAATGAATCGCAGGAGCTTTCTCAGTACGGGTATAGGATCTGTGGCTAGTGCGCGGCTCATCGGTACTGCAATGGCGCCAGGGGCGCTATGCCTCAGAATGTACCTGCATTGAGAAACTGCCCTAGACGGATGAAGTGGCAAGTATCAGTTGAGTAACCAGTTTTTTGTTGTGTATCCCAGCACGTTCGGGAATCGAATCTCCTAAGGAGAGTGTATGAAGATATTCCTTGACCTGCATCGCGCTCACGATCCTTCAATGAAACATCTCTCTCCTCTGGATGTTTATCGCGGCCGGAACGCAAGATCCTTCTCTTGCGCCAGCAAATTGTCGCAGCGGTACCCCAACCGTTGTTGTTAGTCCGCATAAGAAGCCCTCCTTTTAGTCTCGGTTTGCAATTGGCGGCCGTCCTTAGAGATGGATGCCATGCAAGTACATCCGCTTCGTTCAGGCGAATTTCCGTTGCAGGCATTCCATTCATACAAACACCAGAAAGGTAGTAACATGAAACGTCTGTTGCTTCTAGCGCTCCTCGCATTTCTTCCGATAGCATCCTTCGCCCAAGCGCGAAATGCTTCCATAACAGGCCTTGCCGCAGATCCATCAGGCGCCCGCGTGTCCGGTGCCAAGATAACTGCCCTGAATACTCAAACCAATGTCTCCCACAACGTCCTGACCGACGTTACTGGGGAGTATAACCTTGTGGAATTGCCTCCAGGAACATACAAGGTCACAGCCTCAGCTGATGGATTCCAGGAAGAACAACGCGTTAACGTCATCCTGGATGTGGAACAGGCCGCTCGACTGGATTTTATATTGAAAGTTGGATCGTCACAGACCATTGTTGTTACTGATACGCCGCCCCTGCTCGAGAGTCAGTCTTCCGAGGTCGGTACCGTCATTGACAATCAAAAGGTACTCGATCTCCCTCTCAACGGCCGCCAGTTCTATTCGCTGGCTCTCCTGGCTCCTGGCTCTCTACCACCCGCGCAGAATTCCACCAATGGATACCGCGGGGGGTTCAATGTCGGTGGGCAGGCTGAAATTACTAACAACTTTTACGTGAATGGCATCATTGACGTGGATGAGATTGCCAACTACCCATCCTTTCGCCCATCAATTGAGGCGATTCAGGAATTCAAACTTCTTACTGGAACCTATCCGGCCGAATATGGCCTGCGTCCAGGTGGTCAAGTTGAGGTGGTCATCAAAGGCGGCGGCAGCAAGTTGCACGGCGACTTGTTCGAGTTTCTACGCAATCAAGTGACCGATGCAAAGCCGTATTTTCTGACGACGGGCGGAATCCCGGCTCTGAAGCAGAATCAATTTGGCGCCACACTTGGCGGTCCGATCTTAAAGAATAAGACATTTTTCTTTGCAAGTTACGAAGGAATCCGGGTGCGGCAGGGTGTTGCCGTCCTCACTACAGTTCCGGCCTCGAATGCGGCGGATCAATACAACATGAAAAGCGGCGATTTCAGAAGCCTGCTGTCCTTGCCCACGCCTGTTCATGTTTATCAGCCAGGAACAAAAACCGATTTTCCTGTCCCGAATCTAATCACGTCAGGATCAGCTGGCGCAGGAATCATCTCCTCGTTCGGTCAGGCAATCGTCAATACGTTTCCGACCGCGACATTCGCCACTCCAGGCGGTAAGGCGCCCTCGAATAATTACCTCGACACGGATGTGTCTCGTGAAGGTGGTAATGAGGGCAGCGTGCGCATTGATCACAAGATTAGAGATAAAGACCAGCTTTTTCTCAACTATAACTTGTTCAATGACCCAAATTATGGCGCATATAATGGGCAGTGTGGCCTGTCCGTGCTTCCTGGATTCGGCTGCGACCAGACGACGGTTTCCCAGCTTCTGTCAATTGGCGAGACTCACACCATCACTTCGAATCTGATCAATGAATTTAGAATTGGTGGAAATCGTTACCATCAAAAGCGAAGTGTGGATGCGTCCCAGCGTTCTTTTTGGAATCTTCTCAATACCAACGGTGTAGTGCCGAATCCAGGCGGATCGGGCTTGACTGTCTCTACCACCAACTATCCAGGTCTCACCTTTGGAAGGGTTCCAAACAATCGGTACGATACCGCAGAGCAAGTGAGCGACAGTATCACATGGCTACATGGAAAGCACACGTTCAAGGTAGGCTACGCACTGATCTACAACCTGGCGGTCTATGTTCATAATCCGCAGGGAACTGGCAGTCTCACATTCAGTCCTTCTTCAACCCAGTCGTACAACACGACCGGATATGATTTGGCCGACATTTTGATCGGTGAGCCTTCGGCCAGCTCCTATTCTCCTTTCAGCTCGTCAGTCAATACGCATCCGACAGTATCGAATCAACTTGCATACCTGCAAGATGACTGGAGAGTTACTCCAGACTTGACGCTTAATCTGGGTGTTCGCTACGAAATTGGCACTCCGATTCACTCGACCGATGGATACGTGTCCGGATTCGATCCGACCGTTACAGGAGGTGGTTTCCGGATCGCAAACGGCGAGAATGGGACGCCCAAGTATCTATATCACGAAGACAAAAATGATTTCGCGCCTCGATTTGGATTTGCTTATCGTCCTTTCCACAATGAGAAGACGGTATTGAGGTCTGGTGTCGGAGTCTATTACAATTCAGCGCCGACAACGACTACAGGTCTCGGTGGGATTGTTCACCAGTATCCATTCACAAACTATGCTTCATACTCATTCACGAGCAACAAGACTACGTCGCCTCTTACTTTGGCCAACCCGTTCCCCATCACCGGACCTGGAGTCCAACCAACAACCGGAATTGGCTTCAACCCGAAGACAGCAACGCCCTATGTAGCCCAATTTAGTTTGGGCGCACAGCAAGCACTGACGAATCGTTTGAGCCTGGATGTAAGCTACCTCGGCGCATCAGGAATCAAGCTCTACAACACGATCAACATCAACCAGCCAGCGCCAGGTATCTATACTCAAGCACAAGCAAATGCAGCACGGCCATTCCCGGCATGGGGCAATATCACCTGGGCAGAATCAGGAGCACATTCTTCCTACAACGCGCTGCTCGCAAAGCTCCAACAAACCTATAGTAACGGGCTCAGTTTTACCGCATCGTACACCTATGCGCATTCGATTGACGATTCAGCGGGAATTATCAGCGCCGGCGATTCCTCCAATGCACTTCCGCAGAGCTCCTACAATCTGGCGGCGGAGAAAGGTTCTTCGGACTTCGATATCAAACAGCGATTTGTTGTCAGCCCGGTCTACGATCTCCCTTTCGGCAAGAACCAAAAATATCTGAATCACGGTCTTTTTGCCTCAGTGCTGGGAGGATGGCAAGCATCTGGCATCTTCTCTACTCAGACAGGGACGCCGTTTACTGTGTATGACGGCGGATCGTACAACAACTACAGCGGCACATATCAACTCGCCGATCGCCCAAATTACGTAAGCAATCCAAACTCTGGCGGAGCTAAGACAGCGAAGCAATGGTTTAATACTGCAGCGTTTGCGGCGCAGGCAAAAGGGCAGTTTGGAACAGCGGGACGCAACACGGTTCGCGGTCCGCACTACACAGATCTCGACGCAACCATTTCGCGGAAATTCGCGATATGGGAATCTGCGGCTCTTCAGTTTCGCGCCGAAGGTTTCAACCTTGCTAACCACCCGAACCTGTATAACCCCAACGGAACCAGTGCACAGTTTGGAACCCAGGCATTTGGAACGATCACGAACGCCTATGCCCCAAGACAACTCCAGTTTGCGTTGAAGCTGGAGTTTTAAACGAATCGACTAATTCGTAAGCGGAGATACGGAAATGAAGCTGTTCTTTGTATTGTTATTTTTCGTGACCGCAGTCTCCGTATGTGAGGCGCGCTCTGTTACCGACGAAATGGGGCGCGTCGTGACTATACCAGAACGTCCGCATCGTCTGGTGTGCTTGATGCCTAGCTTGGTGGACGATGTCTACGAGCTGGGCGCTGGCGCCGATGTACTTGCTGTGACCGATTACACGAAATATCCGGCTGAAGCTCGATTCAAGCCGAGTGTCGGCCTGCCGTTGAGCCCTTCAATCGAAACCATCGTATCGCTGCACCCCGACCTGGTATTGGGAGACGGCAATATGAACCAGATGGAAACGACATTGCAATTGCAGAAGCTGGGTATCCCCGTCTTTCTGGTTGCTCCACATGGTGTTGAGGGAATATACCGATCGATTGCCAGTCTGGGCATGGTGCTCAACCGCAACGCGTCTGCACACGATTTGATCGAGCGCCTGCGTAAACGCGAAGACGCTGTGCGTTACAGGGTGAGAGGCAAGTCCTCGATCAGTATTCTCATGCCTGTATGGTGTAGCCCAATCACAACTATAGGCAAACATGCATTCATCACTGAGTTGATCGAGATAGCGGGAGGTCACTCGGTCACTAGAGAGTTGCCGCAGGATTGGCCGCAGGTAAGCATGGAAGCCGTGCAGGTGTGGGCACCACAAGCGCTTCTGCTGGTGCAAGGATCGGAAATGTCTACGGAGCAGATTCGAGGACTTCCGGGATGGGCGTCCTTGCCCGCAGTTCGCGATGGAAAAATTTTTACCGTGGACGACCGGATCGATTCGCCAAGCCCTGTTGTCTTTGACGCGTTGGAGCAGTTGGCCCGACAATTTCACCCTTAAGATGGAAAGCATGGAGCTGAATCGTGGCCCGCGAATTACTTGCAATGTGCAGTATTCAAAGATCGGCTGAGAGTCCGCGTCAAAGCTGGCTGTTGGGAATTCTCGCCGTCTCATTGTTGTTGGCTATATTGGTCGCAACGGGAGTGGGAGCCGTGCATCTCCCATTGCATCTGCTCGCAGGAAGCCTCATCGGTCAAGATTCGCTGTCCGCGGATCAACGCGTGATTCTTTTCTCGGTGCGGATTCCGCGCATTATCGCAGCGACGATGGTAGGCTGTGCGCTATCGGTATCTGGATTGTTGTTTCAGGGACTCTTTCGCAACCCTCTGGCCGACCCTTATGTCGTCGGCTCGTCGGGGGGTGCAGTACTTGGCGCTTCAATAGGTGTCTTTTTGTTGCCCACGTTGACATTTGCCGGATTCGGAACCACCGCCCTGCTGTCTTTTGCCGGGGCGATCGGCTCGATCACACTGGTGTATTGGCTGGCGCATGTCGAGGGCAGAACGCCTGTGGTGGCGCTGCTCTTGGCCGGCTTTACGGTCAGTACGATACTGAGCTACTTCTCCTATTTTATCGAAGTGCTGGATCACGATTTGGGTACGGGGCTTCAAGTGCTGACAGCTTGGTTGCATGGAACCATCGCTCAGCCCAGTTGGTTACAGTTGAGCGTGGTAGGTGCGATGTTGGCGATCGGGATGATTTGCGCGATACCTCTGGCGCCGCGGCTAAACACCCTGGCGCTGGGCGAGGAATATGCCGCACACCTCGGCGTTTCCGTGCAGCAGACGCGCATTGCGATTATCCTCGTAGGGTCGATTTTGACCGCTGCTGCTGTGGCTCTGGGAGGTCTGATCAGCTTTACCGGCTTGATCATTCCACATATTCTTCGCATGGTTCTCGGGCCTGACCATGTGCGTCTGCTGCCGGCAACTGCATTGGGAGGCGCATTGTTTCTGCTCGTTGCTGATACCATAGCGCGCACTGCAATTGCACCTGCAGAACTGCCCGTGGGTGTTTTAACCGCACTGATCGGCGGACCGTTCTTCCTTTTTCTTCTGCGCAAAACAAAGCAGACGGTGTTGTCATGACGCCACTTCTGGAGTTCACAAACACCAGCTTTGCATATAGGGGAAGAGGCGTACTTAACAACTTCTTTGCGCGAATCTCCGGCAATGATTGCATCGCTGTCGTAGGGCCAAACGGGGCAGGAAAGACGACGCTGTTGCGCCTTGCTTCTGGAGTGCTCGCTCCAGACGAAGGCGAAGTACGACTGAAAGGAAGCGACCTGCGCACGCTGAAGCAACGCGGGATTGCCCGGTCCATCGGCTTCGTTCCGCAGAATGTCGAACTCCCTTTTCCGTTTACGGTTGAGCAGTTCGTAGAGCAAGGCCGCACGCCATTTCTGAAGATCTTCGGCGGATTGAGCGCGACCGATTGCGCAGCGGTGCGGCGCGCCATGGAATGGACAGACACGTGGTCCTTACGCACCCGGGTCTTCAACCATCTCAGTGGCGGCGAGCGTCAGCGCGTGAAGATTGCCCTCGGACTGGCGCAACAGCCCCAATTATTACTGCTCGACGAGCCCTTGCAAAATCTCGACGTGGGGCGCCAGTTTGAAATGATGCAGCTGATCTCCGCATTGCGTCGCGAGGGAATTGCAATTGTGGCATCGATTCATGATCTGGAGCTGATAGAGGAGAATTTTTCCTCGGTCTGGCTAATGACTCCCGACCAGCCCATCCGGCAGGGAACACCGCCGGAAATACTGCGGCCTGAACTATTGGAAACTGCCTTCAACTTTCAACCTCGGCACAGTCCCATCTGCTTGGTTCATACCCGGGATCAAATGGAGAAAGTCCTGTGACTCAGCACCAGACCTTGAGGCTCTTTACAGAGAATTATCTACGTGCGGTTGAGCATATTGACTTACAACTTAGAAGAGGATTTCTCTTGCTATCAACAAGTGCGCAGGGCTATCCTGAGACCATGCATCGATGTCGCTAACACCGTCCTGGTGACAGCCCCGATGAGAGTGTGCGCCCAGTTCGCACGCGTTCGATCCTACCAAGCAACTCAACCACCTCACTAAAACTTAAGACCGAAGGGGAGTATTTCCCCGAAAGAGGAGAAGATCATGGCGCACATTGCCGCGAATGTAACTGAACTAATAGGCCGGACCCCGCTGGTGCGGTTGAACAAAGTGGCGGCCGGACTGCCCGCAACTGTCTTGGCCAAGTTGGAGAGCCAGAACCCGGTTTCAAGCGTGAAGGACCGCATAGGTCTTGCGCTGATTGAGTCCGCCGAGAAGGCCGGAAAGATCACACCCGGCAAGACTGTGCTGATCGAACCGACCAGCGGAAACACCGGCATTGCACTGGCGTTTGTGGCGGCCGTCAAGGGGTACCGGCTGATTCTCACCATGCCGGAGACGATGAGCCTGGAGCGGCGCACGGTGATCTTGGCCTTCGGCGCAGAGATCGTGCTGACCCCCGGCCCCAACGGGATGAAGGGCGCTGTCGCCAAGGCAGAGGAGATTCTCGCCAAGACGCCCAACGGTTTCGTTTTACAGCAGTTTAACAATCCCGCCAATCCCGCCATCCACTATGCCACCACCGGCCCCGAGATTTGGGACGATACAGACGGCAAGGTTGACATTCTCATCTCCGGCGTTGGAACGGGCGGCACCATTACGGGCGCGGGCAAATACATTAAGGAGCGCAAGCCGGGATTCAAAGCCATCGCAGTTGAGCCGGCCGACAGTCCCGTGCTCTCGGGCGGCAAGCCGGGACCGCACAAGATTCAAGGCATCGGCCCGGGCTTTGTGCCCGGTGTGCTCGATACCAGCCTCATCGATGAAATCATTCAGGTAACCAACGACGAGTCGATCGCGCTAGCGCGCCGGTTGCCGCTCGAAGAGGGCCTGTTTGTGGGCATCAGTTCGGGAGCAGCGGCGGCGGCAGCGCTTAAGGTGGCCGCGCGGCCTGAGAATGCAGGCAAGCTGATCGTGGTGGTTCTGCCTGACTTCGGTGAGCGCTATCTATCGAGTGTGCTGTTCGAGCCGCTACGCCAGCAGGCGCTAGCATTGCCGACCGAGCAGATTGCTGTTGTCGCGGTGTAATCAGTTATGTTATTCGACAAGCTTGCGGGAGATGGACTTTTCTCTATCTCCCGCAAGTGGAGCGTGAGTCCGACCGACCGCGACCTGAAGCTCAATGCGGTAATCGTGGCCTTAACCACCCATACACCCAAGTCCCAACAACTGCGCTCAAGACCACTGCAATCATCACGGAAACTCCGTCTCCGATCAGCGCAAAAAGCGGCCCGGGACAGGCGCCGGTCAGTGCCCACCCAAGTCCGAAGATCGTTCCGCCCGCAGCGTACCGAATTCCGCTTCCCAATTCTTTGCGGGGGATCGCAATGATTTCGCCGGAGATGGCTTTCAACTTAGCTCTCTTGATCAGTGCGACGGAAGCTGCCGCCGTCGCAATCGCAGAGCCGATGATCCCGTACATGCGAAACGACTGAAACCGGAACATCTCCTGTATGCGAAACCAGGAAACCACCTCCGACCGGGCTAACACGACTCCAAATGCAATCCCCAGCAGTAAATAGACCACAAGCAAATCCCGATGTCCCACAACCCGGTCACTTTCGATATCTTCAATCTCAAAGGCCGTCGGTCTGGTCATATTCCCCCCAACAGGAACGGAAGAATCAAATATGTGGCTGCAAGCCCACCGGCAAAGAAGCCGAGGACTGCAATCAGCGATGGCAACTCGAAGTTGGCCAATCCGCTGAGGGCGTGCCCTGAGGTACAGCCTCCCGCATAAGCCGTCCCAAACCCAACCAGAAACCCTCCCACGACCACTGAAATAAACCCTCGGAGCGTAAGAAGAGCGCGCCAGCTAAAAACTTCGCGTGGCGCCATTCCGGAGAAGTCGTGAATACCTAGCCTGACCAGCGCCGCTTTTGTCTCCGCAGAGATTGCAACCGGATGAACCATCACTGCATGAGAGGCGATAAAGCCGCCAATCAGAACTCCGGCCAGAAACAAGAGGTTCCAAACTCCGGTTCTCTTCCAATCGTAACGAAAAAACTCCACTCGTCCCGGAGCAATCGCAGAACAAAGATGCCGCAGATTACTCGATATTCCGAATGTCTTGTTACCCACAATCAAAAGCGCAGGCACGAAGAGCCCAATCAACGGACCCGCAACATACCACGGCCATTCTCTAGCAAACCATGCGGTCATACGGATTCACCTTTGCTTAGGCGTAAACCAAGCGCACATTACTTCTTCTTGTCCCTGTTCCAGCCAAACGCAACCTGAAACGAATTCTGATACATGCTCAGATTAGCTTCCCCACCGCCATACGCCGCTGGAATTGAGTTCACGCCATTCACCGTGTTATCAAAGGCATGAATATACGCGAAACTGATCTCTTTCCCATCCTTCAGCGCAACGGTTGCTCCCACATGCAAGTGATCCTTGGTGACAGCAGGCGCCAGGATATTAAAGAAAGTCTGCGAACTGTCGAAAGGAACGCCGCCATGGTTGTATCCTGCCCGCACCGTCAAGGCCTGAGTCACGTCGTAGTCAACCCCCACTTTGGCCACATTGATGTCATGCCATCCAAAGCCCGGTCCATTGTCAGACCCAAGCGGCGAAGTGCTCGCCAAGGTGTTGGCAATCGACTTCACCTGGCCATAGAGGATGCGCTCCTCGTCATAGAGCAGCGTCGCTTTCGAGCCAAGCTTCACTGCCGCACCGCCGGCAAAGTTGGCCGGAACATCGAAGCCCCCGTGCTCGGCAAAGAGTCCGCTGTAACGGTTGAATTTGTTCAGATAAGTCCGGCTCTGATAAGTCGCGCCGACGTTGATGGCCTTGTTGATCTCGCCCAGCCAGCCCACACGCACGCCGCCGCCTGCAGCATAGGCGTGCCCGGTATTCGTCAAATGCGCGGGGGCGCTCGAAAGAAGCGCGAAGTTCTGCAATCCTTCAGCCGAAAAACGCTGGATGGCAATATTCGCGGCAATTCCGAATGAGTTATGCGCGCCCGCCTTGTACGCCACTGTGGGCGAGATAAACACTTGTTCAACATCGACCCCGCCCCTGGTGGTGCCAAACAGCCCAATCGGCTTCGTATATGACGTATCCAGTCCCCCGTTGCCGTAGATCGCTACCCCCAGCGAGAGATTGGGCCGGTATTGAAAGCTGTAACCCAGTTCGGGCAACTCGAAGTTCTTTACACGGTTGGCGTCATAACTGGTAATCGGGCCCAGCAGTCCATTGTTTGTGATGGTTGCCGAGCGATTCGGTCGAAATAGCGTCAACCCAATATCGAAGCGATTGCCAACCAAGGTAAGCCCCGCCGGATTGGTCGCACCTGCAAGGCTGTCTCCGGGCTTGGCGACACCCGCTCCGCCTTGACCCTGTTGCTTTGTTCCATATCCAGTCAAAAAATATCCGTCCGTCGCAAACGCGGAATTCACAATCAGAAGCGACGCAATCACAATAGAAAGCACACTGCGCACAGTCCGGTTCATATCAGGCCTCTCCGTATTCTCTGTTAAGCTGCACTTACCTGCGGGGTGAGGGGAAGTAGCCGGAGTTGATCGCGCCTAAGTGGGCCATAAATAAGAAACCCACCTGCCAGATCAACATCTGGCGATGGGCTAAGAAGCTTCTTTAGCTAATACTAGGTCGATTGAGTCTTTTGCCTAGCCTTCACCTGCCAGAGGACACTCTGCCTGTGTACAAACGCAACAACAAAGCGCGAAGGCCACACCCCTCTGGAGATCAATCGACATGGCAACATGCTACGGGATGATCGGGACAGTGTCAAGGACTGGACTGGACTGGACTGACTGACCGACTTTTCTGCTCAACAAACCATAGTCCTTTGACGGGTCTCACGCTGCAGGAAGATGCCAGCCGCATCCGCAAGATGTGGCTGGCATTGTTCGATGCAAGTTTCGATTAGTTAGACAAGCCCCTCAAACGAGTCCTGGATTTCGTCCTTGCCTGAGATCCCACAAAGCGGCGACGAGCGCGTCAACTTCCTCGCACGTATTGTAGAGCGCGAACGTGGCGCGGAGCGTGCTTTCCAAGCCAAAGCGGCGCAGGATTGGCTGCGCGCAGTGATGGCCGCCGCGCACAGCAATGCCTTTGCGATTGAGGTAGTCGCCGATCTCTTCCGTGCGTAAACCATCCATCACCAAAGAAATCACGCCAGCCTTTTCCTTTGCAGTTCCGATGATGCGCAGCCCCGGAATCTGCTGTAAGGCCGCAGTAGCATAGGTCAAGAGCATATGCTCATGTCGCGAGACGTTAACGATGCCAACGCGGTCCAGGTAGTCAATTGCAGCGCCCAGCCCGACGGCATCGGCAATGTTCCCGGTACCGGCTTCGAATCGTTGCGGAGAAGGCTGGTAAAGAGTCTTCTCAAAGGTGACATCCTGAATCATGTTCCCGCCGCCCTGCCACGGCGGCATGTTATCGAGTACTTCGGACCTTCCATACACCACGCCGATGCCCGTCGGCGCAAAGACTTTGTGCCCAGAAAAGACGTAGAAGTCGCAGTTGATCGCTTGTACGTCGACGCGCATATGAGAGACAGCCTGTGCGCCATCGACCAGTGCCCGTGCGCCATGCCGATGAGCTGCTTCAACCATCTCCTTCACCGGCACCACCGTGCCCAGCGCATTCGAGACATGTGCGATCGAAACCAAACGCGTCTTCGGTCCAAGCAACTTCTCATACTCGTCGAGCATCACCTGGCCGGAATCGTCCACCGGAGCGACCCGCAACCGCACACCCTTTTCCGCGCACAGCATCTGCCAGAGAACGATGTTGGCGTGATGCTCCAGCCATGTGATGACGATCTCGTCGTCTTTTTGGATGTTGCGACGCCCCCAAC
>Ga0181520_10011080_pt1 | contig 11918 bp, 11 predicted proteins | sample PEATcosm2014_Bin_29_FD_132451 | JGI IMG/M metagenome (GOLD analysis project Ga0181520, IMG submission 132451) | Peatland microbial communities from MTU Mesocosm Facility, Houghton, MI, USA - PEATcosm2014_Bin02_30_metaG | ecosystem: Environmental > Terrestrial > Soil > Wetlands > Peat | place...
ATGGCTACTATAAAGGCAGATACCAGAGCGTATACTTCGATATCCATGCATTCCCGTACCTCCAGCCCAATTGGACAACGACTGTGGATTACGCCAGGAGCGCATCGTCCTTGAGGGTTTACAATAGAGGATCGTGGAAAACGATCTAATAGAGGGCAGATCGATAAGCAGACAATTAATAAGTGAATAATCGATAGAGAAAAGATCCTTAGAGGCACCTCTGACTGGTAAGATCCATGATTATTCTTCCAGATCAGATAGGTTTAAATCCATCAGCATTTAGGAGGGTGTAACATGAAGAGATACTTAATTCCAATCATGATAATCCTTCTCGCTGGCGCTGCCAGCGGGAACATATGGCTTAATGATGAGTCGCTATACCTGATGGATACCACCCATTTCGTGACCCCTTACTTCAAGCCTGCCAATATGTCTCCTTTCGAGATCATAGATGCCCCTTACTTCGGCCTGGTTGGAGCTAACCTTGGCTCAATCCAGACGATATCTTCTGAGCAACCGGTATCCTTAGGAGGATCAGAAACCACCAGCACCAACTCTGCGACTTCGAGCACAAGCTCGGCTCCCGTGTTCATAAAGAGCACCCCGGCGGAGACCGCCCCGCCCCACGTGGATTTCAGCGGCAATCTTGAGAACAACCTTCACTACGCCGAGTCCAAGTCATCCCTGAGGGTAGGCCAGGCCTATGGAGCTGGCTGGACAAATCTGCAGAATCCATGGTTGATAAAATAGGGTCCTTTGATTCGCTATCTATCTCTGGGACTGGGCTGATATGGGCCTTGGTAACCAGGGATTTCTTTCTTTAAGGATTATCTTTTATGATCATGAATTCCTCAGGCTATGGCTTTTAAAGCTTCAGAAAAGAGAAGAATTGACAATTCATTCCGTCAATTCTCCGTTTCTATCAACCATATCCTTCCTATCTGCCCTTCACATCCATGCCATAATGGTACATGATGGATATGGCATCGGCGCATTCCTCAGGGGTTGAGAAGACCGGAATCCCTGCTTTCTCCATCTCCATCACGGCGTCCATGGCGAACTCCTTTCCTGCCACGCAGGCCGTGATGGGCTTGCCTTTGTAATCTACGTCCTTCAGAGGCTGGACATAAGTTCCCAGAATCTCGGCCTGGAGGACGACTATGAAGCTTCCCACAACCTGGCTATCGATGCCGATTTCCAGGGTCTTTCTGGTGATATCGGCGTCCATGCTGAAGGTGTAGTCCACGGGATTCAGGCCGCCGACGTACTCAGGCAGGAGATTTTTGAGCTTCTCCTTTAAAGGCGGCTCCAGGTCCGAGAGAACCATGTGGTTGTCGGTGACGGCATCGGCAGCTATGACCCCCAGAGACCCGGCATAAGTGACTATGAAAACGCCGTCCTTAGAAGGAAGAGGCTGCTTGGACATGGCCCTGGTGAGGTTGAACATGTGCTCGTAGTCCCTGGCCCTGATGACCCCGGCCTGTCTCAGAACGCCGCTGTAGATCTGGTCGTTTCCTGCCAGAGATGCTGTGTGGGATGTGACGGCCTTCTTTCCGGCCTCGGTCCTGCCCGACTTGAGGGCGATGACTGGCTTCTCCCTGGTAACCTTCCTGGCCACGTCCACGAACCGCCTCCCACCCTTGACCGACTCCAGGTACATGCATATGACGTTGACATTGGGGTCCCGGCTTACGGCATACAGCATGTCGGTCTCATTGATGTCAAGCTTATTGCCTATGGTGGCCACGATTCCGAAGTCCATGATGTGGCGAAGGCCCCACAGCATTCCCGCAGCACAGACGCCCGCCTGGGAAACGAGACCGATATTTCCCTTGCCCAGCTGGTCCACGATACCTATGGACTGGACCATGCTGCTATGGGTATTAATGATCCCCGAGCAATTGGGTCCAAGGAGCCTGGCACCGTAAGGAGCGGCTATGGCCTTCATCTGAGACTCAATGTCGCGTCCTGCCTCGCCCATCTCGGCAAAGCCCGCCGACTCAACCACCACGTACTTGATGCCGCAGTCGCAGCATTCCTTGACCACCTCGGGGGTCATGTTGGCGTTGACCAGGACTATGGCCACGTCTATGGGCTCTTCGACTGCGCTTATCCTTGGATAGGCCTTGATGCCATGGATCTCTTTGGCCTTAGGATTGATTGGATACAGCTTACCTGGGAATCCGTGGCTTACCAGGTTAGAGAAGACGTTCCACCCGAGCTTTCCTGGAGTGCCCGAGGCTCCGATAACCGCCACGCTCTTGGGGTAGAATAGGTCGTGTAAATCCTCATTTCCTCCGGCCTCCACCTGGACCTGGGCCTGGCAATCCTCGACAGTGGGAACCTCTCCCAGGATGATCCTGGCATCCACTACTTTATAGCCCTCGGGGTAGAGGAATACGGGGTTCAAATCCATCTCTGCGATCTCAGGGTTCTTCACCACCAGATCGGAGATGCCCAGAAGAAGCTTCTTTAAGGCCGGAATATCGGCCGACTTTCCCCTATAGCCCTTGAGGATAGCATAGCCATGGATCTCCTCTATCATATCCTGTGCATCGTCCCCGGTGATGGGAACGGACCTGAAGGAGACGTCCTTTAGCACCTCCACGAAGATGCCGCCCAGGCCGAACATGAGCATGGGCCCGAAGGTGGCATCTCTGGCCACGCCGATGATGGCCTCGGTGCCGGGTTTGGCCATCTCCTGGACGGCGATTCCTACCAGGCACTTGTCCTTGAAGGCCTCGGTCATCTCCCGGAAGGCTTTTCTTACCTGGCCCTCGTCTTCGACGTTCAGCCTCACCCCCCCGAGGTCAGATTTATGGACGACCTCTGGAGAGAGGACCTTCAAGACTGCCGGGGTGCCCAAAGAGCGAAAGATCCCAATCGCCTCTTCCTCACACATGGCATATGACGTGCCAGTAGTGATTATTCCAAAGCCTTCCAGGATGGATTTGACCTCGTTCTCCATCAGACAGGACCTGCCCTCACGGCGGGCCCTTTGTGCCACCTTATTGAACTGCTCTGCCATTTTGATTCCAGATCGCTTATCCTGTGTGTCTCGTTGATCCTATCACCAGACGGGCTGCGTCTAACTGAAATTGGCCCTGAAGTCATTGGGTCAGCCTTATTTTGAGGATGCTTGAGCGGCATGAGATTAAGGCTTTTACGCCAGAAATTATGATAATTAATCTTTTGACATAGGGCTTTTCATTTATGCTAAGTAGATCTGAGGCTCGAAGATTATCTACGCCTTCCTGGATCCGATGAACTTGATAACATATGCTTTCTGGAAATTCCCTCGAAGATGGGTTAGGGGTAGCCTATTCGGCGACTGAGCACAGCCATAAGCTTCAAAGCACTGCCCAATGCATCGACCTTGGATATTATCGCTTTCTTCTCTTTTACCCAAATATCCTTTTACCTTGACAACAATTGTTTTATTGAAGGCGATTGAGCTTGGAATAAAGTCAATTACAGCTAGAAATGATGGCGAATATGAGTCTATGTTGCCTAAGATCATGGTAGAGGGCAACTTAAGAAATCCTTTAAAATCCTCCTATGCTTTTGGAACGGGGGTATGAATCCGCTTTTCTTTAGTCCGATCAACCAAGTAGCGTATGCTTTTAGGCTGTTTAATCTGAAATACAAAATAATTAAATGAATATTGTGAAATGCTTATAATAAACGAAAATGTCTATAATACCGTTTATATAGAAATAATCCCACAAGAGCCATTCTGAAGATGGGTTTAGTAAAACCCAGATCGCAAACTATAGGCCCAATCAACATGGCAAATTACTGTCCAAAGCGATGAGCTTATCTCAGATCAGCCCCTTTATTTTAACATGGACAGAGAGATCGTCAAGATCACCCTCGAAAAAGAACCCACGGTTAAAAACCCCGTTCTAATAGAAGGGTTTCCCGGTATTGGGCTTGTAGGAAACATAGCCAGCCAGTACATAGTAAATGAGCTCAACATGACCTACCTTGGGGCCATGAGCTCCAGGTACTTCCCGCCTTTAGCGGTCCTCCTGGGCGGCATAGTGAACATGCCCGTCAGGATCTACGAGGATGCAGGCAAGAGCCTGGTGGTGGTGACCTCCGACATACCGGTCCATCCCCTGGTCTCCTACGACGTAGGCAGGGAGGTAGTGAACTGGGCCCAGTCCATCAACGCCAAGGAGGTGGTCTGCATGGCAGGCATCACCATCATGGGAGAGCAGCACAGGGTCTTTGGAGCCGTGAGCAGGAATGACCTCCTGGATAGGCTCAAGGATAAGGCCGAGATCTTCGAGCTTGGGACCATTACTGGCATCACCGGTAGTATAATGAACGAGTGCAGGCTTAGAAACGTCCCTGCCATTTGCCTCCTGGGAGAGACAGCCAGCGCCGAGCCGGACCCGAGGGCTGCCATTGCGGCAGTGGAGACTCTTAATAAGATCTATGACCTGGGCGTGAGCACGGCCAAGCTCTCCGAGCAGGCTGACCAGATAGAGGTCCAGATGCACCAGCTTGCCCAGCAGCTCAAGTCGGCGACACCTGAAGAGCAGTCGCTCCAGCAGCTACCCAAGGAGTTCCCGATGTACGGGTGATCTTTATGATGTACATTACTTTAACGGGTATTTCCGGGCGGGTGATGAGGGATCTCCTCGCCAACAGGGTTAGGACTATTGAGATCAGGAGCCCCCAGAACTTTCTGGCCATGATCGAAGCCAAACCCGGGGATAGGCTCTTTCTAACCGAGGCCAGTTCCCAGGACATAGTGGCGGGAACCAACGGCCTTATCACAAGCATCATGGGCATAGAGATCATCACCCACAGGACCGTCCAGTCAGGGGAAGATTTCTATGAAGAGAGGGAAGCCATGGCTGCCAGGGCCCAGCTCCACTTGGAGGCCGTGGGAAGGGTCAGAAGGCCTGGGACCATAGTGATTGGAGAGTCCCTCAAGATCGATGTGGACGAGGTCAGGTACTGCAACGCCCGCTGATGTGCTGTAGAAGGAATAGGGAAGGTAATGGTTGGCGGAATGGAGATCAACGTAGAGACAATGGCCTCAGATGCTCAATCCTTCAAGGGCGGCCTTCATCTCCTCCAGCTTCATGGGCTTGGTAATGTAGCAGTCCATACCCACCTCCATGCACCTCTCCCTGCCACACTCCAGGGGCGGCAGGCGGTGATGGCCAAGATCTTGACCTTCATATCAGGCCACCTGGCCCTTATATTCCTTGCAGCCTCCAGGCCGTTGGCGGCAATGTCGGCCCCGTAGCCCAGGTCAGGTCGGCAGTCCTCTCCTGGACCTTCTTCTCCAGGTCGTCTCGGGCCTTGATAAGCGCCTCCTCGGCCTTCTTGTGGTAGGTAATATCCCTGACGCGGGCACAAAAGACGAGGCATGGATGGGTGGATATGACCTCTTCCGGGGAGATTTCTTCATCCCTTCCTTCCAGGGATCTCCAGAGATCACGAAGATCGACAGCCGGCTGAAGCGGTAATCTACTCCGTCTTTAGAAGGGGACGGCTTCTAAAGCCTCTTCAAATCGCTGATCCTTTCCCCTATATCATATACCCTTCAGATGCCTTGATAGAGAGGGAATTTAAACCCAAGTTTCTCCTCCGGGAAAGGGGATGAGCTAGGATACATAATATCTCTTTCGCGCTAACACACAGGGCTTGCGGGATAATTCGCCTGCCGTGGGCTATTCTCAAGTGCATCATCGGTCATGATGATATTAGCTCCAAGGATCAGTCTCCGTAGTTCGTCCTGACAAAGCATAGCTTTTTCCATGCCGTTGACAACTCACATTCGTGAAGGTCCTCCTAGTTACCGGAAGGCTGGCCGAAGGCCTGGTCAAAGAGTCTGCCCAGGGCTTTGATCAGGATGCCGATGTCCTTGCCCTGGATACCGATGTAGCAGCCTTCATCACCCCTGAAATGCTCCTTCGGGCTGACCCAAAAGGCTATGATCTGATTCTGGTTCCCGGAGCTGTGACCACCGACTTTAGCTGGGCCGAGGAGATCCTCGGGTCCAGGATAAGGCTTGGACCCAAGCACTCCGCCGATCTTGGCTTTGTGCTTAAACACCTCGGAGATGCGGAGCTTTCCAGGACCATCCCCGCCTGCGTCCTTATGGAGAAGTCGATGGCAAGAAACGCACTGTCTCATATAGATGCGATAGAGGCTAGGGCCAAACCTGCCCTAACCATCAGGGGCATCAAGGTTGGCGGGGAGTCCAGGATGAAGGTCCTGGCCGAGGTGGTGGATGCCCCAAGGCTCAGCCCTGAAAGGCTTGCTGAGAAGGTGAGGTACTTCCAGGATCAGGGCGCCGACATGGTGGACCTGGGGCTGCCACTGGATTGCGCTCCTCAAGATGTCGCAAAGGCCGTAAAAACTGCCAGGGAGGCCACGGATCTTCCCTTGAGCGTAGACACGGTTCTGCCGGAGCTTATTCTGGAGGGGCTGACGGCGGGGGTGGATATGGTCCTGAGCCTCAACGGGAAAAATATCCCCATGGTGGGGAAGGCCGTGGCCTCCTGCGGCGTGCCTGCGGTCATCATCCCCGGACCTGGCAGCCTTGAGGAAAACCTGGAGGCAGCAGAGGCTTTAGGGATAAAGGTCATAGCCGATCCGGTCCTGAACCCTCCTCTTCAGGGCCTGGCGGCATCTATGGAAGGCTACACCGAGCTTAGGAGTAGGAGGCCCCAGATACCCTTATTTTTTGGCGTGGGAAATGTAACTGAGCTAATAGATGCCGACTCAGCGGGTGCCAATGCCCTCCTGGCGGCATTGGGGGCCGAGGTCTCTGCGAGCATCCTTTTTACCCCCGAGTACAGCGAGAAGGCCAGAGGAAGCGTAAGAGAGCTTAAGATCGCCTCGGAGATGATGCTCCTGGCCAAAGAAAGGAGAACTCCTCCCAAGGATCTGGGACTAGACCTTCTGGTTCTGAAGGAGAAGAGGAGAAAGGTTCTCCCTCCATCTCTTAAGCCACAAAGGTCCCTGGAGGCTTCTTATGATCATGCCTGGCAGGAAGACCCTGCGGGAAGCTTTGAAATTCTCCTGGATGGGGAAAAAATTCTGGCCAGAGGCTGCGGGACCCAGGTGAAAGGCATCAGCGCCAGAGATATACTGAACACCCTGATAGACATGGGCATGGTCACCAGACTCGACCACGTCGGCTACCTGGGCCAGGAGCTGGAGAAGGCCGAGATCGCTTTAGCTTTGGGCAGGAGCTACGTCCAGGATGAGCCCCTATTCCCTGGAAAAGTTCTTAAATAGCATAGTCTCTCCATTGATCCGGATGAAACGGAAGGAAGCCTTCGCCATCTTTGTAGGGGCGATTATGGTCCTCTCGGCCTTTGCAGGGTTCGCCTTCAGGGGCGGTGGGGAGGGCAATGTGACCATTGCAGCGGCACCGACATCTTTGGACGCCTTTGGTATGCAGGGCAGGCTTGTGGACTGGAGCTTCGATAGTCTGGAGGATGCCCTCAAGATGTCCCCGGAGAGCACAGTCTCAGCCTACTGGATAGACCTGGATAGATCGGACAACCTGACCGACTCGGCCAAGGCCGGCCTTCCCAAGTCCTATGGGTTGGAGTTCGGAGATAGGCCAGGCCAGCTATACCCCAATAAGGTTAAGAAGCTCGCTGTTTCCTACTTCAACAACAGCCTCGTCGAGTTCCACTGGATAACTCCCTTCCAGATAGGATACGACGGTTTAGTGGTGCCTTACCAGGACTATATGATCATACCCAGCGCCGCCAATATGGGCTTGGTGGCTGGAAAGCCCATGCTCTTCGGGCCCCAGAGCTCCCTAAAGAGCATCGTGGATGTCGTTGCCGGAGGCCTGCCCACCGATAAGTTCACCTTGCCCGTAGGCGAGAAGGCGGATCTTCAAGTGGCATATCTGGGCGGCGTAGCCAAAGCACCCCTGGGCGGCGGCTACAAGGAGTTCTACCTGGGAGCGAATGACCTTGGGACAGGCTACTCCCTGGATGCCAAGTATCTGGACCTGGGCGCAAGCGGGCAGAAGATCAAGGATATCTCTACCAAGCTCGGCCTCAACACCACCACCGAGTTCGGCGTAACCGAGCTTAAGGGAACCATCGATAGGGACAAGCTGAAGGATGCTCTGACGTCCTTCACCGCACCCTAGCGCAATCTTTTTAAGATAGAAATTTAAGCTCTTAAAGTCCGAGAGCACTTTTGCGATGAATGATGATGGGCTCTCATAAGCCCTGAAGGAGAAGTTAAGTCATGGCTAGACCGATATACGTTAGATTTGATGTTCCGCCGGAGCTGGCTTCGAAGTCCCTGGAGGCCCTCGAGCTGGCCCGCGATACTGGCAGGATCAAGAAGGGGACCAACGAAGCCACTAAGGCCATAGAGAGAGGCATCGCCCGCCTGGTTATCATCGGCGAGGATGTTCAGCCCCCTGAGATCGTAGCCCACATACCCCCCCTCTGCGAGGAGAAGAAGACTCCCTACATATACGTCAAGAAGCAGAGCGAGATTGGTGCAGCCTCTGGCCTGGGCGTCAAGAGCGCTGCAGCAGCCATAGTCGAGCCTGGTAAGGGCAAGGAAATCGTGGACGACGTCGTCCAGAAGGTTCAGGCCCTCAGGGCCTGAGGTGAGTCCAGATGGCAGAGGATAACGGCGTACCGGCTGAGGTCATTGAGGTCATAGGCGTCACCGGGATGCACGGAGAGGCCACCCAGATCAAGTGCAGGATCCTGGAAGGCAACAACAAGGGCAGAATCATCACCAGGAACTGCATGGGCCCCATCAGGATGGGAGACGTCCTGATGCTTCTGGAGACCGCCAGAGAGGCCAAGAAGCTCACCAGCAGGTGAAGCTGATGGAAGAGAGACGGTGTACCTTCTGTAATAAGGTCATAGAGCCAGGAACCGGTAAGCTCTATGCCAAGAAAGATGGGACTATCTACTACTTCTGCTCCACCAAGTGTGAGAACAACGTGGACCTGGGCAGGGTAACTAGGCGCGTCAAGTGGGCTAGGAAGGGTAAGGGGGCTTAGGGTACGGCCCAGAAGCTTCCCGTAGAGAGAACATACGTAATGGTCAAGCCCGATGGGGTCCAGAGGGGCCTCATCGGTCAGATCCTAGAGCGCATAGAGAAAAAAGGCTTCAAGATCATGGCCATGAAGCTGGTGGTCATACCAAGGGAGAAGGCTGAAGAGCACTACGCTGAGCACAAGGGCAAGCCCTTCTTCAAGGACTTGGTCGATTTCATAACCTCAGGACCCTCGGTCTCCATAGTTGTGGAGGGCAAGGGAGCCATTGCGGCTATGAGGAAGATGAACGGCGCCACCAATCCGGCCGAGGCCACACCCGGGACCATTAGGGGCGATCTTGGCATCGAGACCGGAAGGAATGTGGTTCACGGCTCTGACTCTCCGGCTTCGGCAGCCAGGGAGATAGGGATTCACTTCGGCCCCTCTGAGCTTTTAGACTATAAGAGGATTGACGAGGCCTGGCTTTACGAGTGAGGGCCTCCAATACCTTCCTTTAGCAGAATTTAAATTCTAAAAAATAAAACGCTATTTTATCATTCAAGGGCGAGTGCTTATGCAGAAGTCTAAGAAGGGCGGCAAGGCCCAAACAACCTCTGACTCAAACCTTAGAACCCCCATAGTGGTGGTTATGGGGCATGTGGACCACGGCAAGACCTCCTTGCTGGACAAGATCAGAGGTACGGCGGTTGTGGACCTGGAGGCAGGAGCCATAACCCAGCACATAGGGGCAACGGAGGTTCCCCTCCACGTCATTAAGGACTTCTGCGGGGCCATATCAGCCGCGGCTCAGGTTCCCGGGCTCCTCTTCATAGATACGCCGGGCCACCACGCCTTCACGTCCCTGCGCAGCCGAGGCGGATCTCTTGCTGATCTTGCGGTCCTCATAGTGGATATAAATGAAGGATTCCAGCCTCAGACGATAGAGTCCCTCCAGATCCTCAAGAAATACAAGACGCCCTTCGTGGTCGCCGCCAATAAGATCGACAGGATAGCTGGCTGGCGACCGGTAGATAACGCACCTCTGGCTAAGGCCCTCAAATCCCAGAACGAGAGAGTCATAAGCGATATGGATACCAGGATCTACGACCTGGTGGGAGAGCTTTACAAGTATGGCTTCTCTGCGGACAGGTATGACAGGATCACCGACTTCACCAAGACCATAGGCATAGTACCTATAAGTGCCCTCACCGGCGAGGGAGTTCCCGATCTTCTCATGCTCCAGGTAGGCCTGGCTCAGAAGTTTCTGAAGGACAGCCTCAAGATAGCTTCGACGGGTGCTGGTGTAGGGACGATACTGGAGGTCAAGGAAGAAAGGGGCCTCGGCACCACCCTAGATGTCATCCTCTATAGTGGAGAGCTCAAGGTCGGGGACACCGTGGTGGTGGGAACGGCCAAGGAGCCCATAATCACCAAGATCAGAGCTTTGCTGAAGCCCAAGCCCCTGACGGAGATCAGGAGCGACGAGAAGTTCCTGCCCGTAAAGAAGGTCGTGGCGGCTAGCGGAGTCAAGGTCTCGGGACCGAAGCTTGAGAACGCCCTGGCGGGATCGACCTTGAGGGTCGCCAACTCCCCAGAGGAGGCCGAGGCCCTGGCCAAGGAGATGAGGTCTGAGCTGGAGGCGGTGAGGATTGAGACCGAAACCTTCGGCATAGTTCTAAAAACCGATACGGTAGGATCCCTGGAGGCTCTCATTGGCGAGTTCAAGGCCAAGGGTGTGCCCATACAGTACGCGGATGTGGGGCCCGTCACCCGCAGGGACGTCATCAGGGCCGCCTCGGTCAAGGAGAAGGACCCACTTCATGCGGCCATCCTGGCCTTCAATGTAAATATATTGCCCGATGCACTCTCCGAGATTGAGAAGACTGGGGCCCCGGTATTCCACAGCGATATTATCTACTCCCTCATGGAAAACTACGAGGACTGGATTGAGGAGCAGAAGATGAAGATGGAGCAGGAGAGGCTGGAGGCAGTAATAAGGCCCGGGGCCGTAAGGCTTCTGCCTGACTGCGTCTTTCGCCAGTCCAAGCCTGCCATCGTCGGCGTCCAGGTGATAGGTGGGGTCATAAGGACACATGTTTCCCTGATCAGGGAGGATGGCGCCGTGGTCGGCGTCGTCAAGGGCATCCAGGCGCATAACGAGAACGTCGGGTCTGCAACTGTAGGCCAGGAAGTGGCCGTAGCCATAGACGGGCCGACGGTCGGACGCCAGGTCCACGAGGGTGATATCCTTTACGTGAACCTTCCAGAGAGGCACTCCCGAATAGTGGAGCAGGAGCTTTTGCCCAGGCTCTCCCAGGATGATAAGGAGACCTTTGAGGGGTTCATAAATATCAAGCGCAAGAAGGACCCCTTCTGGGGCCGGTAGATTTTATCTAATTTAAAGAAATCCAAAGGTTTCTAGCCTATCTCCTCTTCAGCAGGCGCATCTACATTGATGGCATCTATGCCAGCATCATTTATTTAGCTCATAGTCCAATATGTTCTAGGAATGACCGAAGGGATAATGGCTATCAACGATATGTTGGAAGGCATCCTGGTACCGTTTCTGGTCGTGAGCTTGGCCGAGATAGGAGATAAGACCCAGCTATCAGTCCTCCTCCTGGATTCTAGGACCAACAAATACTTTCATCTCCTCCTGGGAGTGTTCCTGGCTTTTCTTTTGGTCGACGGCATTGCCATACTGGTCGGATCTTGGATAACCACCACGGTGCCTATAAACACCTTGAAACTCGTCTCAGCCGCGATCTTCGTCACCTTCGGCATCCTTATCCTCCAGGGCGTGGCTGAGGAAGCTGAAGGAAAGTTCGCCTCAGGAAATCCCTTTGTATCCGGCTTCTCCATTATATTCATCTCTGAGTGTGGCGACAAGACTCAGATCGCCCTCAGCCCTCTTTTC
>Ga0181520_10011082_pt1 | contig 11918 bp, 23 predicted proteins | sample PEATcosm2014_Bin_29_FD_132451 | JGI IMG/M metagenome (GOLD analysis project Ga0181520, IMG submission 132451) | Peatland microbial communities from MTU Mesocosm Facility, Houghton, MI, USA - PEATcosm2014_Bin02_30_metaG | ecosystem: Environmental > Terrestrial > Soil > Wetlands > Peat | place...
GTATTAAGAAGTATGAAACCGATTATCACTGGTGTCACAGTCAGCGTGGATGTGGGTGACAAAGAGTACGGTAATGGGCAGTCTTGTTTCATGAACATTCAGGGCCGTTACCCCGAGCCCAGCCAACCAATCGAAGAACTTATTGATGTTGTGACCGATGGGCTGGACATGTACTTTGCTGCGTGGCGTTCTCTACTTGCTGGCCGTTTTGCCACAGGGAAAATTTCCAAGGAAGAGTTCAAAACCACATTTGCCACGGTCGCCCTTCGCATTGAAGCAGCCCGGAGATATTTGAAGACCCATGACGGACAGCAACAACAATAGCAGGGCTGATTCCCTGAAACTATTCACCGCAGAAAACGTTCTTGGCGGCTCTCCATTCTTGGCGCATGTGCTAAGAACACGGGACGACCTCTCCCGGTCTTCGGACGGCAATATCGTTGACTACGACGCCGCTGCTGATCGTCTCAAGGAAGAAGTGAGAAATCTTCCAAGACTTGAGTTGCAGACGAATGTTCCCTCTGGTGCGGAATCGGCGTATCAGCGTCAACTTCTTCATGCACTGGAGAAGATTAACGAGGACCATGACCGCGTGGCTCGTAAGTTGATAAAGATAAAATCACGGTTGATGAGTGCCCTCACAGTGATGAAGAATCAACGGGCTCAGTTCAAGGCGTACTTTATCTTAGGCTTTCCTGTAGCTATCCACACCGCAGCTATCCCCGGAATGAAGATGAGCCCGAAGGACATCGGGGAAGTGGCCGCTGCGGAATACTCTCGCATCATGGACAATCTCGATAACGTTGCTATTGGGCTTGTCGGCGAAATTGAAATGCTTGAAGCTGAAACCAAGCTAAGTAAGGCCGCTGCTACGGAGTCATACAAGCAGGGTAAGGCGCAAGTTGACTTGATGTGGCATTCGATTCAATCGCACAGTGCTATCGGCTTAGATGACGACCCCGGCGCTCTGTTGAAAAAGCCTTTGATTGAAGAAGAGGATGGGGATGAGATTCCAAGTTTTGTCAGCCGCCATACGAAGGAAGTTCGTTTCGGGGCAAGCATCCGGCCAGAGCCTACAGGAGAGATTAAGGGCACTTTCTTCAAACAGGGTGACCCCAAGCCGGTCACTCCTGCTGTAGATGACAGTGGAGAGCCAGTTGTCATCACAATGCCGCAATGGTCTAATTCCCGCTTGCTGGAACTGGCTGAGGAAGAAGAGAAAGCAGAACTTGGTCCTGTGCTTGCGTGCTCACCAGAAATCTACGAGGAGATTAAGGCACAGAATGAGGAGCCTAAGTCTGTAGAACCTGAACCCGACTTGGGCGTCTTGAGTGATAGCCATACGATTGGCGATTATAAACTGACGTGGGATTTGACTGACCAGATTCTTCATCCGACCAAATCGGTTCTCATTGAAGACATCGAGGATAGCCCACCCCATACCATGCAGGAAGCTTCAAAGCTGATGGCGGAGGCAACCCTTGGTGAAACTTTGGACGCCGTTGATTTCAAGCCGGTGACAGGGAAAGCTTTGATTCTTCCCGAGGGGAAATTGGTGGAAGATATTGAGAGTTTCATCAATAGCCCGGAACTTTTGGCAACCCCCGCCCCAACCAATCCGCGTAAGAAGCTGGTACTTTTGGATGAGGATGAACTCTAATGTTTGGTTGCAATCATGATTACTCATGGCTTGGACTTTCTCTTGCGATACGTGCTTGTACGGATGAAGTCATCAAGATTGTAGAGAACAGAGATGACGCCCCGCCACCAAAGAAACGTCGTCATCGCCGTAGAAGCGCCGACCAAGAGCCTCTTGGACCTCAGATGCTTCTCTTCCCTGTGGATAAGAAATCCAGAGAGAATTTTGCTGAGATGGTGGAAGCCGTTGAATGTTGTTTGAAGAAGAACAGCCATAGCGGCAAACCACTACCTGAGGCGGACTACTTTCGATATGAGCTATTCGATTTCGTTCGTCAGTGGAAAGACAAGGAATGGGAGCCCCAACTCGCCAAGATGAAAAGGATAGCCGCCGGGGAAATCCCGGATGATGAGGAGTGTTTGAACCTCATCGCATTTCTCGATAGGGTTGAAGAACACGCCAACTCAAACTGGCACAATCAGAATCGCCACGGGGGCTGCTTTTGAAATACCGCACGTTTAATGAACTGCTCGACTTGATTCCAGAAGTTGCCGGAAAGCTACAAGCATTCACTGAATCGCCCATGTGCAAAGACGCAGCCGGGTCGAGTCACAATCATCAAGCGTGGAAGGGCGGGTATCTTGACCATGTGACGGAGACGATGAATATTGCGTGCTGGCTCTATGAGACCAGCCCTCGCCCACTGCCATTCAAGTTGGAGGAGACCCTAGTGGTGCTATTCCTGCATGACATCGAGAAACCGTTCAAAGGACAGCACGTCTGGCCGACTAAAGAAGACCGCCGCCAATTTCGTGAAACCTTCATTCAGCAAAATCAGATTGGTCTAACCGAGGAACAGAAGAACGCCCTCCGCTATGTTGAAGGTGAGTACGATGACTACTCAAACACAGAACGCAAGATGGGACCGTTAGCGGCTTTTTGCCATTGTTGTGATATAGCCTCTGCACGGCTTTGGCCTAACCACGGGAGCAAACATGAGTGGTGACTTTGGTGATTTGTTAGACCTGAAATGTCGAAAGTGTAGCCACAGCGTTCTAATACACACATGGATATTTCAACATCGTCTTGGCGGCGGCGAACCTAGACCTTTGGTGCGTTCAGACTACAAACCACCCGCTCCAGTTGGTTGCACCGGCCTCACTGATGGTCAATCCTGTAACTGTGATGGATACGAAGCACTACCGAAACCATAGGTATAGCAATGGTTCAGATTGTAATCAACAAGGAACTCTCCTCGGCGTGCCCCTCTCTACAGGAAATTGAACCATCAATGGTCAACATCTCCCCGGATGAGACTATTGAGGTTCGTTGGGAGAATTCCCGGCAGGAACAGGTGGCTTTAGAACGCCATCAAAATCGGAAATTTATGCTTTACGTTCCCGATGTCCAAGCCTGTGAAAGAGCATCCGGGACTCTTGAGCGCCCGTTGACTCTGGACAAGAACTTGATTGGGGACGCCCGGTTGGCACTCATCAACAAGAAGCTATACAACTGGCGTGACTTCTCAAGAGAGAAGGGCACAACTGTGACCAAGAACATTCTGCTCAAACTCGCGGCGGATGAGATTCGCAATGGCAATAGACCTAAGCTGGCCTCCGTTGCTAGGGACATGTTTTTGGATGGTGTTTCTCCGACAAACGCGGACACCCTACTTCGTCTTCGTTTGTTCAGAGGGTACTAGTGCTTTTATCAACAAAACTGATGGAATCGAAATCCTTCATCTGCTTAAAAGGCGGAGAGCCCAAGCTTGTTCTTGTCGGTCCGGTCGTCAGCGAGATTGGGTTGTTCGATTCGGAACATGTGGCGGTCTTCCTTGACGAGGACGGACCACATATCATTTCTCGTTCCGACCTGCGTGAGTTTTTGATTGATACCAATTGTGTTCCACTCGAAGAAATGACCAACTGGAAGAACAGAATTCATTGATGTATACTAAAAGGACACCATGGCTCCTAGAAAAAAATCAGAATATGACAAATTGGATGATATTCCAACTGTCCCCCCAGCGGCGGAGTGGAAACATAGCCACACCCCGGACTGGTATGTGCAACACAACGTTAGTAGAATTGTGGACTTTCGTAGTGTGGGTGGTGGTGCCATTTTCATCGGCAACATTTATCAAGTCATGCAACTGACCTACAATGGCAATCCTTTGGGGATTACAGCAGTGCTGGACGTTTCGACCGAGAACGACTATGAGAAAAATCCAGACATTCTGTACCTTCGCGTCCCATTTCACGATGGGCATGAAATCCCACCTGAAAAATTTGCTCAGTGCATGGCTTTTTTGAAGTTCTGTTGGGAAAAGAACATGACGATTATCGTCAACTGCGCGGCGGGTATCAGTCGCTCCACCAGTATCGTTGTCAGTTTCATGCACTATAGCGGCATTGGCACTGATGGGTTTACTCCACCGCTCGATACGATGGATAAAATTTTGGACTACGTTCGCCTCGTACGTCCGATTGCGTTTCCAGCCCCTCGGGTGTTCAATTCCTGTAAGCAGTGGCTCCGGGTCTGGCCGTACGACGGCTCCCACGGTGGCTACACCCCTCCAAAGAACAAGCTGGACAACACCGTTATGGCGAACATGCTTAAGCTGCATGGTGATCCTGAGTGCGAGGTTCGTCAGTCGATTTTGGCTAATGACAACCGGGAGCGACATCTGCTAAAATGTAGATGTCATGAGAAAAGACCCGAAAGTAACGCCTTACCCTCCTGAGGTCGCTGTCCTCTTAGAGGAGTCTTCCCGCCTTCATGATGAAGCAGAGACTTTGTTATGGGAGTCGGGAAAGAAAGAGGGTGCGGCCATGGCTATCATTTTTGCGATGGCTGAACCTTTACTTGGGCTAAGCGCGGATAAGATGAGCCACTCGCTCACGTGGGGTTGCCCCGGACCTCTCGGTGTTTGCATATTCAATGAGGAAGAAGATTCCTGTCGGGATAATTGTCTCTTCTGTCATCAGCCAGTTGAAAGGAAGTGACATTGAAGCCCCTAGACAAACTGCTATCGGACGCCGGGATAGACGAAAAACATCACGACGCTATTGAGAAGTACCTTGAGGTACTCAAGTTTCGTCACGAGCCGACTTTCCATCACGTTCTTCGCGTGGGCTGGCTGGCTTCTCGCATGGCTCAATATGCCGACCTGCCCGGTGTGACTCCAAAAATGATGATGTGGGCTGGTTTGCTTCATGACATCGGCAAGGCTGAAGTCCCCGTCGAATTATTGGACAAGACAGCCAAGTTTGACGAGGCCGACTATGCAGTCATGGAACCACATGTCATGGCGGGTTTCCTGCTTCTGACCAAAGTGCATCAATACACTGCCCATGTAATTGTTCGACACCATAGATTTGGTAAGCGACCCTACCCGGAAGTGCTGCCGCCACTTCCAGACCACCTAGAATCGCAACAGGACACGGTGGAAGCCGCCGCAAGGCTCCTAGCCTTGGCTGACTTCTACGATGCCTTGACGACCCGCCACAATGAACGCAGTAGGGGTTTCACGAGGGCGGAGCAGCGGGAGCTATACTACCGGGAACACCCCGGCTTCGAGGCTTTAATAGAACGATTGGAGCACGCTGGTGTCCTTACTTTTGAGAGCACTTAAGGCGCTTCGCCGCCTATTTCAAACTCAAACTAACGAATCCCTAATACAGAGGGATTCTATGAAGGTCGCTGCAACCGAAATCAAGGCTCCGGGAAAGTACGATACTGTCAAGTATAGTATTTTTCTGGCCGGAGCTATCGACCAAGGTTCAGCGGAGGACTGGCAAAAGAAAGTCGCCCGGTCACTGGGTGACCTCGATATTCTTGTGCTTAACCCTCGTCGTGACGATTGGGATTCAAGTTGGGAACAGGTTGCATCCAACCCTGAATTCAAACAACAGGTGTTGTGGGAAGTGACCGCCATGGAGACAGCCGACCTCGTGGTCTATGTCTTCACCAAAGACAGCAAAGCACCCATCACCTTTTTTGAACTGGGCGCATTCGGCACCACCAAGGATGCTATCGTGTGCGCCGAGGATGGGTTCTACCGGCAAGGCAATCTCGACATTTACTGTGAGCATTGGGATATTCCCATCTACCACAATTTTGACGATATGATTGCTGACCTCCACACGATTTTGGAGGGACGGGCATGAGTGTTGTTTATGTGCTTTTCGAATACGATCCGAGCGTAACGGGTCCGAAGAAGGAACATCCGGTTGCCGTAGTTTCTAATGAAGCGGTTGCTGAACAGTTCTATCAGCATGACCCCAAGAATCGAGACTGGATTCCATTCAATCTGGATGAAGTGCCGGAACAAACCGGGGTTCCCGGCAACCCTATTCCCCCCGCCCCGCCCTCTATGGATGAGATAGAGGCTACACGTAAACGAGTGGAAGAGACGACTCAAAGTATGCAACAGTTTCTTGAACAAATGAAAAACCGGCGTAATAGAAAATAGAAGGAGGAGTATAATGGGTTTGTGTGACGGTGACGACCAGATTTACCGCGACCGCGATTTGCTGGATTGGGCACGAGAGGCTCCAGAACGTCCGGGCAGTTACGACCAAGCCCCGACTGAAGAAGAACAAGCGGCCTACGAGCACAGTGCCAGAAAGCACATGGAACGTAAACCACGTGTGAGGCGGTACGCCGACGAGGATTGACATGGCTGGACTAGTAGAAAGGGCGCTGACCCATCAGGAGTCTGTAACACTGGAGAGACTCTTCAAAAAAGAAGACCACGCTCTTCACTTCCCACTCAAGGATGCCTACTTCTGCCCCGACTGCGAGTCTGTTATCAATAGCTCTATAGCTTGCCCATCCTGTACCAATGAGAGTGGTTTGATGCCTCTCGCAAAAGCAAGATGGTAGAAATTTCTCGCCAGTCTTTGTTTTCAGACTTTCTACTCCATTGATGAAATCAAAAACATGGGGTGGTCAGCATGTCTCCTGAAGAACGTAAAGCGGCTAGACGCGAGTATCAAAAAAAGTGGTATCAAACCAATAAAACCAAAATGCGGGAGTACCACCGTCAGTACAGAGCAACCAATGCAGAGAAAATTTCAGCTAATCGCAAAGAGTGGTTGGGTGATGAAGAGAACGCAGCGAACTTAGCTAAATCTCAGCGTCAGTGGACAGTAAACAACGCCGACCGCTTACATGGCTTTGAATTGACTCGTCGCTATGGTTTAGGAGCCAAAGAGCACTACGACACCCAAGCTGTACAACAAGCGGGGCTGTGTGCAATCTGCGGTAAATCATCAAAAAGACGCCTCCACTTAGACCATAACCATAGTACAGGGGGACTTCGAGGACTCCTCTGTGGGAAGTGTAACCACCTATTGGGTAACGCTGATGAGCGTCTTGAGGTACTAGAAAAAGCAATTAGCTATTTGAAATTCTGGAACTACGGTATTACATAGGTGTAGGGCAACCCTACAATCTAACCGACTTTAAGTAAGGTAGGGTCTTAGTCGGTGACCCGTATTAAGGAGCCTATGGTGTATCACAATAACTTCGTTGCTGCCATAAAAGTTGGCGGCAAAATCCTTCGTGAGCAATCTGACGTTGTAGCCCTTCCCTTCGGGTCGGAGTACAGCATTTACCTCAAGAATCAGAATTCGGTTCGTGCCCTCGTGCGTGTGTCAATCGACGGCAAGTATACCAGTGATGTCAGCGATGGCTGGATCATCATCGGGGCCAACGATACGTTGGAGTTGGAACGTTTCATCCACAACGGAAACTTTGACAAGGGTAACTGTTTCAAGTTCATTGAACGCACTGCTCAAATTGAACAGCACCGTGGCATCGGTGGCGATGACGGGCTGGTACGGGTGGAGTACAAGTTCGAGGTTGTGACGAAGCACGTTTACAACACCCCGAACATTGTCTATCACTACCACTACCCCGATTACTACCCAAACATTACTTGGACAACGACCACTTCGGGGATTGGCGGTTTCCAGCAAAGCGGTAAGAGTGCAGAATCTCATGTGAACATGTGCTCAATGCAGGAGACTGCATTGAACGACGCAGGTATCACCGTTGCTGGTTCTGAGTCCCATCAGAAGTTCAGCTATGGCGCTTGGTTCCCAACCGAGAGCACTTCACAAGTCATCGTGCTGAAGCTGTTGGGTCAGGTCGGTACTGTAACAGTTAAGCAGCCGATTACTGTACAGCAGAAGCCAGTGTGCTCTACCTGTGGCAAGGTCAACAAGGCCACTCATCAATTCTGCGGACGCTGCGGTACAGCGTTGCAGCTACTCTAAGAGGCGACTATGAACTATACTCTTGGTGACCATTGGAATGAAGGTCCGAAAGTGGTGGGAACAGGCAGCACCATTGGAGACTCCTATACTATCGGAGATTTCCCTAAACTGTCTCACCACAAGTGTCCGCATCCGGGATGCCCAGTCCCGGACTACGACGATGAGAAGCGCGTTTCTGTGTTCTAAACAAGCCCCTATTGCTGTACGTTCCGCCCGGAACGCATGTTCATCTGGCGTGTCCTGTTCACCCTGAAGGACACATCATCTTCGGCTCCAGCGTGACGATGTAACAAATTTCAGCCAGCTTCGCAAAATATGCAAGCTGGCTGAAGTATTAGTACCCATGAAGAATTACGTGGTGGGGTTTCTGTTCAGTTCAAGTCTAGGGCAAGTAGTGCTCATAGAGAAGAAACGCCCTGAGTGGCAAGCAGGGCGATTCAATGGCGTCGGCGGCAAGGTCGAAGATGGCGAAACTTTCCATGAGGCTATGGTACGGGAGTTTCGTGAGGAGACCGGACGGGAGATTCCCAAGTGGAGCCGCTTCTGCACGCTTAACGGCAACTTCGGTTCAGTTGTTTTCTACTACGCGGTAGCTGAAGATTACAACAAGGTAGAATCCATCACTGATGAAGACATCACCCTGTGGGACGTGGACTACGTGATGGAACTTAATCGCGGTGAAATCATTCCCAATTTGCGGTGGCTCATTCAGATGGCCCGTTCCTTCTCTCGGGGTGAGTGGGCAAAAGAGTTCGTTGTGAATGAGGTCTACCACGAAAACCGCGAGACAATTGATGAAGTCCCTATCTATCAAGCGTGACCCCAGCATTGAGAAGTACAAAAAGTCGTTTCAATTTCTTATTGACGGCTGGGCGACCGTGCGTACGGCTGCGGTCATATCGGAGACTGTTGGGTTCGTCAATTCCAAAAAAGAATTTCACGATGCTGTTCAATCCTACCTAGAAAGTAACCCCTCCCTCGATTTGAGGGACTTCGGTTTCATGTACGTCCTGCTCAAACAGAGAAAATACCCTGAAGAAATTATCGAAGACATCGCTAAGTATTTTGAGCAGAACGCGCCACTTGAAGCATTGCTGGATGCGTACAAGGAGCGGGGATGATTTACATTCACGAGCCAGCCCTGATGGTATCAGCAGACCGGGTGTACAGCCGGGTGATTGCCAACTCTGAAGATGAGCTACAAGAGTTCGGAGAGTTCCTCGGTCTTCAGGCCGAATGGGTGAAGCTGGAACCTCGGCTGTACTTCGAGGTCTACGGCACCAAACTTTTATTAGCCCTGTCTCATGAAAAAGTTCAGTATCTTAGCTTGAAGGAGTTTGAAGACTACTTCACTACAATCTGACAAGTAAAGTCCCGGAGGAATTATGGGAGAGTTGCAGAGATTTCGCACAGAACTTGTCGAATGGCTGAAGGAAATAGTTCCGTTCAACCGTATCGACCAATACATCCGCAAAACCCGCGAGGGTTACAGAGATGACCCCGAAGCGGGTAACAAGCAGAATCGTCGTGATGTAGAAACTATTGGTAGTGTAGCGGTGCTTCACGCTTCAGAAAAAGTTGGATGAGTTGAGGAGGAAAGTAATGAGCAAGGTACTCGTAGCATTCTACTGGGACTGTGGCCGTATGGGTTCTGTTGACGGTCTATTTGTAACCACCCCCGAGGAGTTGGACGCAGCCTATGGTAAGCAAGTTTACTTTGGCGAAATTCTCGGCAAGCACAGCGAAGTCTACGGTGACTTGCAACCCAAGGATATTACGGTGAAGAGTGACGATCCTGCCTTCATTGATAAGCTGGTTGAAATCATTGGCTCCGACAACATCTCCGGGTACAATCCTCTCGACTACATCGAGGGTGATGAAGAAGAGGAAGACGAAGAAGACGAAGAGGAATACGAGGAAGAATAGACCAACTGATTGCAGCACCCCCTAAAAAGGTTGGAAAGAGTGGAAGAAACTCAGTATTAACAAATCACGTGGATACTTCCACAACTGGAGCATACTTTATGAAGTCCAAGTCAACAACGCCTTTCAAGGCCCTAGTCAACGGTCAACTGACCCCGAATGAGTTCGCGGTTTTGATTGCCGTTCAGACCAACGCTTATGGCAACACCCTCACCGCGTCCGCAACCGAAATCAGCAGCCGTCTCAACGGCAACCTGAGCCGTCACGCTGTCGCCCGTGCCCTCCGCAATCTTCAGGATGGTGGTTGGCTCTCGTGGCAGACCCGTGGCATCAACCGCACCAGCACAATCACGATGAACTAAACCCATGGAGCCAACGATGAGTCAAAGTGACATTTCACCTTTGGATGATGAACTCGCTGGATGATGAACTCGCTGGGGTTGATATGGGCGTTAGCACTTCTTCTTTAGAAGAACGCCTTGCACAGGCTGCAAAGGACATCGCCAGTCTCGAAGAGGAAATAGGCATCAACGAGTCAACCCGCTTTGTTGTTATTGAGGGACCTGTTCCAACTAGGTTGCCTTCTTCAACGTTGGCTGCTGAAAAAGTCAATCGTCAGTAAACCAATTCACTGCATACCATACCCTTTAGTAGGAGAAAAGGAGGGTATGGTATGCAACACAACTTCAAAAACATAATAGGGCAACCCTTTGGGTACTTAACTGTTATCGAACGCGCCCCCAGTACAGGGTATGGGCGGCAAACAAGAACCCGCTGGAATTGCAAATGCATTTGTGGCAACGTTGTAGTTAAGAGCGCACGTCATCTACAAGACGGGTCTTCAGAACAAAGCTGTGGGTGCAAAAGAATTGAGACCTTGAAAAAGAGGTCAACAAAGCATGGAGCCTCCAGTGGGGGTGTTCTAACTCGTGAATATCGAGCATGGACTCGGGCTAAACGACGTTGTGCAGATATGAAAAATCCAAACTATGGAGGTAGAGGAATTAAGATGTGCGATAAGTGGGCAACTAGTTTCGAATCCTTTTTGGCAGATATGGGGCCCTGCCCTCATGGGTGCAGCATTGACCGGATAGATGTAAACGGTGGCTATGAGCCTGACAACTGTAGGTGGGCAACTGCTTCAGAACAGGGGAACAACCGCCGACCGATGCAAGCACGACCCCACACCAAGCGTCCCATCAATCCCGGTGCAGAAGATTGGTTTAATGTTGAAATCCCGGTGCTCGACCATGGCTACATAAAATTAACGGAGTACATGGGGACGGATGATTCCATAGTCGGAGCAGCGCGGGTTAGCTACGCTCAAAGCGTTAATGCAGAGGAGAAAGTGAAGAACGAGAAGTTAATCAACTATCTTCTGAAGCATCATCACACATCCCCGTTTGAACAATGCATTCTTACTTTTGAATGCAAGATGCCTATTTTCGTTGCAAGAGAATGGGTTCGTCATAGGACTGCTCGTCTCAATGAGGTATCAGGCAGGTACACGCAGCTTCCAAATGAGACTTACACTCCTACGCGAGAGCGCATCATGGGGCAAGACAAAGTAAATAAGCAGGGGTCTGCGGGCCTTGTCACTGATGACGTAAAAGATGCATTCCTTGCTGCTCACGTGGCGAATAATGCTAGGGTGTTCTCCGATTATAGCAAGGCGATTGAAGATGGTATCGCCAAAGAAGTATCTCGCATCGACCTTCCTCTCAGTACATACACCAAATGGGTTTGGCAGATGGACTTGAACAACCTGTTTCATTTTTTGGGCTTACGTATGGAAGCTGGGGCTCAGTGGGAGATTCGGCAGTACGCTAATGCGATAGCCCGAGTGGTTGAAGATAGTTTTCCCATGGCATGGGGTGCATTCAAAACCCATGTTCTGAACACGGTTACCATCTCCAAGGAAGAATATGAAAGATTGAAACAACCCAACCACCCGGAGTTAGTGAAATGAATTCCCGCATGGCGGTTGTCTTCATCATCTTGCTTCTTGTTTGTGGTTGTCACGGCAAGAAGAAGGTGGTTGTCCAAGAATCCCAACCTCAGTTTCCATTGAA
>Ga0181520_10011083_pt1 | contig 11918 bp, 12 predicted proteins | sample PEATcosm2014_Bin_29_FD_132451 | JGI IMG/M metagenome (GOLD analysis project Ga0181520, IMG submission 132451) | Peatland microbial communities from MTU Mesocosm Facility, Houghton, MI, USA - PEATcosm2014_Bin02_30_metaG | ecosystem: Environmental > Terrestrial > Soil > Wetlands > Peat | place...
GGATCGGTGAGTTCTCTGGCCTCCTCCGCGCTAAGAACAAAGCCCTGGGTAGCGAAGTGGATTGCGGGCGCTATGACGCGTTTCAGTCCAAGCTTGCCAAATTTTCGCTCGGTATAGACAAGTCCCGCGACGGAACCGGGCGTGGCAATGGAGCGATAACCAAGAACCGATGAGTCGAGACTCTCTTCGGGGATGACGTTGCCATCTGCATCCTGGTACATGGTCTCAGTGGCCGCGAGGGGAGCCTTCTCGCGGAAGTCGATGAAGGTGGAGTGGCCATCGCGGGTGCGGAGCAGCAGAAAGCCGCCTCCGCCGAGATTGCCAGCGGACGGATGCACAACAGCCAGTACAAACCCTGTTGCGACTGCGGCGTCGACGGCGTTGCCTCCGGCGCGAAGGAGCTCAAGTCCAGCGTCGGAGGCAAGATGGTGGACGCTCACGACCATGCCGTGCCGTGCACGAACAGGTTGCTCGTCCAAATATGGAATCACTTTCTTCAAGGCCTCCTGGGCAGTCATCGAATGACAGATTAAAAGGGTTGCGCCGGCAAGGGCCGCAAGGACGGGGAAGTGGGACCGTCGGCTCATGGTGTGGTGACAGGATAACCCGGAATGCGCCGAGGATTGACCTTCCGAGGCAGACTTGGGGCCGTCGGCAAACAACAAAACGCGAATACCGGTGTTCAAGGAAGTGGCATCCAATCGATTGTCCACAGCTCGATGGGCGCAGAACCCAATTCAACATTGGAGAGCATCATGCAAACCAAACGAATGCGTACGGCTTTCATATGGCTCGGATGGATCGTACTTGCCGCATTTGCCGGCACAGCAGCGAGGGCACAAGCGGATGTTGCAAGGAGCCTATCGCGCACGGACATCGGGGTGAGCATATACGGGGCCTTCAGCGGTGCAACCAGTGGTAATAACGTTGTTGAGAGCCCGTCAAACTCCGCCGGGGGAATGATTGAATTGCGCCACATTGTCAATCCAATCTTCGGGTATGAAGGCACCTACTCATTCAATCGCGGCAATCAGACCTACACAGGTTGCCCCAGCCCTTTCAACCCGCTTTGCGAGCAGGTTCCGGTGCTGGCCAATGCACATGAGGTGACGGGGGATTGGGTGGCGTCGTTGAAAGTTGCGAATCTGCGCCCATTTGCGCTGGTGGGGGTGGGGTTCCTGTTTGATGTGCCAGTCAGTGGACAGACGGGGACCACGATCGATACCAAGCCGCTGTTTGTTTACGGGGCGGGCCTCGATTGGGGTCTGCTGCCACACCTGGGCATCCGCGGGCAGTATAGAGGGAACTTGTACAAGGCTCCCGATCTGACGACCGCGTTTGGTTCTACCGGTGCGTTTACGCACACGGCTGAGCCGATGCTGGGTGCCTACTTCCAGTTTTGAATGGCTAAGCTTTGGGGGCGAGCCGATCATCAAGCTCCTTGCGATCGACAAGGAACCACGCAGCCTTGCCTCGATTCGACTCATAAATCAACTCGCGCAGCGGAGCACTGTTTGCAGCGAACAGGGAGTAGTCGCCGAGGATCACAAGTCTGAGTTCGTAGTTCACGAACTTCTGCAGGACTTCACCAGCGAGGCCAGTGCGCGGTTGAAAAAAAGTGGGATCAAGCCGGCCGATGGGCAGAATGGCCATGGTGGCGAGGTGCGATCTTGCCTCGCCTATCAAGTCCACGGAGTCTTGAGAGGTCCTCAGAACCGGGCCTTCAGCCGCGTATTCGTAGATGTGCTCGCCGTGCAGATCATAGGCAACATTGGGCATGAAACCAATTTAGCGCAGCGGGTTCCAGGGAATCGACTGTCCCCAAATGGGGCATCCGGAGTGGCCGGGAAATCAATTGGTAACCAAGTGATCAAAATCATGCCATCAGGGCACCCGTTGCCCGTGTATTCTATTGCCCATGTCCTTGCGACAATTCAGATACCTTTGCCTGGCGGCATTGCTGGCCGGCACGGCGTTGGCGGTGCAGGCTGAGAACTCAGGCGGGGACGGGGGTTCGCTTACAGGGTTGAGCTCAGTGCAGGTGGTGGAGCAGATGCAGCACCACGCCGAAGCGCAAGTCCAGGATCTGAGGCACTACAAAGCATTGCGGCATTATCAAGTTGAGTATCGCGGGTATGCGGCAACAATCAATGCCAAGATGGATGTGCTCACGGACTACGACTCGTCGAAGGGGATGAGCTTCCAGATTGTGTCGCAGAGTGGTTCAAAGTTTTTGTGCGACAAGGTTCTCAAGCGGGCGGTAGACAGCGAAAAGGAAGCTTCACAAGACAGGAACTCGTCCGCTTTGACGCCGGCCAATTACCGGTTTCAGCTGGTGGGGAATGAGACCATAGCCGGACGGCCAGCATACGTGCTTGCGGTGGAACCGCTGACGGACAGCAAGTTTTTATATCGCGGCAAGGTCTGGGTGGACGCTGAGGACTTTGAAGTGGTCAAGATGGAGTCGGAGCCCGCGAAGAACCCGTCCTTCTTCATCTCGCGGACACTGATTCACTACACGAGCGTGCTGGCACATGGGTTCTGGCTGCCAAAGGGAATTCGCAGCGAGACAAAGGTGCGCATCGGCGGCACCGCGGTGCTGACCATTGATTATGGAAGTTATCAAGTGGAATCGAACAATGTAGAACAATCATCGGGGAATTAAAGAATCACGGATCAGCGGTGTCTGTTCCCACTACCGCAGCACAGTTGAATGAAACGATTACTCTGGCGTCCCCCGCAATGAGTCTCAGGCTGAATCTCTGCCACGCGATGGTGTCGTTGACAGTGCTCGCTCAAGGGGCCTCTAGATGCTGAGAAGCACGACGGCAGCGAGGGCAAGCCCGATCCCTGCCAATTGCCGGTGACTGGGCCACTCGCGCAGCACCAGTGCTGCGAGCAGGATGGTGCCTGCTGGATACAGCGAACAAACCAGGGCAGCAACGTCGAGCCGTCCAAAGCGTGTGGCCTGGAGGTAGAACAGATTGCCGATTGTGTCCAGCGCGCCGGCTGCGATTCCTGCGAGCCAGAAGCCGCGCCAGGGCGTCTTCGGCGGCATGGACACAAGCACCAGCAGCATGGCCACAACACCTGCGGCGCGGGCAGACGTCATCACCCACATCATTCCGCCTGGGCTGGCCATTTTGAAGAGAATCAATTGTGTGCCGATTCCAACACCGGCAAGCGCTCCCAGCAGCAGCGCGCGCGGTGGCGTTGACGGCCGCCTTTTCCCATTTAAATCCACCGCGGGCGTATGGGTGATGAGCCAGATGGCGATCAACCCCATCCCCAATCCCACTGCAGTCAATGGTGCGGGAAGGCCTTCATTGAAGAGTGAAAAGAGCACTGGAACGAGGGCTGTGAGCAGGCCTGTGAGGGCTGCGGTAAGGCCCATCGCGCCCAGGGCCAGCGCGCGATAAAAAATCGCCAGCGCCAGGGAGCCTTCAAAACCACCCAACGCTGCAAAGAGCAAATAGTGGGAGCCAGGCAGGGCCAGATGAATTCCCATGCACAGGGCAAACAAGATGATGAGGGTAATCATGTGGCCCGAGGCCACCACAAGCATTGCAGGAGCGCGGCGTGCGCCGAGGCCACCAACGAAGTCAGAACCACCCCAGGTGGCCGCCGACATCAGTCCAAATCCCGCAGCCCCGCCCGAGGCGTTCACAGGCTAGTGAGCGTCCTGCGCATTGGGCCAGTAGCCATTCTTGTTGAAGACTTCAAGCCCGGGCCGGTCAACGCGCACCTCGATCTTGCGATATTTTCCATCGATGAACGGCTGGTGGCTGTAGTAGCCCAGCGTGTACTGATTGCGGGCCTCTTCAGCGATCTTCTGATAGCTCTTCTCAATGCCATTGAGGTTCTGTTCGGAATCGAGTGTGCCACCGGTGGCCACGGTGTAACTGTACAACCGGTTGTCGTACATCTGGAAGGGCAAGTGGAAGCGGCTGATATAGCCTTCTCCCCAAACAGCGGAGCTTCCAACCGCTGTGCCATAGACGGCGATCTTGTTGGTTTCAAGATAGCGGAGGACTTCTTTGTAAGTAGCCTTGCTGCCAGCTTCTTTACCGTCGGAGATGACATAGATGATGCGGCGACGGCCCTGAGGCCTTGTAGACAATTCTTTGGCAGCGGCCAGGATAGCGTCGTTGAGAGTATGGATCTCCTTGGGGATGGTGATAAACGACCCGCCCCCAGCAGAGCCGCCTGGTTGGATGTTGGGGTCGACGCAATTGCCGTTCTGCCGGATATTGCATCCTGCAAGGGGCCCACTATTGACTGGCAGAATCTCCTCAGTACCGGACGCCTTGGTCATGGCGAGAACGAACGGCACGCGCGCACTTTGGGCGCCGGTAAAGCCATGGGACTGATTCTGCGTAAAGTGACTGTAAGTGAAAACCGCAATTTCGTCAGAAGGGGTCAATGCACCCTGGATCGCTGAAAGGGAGTTGTTCACCTTCTCCATCACGTCGGTCGTCAGGCTCTGATCCACGACAAATGCAATGGAGAGAGGGAATGGGTCCACGGTGAAATAGCCGAGAGGCTCGCGCGAGTCGTTCTCAAAGATCTTGAAGTCGCGCCAGGTGAGGCCGGCGACGAGCTTCCCTTTGTTGTCTTTCACCGTAACCGGGACTTCAACATAATTGACGTTGACGTGGAGGATCGTCGAACTCCGCTCAAATCCCTCACCCGGAGCCGGCATCTCGGGCGGCTTGGTTTGGAAGGTATCTTTGACCTGGTTTGAGGGCGGGAGGCTGTTGGACGGAGCCTGATCTTGTCCGGGGACGGTTGATGAGGAACTCGGTCCAGTGCCCGGCTCATCGGTCGCCCCCTTACCGGGAGTGATCGCGGCCCCGTTGGAACCTGCAAAGGGTGGCAAAGCCTGGGGCGTCGGGGCGTCCGGCACCGGAGTTTGCTGCTCCTGGGCCATTGCCGCGGGATACCCAATCAGGCTCACGTTCAGAATTGCCGCCAGCGACCATGCCGTCCAACCAAGCTTCACAGATACTCTCCCTGGGGTACAGTTGTCAGTTTCCGGCGGTCAGTGAATAGCGATCGCCAATGAATGCACCGCTTCCAGTGGCCAGATTCCGTGGTGCACGAAGACCAGCAACGGACTACGGAATATGGCAGATTTACGAATACCGGACAGCGGGGCTGCAATCGTCAGATTATCAGACGGGCCAGCCCTGCCATGTATAGGACGCATCAGTATCGCTCTGGTTGCCTGCCAGAGCCGGAAGAGATCGGGTATGCTTTCTTCGAGGTCTCGATTCCGTCTAAATGAGAAGTATGCTTCCTCGATTGAACGTCTTTCTGAGCGTTTCCGCATTGATTTTTGGCCTGTCGGCGTTTCCTACGGCGGGACGAGGTCAGCTGGCTCCGTCTCCGGATGCGCCCCCGGTCAGTAACGCTCCGCCGCCGGCTCCGGAAGAGGAGTCGGTTGCGACGTTCAAACTTCAAGTGAACCTTGTCGACGTGTTTTTTACCGTCAAGGCCAAGGACGGGACCCTGGTTCCGCATCTGACCAAGGACGACTGCACAATCTCAGAGGACAAAGTGCCGCAGAAGCTGAAGAGCTTTGTGGCAGAGACTCAACAACCGATCACGCTGGGCATCCTGCTTGATACCTCGGGCAGCCAGCAGAATGTGCTGCCTTTGGAGCAGGATGTGGGCGGGCAGTTTCTGCAGAGGGTGCTGAGACAGAAGGACGAAGCATTTCTTCTGTCATTCGATGTGGATGTTGACCTGATGCAGGACTACACCAACAGTCCCCGGCTGCTGACCCGGGCCATGAACAAGGCACAGATCAACACCGCGGGTGGCAACGGAGCGGCGGGCATTCCCGGCGCGGGCGGCGGCACGGTTCCCACAGTTGGCACTCCCAAGGGAACCGTTCTCTACGATGCGGTCTACCTGGCGTCGAATGAAAAGCTGAACCAGGAGACGGGCCGCAAGGCGATGATCCTGTTGACCGACGGCGAAGACGAAGGCAGCGACCACAAGATACAAGATGCGATTGCGGCTGCGCAGAAGACGAACGTTCTGGTGTACGTGATCCTGATCGCCGACAGGGGCTTCTACGGAGGTTTCGGGTACAGTGGCTTCTCCGCGATGAAAAAGCTCACCGAAGAGACCGGAGGGCGGCTGATCGACGTGGGCAACAACGGAAAGAAGCTGGAAGCGGCCTTCCAGCAGATTGAGGACGAACTACGGACCGAGTATGTGGCCAGCTATACGCCCACCAATACCAAGCTGGATGGAAGTTTCAGGCACCTGGGTGTGGAGTGCAAAGGCGATGGCATGAAGGTTCAGGTGCGGAAGGGGTATTACGCGACACCACCGCAGAACTAGCTTGAAGCGGATAAGCCTTAATTCTCAAGGGTTGTAAATAGAACTTTGGAGAGGGAAATGGTGTCCAGTTTCATGACAACGTGGTTACGAATGTGTCGCTCCACAGTAATCTAGCGCGCATGGTTAGCCTTATCTAATATCGGCACCAGCGGAAAAAACTTCAGGCTCCCAACGAAAAATATTTCGGCCTCAAGAATTCCAGCTGATCAGGAGCCTTCCATGATTACCAATACCGCTGCCAATGAAGGATTTGAAATTAGCCCTCGGTTCCGTCGTACAGTTGAGGATCGCATCGCCCGTTTGGAGAGAGATGCACAGCAGGACGAGGCCCAGGTGGCCTTCCTTGAAAATGCCGACCATATTCGCCGCCAGATGCGGCTGGTGGCCATGGAGCGGGCAGAAGCTTTGCGCATGAGGCTCTTTCTTGACCGTTCAAAAACCCGCGTACCCCAGCCGACTACCGCTCTCTAAGGCCTGGGCGTTGCCGATTGAATCGGCGGCTCACCGACGAAGCCGATTTTGAGAAACCAAAAGGGCCGCAGCCTCACTCTCTGAGGCGCGGCCCTTTGTATTTCTTGGTGCCCAGAGGTGTCAGTCTGACACCTCCTGATACCTCGCAAAGTGGAGCACCGGGCGGGATTTGAACCCGCGAATACAGGTTTTGCAGACCTGCGTGTTAGCCGCTTCACCACCGGTGCATGAGAAACTCTTCGCTTCAACTAAAAACCCACCACGCCTTGAGGCGGGTGGGTCGGGGGAGATTTACGATTTCAAATCTAACCCATCGAACACACCCGCATACGGCAACTCTGACAGCAGCGAGAGCAAGCCGTGAAAAACATCGCGGGAGTGTAGAAACCTGTCATGGTTTTCCTGGTCGGCTGCCTGCAATCACAGCATTGCAGCTCAACCGATATCCGTAGACTAGAGGCAGTGCGGAGGAGTGTCAAGCATGGATGAGGAGAGACGAGTGGAATTGGACTACGTGGTGGTGGATGCGTTCACCGACACAGCGCTCGAGGGCAACCCACTTGCCGTGGTGATGAACACCTGCAACCTCAGCACCGGGCAGATGCAGGCAATCGCGCGTGAATTCAACCTTTCTGAAACGACCTTCGTCGAGCGCAGACCCGCAGTACTGGAGCAGGCGGAGGGCGTGCGGGTGCGCATCTTCACCACGCAAGAAGAACTGGCATTTGCCGGCCATCCCACGCTGGGAACCGCGAGCGTGCTCAAGCTCCAATCGCCCGAAGCAGGAGCCGGGGACACGGTGACGCTGGCGCTGAATGTTGGCCCGATACCCGTAAAGTTTGCTCCGGAAGGATTGTTCGGTGAGATGACGCAGAGAGAGCCGGAGTTTGGCAAGGAACTCGACCGAGCGATCGTGGCCGGTCTTACCGGAATTGCCGAAGTTGAGCTGGATCCGAGATTGCCTCCGCGGATTGTCTCGACCGGGACGGCATTCGCTATTGTTCCGCTGCAATCAGCCGAGGCGTTGGCAGGGCTCAAAGTAAACGAGGAGGAGGCAGGAAAATGGCTCCGCGAGCGCGGATCGCGCTGGTTCTATGTGCTGGGGCCAACGTTCGCGCCTCGGGACGGCGATCAACCCGCCTGGCGCGCACGCATGCAATTCGACGGCGGTGAGGATCCGGCAACTGGGTCGGCCGCCGGGTGCGCCATCAGCTATCTGGTTGCAGGTGGTGCGGTTGCTTCAGGGGAGCGGATCCACCTGCGGCAAGGAGTGGAGATCGGAAGACCGAGCAACATTTATCTCTCCGCCAGAATTCAACCAGGACTCGCGGAATCGGGATGGCCGAAGGTCGTGGATGTTCGTGTTGCGGGCAGCACTGTTCTTGTTGCAAAAGGGCGCCTTTTCCTGCCGTGATACACATGCTTTCAACAGGCATTAATGGCTGCAAATTACGGTAGTGTTAATCGTTAGCAAATTCCAATTTGTTTCATAGGAATTTTCAGGGTGGATTTCGCCTCCCTTTCTCTCTTCACAACAAAGATGAATGCACCGTAATGTTGGTCTTCATTGAAGCAATTTAACCGGAACCACGCCGGTCTGGCCCCCAGGCATTTCACGCATATCGATCGTGAGCAAAGGTGAGCCTCCTGGGCTATCGTTTGACGGATTGTGGTCTGCGCCTGCGCTGCGCCCCCTCCCTCTTGGGCTGCGAGCGAACGGCGTACGTCCACACCGACATTGAGATCAACCAGGATAGGGTAGCCTCGTCTCCGATTACCGGACCCCGGCAACCGAGCCCTCAAGCCCGCCAGATGTGCGGGCACAGGTGAAGTGTTGCCGCTCGGACAAAAAATTGAAGCAAGGAGTGTTTTCCCAAATCATGCGGCCAAAGAAAGTGATTCTCTGCGTAGACGACAATGAACAGGAGCTTTCCGTACTCAAGTTCATGCTGGTAACTAACGGGTATCGGGTAGTTTCTGCCTGCACGGGGCAGGAAGCGATTGGAATTTTCGCTGCAATGCAAGTGGACCTGGTGCTTGCAGACTTTGCCATGCCGCAGATGAATGGAGACCAACTGGTGGGACGCTTAAAACAGATGGCTTCGCATATCCCCATGATTTTATTGGGGGATCCGCAGAAAATGGGTGGGGAGATCTACGCTGCCGATGCGCTGCTGGCCAAGAAGAACTGCTCGGCGCAGGAGTTGCTGGAACGGATCAAGGTGATGAGCGCCCGCAAACGTGGGCCGCGCAAGGGCACAATGCGCCTGCAGCCGGTGGCAGAGTTTGCAGCGGCATCGTGAGGCTGGGCGCAGAGAGATGTTGCGCCGGATGGCGGGTCGGGGATGTTGACTGCCCGCCAAGGTTTGCAATTCCATCGACGATTGGCTATGATTCAAAGATGTGCCCGGGGGGATTCCCTGGGCTGTCATAAGCACCACGGTTCTTGAGCCTGTTCGAGTGAACTGCCGGCGGACGCGTTGAGCGTCGCAATTGCGGCCAGCACTTCCGGGCTCCCTGCAAGGCGGGGCTGGCAAGAGCGGTGGGAGACGAGGAACAAAGTGGCAAGAAAAGCAAGCAAGAATATTGTGAAGGCGCGCGCGGCTGTGTCCAAGCCGGCGTATGCACTTGGTGAGGCCGTCGGGCTTCTGCAGCAGGTGAAGTATGCCAAGTTCGACGAGACAGTCGATCTGACCATGCGCCTGGGCGTCGATACGCGCCACGCGGACCAGATGGTGCGCGGGACGGTTGTTTTGCCGCACGGGTTGGGTAAGACCAAGATTGTCGCCGTCATTGCTACGGGTGATCGCCAGAAGGAAGCCACCGCGGCGGGCGCCGACTTTGTTGGGGGCGAGGAGATGGTGGAGAAGATCCAGAAAGAAAACTGGACCGCCTTCGACGCGCTGATCGCGACACCGGACATGATGAAGGTGGTTGGACGTCTGGGAAAAGTGCTCGGCCCGAAGGGTCTGATGCCGAATCCCAAGACGGGGACCGTCACGCTGGACGTGGCAGCGGCAGTGAAAGAGATCAAGGCCGGCAAGGTGGAATTTCGCGCCGACAAAACCAGCCTGGTGCATGTGCCGGTTGGCAAGCTGAGCTTCGATCCTCAGAAGCTGATTGACAACGCCACCACGGTGATCGGGGCGATTGTGCGCAGCAAGCCTTCAGCGGCAAAGGGCAAATACATCAAGAGCGTCACGCTGAGCTCGACGATGGGCCCCGGCGTACCGTTGGATTCTGCTGTCGCAGATGCGGCCGGCAAGCACTAAGAACAAGGGATCAGGGAAACGTGGAACAGCCGGTGCAGGTTAATGCGCACGGGAATGATCGTTTGAGGGAGCAGGGCGATGGCAATTTCAAGAGGTAAGAAGGCGGAGAAGGTCCAGTTGCTGGCATCAGAGCTGGAGACCTCGACGACGGCGATTATCGGCACATTCTCGAAGCTGACAGTGGCCAAGGATTTTGAGTTGCGCAAGGTGATCCGCGAGGCTGGTGGCAAGTATCGCGTGGTCAAGAACAAGCTGGCAGCTATCTCTGGCACAGGCACGCAGGTTGAAGCTGCATTGAAGGGGCTGAAGGGCGTGAACTCTGTGGCGTTTACCGCAGGCGATCCGGTGGCTTTGGCCAAGGTGTTTGCCAAGTGGGCCGGGGAGAATGCGACGGAGTTTCATTTCAAGCTGGGCATCGTTGACGGCAAGTTGTTGAGCGTGGACGAAGTGAAGGCGCTGGCGACGATGCCGGCCAAGGAAGAGCTGTACGCAAAGCTTCTATTCCTGATCAACGCGCCGGCCCAGCGTCTGGTGACAGTGCTCAATGCGACTGGCCGCGACCTTGCGGTGGTGATCGGTCAGGGCGTGGAAAAAGGCAAATTTGCAGGGGCAGCGTAGAAAGCTTTCTAGCCTTCGGCTTTCTGCCTCTTGCTGCCTGAGTCGAGGGCAAAGGATTAACAACGGAAGAGCTAAAAGCTGAGGGCTCATAGCTTCTGTTAAAGGGATTTGGTCGTAGAACGGGCAGGAAGTGCGCGGGTCTGGCGCATCGGAAACTTGCTGATCGGGGCTGACGGCCGGGTAATTTGAGAGCAACAAGCAAGTCAAACGATTTTGAATGGAGAAGAAAATGGCGGATCAAGCGCAGTTGGTTGAGCAGATTGTAAGCCTGAGCCTGTTGGAAGCGGCGGCTTTGGTGAAGGTACTGGAAGAGCGGCTTGGCGTTTCGGCGGCAGCGGCGGCTCCAGTAGCAGTGGCGGCAGGCGGCGGAGCAGCAGCGCCGGCGGCTGAGGAGCAGACTGAGTTCCAGGTCATCCTTAAGGACTTTGGCGCGAACAAGATCAACACCATCAAGGCCGTACGCGAAGTTACCTCGCTGGGTCTGAAGGAAGCCAAGGACCTGGTCGATGGCGCACCAAAGGCACTCAAGGAGAGCGCGACCAAGGACGAGGCGGAAGCAATCAAGAAGAAGTTCGACGGAATCGCGACAATCGAGATCAAGTAAGCCGGGTCTTGAGGTCGAGGACTTGCACGCACAGCCGGGACGCGCTACGATACTTGTTGCGCGTCCTTTTCGGCCCATCCCCGTCTTTGGGGAAATGGAGCAGGGCTGACGGCGCGTCTTTGGGATAGTGGATTGGCACGCAAGCGTCCGTTTGCCTGAGTAGGGCCAAGCGCTCTGGCAAGGGTCGCGATGCTATGGTTAAGTGCCTTAGGGTCAAAGGTATACCTTGGGTCAGGTGATAAATCCTTTGACGGGTGGCGAGTGGTTGGCGAATCGCGGCAGAAGCGAGCTTTGGGATCGGCGAGAGTAATGCAAGAGAAATCGGATGGGAGCATAGGCTAGAAGCCGCGCTCACGAGGCATTGCGCCTTCGTGGGCTAATTGTGTCTCACTGGGCGTAGTGCGCCAAATTTTTTGGAGAGCTTTCTTCTCAGCGCACACAAGTATCTTTGACGGGTTTTCCCGTTGCGCTTGCTTCTCTCAGTTGTGCGCAGTCTAGCGCACAAGCCGGATACCGAGCAATGCCCATAACGCGATTTTGACGAAACTCTCACCAAACATGCTTGGTATTGGAACCGTACCGGATCTCGGGCTGATTCA
>Ga0181520_10011084_pt1 | contig 11917 bp, 9 predicted proteins | sample PEATcosm2014_Bin_29_FD_132451 | JGI IMG/M metagenome (GOLD analysis project Ga0181520, IMG submission 132451) | Peatland microbial communities from MTU Mesocosm Facility, Houghton, MI, USA - PEATcosm2014_Bin02_30_metaG | ecosystem: Environmental > Terrestrial > Soil > Wetlands > Peat | place...
TCGCCGCGGCCAAGTCCGACGGCCTGCCGCCGATCGGCGCGCCGGAGATCGCCTTCGCCGGCCGCTCCAACGTCGGCAAGTCGTCGCTGATCAACGCGCTGACCGGCCGCACGACGCTGGCGCGCACGTCGAACACGCCCGGGCGAACCCAGGAGCTGATCTTCTTCGCGCTCGGCGACCGGCTGACCCTGGTCGACATGCCGGGCTACGGTTACGCCGCGGTCGGCAAGGCGAAGTCCGCCACCTGGGTCGACCTGATCCGCGACTATCTGCGCGGCCGCCCTTCGCTGATGCGGGCCTTCGTGCTGGTCGACGGACGACGCGGGATCAAGGACAGCGACGAAGCGACGATGACGGCGCTCGACAAGGCGGCCGTCTCCTACGCCATCGTCCTGACCAAGCGCGACGAGGTCAAGGCGGCCGACCAGCCGCCGCTCGTCGCCGCGACGCTCGAAGCCTTGCGCAAGCGACCCGCCGCCTACCCGAACGTGTTCTTCACCTCAGCCCACACCGGCGAAGGCGTCCCCGAGCTGCGCGCCCACGTCGCCGCGCTGCTGGCCGAGCGGGGACAGGCCTGAGCGCCCGCAGCCGTTTTCACATTCTATTCCTGGATTAGCGACGCGCGCGATTCCGTTTCTTTCGTCGCGCCAAGCATGGGCCCCGCCCTTCCGCTCCCTGGGCGCCCTTCCTACATTTGCATCAAGGCCGTCACAGGCGGCCAACGCGTTTTGGGCCGCCAGACGTCGCTTCGGGGCGTAGGCGGGGCCAGGAGGAGAATGCGATGAATTTGGAGAAATACACCGAGCGGGCGCGCGGCTTCGTTCAGAGCGCGCAATCGCTGGCGCTGCGGGAGAACCACCAGCGGTTCACGCCCGAGCACGTGCTGAAGGTCCTGCTGGACGACGAGGAAGGCCTGGCGGCCGGTCTGATCGACCGAGCCGGCGGCAATTCGCGCGACGCGCTCGCCGCGGTCGAGCTGGCGCTCGCCAAGCTGCCGAAAGTCGAGGGCGCGGGGGCCGGCCAGCTCTATCTCGACCCCGCCACCGCGCGCATCTTCGAGACCGCCGAGCGCATCGCCGAGAAGGCGGGCGACTCGTTCGTCACCGTCGAGCGCCTGCTGCTGGCGGTGGCGATGGAGAAGAAGAGCGACGCGGGGCGCATTCTCGCCAACGCCGGCGTGACGCCGCAGACGCTCAACGCGGCGATCGAGACCCTGCGCAAGGGTCGCACCGCCGATTCGGCGAGCGCCGAGAACGCGTACGACGCGCTGAAGAAATACACCCGCAACCTCACCGAGGCGGCGCGGGCGGGCAAGCTCGATCCGGTGATCGGCCGCGACGAGGAGATCCGCCGCACCATGCAGGTGCTGTCGCGACGGACGAAGAACAATCCCGTGCTGATCGGCGAACCCGGCGTCGGCAAGACGGCGATCGTCGAAGGCCTGGCGCTGCGCATCGTCAACGGCGACGTGCCGGAATCGCTCAAGGACAAGCAGCTCCTGTCGCTCGATATGGGCGCGCTGATCGCCGGCGCGAAATACCGCGGCGAATTCGAGGAGCGCCTGAAGGCGGTGCTCAACGAGGTCACCGCGGCCGAGGGCGGAATCATCCTGTTCATCGACGAGATGCACACGATCGTCGGCGCCGGCAAGGCCGACGGCGCGATGGACGCCTCCAACCTGCTCAAGCCCGCGCTGGCGCGCGGCGACCTCCATTGCATCGGCGCGACCACGCTCGACGAATACCGCAAGCACGTCGAGAAAGACGCCGCCTTGGCGCGACGCTTCCAGCCGGTGTTCGTCTCGCAGCCGAGCGTCGAGGACACGATCTCGATCCTGCGCGGCCTGAAGGAGAAATACGAGGTCCACCACGGCGTTCACATCACCGACGCCGCGATCGTCGCCGCGGCGACGCTGTCGAACCGCTACATCGCCGACCGCTTCCTGCCCGACAAGGCGATCGACCTGATCGACGAGGCGGCGTCGCGCCAGCGCATGCAGGTCGATTCCAAGCCGGAGGAACTCGACGAGCTCGACCGCCGCATCATCCAGCTCAAGATCGAGCAGGAGGCGCTGAAGAAGGAGACCGACGCCGCCTCGCGCGACCGACTCGTCAAACTCACCGCCGAACTCAGCGAGCTCGAAGAGAAGTCAAGCGCGCTGACGACGCGCTGGCGGGCGGAAAAGGACAAGCTCGGCGCGGCGCAGAAGATGAAGGAGGATCTCGAGGCCGCGCGCAACGCGCTCGCCCAGGCGCAGCGCAAGGGCGACTACGCCGAGGCGGGACGGCTCGCCTATGGCGTGATCCCCGAATTGGAGAAGAAGCTCGCCGCCACCGAGGGCCAGAGCGCCGCGGCGCTGGTCGAAGAGGCGGTGACGCCCGACCATGTCGCGCAGGTCGTGTCGCGCTGGACCGGGGTGCCGGTCGACAAGATGCTCGAAGGCGAACGCGACAAGCTGTTGAAGATGGAGAGCGAGATCGCCAAGCGCGTCGTCGGCCAGAGCGAGGCGGTCACCGCGGTGTCGACCGCGGTTCGGCGCGCCCGCGCCGGCCTGCAGGACCCGAACCGGCCGATCGGCTCGTTCATGTTCTTAGGTCCCACCGGCGTCGGCAAGACAGAGCTGACCAAGGCGCTCGCCGCGTTCCTGTTCGACGACGAGACGGCGATGGTGCGCGTCGACATGTCCGAGTACATGGAGAAGCACTCGGTCTCGCGGCTGATCGGCGCTCCGCCCGGTTATGTCGGCTATGAGGAAGGCGGCGCGCTGACCGAGGCGGTCAGGCGGCGGCCCTATCAGGTCGTGTTGTTCGACGAAATCGAGAAGGCGCATCCGGACGTGTTCAACGTCCTGCTGCAGGTGCTCGACGACGGACGGCTGACCGACGGCCAGGGCCGCACCGTCGACTTCCGCAACGTGCTGATCGTCATGACCTCGAACCTCGGTTCGGAGTTTCTCTCCAGCCAGCCCGAGGGCGAGGACGTCAAGGCGGTCGAAAAGGACGTGATGGCGGCGGTGCGCGGACATTTCCGACCCGAGTTCCTCAACCGCGTCGACGAGATCATCCTGTTCCATCGGCTGCGGCGCGAGGACATGGGGGCGATCGTCGACATCCAGTTCAAGCGGCTCGCCAAGCTGCTCGAAGACCGCAAGATCGCCGTCGAGCTCGACGCCAAGGCGCGCCACTGGCTCGCCGAGCGGGGCTACGATCCGGCCTATGGCGCGCGCCCGCTCAAGCGCGCGATCCAGAAAACGGTGCAGGACCCGCTGGCGCAGATGCTGCTCGCCGGCGAGATCAAGGACGGCGAAACGATCAAGATCGGCGTGTCGCACGGCGCGTTGACCTTCAACGGCAAGCCGGCGCCCGGCTCGCCTGAGGAGACGGCCCCGCCCAAGCCGGCGACGGTGGTGAGCTTCCCCAAGGGCGCGTAGATCGGCCCCGCGCCTGGAGCGGCGCTCCGCGAAGCGTCGGGCTCGCCCCTTGGGCCAGTAGAATTTCCGCGCCGCGCGGATTAGAGCGTCTCCCGACAAAATCGAAACGTCCCAGTCCCTTCTCCCCGCAAGCGGGGAGAAGGCTGGGAGGAGAGGGCTGGTCGACAGGGCGCTAACGGCGCGGCCGACCGCCCGGCCCCTCGCCCCAACCCTCTCCCCGCGCAAGGCGCGCGGAGCGAGGGGTCGAAGCGTCGACGCCGAAGCGGAATGTGCGCCAAGGCCAACATCAGGAACTGACGTCATGAACAACCTCTCGGCATTTCTCGGCGGTTCGCCGGCGACGGTGGCGCTGCGCCTGATCGTCGTGTCGTTCATCGTCGGAATCGTGCTCGTCACCTTCGGCTTCGATCCGGGCAACATCATCGACAGCTTCGTCCGCCTGGTGCGTCGCCTGATCGAATACGGCCTGACCGATTTCCGCGAGATCGGCCGCGTGCTGGCGACGGGAGCGCTGGTCGTGCTGCCGATTTGGGTGGTGCTGCGGCTGCTCGGCGCGCGCCGCGCGCCCTGAGGCCTCAGGCGCAACCGACCGCGGTTGGCGCGCTCTTGGCGCCGCCGGCGCGGCTCGTTCTGCGCCTACTCGGTCAGCGCCGCGCAAGGTCCGCGCGTCACAAAGTGGCGTGACCGATAATCGCTCTTTGACGGTCGCGTCGACGCCCGAGCGACGCGCCGACGCGGCGCTTGCGGCAAATTTCCATGCGCGGCGACATCAGTTGTTCGGCTTATCTCATAAATATATCACGACAATTTTATATTGATGGAAGCTTTCTCATTTCCGGAATCAAGATACATTTACGATTTATAAGTAATTAACCACGAATCTGACAGTTATGAACTTTTGTATTGGCTATTAAGGCCTCAATCTACGGTGTCAAAACTTAGCGACAACGCGAGTTTCGAAATTTGGGAGATTCGATCCGCGCTGGAAAAGATCCTGAGCGATGCCGAATTCCAAAGAAATTCTAGCTCCGCGCGTTTTCTACAATTCGTCGTGGAAGAGACATTGGCCGGTCGCGGCGACCGGCTCAAAGGTTTCACAATTGCGACTCTAGCCCTCGGACGAAACACCGATTTCGACCCACAGAGCAGTTCCGCGGTCCGCGTTCAAGCGACGCGGCTTCGACATTTGCTTGCGGAATATTACCGCGGCCCGGGTTCGCAAGAATCGGTGCGCGTCGCGCTGCCGCTCGGTTCATACCAGCCGAGATTCGAGCGCCACGCCGAGGCCTCGCCGACTTCTCTGGCGGAGCACGGAACCGCGCCGAGTCGATCTTGGCGTGGACTTCGACGGGCGCAGGCCTGGCGAATCGCGGGCATCCCCATCGTCGCGTGCCTGGCGATCGCAAGCGCCGCGCTTCTCCTCCGCTCGCATCCGTTTGCCGATTCGGCCGCGGAAAATTGGTCCTCCTCCAAGACGCCTGTCGTCGTCGTGGAAAGCGCGAACGACTTCAACGCCACGAAAGACGCCGCCGACGTCACACAGCTGGCGGTCGCCGCCATCGAAAGCGAACTGAGTGTTTTCGACCATTTCGTCGTCAAACAGCGGGCGGACTCGAATGGCGGCGACAAACCCGATTACATACTCTCGATCAGGGCGAAGCTTTCCGCATCCGGCGGCGCGATCGACGATTTCACTTTCCATCTGGTGTATCTGCCCACGAACGAGATTGTCTGGTCGCGGACGTTTCCTCGAATCAGCCTTGGCGATCCGGCGTCCATCGATGGAATGACCAACGCAGTCGTTTCGGAAGTCGGCGAACAGCAGATGGGCGCGATCCTCGCAGACCAGCTCGCGCGGGTCGCAATCGCGCGCCCGCCGTTGCAAGGCTACGCCTGCTTGCTGGAGGCCCACGCCTACCTGTCAATCCGCAACCCCATGGACCGAGGTCCGGTGCGCGACTGTCTCGAACGCGAGCTTTCGATCAACGCCCGAGACGATCACGCGCTCAGCTTGCTTGCCTTCATCCTAATCCGCGACTACCTCGACCTTCCGCCAAACAACAAGGGGCTCGCGGATATCGAGCGCGCGCAAGAGCTGGCGCAGCTCGCGGCCGAAATTGCGCCCTATCGCAGCGAAACTGCGGCCATCCTGTTCAGAAGCCGATTTTACGCGCGCCGGTTCGACGACGCTTTCGCCGTCGCGCCTCAGTTGTTGGCGAACCTTCCGAACGCGCGCCTCGTTTCCGCGAACGTCGGCGTCGCTTACATATCGCGCGCTCGATACGACGAGGGGATGGCGATCCTGTCCCGACTCGAAGAGTCGAACCTCGGGGCGCCGGCGTTCTCCGTCCCGACGTTGGCGCTCGCCGCCTATATGCGCGGAGACGAAGCGACGGCGGAGCGGTTCGCGAGCCGCGCCGTGGCCGCGCAGCAGCCGATGGGGCTGGTCATGCAGATCGTCGTCTGTGAAAGGCAAAATCGACAGGCCTGCGTGATCGAGGCTTCGCGACAGTTACATCAGGACTATCCAGGCTTCGCCGCGGACGTCCCCGCCGCCCTCTTCCGTTACGCGCTCGCGGACGACATTCGGGTCAAGCTTCTCGTCGATCTGCGCGCGGCCGGTTTCTTCGACGAGACGGCGAGGTAGCGCGACGCTCTCGACCCCTCGCTTGGGCCGCGTCCTGTCGCGTTGGCCGTCGTGACGCGTTACGCGGGGCGCCGGTAACCGTCGATTGACCGTTACGCCCGTGCAAAATCGTGGCCCAAGCCCTCTCCTGCGTCTCGCCCAACGGCGTGGCTCTTCGCGTGGCAGGGAAATTCCATGCGTTTCAAACAGATCGCCCAGCACCTCGAGGGAGCGCTCATCGAGGTCCGATATGCGGCTGCGGATGTTTCGCAGCTACTGGAGTTCGCGCCGCCCGTCCCGCGCCCCGCCGCCGGCGAAGCGTTGCTCTTCACTCTGCTCGCCATCACGCGTCTTTTGGAGGACGCATTGATCGCCTTGCGGAGTCCTGCCCCGCCTTCGTGAGCGCGCGATGGAGCGCAACGTGGAAAGCGACGCGCGAAGCCTCGGGCGCGTTGGTCGTCCCGCCGGCGCGGCTGGCGCTGCGGCTGCTCGGCGCGCGCCGCGCGCCTTGAGGCCTCAGCCCTCGCCCGCCGCCCATTCGCGCGCGCGCGACCCGGTGAGCGCGGCGAGCGGGCCGCTGCGTTCGACCGCGAGCGCGAGGCCGTCGAGGATCTCGCCGATCAGCGCCGGGCCGCGATAGACGAGGCCGGTGTAGACCTGCACCAGCGTCGCGCCCGCCTCGATCTTGGCCAGCGCCGTCTCGGCGTCCTCGACGCCGCCGCAGCCGATCAACGCCAGCGCGCCGGCGCAGCGCAGATAGGCGCGCGCCAGCATCCGCGTCGAGGATTCGAACAGCGGCCGACCGGAGAGGCCGCCTGCTTCGCCGCGATCGCGGCCGTCGAGCGAGACGGGTCGCGCGATCGTCGTGTTGGCGACGATCAGCCCGTCGACGCCGCGCCGCGCGCACACTTCGACGACGTCGTCGAGGCCGCGCAGGTCGAGGTCGGGCGCGATCTTGACCAGCAGCGGCCGCCGCGGCTCGGCCGCTTCGCGCGCCTCGGCGACGCGCGCGACCAGTTCGTCGAACGCGGCGCGCTGCTGCAGATCGCGCAGGCCGGGCGTGTTGGGCGAGGAGACGTTGAGAGCGAAATAGCTGGCGGCGGGCGCGAAGGTCTTCACCCCGAGCGCGATGTCGGCGATGCGGTCGACGGCGTCGCGGTTGGGGCCGAAATTGACGCCGACGATTCCGCCGGCCGGCCGCGCCGCCAGCCGCGCGCGCGCCGCGTCGTAGCCGTCGTTGTTGAAGCCCATCCGATTGATCAGCGCGCCGTCGCGGGCGAGACGGAACAGTCGCGGCTGCGGATTGCCCTTTTGCGGGCGTGGCGTCAGCGTGCCGACCTCGACGAAGCCGAAGCCGAGCGCGAGCAGCGCGCCGGCGACTTCGGCGTTCTTGTCGAAGCCCGCCGCCATGCCGATCGGATTGGGGAAGTCGAGGCCGAAGGCGCTGACGGCGAGCGACTGCGGCGAAGCGGTCTTGGGCAGGAACGGCGCATATTTCAGCGCCGCGATCGTCGCGCGATGGGCGGCCTCGGGCGGCAGGCTGAGCAGCAGCGGCATGGTCAGCGCGCCCATCGCCTTGGTCAGCACGCGAACTCTCCGAAGTCGTGGCGACCGTCGGCCTTGAGCGGCAGGGGTCGCGCCCAGACGACCGCAGCGAGCGGCAGCGCGCCATAGAGATGGGGAAAGAGCGCGCCGCCGCGCGACGGCTCCCAACGCAAAGCCGGCCCCAGCGCGTCGGCCTCGATCGCGACGAGCGTAAGGTCGGCGCGGCCGGCGAACCATTTCGCCGCCGTCTCGGGCGCCTGGGCGGCGGTCGAGAAATGGATGTAGCCGTCCGTTCGATCGACCTCGGCGCCGAGGAAGACGCCCGCCGCCGCCGCGGCGCGCCATGCCTCGGCGGCGACGATCTTGAACACCAGCGTCATCGCGCGGCGCTAGTCCTGCAGCATCCGCTTCAGCAGCTCGAGCTCTTCGCGCAAGGCGGTGTCGATGGCGCTGAGCCCCTCGATCTTGCGCACCGCGTGCAGCACCGTGGTGTGGTCGCGTCCGCCGAAGCGGCGGCCGATCTCCGGCAGCGAGCGCAAGGTGAGCGCCTTGGAGAGATACATCGCCACCTGCCGCGGCTTCACCACCGTCGCCGTGCGGCGCGCCGAGAGAATGTCGGAGCGGCTGACGCTGTAGTGGCTGGCGACCAGCTTCTGGATGTCCTCGATCTTGACCCGCCGCGGCTCGCGCGCGCGCACGAGATCGCGGATCGCCGCCTCCGCCGCTTCGACTGTCAGCGGCGTGCTGACGATCGAATGGGCGATCAGGCGATTGACCGCGCCTTCGAGATCGCGCCCGTTGGAAACGATCGAACGCGCGACATAAGCGACCACTGCCGGCGAAACGGAGAAGTTCGGGTTCTGGGCGCGCGCCGCGACGATGCGCGCTTCGAGGATCTTCATCCGCAGCGGCTCGTCGAGCGCCATCATCTCGACGCACAGGCCGCCGGCGAGCCGCGAGCGCACACGTTCGTCGAGCGCCTCGAGATCGGCCGGCGGGCGGTCGGCGGCGACGACGACCTGGCGGCCGGAATCGAGCAGCGCGTTGAGCGCGTGGCCGAACTCGTTCTGGAACGCCTTGCCCTGCAGAAACTGCACGTCGTCGATGATCAGGAGATCGATCGACCGCATCGCCTCCTTGAAGGCGATCGCGGTATGCGACTGCAGCGCGGCGACGAAGCCGTACATGAAGCGCTCGGCCGTCAGATAGATGACGCTGCGCCCCTGCGCCGCCGCGGCGTGCGCGGTCGCCTGGAGGAGATGGGTCTTGCCGAGGCCGACCGCCGAATGGACGTAGAGCGGGCTGAAGGCCGGCGTCTGTCCGGCGCGGTCTTCCACCACGCGCTGCGCCGCGGAATAGGCGAGTTGATTGGAGCGGCCGACCAGGAACGAAGCGAAAGTCAGCCGACGATCGAGCGGCGAACTGGCCAAAGTCTCGCCATACGTGGCGGCGTCTTCGCGCAACACGCCGCCGCGCGGCGCCACGGCGGGAGCGACGCGCGCCGCGGTCTGCCGCGCCGGGTCGGTCGCCTTGGGCTGGTTGGGAACGACCGTCGCGGCGGGCGGCGCGACCGACCCGCCCATTGACGAGCGCAATCCGATCGCGACCGATGCGATTCCGCCGATCTCGGCTTCGAGCGCGGCGAAGATGCGATCGCTGTAATGGGCCTCGATCCAGCTCTTGAGGAAGCGCGTCGGCACCGAGAATTGCGCGCGGCCCTCTTCGATCGAGTCGAGCTTCAGTCGCCCGAACCACGAGGTGAAGACATTCTCGCCGAGCTCGGCGCGCAGGCGCCGGCAGCAGCGTCGCCAGCTCTCGTCGGTGTCGCGCGAAGATGGAAGGATGCGAGCGTCGGCCGCAGCCGCGCTCAGTTCAGCGCTCTCGTTCATCGGAGTCTCGTGGGAAGATGGTTCGATTGGGAAAGGGTGAAGTGGCTCGCGTAGACCGCTTACGTCTGGGTCCACGGCATGCCTCCCGCCCTCCATCCGCCGAGCGCGCCGCGCCTACGGGTCGCGGCGTCTAGGCCCCCTTCGAAACCTTGGCTGATGTTGTAGCAATGACGCCATCCGGCCGAAGCGAGCGCGCGCGCCGCAGCGAGCGAACGCACGCCGGAACGACAGAGGAAGAGAACGGGAGTCTCCTGGTCGACGCCGCGCGCCGTCAATTCCGCGATCACGCGTTGGGCGAAGTCGGCGGCTGGCCGCATCCCCGGATAACTCGCCCACTCGACGAAGATCGGCGTTTTGCCGAGGTCGCTCAGGTCGGGAACGCCGACCCAGGTCCATTCGGCCTGGGTTCGCACGTCGACCAGTTCCGCTTTATGGTCTTCTTTCAGCAGCGCATAAGCGTCGCCAACTGACAATTCCCCCGCATAATCCGCAGGTGATTGAAACGACATGGCCTCTCCTCCCACAGCCCGCACTGTGGTGTGTCATTCCCAGTATATGTCTCGAAGTTCCGCTGAAACGCGAAAACCCGTCGGTAAACATCAACGTCAACTGAAGGACGCCAACATTCCGACAAATAGACATTCTATTCTATTTAACGCCCCTCAGCGTTTATACTTAAGTGAGCCCTCGCGATCTTCAATTTGAACGCTTATTCCTCACCCGAAGCCGCATTTATGCTTGGACGGCCGACTATCGCATGGGGCATGGCGCAGGGCAACTCGTTTGTCGGCGACAAACCGACGCCCCTGCCCCCGAAGCCGCAACCCTGCGCGCGAGAGCGACCGGGCGCGCCGACAAATGGTTGAAAAGCGGACAGACTTCACGCCGTTACGCGCGCCGGAGGGCGCCGCAAGCGCACGCCGGGAACGCCACACTGTTGGTACAATTCCGCCATACGTTCGCCGCCGCCGGTGACGCTTAGCGATTAACGTTCTGGTAGGGCTGACGTTTTCGTGTGCGGCGAATTTCCCCATCGGCGCCTGCTGAAACGTCGGCGAAATGTTGCAATTTTGTCTCATGACGGAAAAATGCACATGTCGAATTCCGCTTCGTCGACCGTCGAACCCGCGGCGGACTGGCGCGCCGACGCTTATCGCCGCTTCGAAGCGGAACGCACGCGCCCGGCGGCCGATCTTCTCGCGCGCGCGCCGCCAGACGCACGCCGCAGAATTGTCGATCTCGGCTGCGGCCCGGGCAATTCTACCGCGCTCCTCGCCGAACGTCATCCACAAGCGGCGATCCTCGGCCTCGATTCTTCGCCTAACATGTTGGCGGCGGCGCGCGCCCGTCTGCCGGGCGTCGATTTCCGACAGGGCGACATCGCCGAATGGAGCGATCCGTCGGCCGACCTGGTTTTCGCCAACGCGGCGCTGCAATGGATTCCCGATCACATCGGGGTGATGCGGCGCCTCGCCGCCGAACTGCCGGCGCGCGGGTGTCTGGCGGCGCAGATGCCCGACAACGAGGACGAGCCCAGCCACGCGCTGATGCGCGAAATCGCCGCGACGGCGGGCTTCCGCGACAAGCTCGGCGACGCCGCGGCGGCGCGCGAACCGATCGGCGCCTTCGCCGACTACGACGACGCGCTGTCGGCGAACTGCGACGCGATCGACATCTGGCGCACGACCTACGTCCATCGCCTCGCCGGGCCGGACGCGATCGTCGCCTGGCTCGAGAGCACGGGATTGCGGCCATTCCTCAATCCGCTCGACGCCGACGAGCGCGCCGACTTCCTTGCGCTCTACCGCGCTGGAATCGCCCGCGCCTATCCGCCGCGCGCCGGCGGCGGCGCGCTGCTGCCGTTTCCGCGGCTCTTCATTGTCGCGACGCGGCGCTGACGGGGATTGACGGCGCGCCGCGCCGCGGCGGAAACAGGAGCGCGGGCGGCGGCGGACGGGAGTTTGCGATGCGGCGAATGGCGATCGCCTTGGCCTGCGCGGCGGGCGCGCTCACGGGCGCTTCGGCGCAGGACAAGGGCGCGCTCGCGCCGGCGCCGCTGCCGCCGCTCGCCAATCCCGCCGATCCCAAGCTCGCCGCCAAGGACGTGTTCGGCCGCGCCATGACCCCGGCCGAAGCGCAGGCGCGCTCGATCGGCTTCTATTCGCGCGGCTGCCTGGCCGGCGCGGTCGCCCTGCCGGTCGACGGCGACGCTTGGCAGGTGATGCGCCTGTCGCGCAACCGCGCCTGGGGCCATCCGGTGATGATCGCCTTCCTCGAGCGCTTCTCGCGCAAGGCGGCGCACGAAGGCGTCTGGCCGGGCATTCTGGTCGGCGACATTTCGCAGCCGCGCGGCGGGCCGATGCTGACCGGCCACGCTTCGCATCAGATCGGCCTCGACGCCGACGTGTGGCTGACGCCGATGCCCGA
>Ga0181520_10011085_pt1 | contig 11916 bp, 9 predicted proteins | sample PEATcosm2014_Bin_29_FD_132451 | JGI IMG/M metagenome (GOLD analysis project Ga0181520, IMG submission 132451) | Peatland microbial communities from MTU Mesocosm Facility, Houghton, MI, USA - PEATcosm2014_Bin02_30_metaG | ecosystem: Environmental > Terrestrial > Soil > Wetlands > Peat | place...
AACCCACGACCTCTGTCAATTCGACCTCTGCTTTTCCACCCAGATTGATTCAGACGGCTCGAGTATGATTCCAGCAAACTGAATCATTTTCTCGCTCTGCATTTTGCCGGCCTCTCGATGTTGGCATGAGAATGTAATGAAATACCGCCATTGAATTCGTGGATGCGCGCCAAATGAGCCACTTTTCATCGCCAACCAATCGCGAAGCTGGCCAGCGACAAATGCCATCTTTGATTCTTCGGACGTAAAGTCCGCTTCTCATGGTTTTACGTCCTCCCGAATGCGATGTACAAATGCGAATAAGAGCTTCTTTATCTTTCACTTGTGCCCGATTAAATCCAAGCACTGAATTGCACCGCTCATGACGTTCTTCCGGGATTGGCCCGAGTGACTCCCGGCATACGCGCCCAACAATGTTGTATAGTCTTGTTCGGCGCGCTTTCGCTCTTGAAAACGCCCCCCTTTTGTAACGGGAATCCCCGGCCCTTCCGGCGTGGCAGTGGCAGTCGGACACTTCCGGGAGTCGTCCACAGTCTGTTGCAGTTTAAAAACTCGAGCGCGGCCTGGAGGCTGCATGTCTACTTTTGCTCTTCACCGGTTGCGATCAGGCCCCTTCGAGGGGCCAGCGACCGTAAGGTCTCCCGCTCTGCCTGAAGATCAGTTACTTGGCTCGGAGTGGATTGAGATATGCTGCACATTCCGGTGCTAACAACGGTTGTGATTAAGTTCCGCGCAGGTTACGCAAAGCAAGCAACGGCAGGGAGTTGAAATATGTCCGCATCGGAAGAAACGCAAGTTGGGAAGCGTCGAAAGCTCTACTTTGTGACACAGGACTTAGATCTCTTAATTGATCGCTGGTGTCAGAAAAGACAGATGAGGTGTCCAGAAGCCTCACTCTTCAGCGAACTCCGGGAGTCTTTGATCACAAATCTTCAACGTGCGTTCGGAGAAATCGAGAACCCCGATCTTCCTGATGGTGTAGATGTCGAAGATCCAGTTAATGGCAAACAAGTGTCAATTGAGGTGCGCTACATTCCACGACAACGACTGTCGACGCTGGTCCGCAGTAAGGCCAATGATGAGTTTTGGATTGCGCTCGACGATATTTACATTTCTCCGAAGGAGGCCGACGCGGTTTTGAGAGTATCCCGGGTGTTTGATGTCAATGGAAGACGGATCGGCGTTGCATCAAGGTACCCGAAGGTCAGCATTTCCGATGAGGTCTCTCAATGTGTCGCAAAGTATAACGAATCTGGTCGGGGCAAGAGAGTAGTGCTGGCGGATGACGGCACGTACTCCGGGGGGACAATCGTAGAGGCGATCAAGTGGCTGAAGGCGCGACATATAACCGTTGATCGAATCTACCTCGGGTTTTGCACAAAAGATGGCGAAACGAAAATATACGATGAACTGGAGGCGCTCCAATATCCGCCAGTGGAGATCGGCGCCTCTCTGATGGTTGACAAACGAAACGTCTTCGTCTGGGTTTGTGAGCGCGATTTTTACCTTGGTGCGCCACGTAGCGGACGAACTCTTGGAAAGAGAACACTAAACAAGGAAGCGGAAACCAGCGATTCCGAGATCGGATTCTCATATGTCATGCCATTTGCTGGAAAGCGCAAAGGCGGCAACATCGAACAGGGGGATTGGAATGGTTTTAGCAGAAGCCAGGTGCGAGACTCAATTAAACTGTGGGAGGCGATTGAGAGTGTAAATTCGATCGCGAAACCCTTCACGGTTGAAGATATTGGAAGGTTTCCCGGGCCCGGCGCTAGCGACAAGTACGAACAATACAGACGCAAGCCTTGGATTGAGTACATCCGCGATGTGGTAGCCCCCTATTTTGACATCTAGAAGCAGTTTGGTCCCGAGAACTTGCAATTATCGGTTGCAGCCGTGCGATTTAACCACCTCTGTTTCCAAGCTTCACATTAATACGAATGTGGATTGATGAAGACTGAACGTGTACAGGGACTCTGGCCCAGCTCCAAACATTGAGGATCGGTTCTACGAACGCAAGAGAAGGTTCAACGCGCTCGAAGTTGCACAAGGACCCTACATGAGCAATCGGAACGCATTTTACAATTTCCAACTTACGACCGCGGAAGTCTATCCACAGGATAGTATTCATGGATTCGGCTTCTCACCAGATGGAAAGTGGATTTCCTATGTCACCGAGCGCATTCTCGGCACTAAGAAAGGTTCCAAGGTATTCGAAAAGGATTCCCTGTCCGACCTATTCATTTTACCCAGCATAGGCGGTTATCCTCGCCAATTAACGACTCTCGGTGATGTCCGCAGCGGAGGTGTGTGGTCCCAGCATTCGAATCAGCTTTGCCTCGTTCGCAGTGGTTCCTTGGATATATTGCACTTGGCTGATAGCCATGTCGAGGTTGCTTATAAGAGCAGTATATATGTAGGAAAATCAGAGTTTGGAGACCAATACCTTCGACTCCCTCGCTGGCGCCCAGGCGACGGAAACTTTATTGTGTTTGTCATACGAGAATCGACAAGGGCGATTCTGCGGATGGCGAGTTCGGATGGAACTTTTCAGCACGACTTATTTTCCGTTCAAGGCTGGATCACTAGTTGGGATTGGTCGCCGGATGGGCACAAGCTCATCGTGGTTGTGCGGAACCAGAATGGCCTGGATTGTGATATCTGCCTGATACAGGTGGAAAGTGGTGGTACGACTCACAGTCGTACCCTCTGGACTGAACCCAGTTTTAAGTATTGCCAACCCATCGCTGTTTGGGCTCCGGACGGCTCCCATATCATTTACCGCTCGAACAAGACAGGATGGGCGAAGCTCTGGGTTAGACAAGTTGACAGCGAGACTGCGAGACCTATTACTGAAGGATCTTGGGACGATTATGCTTTCCGATTCTCACCAGATGGTGAGGAGATCGTGTATGCGTCAACACAATGCTGTGACGGCGGCGGTGATCACCTTTGGATTTCGCCAGTTCTTGGCGGACCGGCCCGCAGATTGCCGCCTCACCTAGGTGTAAACGCGCCGCTCCATTGGTCAAGAGACAACCGAATCTACTATTGGCATTCGAGTCCGACCGAAGTAGGTGACCTCTTTTCTGTGCACGTCGATGCGGTTGAGCCTGAACGCTTCACCTGGAGCATTCCGCTTACTCTCGAATCCAAGTTGCGTTCTCCCCTCCAGGTTTCGTTGGTGCGTGACGACGGCTCCTCACTTCCAATCCTTCTCTTCATGCCCAAAGACTTCGACGAAGGCAGCGGTCAGAAGCTTCCGGCTATTGTCTGGATTCGGGGTGGACCGACCGGGGACTCTTTTCGTTATCGCCCGATCAATCAATGGCTCGCCAACGAGGGCTTCCTAGTTGTCTCTCCTCACTATAGAGGCAGCACAGGCAGGGGTGTAGCGTACATGGAGGCCGTCACTGGAGAAGGCGTCGGCAGAGGTGATCTGAACGACATCATTGTGACCGCAAATCATGTCAAGGGCCTTCCTTTTGTGGACCTTGAGCGCGGTATAGGGATTGGAGGGCACAGTTGGGGTGGCTATCTCACACTAATGGCAGCGACGACATTCCCTCGCGAGTTTAGCTGCGCTGTGGCCGGGTCTGCGATTGTCGATTGGAGCATTCAACAGAGTCAGACAGAAGTTCGGCATTTTGATCGCTGGCTTCTTGATGGGTGGGAATACAAGAAGCGCGACCTTGCAAAATCTCGATCACCTATCGAATATGTCGATCAAATTAGCATCCCGCTATTTCTTTATCACGGAAAAGCAGATCGCGACGTTCCCTACGCTCAATGTGAGGCCTTTCTTGATAGGGCGCTCAAAAAGGGGATCCCCATCGAAGAAAGAAGGTACGATTATGAAGGGCACGTACTAGCCAACCAGGATAACCAGTGCGATTGCTTGGCGCACATAAGCGCGTTCTTTCGCAGCCACCTGCAATCTTGGAATTTCTCTGACAATCCAAGTTCTCAACAGGTGGAATGAGATTGTTTCTGACGCCGGTCAATACCCTGTCCTTCACAAACCTTGGCAGTCAATGAGCGCAAGTTCGAAGCGGTCGAGCAATCGTTGAGTGTTCCCTATCGAGTTAGCAGTGCCAGAGGTAGCTGAGGAGTTGCAACAGATTCCGGGGGATAACGAGTTCAAATGAATTGGAACATGCAAACATCGTCGCCGGTCTCTGACAAAGACATCCAAGATGTAATTGCAATCTTCGAAGATGGTTTTGGACAGCCGGGCTGGAGCTATGAAGGCATAAAAACGCGCTTTAAGGCATCTACTGTCGGCGGATTTCTAGAAGATGATTCCGGGCTGAGGTTTGGATATGCCTTTTACTCGATGCCGCTGCTTCTGTTTAAGGGGGCACATATCCTCTGGGAAGATGCGATATGCGTTCGCAAATCCCTCCAGGGGGCCAGGCACGCTTCTCCTGCGACGGTGTGGCCGGCTGCGTGGAATGCTGCTCGTGATGTCTTTCCGGGAAAGACCGTCGAATGGGTGGGTGGAAGAACACAAAATCCACTCGTTATGCACCGCTATTGGAGGCAAACCGCTTCCGATTCTGTTTATCCGATTCGGCGGGACTATCAGTCCGGAGAAGGGAAGGAGCTTGCCGCTCTCCTGCAATTCTCAATTGCGGAGTTGGAGTCGATGCCAATTCCTTCTGACGGGATATTGCGAGGGCGATATGGAAAGCGGCTTGGCGACTATGCTATCGAGTCAGACTATTCCGGCATCGAGGATTGGCTTTTGAAGCATAACTTCAACCGAGACGCCGGGGATGCGGTAGTCATGATTTCAAAGCTGGACACGCCGATTGGGCCGAAAGGATGAGTTCATAGACGTCGAGCTGGCTTTGTATCAAGTTATCAGTTCGGCGAATATGCGAGCTTGGTTCATCTTCGCAGCCGCTAAGCTACAGTAAGAGACGCCGCGAATTTGAGATCGACTTTGCAGAAGGTGGAGGCAAATTGATTGTAGACATTTTCTTTGACCTCGATGGAAGTCTAATTGATGGTTCATATCGGCCCAATGTAGATGTTTCCGACTTCCGATCTCAGTTGGCCCTTCTCGGGCCCGAAGCAAAGGTACATCTCAACTCAAATCGTTCTCTTCCGCAACTACGCTCGTTTTACGACGACTTTGGATTCAACGGGTACATTGTCCTTGAGAATGGGTGCTCCTATTTCGATCCAAATAGCGGGATGGAGTCAAAGAGTTGCGCGAGTCCTTTCAACCGAACTGAATTGCAGCGGTCAGTTGAATTCCCAGTTATGTTCACTTCAACCGACGCAGTCGCGCACGGTCAGGCGGCCAACACGACTGATGGCACATTTATATTTGCGGAATCGAGCCGAAACTATACGATGACACTATACCCGCGACAGGTGAGAGACTCAAGACCTATCAAGGATGCCAAGTTGCTCCAGAGGTGTTATGTTCACCTTCGATCAGTGTTTACCAACTACGAGGTCACCTGCGATCCAATCACATACTGGAATATTCTACTCAAACCGAAGGGCGTTCTGAAGTCAACGTTGCTCCCGCAGTTGAGTAGATCTGAGCGAATAGCGAGTTTCGGAGATAGTAAGGATGACGTCTGTATGTTTGAATGTTCAATGTTTTGCGGCGCGCCTTTGAATGCGAGCGACGATGCCAAGGAGTCGGTATTGGCAAGGAGCGGAATAGTGTCGGCCAGTTCCTATACCAAAGGCGCGATTGAATTCCTTCAGGCAGTCAAAGCATTCTTCCTATAGGAATGTCGTCGAGAGCCACAATCTTAGCGCGGCAGACAGCAATAATTAGCATACTGCGATCTTTTCGATTTCCCAGCTCGGCCATACCGTAGAAATGCAAATTGGCATCTGGGACAGGTCAGTGTGATTGCCAAGTCATTCGCTACTGGTATCGCCGTAAACAATCTCGCGAATCTTCTCGAAGTAGTCTATGGCTCTCACTTTGCTGAAACTTGCCGCAGCAATTTCTCCGCCTGGCCCTGGAAATCGCGGAAGATCCGAAACGAGGATAGGTCGCCGAGCCGATTTTTCGATATGTTGCCATAATTCAATTGAAGACTTGATTAGGCACGCACCAAGCTCATAGCGCCCGGTTGTAATGCTTGCTCCGTGCAGAACATCGCCGAACCCATGGATGTATGGATGACTGACTGCTGGGTGGAGCGGGACTGGGTCGGTCCCTTTTCCTTCATTCTTGCCCAGCGTACGCCCACTCCTTGGTGCGCCTAGAAAGAAATCTCGCTCGCAAACCCAGTCATGTACTCCAATCTTGCTCTGCATATCGTGGATCTTATAACGAACTGGTGTTGCTACTCCCGTCTCACAGAAAGCCTGAAGGGCTCTCTGACCTTCACCCGTCGCAAATGCCAGTCTAATCTCTGTGATTCGGATGTTAATATGCTCAGTCAATAACGACTCAACTACGTACTTAACTGTACTACCCGTGTAGGTTCCGTCATCCGCTAAGATTACTTCAGGCGGACAATGTGCTCGCCGATAAGCGTCGCGAATTTCACAGATTCTCGTGTCGATACTCTTATATTCGTGGTCGACCAAAGGTATTTCAGGGCGCAGGCCAATCCCAATCCGCTCGCCATCATGGTCGAACATCCTGGAGATATCGAGGTATCTATCGGCGCCGCGAACATAAACCCGATCGAGACCAATCCAAAAGGAGTCCTTCTCGGAATCTTTGCGACAGAGGTCGTTCTCATCTTCACGTCGCTTTCGAACTACTTGGATTTTGAAAGGTTCGTCACCAATCATGATCATCTTTGAAAACGCAAGCCGCTGAAGATCCTCCTGTAACTTGGAAGATAAGTCATGAAAGAAAGCTTCATCGAAAGTGTCCCAATCTGGGTGTTCATCCTGACGCCACTCGGTCATGAGGTGGTACAGGTCTTCAGTCATGATGTATCGCTTCGTTTTTGTCGAAGATTCCCGATTCATATGGGTCCCCTTTCGAGGTGCGAAGAACAAAGGCCCCGATGGTCGGGGACCTTTCATTTGCCACGGCAGCGCGGATTCCGTTTAGTTCTCAGGAAGCGTCGCTCCAAGTATATACTCGCCTTCAGTGGCAAATACCGGCTTAGCAGCTTCGCCAAGAAGTTGGGTTGGTTCGTCGCTCGACGGCAGGTTCCAAGGTCTCCCCAGCGCTCCTACTTGGCCACAATCTGCAACCACCATGGTTGGGAAAGCCAAGCGCGCCCAGGCCAGGGTTCGAGGCAGCCGGTCCGGTCTGCAATAGAGCCCTTCCGATGGGAGTTGGTTTGTCGCGGCGAAGCCATCCCCAGCGAGGGCAATTTTGCCGAGACACGGTCGCTGAGGTCCGTGCCCCGACAAAATTGCCCTCTTTTGTCGGCTTGAATCTGCTCCCCGCAACGGAGAATTTTGCTCCAGCCGTGAACGACCGCGCAATTTCAGTTCGAGCGCCCGCACTCAACAGGACAAACGGGTGTTCCCGAGGATGGCCGCGATTGGCAGACAGGTTTTTCATCGGGGGCCGTGGAGCCGCAAGGGGGTTCCCCTTCCTTGACATGGAGTTCTGTCCCCATTGATACTGGATTCTGCGCTGGCGTAGCTCAGTTGGCTAGAGCGCCTGACTGTGGATCAGGAGGTCACGGGTTCGAATCCCGTCGCCAGTACCATCAAATTTGTCTCTTCTCACAGGTAAGAAAATCAATGGACAAGGTACAGCCAGTACTCTCTAAAGGCCTACGCGACCTGCTGCCGGCGGACATGATCGCCCGCCAAAAGATGCTTGATGCCATCAGGGGGGTCTATGAGATTTATGGATTTGTACCCCTGAACACTCCGGCGATCGAATACCTCCACGTTTTGTCGGGATCGGCAGGACAGGAGGCTCAGCAGTCGATTTTCCGCGTCCAAGGCCCTGAAAACGAGTCGCTTGGTCTGAGATTTGACCTCACGGTGCCCCTTGCCCGTGTTTTCGCGCAATACCCCGATCTCCCAAAGCCATTCAGGCGATACCAAGTTTCCCCTGTGTGGCGGGCAGATAAACCAGGCCCTGGTCGCTTTCGCGAATTCACACAATTCGACTTGGACTCTGTCGGGGTCGTATCGGAGGTAGCCGATACTGAGATTGTTGCGGGTATGTGCGATACGCTCGATGCTCTAAAGGTGGGACCATATCGGGTCAGATTTTCGAGCCGGAGGGTGCTGAACTTATTGATGCCCTTCGCCGGCATTGCACCGGAAGCAGCAAAGGACGTGTTCCGGGTATTGGATAAGCTCGAAAAGATTGGTATCGAGAAGGTTCGGAAGGAACTCACGAGTGGCTATCGAGACGAGTCGGGTGACACAATCGATGGATTGGGTCTTGCTCTGAATCAAGTAGATCGCATCGAGCAGTTCCTCTCAATTCGCTCCGAAAACCGCGATGAAGTCGTGAGTGAAATCAAGAGCATTTTCCGAGCTGTCCCCGGCTCTGATGAACCCATCAGCGAGCTTGAACGCATTTCGAGGCACCTCTATTCCCTTGGCTACAAGGAAGACCGCGCAGTCATAGATCTAAGCGTTGCAAGAGGTCTAGCCTACTACACTGGCCCGGTATTTGAGGCGATTCTGTTGGACGCGCCCGAGTATGGTTCGGTCTTCGGTGGCGGTAGATACGACGATCTCGTTCAACGTTTTCTCGGCGAGAGCGTTCCCGCAACTGGGGCTTCTATCGGGGTTGATCGCCTTTTGGCTGCGCTCGTCAAGTTGAAACGAACAGGGTCGGGTTCTGCAACTGCGAAGGTTTTGGTGACTACTATCGACCCTGATTTGACGGATGAATACATTCAGATCACCTGGGAGCTTCGGCGTGCTGGGATACCAACAGAACTTTACCTGGGCGCTGAGCGCGCAATGAAGAAGCAAATCGGACACGGCGACGACTCTGGCATTCCCTTTGTGCTTTTGTACGGCGGAAACGAAAAGTCTCGTGGCGTAGTGACGGTGAAAGACATGAGTGCGGGAAAGGCGCAGTCTGGCGCACTCAAGAGTCGAGATGAGTGGAGGGAGCAACGCCCAGGTCAGGTTGAGGTTCCGCGAGAGAATTTGGTCCCTGCAATTAAGGATTTGATTTTGCGGTCGGAGGCAGAAGGTGACGACCAGATCGACGGTAATTCTTAGAGGTCAAGGCCTTCTCATCGAAGATCTTGTACGAATTGCGCGTGATCCAAACACGATGATCGAATGCCGCGAGGATGCGCTTGTTCAGGTCGCCGAGACGGCGGATCGCGTAGAGAAGGTTGTTACGGATTACGAGGACGCGGTGAATAGAGGCACAGCGAATCCCGTCCTGGACTACGGCGTGACCACTGGGTTCGGTGAGTTTAAGCGCGTTCCGATCAGACCAACAGACCTCGAACAACTACAAGTTAACATTCTCCTAAGTCATGCTGCCGGTGTGGGCGAGAACCTCAACCCAAATGACCTTTCAAATTACTATCCTGCGGAGGTTGTCCGAGCGGTTCTCGCTCTTCGGATCAATACGTTCTTGAAGGGGCACTCAGGGATTCGCAAGTCAGTTGTGATGCTTCTGGTTGAATTCGTTAATAAGAATGTGATTCCTTTGGTTCCCCTTCGAGGATCGATGGGTTCCAGTGGGGATTTGGCACCATTGGCTCATCTATTCCTGGTCCTTTTCAAAGAAGGGCGAGCAAACACCCGCTTCTACATCCGCAGTGCCTCGGGCGAGCCTGGACCGCTCCGATCCGCTACCGAATTGGAGTCAGAACAGATTCTAAGCGCAGGCATCTTTCCAGAAAAGGAATTGTCTGGCAAAGAAGGGCTCGCGCTTACCAATGGCGCCACTTTTTCAGCGGCTATGTTGGCATTAGCAGTCCACGATGCTGCGAGCCTTGCTGATGCGGCTGACATTGCCACTGCTATGTCAACTGAGGCCATTCTCGGGTGTGCGCGCGCTTTCGATGAAAAGATCCATCAGGCCAGAGGAATGAAAGGGCAGGTACATTCTGCCAAACTGATCCGCCACCTTTTGGAAGGAAGCAAGCTACTGGAGAGGATAGCAGAGGTTCAGGATCCGTACTCAGTGCGGTGCGCTCCGGCTGTACACGGTGCCAGCCGCGACGCAATCAGCTATGCCAGAGACATTGCCTCACTTGAAATAAATGCAGCCACGGACAATCCCCTTTTTTTTGAAGGTGATAGTTGGGACTGTCAATTCTCGTCTAACTGGGGTGATAGGCGACGCGACCGTTTGCGACCTCGAAACGAAGAGTGGGATAAGTACGATGGCCACGAGCGGAAGTCCTACTCGGCGGGGAATTTTCATGGGCAACCGGTTGCTCTTGCAGCGGATTTTCTGGCGATTGCGCTGGCCGAACTCGCTAACATTTCGGAACGTCGAATTCAACTACTCCTGGATCGAGATCACAATCGGGGATTGCCTGCGAATCTGATACCCAATGCCGGCCTCAACTCTGGGTTCATGATTGCTCAGTACTGTGCCGCGAGCCTGGTTTCGGAGAATAAAGTACTCACTCATCCGGCGAGTGTAGATTCAATTCCGACTTCGTCAAATAGCGAAGACCACAATTCGATGGCGACAATTGCAGCGCGCAAGTTGCTAACCGTGCTGGCTAACACTCGACATGTGTTGGCCATTGAGTTACTCGTAGCCTCCCAAGCTCTAGAATGGGCGACCTTCTTCGAGGCGCTAATTGTGGGCGATTTAAGTTCGCAGCCAGGATGGGGCGAACAATTGACCGCGTATCTCGACTTTCTTGGAGACAAGCCATTTGATGAGGTGCCGCTCTCCAGGGCGAAGGGCCTATGGAAGCAGGGAGAGCGTGAACGAAACATTTTCGAGATCTGGACGCGCCCGGACAAGCGCAACGATATCTACGGAAATCTAGGCAGAGGAACTCGTGAAGCGTATTTGGCGATTCGGGAACACGTGGGCCCGATGCTTGAAGACCGAGTTTTGGCGAGTGACATTTGGGAAGTCGCAAGGATGCTCGATCCCCGCGACCGGGCCACCGCGCCGCTTGTAGCAAGAGCTCGTCTCAAGGAATAATACTTCCGCTAGACTTGAGGGTTGTCTGAGAGGAACGCTCTCCTCCCTCTGGAGGTTGCCGTTCATACAAGGGTTGCCAGCTCTTCAGAGTGTTGCGAGCAGGATGCGAAGCGTGTCGGTCCATTCATCAAGTTCGGCGCGAAAGACGCGCTCTCGGTCAGAGTGAGCGGTTTGCATGTCACCGGGGCCAATCACAATCACTTCTTCTGCAATGCGGATCAGACGGCCGGCCTCGGAGCCGAAACTAATTCCCGTAGGTCGGCGCAGCAATCCGTCCGCTATCCCGGGGATCTGCTTTCCTCGGGGGTCAGTCAAAAGCGGCCACTTAGGGTCACCTCAAAACCGGCCACTTTGAAGGGCTGAGACATTAGCTTCGACAGGGGGAAGTTAGCCTCTGTTGGCATGGGCAATGTCTTGAGCAGAGAGAAGCGGGAACAGGTGATAGCGCTGGGGCGTCTTGGTTGGCCCCTTCGACGGATAGAGCAGGCGACGGGAGTTCGTCGCGAGACGGCGGGCGATTACCTGCGGTCAGCAGGGATCGTGGTGCGTTCGCCGGGGACGTGGGGACCCAAGTCCCTTTCAAAACCGGCCACTTCGGTGACCACCGGCTCTGACGATCCAAAACCGGCCAACGAATCAAAAGCGGCCACTTTGGTGACCACCGGCTTTTTACTGGGGAAAGCAACTTCTGTGCCGGTTGCGAAGCGCTCTGCGGGTGTCAGTGAAGCCTACCGCGAGATGATCGAGCTGGAGGTATCCCGGGGCCGGAACGCGACTGGGATCTGGCAGGATCTGGTCGATACGCACGGTTTCACGGGCGGCTACCAGAGCGTCAAGCGTTTCGTGCGCAAGCTGCG
>Ga0181520_10011088_pt1 | contig 11914 bp, 12 predicted proteins | sample PEATcosm2014_Bin_29_FD_132451 | JGI IMG/M metagenome (GOLD analysis project Ga0181520, IMG submission 132451) | Peatland microbial communities from MTU Mesocosm Facility, Houghton, MI, USA - PEATcosm2014_Bin02_30_metaG | ecosystem: Environmental > Terrestrial > Soil > Wetlands > Peat | place...
AGCCGGGACTCTCTCCAGCACCCTTAGCAGCCCTTTCCAATAATCCATGCTGCAGATATCGGAGAAACCGTCGGCGATCGTACGGATCGTCCCGTCGCACGAATCGATCATCCGAACGAGGCCGTTGACGGAATCCCCGACATAGACTTTCCGCGATTCGTCTATCGGGAGCGCGAGCCTCAGCGGCGTAGCGCCTCGAGGTTCTTCTTCGCGTCGGGGCTATCCTTCCAAAAAGCCGCGACTTTCTCGCAGGCGAAATCGGAACAGGATGCGCAGTTAGCGTGGCCCTTTCCCATTGCGCAGAGGCGAATGTCGCAGTCGGCGCAGTGGCCGATCTGGACGCCGTCGGTCGCGAGGCAGCCGTGACAGTTGACCATCTCGGGCTTACAGTCGAAACCGTAGGCTTTCGACCATTGTTCCGCGGTCTTCTTTCGCAATTCTTCATCGTCGGTCATCGCCGCGATATAGGCGGAACAGACGGCGCAATCCAAGCCGCAGGGGGCGATTAACTTGTTCATTCGAACCTCCATTTGTTTTTCTGGGGCGGATTTTCCAAACCCGAGTGCAGGATATATCCCGGTTGCGTCAGAACCTGTCAGGGTTTTTTCGAATTTCGGTCGAATTTCGGCTTCGGACATCCCGCGACCGGCCGATGAGGGTGAAAAGGTTCTCAAAGACCGATAAGGCCAAGACGAAGGCGGAACAAGCCAAGCCGATCGTCGCGACGGGTGAAGAGATTTGGGGCAAAATGGCCCTCGCGCCCGCTCCGACGCTGAGGGAAGCGTAGAGGACGGTACCTGAATATTTGCCGAATCCCGGTCGCAACGAAGCTCCGCAGGCCAGTTTTGCAAGGATGAAGCTCCCGAAGGAAAGGACCATCAGGGCAGACAGGAGGAGAGCATAGTTGCTCTTATTAATATGGAAGGAGGTGATCGCGAAGAGCACGGCGAAGTCGACTCCGGAATCCAGCGCGGCGCCCTTCGGCGACGGGCAGCCGAATCGCCTGGCTACGAAACCGTCGAGAAGATCGCTGGCGTCCATCGCGAGAAAGAAGAGAAAGACCGCTAGGGACCAGGTCCTGATCTCGCCATAGAGGATCAGGGCCGCGAGGGGGATTCGCGACAAGCTCAGCGAATTGGCCAGGACCCTGCCGAATCGGCCTCTCCTAACCAGCCCGTGGTCGGCGTCGACATCCGGGCTCAAATCATCCCTCGGATCTTGTCTGCGAACGATCGAGATTGCCGACCCATGCTATTCCGCCACCAATACGATCTTTCCTCCGACGCCTCCTGCCTCCAGGATCTCGAGGCCGCGCCCGGCATCCAATAATGGAAACCTCGCGGCGATCCGGGGCCGTAGCTCGCCTCGCTCGAGCATTCCGAAGAGTCTGGGAAGATCTTCCCTGAAAGGCCGCGGATCCCGGCGATAAAGGGCCGAAATACCATAAAAGGAGCCGTGACGTCCCCGGAGGGGCGCGCCAACAAGGACGGACCATAGGGTCAGGAGGCTGAGGCCCGCGCTCATCTTCCCGTTCTTCGCCGTTCCCATCCAGCCGTAGCCGACTACCTTTCCTCCCCTCCGCGTCGCTCGGACGCACTCGATGGAGAGCCGGCCGCCGATCGCGTCGAAGGCCACGTCTACCCCTTCGGGCGCGAGGGCGCGGACCGCCTCGCCCAAGGGGATGTCCCGCGAAGGGATCCAGGCCGCGCCATAGGACTCGACAATGCCGCGCCTCGCGGGCGAGGCGGCGCCTATAGCCTTCACGCCGCGCAGGCGCAGGAGCTCCAGGAGGGCCGTTCCGACGCCGCCGCTCGCCCCGGTCACCAGGGCGAGGCTCCCCGCTTCGGTCCGCGCCACGCGCTCTATCAATTGAAGGGCAGTGACATAGTTGAGCACGAGGGCGACGGCCTCCGCATCGTCGAGAGCCTCGGGCACGGGGACGAATTCGTCCGCCTCTCGGACGAGCAGCTCGCCGAAGCCGCCATAGACCGAGAGCGCCGCGACGCGCTGCCCGATCTCCAAGGAGGCGACGTCCGCGCCGAGCGCCTCGACCTCGCCGACGATGTCGTAACCGGGTACGAAGGGAACCTTGGGCGCGAAGGGATAGGAGCCGCGTCTCATCGTGCCGACATCGGTCGAGCCGAGCCCGCAGGCACGGATCCGAACGCGAACCTCCCCCTTCCCCGGTTCCGGGATGGGGAACTCCCTAAGCTCGAGCTTCTCGACGCCTCCCGCCCCCGTCAGGACCGTAGCTTTGAAGGTTCCGCCCATTCCGGCCTCCCGCGAACTCGCTCGAACCAAAATAGCCCCCTCGAGGAACCGCGACAATGATATATTCCGCGTCGCGAGTGATATTTTATGCATTTCCGTCCGAGTCGACGATTGACAGTCCGATCGGTACCGTTATCATCGCTATTATGCGGTCAAGGCCAACGGATCCTTCCATATTCGTCTCCGTCTCGATCCTCGCGCAGATGTTCAGCTATCTCGGCTCGCTCAGAGTCGAAACGGAGCCCCTCCTAACTTCGCTGGGCCTCGACCCCCGAGGCTTCAGGGATGATCCGGAGGCGCGGATACCCATGGAGCTCTACGTCAAAATCGAGGATGCGGCCGCTCGGGCCGCGGGAGACCCCTGTTTCGGGCTTCATATGGGCGAATTCGCCGAAGCGGGTTCCTGGTCCATCCTCGGCTGCATGATGATGAACTGCCGAAGCCTCGGAGAGGCCTTCGAGAAATCGGCGAAGTACTACCGCATCATCGGCGACCTGATCGAAGGCCGGGTCTCGCTCCGCAAGAACAAGGTCAGGGTGGCCCTCGCCGTGCCGCCCAACGCTCCCGCGCTCTCCCGCCACTGCTTCGAGTGCGTCCTCTCGAGCTCGGTCACGATGATGCGGACGCTCTCCGGCGCCGATGTCTCCCCCTTGGAAGTAGGCCTCTCCTATCCGGAGCCCGAATCGAGGCGGGAATACGAGCGGGTCTTCCGCTGCCCGGTCGGCTTCGGCCAGGAGGAGAGCTACATGATCCTCGACCCGGCCATCGCCGACCTGCCGGTGCTCTATGCCAATACCGCCCTGCTCGAGCGCGTCGAGGCCTATGCCGTGGAGTTCCTTTCGTCCCTCGAGGAGAGGGACGCCGCGACCCGGCAGGCGACGAGGCTGATCCTCTCGAGGCTCGCCGACGACTCTCTCTCGCTGCGGAGCGTGGCGAAGGACATGTCGATGAGCGTCAGGACCCTTCAGGCGAGGCTCGGCGCGGAGGGGCGGCGATTCGGCGAGCTCGTAGGCGAGCTTCGCCTCAGCTTGGCCAAGAAATACCTGCGCGAGCGATTCACGGTCGAGGAGATCACCTGTCTCCTCGGCTTCTCCGAGCCGAGCGTCTTCAGGAAGGCCTTCAAGAAATGGACGGGCCTGACTCCGGGGGAATATCGGGAGAGGGAGATAGTCGCTCGGTGACGGGCGAGCGCTCAGGAGTTCCCGTCGACCAAGGCCAAGGCCCTTCGGGCGACGAGGCGGCGCAGTTCCTCGGGCGCGAGCACCTCGAAGGCCGCGCCCAGGCCCAGGAGAAAGCTGACCGCCCATTCGTCGGCCGGCAGGCTGGTCCTCACGATGGCCGAGCCGCCGGCTTCCATCTCGAGGTCCGAGGCGTCGAAGTATTCCCCGATGCGAGCCGCGTCGCGAAAGCGTATCAGCGCGGGAAGGAAGGGGGACGATTCGGCCCAGGCTTCGTTCCAGGGCCTGGATTCGAGGTCGACGGGACGGGGGGCGAAGCGCTCGGGCGCGAGCTCCAGGACGGAGATCCTGGCGATCTTGAAGAGTCGGAAGGCCTCGCGACTCCTGCAGAAGGCGTAGAGATACCAGGCCTGCCAGGTGAAGACCAGGGCCATCGGCTCCGCGCTCCTCAGGCTCGATCTGCCCTCGGCGTCCACATAGGCGAATCGCGCGATGCGCCTCTCCTCGATCGCCCGCCTGAGGGAGACGATCTTCTCCCGCTCCCGCGCTGCGGGAGCGAGCTCGATGAAAAGGTAGTTCTCGAGGACGGGACGGCCCGCCACCTTGCCGTTCGACGCCTGCGGGCGAGCTCGCAGGGCCCTGAGGCGATCCGCGGTCAGGCGCATTCGGCTATCGCCGACAGCGACCGATAGGCTGTTCAGGGCCGCGCAGATCTTGCCGATTTCCTCGGGATCGACGAGGCTGCGATCCAGCTTGTAGCCCCCCGCGATGCCGTAGCCGCCGCCGGCTCCCGGATAAGCCACGACGGGAATGCCGGCCTCGCAGAGCGACTCCATGTCGCGGTAGATCGTCCGCGCCGACACTTCGAAGCGCTCGGCCAGCTCCGGGGCGGAGACGCTCTCGCGATTCAGGAGGAGCATCGTGATCGCGAGGAGGCGCTGGGCTTTCATTTGACGGAAGCAGGCTAGCGCCGGCGCGATAAGTCGTCAAGGCGCCGGGTCTCCCGTACCGGTACCGGAACATGGAGCGATTTTGGTATAGTCGGAACCGTGCGTTACTCTCTTTTCCCTCTCGCGCTGGCCTCGGTCCTCGCGGCCGCGCCCCTCCTTCCGCTCGGAGCCCAAAGCGGAGCCTTCCTCGACGGACGATGGGAAGGCAGCATGAATCTCGGCGATGGGACGGAGCCCCTCGTACTCAGGATTTTCCCCGCCGACCCCGAAGCGGGACAGGCCGAAGGAGGCCTGGTGGACCTGCCCGCGCGCAAGTTGTTCGGCTATCCGATGGACGGCCTCGAGCGCGTGCCCGAGGGCCTGATCTTTTCTTTTCTGGACGGGGCGCCCTTCGCCGGCCGTTTCGAGCTCGGGGGCGCGCCCGTACCGGTCGCTCCGGGGCAGAGCCTCATGGTGACGGGATTCGCGAGCATTCTACCCACCGGCGGGGGCGCGGACTCGAGGGCCCGCGGCCTTGGACCCTTCACCCTTTCGTATTCGGGCCATGCCTCGCGCGGAGCCGACTTCGGCAGGGACGTCGGCGTGGACACCGGACGAGGGATCCTTCCCGGCAGCCTTCTCCTTCCCGTTGCCGCCTCCGACCGGGCCGTTCCCGCCGTCCTCCTCCTGTCGGGAGCCGACGCGGACAGGGACGGGAACAACTATGCGGTGCCGGGTCGAAGCGACGCCTTGGCCCAGCTCGCGAGGGCCCTTCGCGATCGAGGCCTCGCCTCGCTGCGCTTCGACCAAAGGGGAAGCGGCGAGGCGTACAGGCTCGGCGCCGACGAGGAGAAGCTCCGCTTCGACGACCGCGTCGCAGACGCCAGAGCGGCCATCGCCTCGCTCGCCGGCGACCGGCGCTTTTCCCGCCTCGTGATCCTTGGATACAGCGAAGGCGCTCTCGTCGGCGCCGCGGCCTTGGGGCCCGGGAGTCCGGTCTCGAATCGGGTAGTCGGCATCGTCGCGCTCTGCGCCTCGGGCAAGACCGAGCTCGAGACGATCGAGGAGGCCCTGTCTTCGACGCCGGAGGAATACAAGTCCGAGGCCGAAGCCATCATGTCGGCCCTCGAGGCCGGCGAGAGCTATCCGAACCCCAGTCCCTATTTCGCGGATTTCTTCAGGCCGAGCATCCAAGCCTATCTCGCGTCCCGACTCGGATACGACGTTCGAGCGGCCTTCGCGGCGGCCGAACTGAGCCCCCTCCTTCCCTGCGAGGCCCTCGTGATCGCGGGAGGGAGCGACCTCCAGGTGCCTCGCGTCGAAAGCTGGAGCCTCGCTTCCGCCAGGCCCGGAACGGCCTATCGCGTCATCCCCGGGATGAGCCATGCCCTCAAGGAGGTCGGGGACGACGAGGATGCCAATTACGCATCCTTCACCGATCCCTCCCTTCCCTTGGCGGAGGGCCTCGTCGACCTGGTCGCGGCTTTCGTGGACGGGGAGGCCCTACCGGGCTCAGATGCCTTCGCCCCGGGCGGGGCCGCCGGAAGCGGCGAAGCCGGAGCGCAGGGCCCGGAGGGCGCGGGCGAGGGTCCTCCCCGATAGGCGTATGCCCGAAGCCTGGAAGAGATCGCCGTCTTGGGTGAAGGGGACGCCGAGCGCCCCGTCGCCCTCGATGCCCAGGAGCCCGCGGGCGATGCCGAACCAGGCGAGGCGCAGCGCGGGCCTGAAAATAAGCGCCGACTCGGCGTCCTTCATCAGGAAGGCGACGGTCGCGTCGTAATCGTCGTCGGAGCCCGAGACGGGATCGGCCGCGACGAGGAGACCCACAACGGGTACGTCCATAGGGTCGCCGAAAAGGGCGGCCGCGAGCCGGGAGAAGGGTTCGGGAACCCATATCGTCAGCCTGCGCGAGGAGAGGGCCGAAAGCCTCGTCGGAATTGGCGAGGTCCCGGGAGCACCGGAAGCCGCGATCAGGGGCTCGAGTCTCTCGGTCGAGGCGACGACGAGATTCGGCCCCGGGATCGCCACCCGAAGCCCTATCTTCGGGTTGAAATAGCCTACCTTTTCCCGCTTCCACGCAGGGTCCGCGTCGAGGGAAAGGGCCGCGGAGCGGAAGGGGTAATCGCCGATCAGGCAGGCCTGAAAGGCGGGGCCCGCGGGAGGATCTCCGCTCTTAATGCTCGAGAGGGCTCCGATGCCGATGGCGACGAGCCTCGTCCTCGCGAGTACGGAGGTCAGGGACTTGGCGCTGTCGGGGGGCATGACCGCCGGAAGGAAGGCCCTCGCGACGGTGCCGTCGAGACGGGCGTAGGCCAGGGAACCCGGTTCGAGGATGGCGAGGGGATCGACCGACGCTCCGATCTTGAGCGGGGTCGCGCAGCCGGCTGCCGACAGGGCGAGGGCGGCGGCCAGGGCGGCGAGTGAGCCCGGTCCGAGAAAGGCGGCGCGCGATTTCATATCAGTCCTTCCTTGGCGAGGAGGGAAGTCGCCAGCTCGCGATGCTCCCTGGCCGCCTCGTTCCAGCGATGCAGCTCCGAGTCGCGGAAGCGGCCCCCCGTGTTTATTCGCCTCGTCCCCGATCCTGCGCCCGAGCGGCGCTCTATCTCGCCTCGGAGCCAGTCGAGCTTGTCGTAGCCTGACTGGGACGATTCGTCGGCCCGCTCGTCGTAGCGCCCCGAGCCGAGCCCCGCGCGCGACAGGTAGCCGCGCTTGTCGTAGGGGGGGACGTCGAGGTCGACGGTGAAGCTCGCGAGACGGGCCTTCATGTCCCCGGGATAGCGCGCCCAGGCGGCCTTCAGCTCGTCCAGCACCAGATTCTCCTCCTCGAAGCCCGAGCGGAGATAGGTCCTCATGTAGCGGTAGATCTTGCGCGCGGCGGCGGCGAAGCGCGCGCCGTTGTCGACTTCGCGGAGCTCGGGGAGGAGGCGCGAGTCGGTCCAGCGGCCGGCCGCGTCGTCGGGGGAGCGAAGGGCCTGGAGATGGCCCGCGGGCGGCAGGGGCGACGACGGGTCGACCACGTTGCCCCGCTCGATCCTTCCCGAGAAATGCTGATGGGCCCAGGTGTCCGCGTAGGAATGGAGGGCGATGCCGATCCTGAAGTCGTCGCCCGTCCTGAGCGCCGCGACGAGGAGCTCCTTGGCGAGGGGAGAATCGGGGGTGACCGTCCATCGCGAGGCGGCGCCGTCGACGCGCTCGCGGCCGGCTGCCTCGACGACTCCGGGGATGAAGTGGAAGGGCAGGTATATGCCGCGCAGGGTTTCCTCGTCCCAGAAGATGTAGTTCTGCGTCACCTGGCTGCGATAGGCGAAACCGCCGTCGTCGATCTCGTAGGCGAGGATCGCGTTGTCGACGTATTGGGAGGCGAAGGCGATGTTCGCGCAGCGCCTCGCCGGCATGCCAGCGCGGAGGCAGAGGAAGTAGATCGCGTAATAGTGGAACTCGGCGTTCATACGGCCTCCGCCACGATATAGTAAAACGACTATACGCCCCGCCGGCACGATATTGTCAATACGAAGCTCGGGGCCAGCCTCCCCTTTTTGCTGCTCGTTCCATCGTGCTAGGATGCCTCAACGGAGGAAGGAATGGCTGTCGAAAGGACATTTTCAATGCTCAAGCCGGGCGTCCTGCAGAGGCGCCTGGCGGGCGAGATCATCGCGCGGATCGAGGGCAAAGGGCTCAGGATCGTCGCGCTCAAGATGATGACCATTCCGAGGAGCCTCGCCGAGAGCCACTATGCCGAGCACCGCGAGAAGAGCTTCTTCGGCGAGCTCGTCGACTTCATTACTTCCGGGCCGGTCGTCGCCATGGTCGTCGAGGGCGAGGGCGCCATCGCCCAGCTTCGCAGGCTCTGCGGAGCCACCAAGGTCGAGGATGCCGCTCCCGGAACTATCCGAGGCGATTTCGCGATGCATACGGGCCTCAACGTCATTCACGCCTCCGACTCGCCCGACAGCGCCGAGCGCGAGATCGGGCTGTATTTTTCGCCATCCGAGATTCTCCCCTGGAAGGATCCGGTCGATGCCTGGATTTGACGCCGCCGCGGCCTCGGGCGGCGGAATCGAGGGGACGCGATGGCCGAGAGCATAGGCGTGATCGGGGCGGGGGCCTGGGGGACCGCCCTCGCAAAAGTCCTGGCCGAATGCGGCCACGAAGTATCGGTCTGGTGCAACGAGCCCGAAGTGGCCGCCGGCATACTCGAGGCGGGGCGAAACGACCGCTTCCTTCCCGGCGTCGATCTCCCCCGCGGGATAATGGCGAGCACCGATCCCGTCGCCATTGCGACGGGCAAGGACGTCCTCCTCCTGGCCGTGCCTTCGCCCTACCTCATGGGGATAGTCAGGCGGATGCTGACAGCGCCCAACGTCATGGACGGGGAGACCCTCGTCGTCGCCGTGACGAAGGGCTTCGTCGCCGGGCACCCGGGACCCCGCGGCGCGGAAGCCCGCGGTCCTTCGGGGAAGGCGGCCCCGCGCCTCATCCTCGAGACCCTCGAGGACTACCTGCCCGGCTTCTACCGCGGCAATACCGTCTTCCTCTCCGGGCCGAGCCATGCCGAGGAAGTGGCTCGCGGGATGATCACCGGCCTCGCGGCGGCGAGCCAGAACGGCCGCAACGCGATCCGCGTCCGGGAGCTCTTCCGGGGCAGCCGCGTCCTCGTCTTCCCCTCCCTCGACACGATAGGCGTCCAGGTCTGCGCGGCCGCCAAGAACGTCGTCGCGATAGCCTTCGGGATGCTCGACGCGATCGCGAGCAAGAACGCCTGCGAGGGGGGAGCCGACGATACCGGCCCGGCCGAATTCGGCGACAATACCGAGTCCCTTCTCCTCGCGGCCGGCCTCAACGAGATGCAGACCCTCGGTACGGCCCTGGGCTCGACCCACCCCGAAACCTTCACCTCCATCGCGGGCGTAGGGGACCTCGACGTTACTTGTCGGTCCGTGCACGGCCGCAACCGTCGATTCGGCCGCGAGATAGTCCAGAAGGGGATACTCGCCCCCTTCCGCGACCTCGACGACCTCCTCGCCCGAATCTCGGAGCTGGGCTACCTCCCCGAAGGCGCCGTCGCCTGCAAGCACGTCGCCGTCATCGCCGCCGAGCGCAAGCTGGATCTGCCGATCATGGGCGGCGTCAACCGCATCCTTGAACGGCGGTCCGAGCCGCTCCAGTTCCTCGAGGAGTATCTGGCGCACATGGGCGCGTTGCCCTCGTAGTTCGAGCGAGAGCGAGACCTTTGTCAAAGGTCTCTAACTCTTCGCAAGACTTCGTTCCCTCGCGCTCCCTCATCCAAACTATTCGCCGCGGCGGGACTTCGCGACTAATGGTCGCGCGCGACTAATGGTCGCGGCGGCTCGTCTTCGCGAAGCTCCTCCTCGACCTTTCGATCGCCCGCCATCGCCGTCGCTCGGCCTCCCTACCCGAGCCTTCCTCCTTGGCGCGGAGGAAGGCCGCCTCCTTGGTCAGCTTGCCCCAGCCGGCGAAGCGGCCGGCGTCGAGCTCGCCCGCCTCGAGCGCCGCGCGCACCGCGCAGCCGGGCTCGCTCTCGTGGCGGCAATCGCGGAACCTGCAGAGCGCGGCCAGCTCCTCAATCTCGGGGAAGGCAGCTCCCGCTTCCTCTTCGTCGGCCCAGAGCTGGAGCTCACGCAGCCCGGGAGTATCGATGATGAGCGCTCCTTGCCTGAGTCTGTACAGCCTGCGGCTCGTCGTCGTGTGCCTTCCCCTCTCGTCCTCCGCTCGGATCTCGCCGGTCCGCGCCAGGGCCTCTCCCGCGAGGGCGTTCAGCAGAGTCGACTTGCCGGCGCCCGAGGAGCCGATCAGGACGGTCGTCCTACCGGGCGCGAGTGCGAAGGACAGATCGCCGAGGCCGAGGCCGGAGGGAGCGCAGATCAGGGCCGTCCTGGCCGCGGGGCGGCGACAGCGGCCTCCGCAAGGAGCCGCCCGGGATCGGCCGCGAGGTCGGCCTTCGTCAGGACCAGCACCGGCTGGGCGTTCGCGGCGCGCGCGAGCACGACGTAGCGCTCGACGCGGCGCGGCTTCCAATCGGCCCCGGCCGCCGCGACGATAAAGGCGTAGTCGACGTTGGCCGCCACTACCTGGGCCTCGATCCGATCGTGCTGCGCCTCTCCCGGGGTCTTTCTTATGAAGGCTCCGGCGCGCGGCAGGACGCGGCGGATGAAGAGCGGCCCGCCGCGCGTCGCGCGGTTCGGCGATTTTAGCGCGACCCAATCGCCGACGGCCGGCAGTTCGGTCGCCGAGGAGGATCCCTTCAGTAAACCGGGCGAGGCGAGGGCCTCCGCCTCCGCGAGCGCTCCTCTCTCGGGCTGAAAGACGACCCTGTAGCGGCCCCGTTGCTCCTCGATCACGCGGGCCGGCAGGTCGCCGACCTCGGCGAGGCTCGAGAAGGAGTCCTCGAAATAGCGGCCATATCCTAAATCGCGCAACGCGCCAGAATAATCTCTCACGATATCATCCTATACGTAGGCTAGCCCGATAGTACGGGCGGCCAGGCCCGAGGCTACTCCGCGGGAAAATTCGCCGCGAAGCCTTAGGGGAAGATATCGGGATGAAGGGAAGGATGTTCGGCTAGGAGCGGTCCCGATTTCCTCGGAGGACGTTGAGGGCAACTTGCTTTTGATCGACCATCATGTACGGCCTCCTCGGAAAGGAATGCGAACCATAAGGTCCGAAGTTACGCTACATCAGCGCGCGCGACTTGTAAAGGGGAGGATCCGAGGTTAGTGACATCTCACCATGAGGCGACCATCGCCCGCGACTATCTTCGCCATCGCCATGCCCGCCGACCTCGCCTCCTCCGAGGCCTCAGCCGAGGCCTCAGCCGAGGCCTCAGCCGAGGTCCGGCTTCATCGTCGGGAAGAGGATGACGTCGCGGATCGAATAGGCATTCGTGAGGAACATCACGACGCGGTCGATGCCGATGCCCATGCCGCCCGTCGGGGGCATGCCGACCTCGAGGCTCGACACGAAGTCCTCGTCGAGGGCGTAGGCCTCGTCGTCGCCGAGCTCCTTCTCGCGCTCCTGTTGCTCGAAGCGCTCCAGTTGAACGATGGGGTCGTTGAGCTCCGAGTAGGCGTTGCAGATCTCGCGGCCATAGACGAAGCCTTCGAAGCGCTCGGTCATCGTGTGATCTCCCGGCTTCTGCTTGGTGAGCGGCGATATGTCGGTCGGATAGTCCATGATGAAGGTCGGTTGGATGAGGTTCTTCTCGGCGTACTTCTCGAAGGCGGCGCTAAGGATGTCGCCCTTCGTGCAGTTCTCGAGCTTCTTCTTGAGCTCCTCGGTCAGGCCGAGCCTCGTGGCCAGCTCGCGAGCCTCCTCGTCGGTCTTCACCTCCGCGAAGTCGGGGCCTCCGTAAGTCTTAACCGCTTCGATCATCGTGAGTCTGCGCCAGGGCGCGGCGAACTCGAGCTCGGTGCCCTGGTAGTCGACCGTGGTGCCCCCGGTCGCCTTGACCGCCGCATGGGAGACGAGACCCTCGCAGAGCTCCATCATCCCGTTGTAGTCCGTGTAGGCCTGGTACAG
>Ga0181520_10011089_pt1 | contig 11914 bp, 5 predicted proteins | sample PEATcosm2014_Bin_29_FD_132451 | JGI IMG/M metagenome (GOLD analysis project Ga0181520, IMG submission 132451) | Peatland microbial communities from MTU Mesocosm Facility, Houghton, MI, USA - PEATcosm2014_Bin02_30_metaG | ecosystem: Environmental > Terrestrial > Soil > Wetlands > Peat | place...
ATCAAAAGCGCCACATCAGGGGCATTGTGAAGTTTCTTACCAAGGAAACGGAAACAAAAGGAGTATTGATCGGGCGCTTCGACGCTATAGATGTCATCCGGCAGGATGGCCGCGAGATATTTCTGCTGCCGCTCTGGATGGTATGACCTGCATATCTACTTTTTGTTTATTAGTGGATACGCGGGCACCTCAGAAGTAGTTCGCTTGCGCTCGCCTCCCTGATCCTTACCTGACAGGGTCGTTGCCCTGCCTTTTCCTTCACGCTCACCACAATGGCTCTTTACCAATGCCGCTCAAGGTGGTTTGAAGCCAGCTCCTGCAAGTCGGCTTCGAGGGCCCTCACCCCTCATCTCTTGTGCAGCCTCGTGGCGCACTTACCAAGTTGAATTGTAGTATCTGACATCACTAGAGCCAGGCAAAGATTTAACCCTACACACATAATTATTTATTGACATAAACTAATGTTATTTTTATACTAGAATCAATCAACAGTAGATTCTTATCAAAATTTATAAATGATTTAAGTGGTATATTTTATTGAAATGAGAATTTGATGAAAGTATCATATAATTTATACTTCTTAGCTAATCGGCCGTTTTGGTTTCATATTCCATTATTTGATCAATCAGATGTTGAGATTGAGATTGTTCGCATTGATAAACCACCTTTGTCAAAAAATGGATTTGTTACAATATCCCCTAATGAGATAAACATCCCTGGTTTTCAGGGGAAAGACGGTAATAAATACGATATATACCAAACAGAAGAGCTAATTATCATTCAACCACATCAATTAACTCTTAAATTAAATTCAGATAAAGAGAGAATGAGTATTCTTCAAACGATTGGAATGGCTTACTCCGATCGATTCCGAAACGAAACAAAAACCGCACTTATCGAACAACTTTCTCATCCCACAAATAAGGAATCAACAAAAGATATACTTGTTGCATTTAGACAATATACTTTCTTCAATAATATTTCCATATGGCTATATAATCAAATTACAAAAATGTTCACACGAATAACTGGTGACATTCCAGCTGTGCCTGATTTCATTCATGAAGATAAAAGCTTTGTTCTAAAGACTGCTCTATCAAAAACAATTAAATGTGATGTACTACGCAAATATGATGTACCTGATAAACTTAATAAAGATATCAAATGGGCAAATGTATTTAATATAGAAACAGAAGATACATCCGGCACTAGCGACATTAAGGTTGTGGTGTGTATGTACTCGACATATATCGATTATAATTTGCGCAAAGAGACGCAACAATTAATGAAATCATTCTTTCAACAAAACCTTGCAAATCGATACTTTGATAGATTGCTACGGCTTACGGACCTTAGGGAACATATTCGGCCTTCTATAAATCTAGACCAACCTAGACTTTTTTTAAGTGAATTAGCAAAAAAAATTTGTAATGATCTATCATGGGAATCATGTGCAATATTCTTAGAATCAGAGAAAAAAAATATTCTTGAACTTGTGGCTAATTACCCCACTGTTGAGTCTTCTTCGGATGTGTCAAAGTGCTATGATATAAAAGGGAAGTCCCTAACAAGTCAAGTATTTAGCACGAATAAGATTTTATGGTCATATGATATAGAAAACGATCCACGAAATACTCATGTTATTGATGACTTAACAGCATCACCACCTAGAGATTGGATTGGCGTGCCTATATCATCACCATTTACAAGTAAGGCTCTTGGTGTTTTGCGCGTAAAAAATAAACGTATGACTTCTGAAGCAGATGATTCACATTTTTGCAATCTAGATATGTACATTCTTCAAGTTCTTGCTTCAGAAATATCTAGTATTCTTCATCATTCAAATCTCTTGTTTGAACGTCAGCAGCATGTAGAACAACGTGCTAAAGAACTTTCTGAACTTGAGGATTTTTTAAAAACCTTTCGTCATGAGATTCGTAATCCTATTCAGGCGGTTTGCATGGCGCCAGAAAGGATTGGTTTTATTCTTCGGGATGAGGGTATGATAACAAAAGAAGGTATATCCAAAAAGCTTTTTGAATTCTTGACCGATTTCAAAGCCACAGGAAATCGACTTGAAATGATTTCACAATCTTTAACACTTAATCCAGAGGAAATTGTTAAAGATATAAGACATCATAATTTATTCAAGGATTGTATAGCACCAGTTCTAGCTTTTACAACACCTTTTGCAATTAGAAGAAAGCGGCAAATAAAGGTAGATAAAGATTCTCTTTTAATTAACGTAACTTGTGATGCTGTTTCTATTAGCATGGCATTTCATGTGCTTATAGATAATGCTATTAAATATACAGACAAGGATAACATGATAGAGGTATTTGGACGTGCTGTACCGAATGATGGTTACGAGGTTATGGTAGTAAGTAAAAGCAAAATATTTGAGATTAGTGATGAAGAAGCGTTACATATACGTGAAAAATATTATCGTGGTGAAATGGCAAAGAGGCAAAAACTTGAAGGCAGTGGCATCGGTCTTTACCTTGCTGACAAAATTATGGAATTAAATAATGGTGCATTGGTATTATTAAGTAAGAAATACCCTGTAACATTTTCATTAAGATTAAAGTGAATAGGAGCTCAATTATGAATATAGTACTAATTGAAGATGACCCAGATTGTTTTGTAAATTATGAAGTGTTTCTGAAAGAAAGACAACATAATGTTAAAACTTATATAGAAGCTGATGATGTTGTAAAGGATATTGAACAAATAGTGAAAAGTGATGTTGTTATACTTGATTTAATGATTCAACTTGGAACGGAAATAAAACCAGAAGAGGCAGATGAAACTGGTATTGCAATTTACAAACGATTACGAGTACTGTCGAGCAATTTGAGAATAGTAGTCTTAACTGCTCGATCAAAAGCAGATGTGTGGCGTTATTTTAGTAATGATAAAAATGTTCGATTTATTGCTAAACCTATAAGCAACATAGATTCTTTTTATGAAACAATTGAAAGGTGGATTTAATATGTTAATAAAAAAATTATTGTTTATAGTCATTATTACGTTATCAATATTTACATTCAACAGTGTCAGTAACGCTGCGAACATCCCAAATAGTAAAGTATTGAAAGGTGACAAATTACAAAGTTCAAAAACCCTTGAAAACAGTATGCAACAATCTTTAGCTTCTGATCTATCAAGCAATACCTCAGCAAATAATCAAATATCTACCAATAAAGATCTTGTGGTTGTTTCAAAAAATCCAGAATTTTTTACTTATATATTATCGGCGATATCAATACTACTTACTGTTGTAGTTATAATTGTTGGTTTCATGGGTGGGCTTGGTTTCCTAATAGTTAGAAGAATTGATAACAAGGTAAATAATCTTGAAACTATGAAAAAATCATTTGAAAAAGAACAAGAAGAATTACGTAATCAACTTCAGGACGATTGTAAAAAACATTTAAATGTATTGGAATTAACAGCACTAGGTTTGGGAACTATAAATAGGGCAAAAACGAATTTAAGAAATCTTCTGGCTAGCGATGCAGCTGCTTTCCCTGATGTTTATAAAGAAGTGCAAAAAACCATAATCTCTCCTGATGAAGAATGTCTTCGTCTTTATGCACAGGTGCTCCAAAAATATGAAGATAAAATTGATATGATAAGACTAATCAGAAACGGTTTATTAGAATATGCACGAAATCCACATGAATGATATAAGCAATTCGAATATAACGTAAGAAACAATACATAATCACACGGCTTTGATGAATTATTGCCTATAGCGGTAAAATCGGCCACCAGTTCCAGATGAAATCGGCCATCGATTTCGGTGGAAACAAGGCCAGTATGATCGGAGCGGCTATAGAAGATATTTATCAAAGTTCTAGAATAACCACTACCTTTAGTGATTTTTCCAATGATAGATTGCTCGTCTGTGTCGAAGACCTTCATGACTCTCCTTTAATATAACTAAAAAATCAGCCGGGGTGTAGCGATCGGCTGGATTGATTGTTATGTAACTCTTTATTAGGAGCTACTGCAGATAGATGTAATCGCCTCATTCGGGGATTTTGCTGATGAACTCGTCCACGTACGGAAATTTCTTCTCAAGGATCTTCAGCAAAATAGTTTCAGCCTGCGTAGTTAGTTTCTTGAGGTCAAAGCGTTCAAGAACAGCGCGCAAATGCTCGTCACTGCCCGATGCGAAACCGTACCGATTCGCCAAGTACCTGGCCACAACTTGTAGCTCGCTCGGTGGAATCTCCTCCAATGATCGTGGACCTCTGGTTCGTAACTTGATCGGTGAACCACCTTTCACTCTAACGACATTGAAGACCAGACCATTTTCAGTCACCTCATGCTCAACAACAACAAAGCCTTGCCGAATTGCGTGCGAGAGCGCCTTGTTCATGGCGCTCTTCAGCTCAAGGCCCATCCGCCTAATTCCGCAACCCCGGAGGTATATATCGTAAACCCGTTTTGCAATCATGGGTCCTTCCACCTCGATGATCCGAACGATGCCTTCGGAAACAATGATCTTATTGGCGCTTCGAGGATCCGTCCCAGGCGGCCCGGAATAGACCGAATAATCAATAAACTGCAAATTATCATCGTGCGATCTTATCGAAGGACCGAGCTCTTGCACACGGCCAAAGAGATCTCCGGCGTAGAGTGATGGATGCAGCCTATCTTCTATTGGCGACACGATTTCATTCGCGGGACTGGATGATGCTGGTTGTACAGCAAGCATAGAGGCTTGTACGCTTTCAGGAACAGCAATCGGCGTCGAACCGCCTTGGTTTGTCGGTTCATCGGCAAAAGACACGACGCGCCGCTCTGTATGCACGCTCCTCGGTGCACGTTCGGCCCCAATTGGTTCTATGCCTCGTTCAGCTAACGTCTTTAAAAGGTCGTCTAGTGTGCTCTTCCGCTTGCGAATGAAGGCTGAGGCGAAACACCGCCAAAACACCCAACCGGCGCGCTCCAGGACACGCTGACGCTGCATGTCGTCGGCCCATTTATCTGCGCCGTGGTACTTGTCGCCATCGCACTCGACCGCCAAACGGGCGTCGTTGTGTCCCTCCATCACCATGTCGATGCGGTATTGGCCAACCCGCACTTGAGGTGTCACCCAGTAACCGCGCTGTGTAAGTTCGTCGTACAACTCACGTTCGAAAGGGGACTCGCAAAGTTTGCGCAGGTCCTCAACGCGGATTTCATCCTGGGTGAAGGGCGTCGAGAAGTGTGCGATGAGACTGCGCCTCAGCCGGTCCGCCCCGCTCAGATTCTCCGTTGCCACCGATCGCACTAGGTACATCCGGTCTCTTGCGCGTGAAGCTGCAACGTTAAAACGCTGGGCGAAGGTATCACGGGAAAGCGGTGCACCGACATCGTTAGGTGCTGACACCATCGAGAGAAACATGATATCCCTCTCTTTGCCTTGGAACGTACGTGCATCACCGCAGGCGATGCGATGGGATTGCATTACTTCCGGCCCGAGTTCGTCGGTCAGTCGTTCCCATATTAACAGTGCCTGTTTGTCGGCAAGCAGCGAAACAACCCCTATGGAGCGTCCGCCCATGTTTGGATCGGCCACAATCGCCTTGATTTCATCGATGATGAAGCGCGCCTCAAGCAGATTGACGTCGCCCCTGCGGTAGCCGTCTTCCACCACAACGTCGATCAGGGGTGGATCGAGACGCTCAGAGTTTTTGGGCATGCGCAGTGGTCTAAGTTCGTGATTGTAGAACTCGCGCTTGGAGTACTCGATGATCGGACCAACACAGCGGAAATGCTCCTTCAGCATCACCGCGCTTCTGGCGAACACTACTTTAAATAGATCATAGATGGAACGTTCTGGCGACATCTGTGGGCGATAGGTCTCCACTTGATTACCGAGGAAACGACTCATAAGGCTGCGAATCTTTTCCTCCTCGAGACCCACACCTTCGGGGGAGACTTGTTTATCGTCACCTACGATGAGAACTTTTTTCGCTCGTAACAAGGAAGGCAATGCAGATAGGTCTGATTGCGATGCTTCGTCGATGATGACGAGATCAAAACAGCCTAGTTCTGCAGGTAGTGATTCGGATACGCGGTAGTGGGGCATTATCCAGCACGGTACTGCAGAGTTCGCTTGCGAAGCCGCTATACGTGCATCCTGCCGATAGCGCACCGCGCGCTTGCCCGTTCCTTTGCCGATTTTCTGAATGGCGTTGAGATACGCCTGAAGGGCGGCCCGGATGCTTGGCGACGCGTTCTCCGCGAGTTTCAGCCACGTTCGCTTCACCACGATATCGCGATAAGTACGCGACAAATCGTTTTCCACTTCATGGTGGTCCTTCGCCAGTCTCTTTAGCTCTTGTTGTGCTTCAATTGATTCAAGGTAGGTGTTCAGTCGCCTCAGTCGCCAGGCTTTGCGCCAGTTATCCGGCAGAAGGACATCCACCGTGCCCTCAAGTGGTTGTTTGAGCAATGCGACATACTGCGGCGCACCAGAAGCCTCAACCTTGTCACAAACGTAACACACGGCTGCGAGATGCGTACCCAAACCCAGTACACGAGATAGCTCTGCCATCAGAGCCGACCATTCAGACTGCATCAGGGCGTCTTCAATCTCAGGGTTGCCCAGTGTTTCGGAGAGGAATCGGCGAAGGCCATCTATGACGCGACCGGTGCGGCCTTCAAGTACCTTCTGAAAGCGCTCCTTGGTGGCCCAAACGTTGGCAAGCCTATTCTTGGTGAGGTGGTGCCGCAAAGCCTTCTCCAGATCAGACAGTCGCTGCGTGTTATCCGCCACCTCGCGGACATGAGCCCAGGTTGGGAAAACTTGAGAAGCTGTAATGCAGAGTATGCCTTCCGCCTTCACTACATCCTTTATCTTGAGGTAAAGAGCGTATTCCTGGGCAGCAACTAAACCGCTTTCCGGTCGGTCATCAGGTACTACTTCTAGCTGAAGTTCGCGTGCAAGAGCGTTCCAGCGCAAGGCCAGTTCGCGTAGGTTTTTCAATAACGCGAGATGTATGGCTACATGCTTCCAGCTCTCGGCATTGGCAGGGGGATTGCCGAGAACACGAATACTGTCCAGATGCTTCTTCTGCGCTGACTTGCCGAACAGCCCTTTCAGACCAAAAGGGCTCTTGCCCTCAGTGAGATTCAGCACAGCTTCCGTGAGTACGGCATCAAGCTCAATGCCTATGGGCGTAGTAACTGGCCGTTCAAGAAACATTTTTCGCCACTCGACAGCTTGTTCAAGCTCGGCACCGAGGGCTTCCAAAATCGATATAAGGTCGTCTTTTTTACCATGACGCAACCGCTCGTGCATGGTTACCGTCCAAGTACGATGCGCCTGCATGATCTCATCGCGTAGTTGCTGAAGAACCTCAATATGCGTTAGGAGTTTTTGAGCGAGAACGAGTGTCTCTTGGCTCGAATCGGCGAGAGCTGGAACAACCCCGCTTTCTACGTCCTGTTTTAGCTTTTCGAACTGAGATAAGTCTTGGTGGACCTCGAGAAGTGCCATGGAGTCGGGAAACTCAACAAGTTGCGGAAGTGACGCATCGAGGTAGTCAATGTCTTGACCTAGAGCACGCCTTGCCTCGCGCACCTGCACAACATCTGAATCAGAGAACTGTGGTGTGAACTCGAGAGTGATTCCAAGGGAGTCAGGAATCCACTCGAACTGACCGGCGTTTCGCACCACCTCTCGCGCGGCGTCCTGAGGGTCGATTTCTTCATTCTCCAGCGTTACTTTAGCGAGGTTTCGCTTCGCCCATTCGCCAATCTTGCGATCAATGTTAGCCAGCTTGCCGTGGAGGGCATCTATGGATTCCTCAAGATGGTTGATGGCTCTCGCGGTGCTGCCACGGTCAAGGCCCTGCACCTCGGAAGCAATCTTGTGGATAGCATGTTCGAACTGTTTCATGCCCTCCTGTTCGCTCGTCAGCAACGAAATAGCGAGTGGGCGGATTTCCTCAGGAAGCTGCTCCTGCAGCACCGCCAATGCTGGGTCCTTCATCGAGGTCACGAGCACCCGCTTGCCCTCGGCTAGGTAGTGACAGATGACGTTGGCGATGGTGTGCGTCTTGCCCGTGCCAGGAGGACCCTGCACGACAACGCCATCGGAAATCTCCAACAGCTGGATGATACGGACCTGCTCGTCGTTGAAAGCCTTGGGGAAGTAGAGGTCGTGTGCCTTCTTGCCACTTGTGCTGCACTCCGATGTATATGAGGCGGAGACACCACGGAAGCGTGGCAGTTCGACGACCGGGTTTGTCGTGTCTGGATCGGACACAACCGCAGCAACCGCGGGAGGGTAGGACTCGGCTTCCTCTGCTTGATTCTTCAGCTTTTCGAGATCCTGCAGGAACAAGCTGTTGGTTCGCGGACGCGCAAAGAGCACCCAGGTATCGGTTACCTTGAGCTTGTCGTCCGCCTTTGGCAATGACCGGTCCTCCGCTGGCACTTCGATGGGCCAATAGATACCGTTCGCGTCGAGATTGGTAACCGCCGTACGAAGTAGAGGCTCGAAGGTTCCGGGATCGAACGGCGAAAAAGTAATCGTTGCCTGCCCAAAGAAGTCCTTTGCTGCTTTTTCCAGATCGGCAACGCCAGGGTTATCGACAGATGCGTACCAATCGACCTCGATGCGAGCATCGATATCCCGCGGCCGAATTTCAACCTCTGCCGTCACGGGATTGAGCGACATTTCGACTAACCGTCCTACCAACGGATACCTTACATGTGCGCCATTACAGTCCCAAATGCCGAGGCCCACGCCCCAAACGAGCTCGATTTGCGCTTCGACAATGCTGCCCTCGAGTTGCTGCTTCAGCGTGAAGAGATGGGAATAAAGGCGGATAGTCCTGCGACGACGCTTTTCCTCCTCGGCCCAGGGACGCCACTTAGTGGTGAGATAGGTAGTATATTTGGCTCGGACCAGAGCAGCCTCCTTGTATTCGGAAAGCATGATCGTCATCTCGGGATCGATGGCAGGCTTGTCTTGATCTTGCGGCTTCGCTAATGAACAATGTGTTCCTGCTGCGATTAGACTTGCACCATCCGTAGTATCACGTAGCCGAGGCTCTTCCGTTGGTACTTGCACCATCTGTAACCAAGGGCGAAGTACCGAGCTCTCAACATTGGGCGGCTTCATTTCGTGCAGCCGCTCAACAGCAAGCCAAATCTCGTCCTCACTTTCGGGACCGTTGACATTTATGCGGATACCGGGTAGCCCCTGAATCTCGTGTTCGTAAAGAGCTAAGAGACCGTGTACATCAACGCTGTAGGCTGGCTTGCTCCGCAACCGTGCTGACTGTTGCGAAAATTCAATAAGGGAGAGCAGCCGTTTTCTTTCGACGCCCATGGAACTTCCCATTTCACCGGACTGGGTTTTCATTCGGAATAAAATCCCCTACAATTTTATCATTTATAATAAAAACCCGTAATCATTTCGAGACACGAGGTTTCAAATCGTTATTATTATCACTTCATCTTATCTTTTAAAGCAGGATTATGTGACTAAACCTTGTATTAATTTGTAAATTTGTATCTATTTGATTGAAAAGTCAACCTTTTTCGGACCTTAAATATTGATTAATAGTTTAATCTGCTATTCAGAATCTCAAGAAAAAAATTAGTGACGATGACAAAAGACAGCTTATAAAAGACCTTCAATATGCTCCCGCCTGGATCGCTGCTATCATGCGGAACATTGCCAAGCCTAACGGTGATTGAATAGTGGATACTTTCATCAAGAAATCTAAAGAATTCAACCGAGGGTAAAATATCATAGAGCAGCTCGATTAAATTACCCGTTGCTGGTATGAATAAATCTTCCTGTGAAAAGCGTGGAATTGGGGTGCAAATAGGGTGCAAAATTAATCAAATTTTACCCAACTTCATGTTTTTAAGTTATTGAATATATTACACATAATATCATAAATAGGCCTCTCACGCCGGAAACCAGGGTTCAACTCCCTGTGGGACTACCAAAGTAATATTAATAAGTTATGATAATTTTAGTCCTGACCAATCAATCTTCGATAATAAATTTCCAACCTTCAATTCCAAATTTTCAAATTTATAAAACATGCGGAAAACTCTAATGCACAGTGGCACTATTGCCGAGGGTATTCCCAAGGCTAAATAAATTATTTACTTTTTGCTGAAATGTTGTCTTTCTAATTTTCGAAATTCACTCAACATTTCAATCAAAAATAGTTAAAAACTGCTGAAATCCAATTTAACATGTGGTAAAAATATTGGCGGTTGTTCACTATGTTCAATAAGATAAATATTGATTCAAAAAAGAAGATCCTGATTGTTTATATCGTTTTGACATTAGCTGCGGTTGCTGCGTATTGGCAAGTGTATCAATACGACTTCGTCAATATTGATGACAACATTTATGTTACGGAGAATAGTCATATTCAATCGGGAATCACTCTGGACGGAGTCATTTGGGCGTTCAGTACAAAATATGCCTAATTATGGAACCCTCTGATATGGATATCTTTCATGTTGGATTACCAGCTTTATGGCCTGAATGCCGGCGGTTATCATTTGACCAACCTTATTTTGCACATTCTCAGCACATTATTGCTTTTCTGGCTTTTTAACCGCATGACCGGGATGATCTGGCGCTGCGCCTTTGTCGCGGCGCTCTTCGCGCTTCATCCCCTGCATGTTGAATCGGTTGCCTGGATATCTGAACGCAAAGATGTCTTAAGCGCGTTTTTCTGGATGCTGACTTTATGCCTTTATGTCCATTACACTGAAAAACCTGTTGTAAAAAGATACATGCTTGTTCTTTTTAGCTTTGCGTGCGCTCTCATGAGTAAACCCATGGTTGTAACTCTGCCTCTTATTATGATTTTCCTTGATTACTGGCCGCTGGGACGTTTTGAGTCGCAGAGATATAAAACGAACTTGATTTTATTGCAGTTGAAGGAAAAAGTACCTTTTTTTATCTTGTCGGCGGTTTTTTCCATCATGACGATCTATGCTCACCACAATAGATCCATAGAACATTTTCCCCTGTTTTCCCGGCTCGCCAACGCGCTCGTTTCATTCGTAACTTATATAGGAAAAACGTTCTGGCCTTATGATATGGCCGTTTATTATCCTTTTCCAGAACAGGTTCAAATCTGGCAAGTTTCAGGAGCCATTCTTCTAATTATGCTTATCAGTGTTTTTGTCATAATAACCATAAGACGTTTGCCGTATCTATTTGTCGGATGGATGTGGTACATGACAGCCATTCTTCCGGTTATCGGAATCCTTCAGGACATGGATCAAGCTATGGCTGACCGATATCATTACTTACCCTCTATAGGCATTACCATTATGCTGGCATGGGGTATTCCACTTTTGTTCCCAAACGAAAATAGGCGAAAATATTTTTTATTCGCAGCAACAATATCCTTTCTTATTATAATGTCGGTTTTAACATGGGAACAATGCGGCTACTGGAAAAACAGCATAAAACTTTCTAAACATACGCTACAGGCAACAAAAAATAACTTTGTGGCCCATAAATGTCTAGCTGATGCTTTACTTACCGAAGGTAAAAACGAGGAGGCTATTTATCATTACAACGAGGCAATTCGTATGTATCCTGATTTCGCTAATGCCTACAACAACAGGGGGAGCGCCTACTTTAATCAAGACAACCAAATCTCCGGCTGTAAGGACGCAAAAAAGGCCTGCGAATTAGGAACTTGTATAATATTAGAAGCGGCTAAAGGCAGGGGGCTCTGCCATTAACTTTTTACTACAATTCTCTTTCGCCTACTGTTGTTTTTCTAATTCTGTCCGTCCACACTATAATTGAAGATTTTCGCGGCGAGCCGCGAGACATCGTTTGCTATCGAATTCAATTGGCAGTGTTTTCTTTTTAAAATAATTGACATACAAACGGGACTTCTTTATATTTACC
>Ga0181520_10011090_pt1 | contig 11913 bp, 9 predicted proteins | sample PEATcosm2014_Bin_29_FD_132451 | JGI IMG/M metagenome (GOLD analysis project Ga0181520, IMG submission 132451) | Peatland microbial communities from MTU Mesocosm Facility, Houghton, MI, USA - PEATcosm2014_Bin02_30_metaG | ecosystem: Environmental > Terrestrial > Soil > Wetlands > Peat | place...
ACTCGGCCGGGCCAAGTTCAGACTATTTCAGCACATCTTCGAACTTTTTCGAGACATTTGGCGCGTTTTTTCGTCGCGATTTGGGGGGCGAAACCGCGATATTCGGCTGGAAATGAGGGTGGCAATATGGGCCGGCGGACCGCGTCTTCGTCGCTAAGATCTTATGCCGACTGCGATTAGGATTAGGAGGAAGAGTAGGAGGAGGATGGCATGACGGGCGGTTTCGGGGTGCAACGCTCGTCGATAATCATGCCGCGCGTTGGTCGGCGGCATCAGTGATCTGGGCGACGGACTCATTGTCAAACAGCGTCGGCACGCCTGCGGCAGACAAAAAGACGGCGACGCCGGCGCGGAGCACCATTGCCTCAGGATGATCGACCACGAATCGCGAGCCGCTTACCAGTTCCACCTGGAAGGATCGAAACGGCGCCCGTTTCTGGAAGGCCCGGACAACGCGCTCAAAATGTTCGGCGGTCATATAGGAATAGTATATCCGGAGGCATGGGGGCTGCGACGAGCTTAAACACACGGCTCAAACACGTTCCTCCGGCCCGCTCGTGGCCGAAGTGATGCAATCGGCGTCACCGCGCGTTATAGATTCGGCATGAAACGAGCACAGATCGCGTGGGAAATCGGCGTCTTGGTGATTGCTGCCTTTGCGCTTTCCTTGCCGGCGCGGGTTTGGGCCGGCGGCAATACCGTCGCCAGCGTGGTTCGCCCTCTTCGGTATACGCCAGACGGCGGGGATTTTGTCATTACCGATAGCGCCGAGTATTTCAATCGGCCGCTGTATGCGGACAATTCGGCGTTCCGCGTGGATGGGGGCGATCGGCCGGAGTTTAGTTTGTACGTTCCCGGCCGGGGCGGGAATGTGCGGCTGGGGATTCAAACGGGCGGCAAGGCGGTCTGGCTGGACGAGGCGGCGCATATCGTGGCGCGGTATCGGCCGGGGTCGCTGCTGTACACGATCACCGATCCGAGCCTGGCGGGCGGGACGATCGACATGACGGCAATATCGCTGTCGGGTCGGCAGGGATTCATCGTGCGCGTCGATCGGATCGGCGGAGATGGGGCGGCGAAGCTGTTCTGGGCCTACGGCGGGGCCAATGGCGATCGCGGTTCGCGCGATGGGGATATCGGCACCGAGCGCGAGCCGGTTACGCGGTTCTTTCAGCTTCTGCCGCAGTATTGCACGGGCGATGCGTTCAAGATCGACGGCAGCGGCTTTACGATGACCAGCACGGCGATGACAATCGCGGGTACCAGCACGGCCGGTACGACGCTGGCGACGGCCGATGCGCGGCAATGGAATTCGGCGGCAGGGCTGCTGGCTTCGATCGGATCGGCGGGGAATCAGCCGGTGATTGTGGGGCAAGTCGATCTTGCCGTGGGATCTGCGGCGTATTTGGCGCTGGATCATCGGACGCGGGCGGGCGAGACGCCGGTGGACTTGCAGACCTATCGCGATTTGGGACAGGCGCCGGCGGGAACAGTGACCACAGCGCCCAGCGCGACGACGCAGGCGCTTTTGGCGATGACGGCGGAGAATCTGCCGGCGCTGTTTGACGCGGCCGAGCGGCATCGCGTTTCGGTGGCCCGGAAGATCATCGTGGACACGCCGGACCCGTACATCAACGCGGCCGCGGGAGCGTTGTGCGTGGCGGGCGATGCGGTGTGGGATGAGCCGACGGGCGTATTCATGCACGGAGCGGTGGCGTGGCGGACAAAGCTGATTGGCTGGCGCGGGCCGTATCTGGCGGATGCACTCGGCTGGCACGACCGGGCCGAGCGGTATTTCACGTATTGGGCGGGGAACCGCAACACATCGCCGATTCCGGCGATGATTCCCACCGCGGATATCTCGGCGAATCTGGCCCGCAACGAAGCGGCCCTGCACAGCAACGGCGATCTGTCCAAGAACCACTATGACATGAACCTGGTCTACTTCGACAATCTGTTCCGCCACCTGCTGTGGACGGGCGATGTTGAGTTTGCCAGGAAGATGTGGCCGGCCATCGAGGCGCATCTGGCCTGGGAACGGCGGCTGTTTCGGCGGACGTTTGGGCCGGAGAAGCGTCCGCTTTACGACGCCTATTGCTGTATCTGGGCGAGCGACGATCTGGAATACGACGGCGGCGGGGCGGCGCATTCATCGGCGTACAACTATTTCGAGAACACGATGGCGGCGCGCGTGGCGGCGATGATCGGGAAAGACCCGACGCCGTATAAGACCGAGGCCGATCTCATTCTCAAGGCGATGCACAGCCAGTTGTGGCTGGACGATCAGGGCGTTTATGCCGAGTTCCGCGATGCCCTTGGTGAGCAACTGGCCCACGCATCGCCGGCCGTGTGGACGTTCTATCACACGGTCGATTCGCGCGTGCCGACGCCGATCGAGGCGTGGCGGATGTCGCGGTTTGTGGATACGCAAATCGCGCACATTCCGCTGAAGGGTCCGGGCGTTCCGGCGGGAGATTGGTTCACCGTCGCGACGACCAACTGGATGCCGTATACGTGGTCGACGAACAACGTGGTGATGGCCGAGTCGGCGCACACGGCCTTGGCGTATTGGCAGGCCGGGCGCGACGACGTGGCATATCGGCTGTTCAAGGGTTGTTTGCTGGACAGCATGTACATGGGATTGTGTCCGGGCAACGCGGGGATGTGTACGACGTTCGACGTGGCCCGCGGCGAATCGCAGCGCGATTTCGGCGATGCGGTGGGAACAAGCTCGCGGGCGCTGATCGAGGGATTGTTCGGCATTCAGCCGGATGCGATGGCGGGCGAGCTGCTGATCCGGCCGGGATTCCCGGCCGATTGGGGACATGCCAGCCTGCATCATGCCGATGTGGATTTTTCTTACGTGCGCAACGGCGATCAGGAGACGTATCACGTAACGCCGCGATTTACCAAGGCGATGGCGCTGCGGCTGCAAATTGTGGCTAGAAAAGATGACATCGCGTCGGTGACAGTGAACGGGCAGCCGGGGCAATGGAAGAATCTGGGTGATGCGGTCGGCACGCCGCGGATTGAGATTGCGGCGCCGGCGGGGCAGCAGTTTGATGTGGTGGTGAATTGGACGGGGAATGTGCCGGTTGTCGCAGGCGCGACGCTGCGAGAATTCTCGGACCCGCCGCCTGCGTTGGCGCCTATTTTCGGAATGCCTGTTAACGTTGCCTCGCCGATCCAGTTTGCCGGCAAGAAGCAGGGCATTTTGAGTTGGCAGGATCTCACATTGAATCCCAATCAGACGCGGGATTTTGAATTCCTCGCGTCGGAGAATCAGGATGCCTCCCATGTGCGATTCCGTCTGCGGATGAACTCGCCACCTCACCTCGATGCGGACGCAACGATTATTTTGGGCGGTCAGACGACTTATCAGCATGTTGAGATGCCGTGGCGAAGTGAATCGGATTGGTCGGGCGAGATAGCTCTGAATTCGACGTCGGTATTGCCGGGAACGATTCCAGTGACAATCAAGCTTGCCGGCGCAACTGTGACCGGTACGGTCGTCAATTGGCAACTTCCCGCGCCGGCGGATGCGAAATTCGAGACGGTGGATTTGTCCGGGAAATTCGATGATCGCGTAACGCAGATTTTCCAGAATAAGTATCTGTCGCCACGGTCGCCGGGGGCGACGCTGGCGATTCCGACGCAGGGGATTGGAAGCTGGGCCCGGCCGACAGCGACGTTTGCGGTGGACGACAGCGGTCTGCGTCGCGTGGCGGCGCGGGACGGCGGTAAACTGGTGTTGCCAAATCATGTGCCGCTGGCGACGCCGGGCGAGGCGGGGGCGAAGAACATCATCTTCACCAGCCAGTGGGATAATTATCCGCACGAGGCGACGGTGCCACTGACGGGTCACGCGCAGCACGCGTATCTGCTGATGGCTGGCTCGACCAACTGGATGCAGAGCCGGTTCGTCAACGCGACGGTGACGGTGACGTATACGGATGGCAGCAGCGACAAACTGGATCTGGTGAATCCGACGAACTGGTGGCCGATTGATGAGGATTACGTGATCGACGATTACCAGTTCAAGCGGCCGGAGCCGTTGCCGATTCGCGTGGATTTGCGGACCGGCAATGTGCGCGTGCTGGACATGGCCAGCTACCGTGCTTCAGAGCGAGCCGGGCGCGGCTCGAACATTACGGTGGCCGGCGGCGCAGCGACGGTGGAGGATTTGCCGCTGCGGAGTGATCGGGAGCTCAAGAGTCTGACGCTGACGACGCACGCGAACGAGGTGGTGATTGGGCTGATGTCGGTGACGCTGGCGCGGTAAGGAAAACAGCGACGGCGACATGCGAAAATGGCGAGCGTCGCGGCCGGAACCTAAAACCGAACGCTCACACCAGCGAGACATTCGACGCTATCCGACGCCCTGTTCAGGCCGAAATTCACGCCGGTATCGAATATGACGTTGTCCGTCAGCGGGTAGGTGAAACCGACATCCAGGGTTTGCTGCGATTCCTGGTGGCGTTGGGTGGTGACTTGCGACCAGTATTCGAGGTAGATATCAAAATTGCCGAAGCAGACGCGATCGATCGACGCCGAATTCTGCCAGCCGGCCACGTCCGCTGTATCGTTGGTGTTTCGCTCCCAGCAGATCGTCGGCTGGAGGCCCAGGTGAAATTCTGCTGGGAGATTGATGAGAAACGGAACGCCGACGAACAATTCCGCGTGGCCGTTGCCGAGATTTTCGCGCGCGGTGGGAATCTTGAGCTGCGGCTGGATCGCCAGTGCCGTCGCCCAGGTTGCATCGCCGCCATCATTTCCCCAGAGGTTGAGCTTTCCGCCGATCAAGGTGTCGCCAATGCCGTTCTGGCGGGCGGATTGGTTGTCGGCGCTATCCGTGTTCCGCAGGAAATCGTAGGCGTTGACGACGGCGTTCAATTCCAGGTCGTTCAAAACTCCGAGGCGGAAGTCAATTTGCCCGACACCGAGCGTCTCGATCCTTGCGTCGGCGCCCTGGTATCGGTCGCGGTAATAGTCGTAATCAAATGCTCCCGTTTCGATTTGCAGATGCCCCGCGTCGACGGTATGCGGCGTGTTGGTCTTATCGGGCCGGTCCGTGTCCATGTCGCGCAGGTCATCGACTGGCACCGGATTGAAGAGCGTAAATTGCCATTTGTCGGCCCGCTGGGTCGTGGCGGCGGTGGTGGTGGACGCCGGCTCGTCGGCCAGTGCCGGTACGCTCAAGAGCACCAGCACGGCGGCCAGGGCCGCCGCCGTCCAGATCGCACTATGCCCTTTGGCGTTCAGGAAAATTGGTATCATCGGTTCTCACCTGGCTCGAATCAGAAGCACGGGAGCGTCAATGCTGTGCTGCACCCGGCTGGCGGTCGCGCCGAAGAAAATATCACCCAGAAGGCGATGACCGTGCGTGCTCATCGCGACCAGATCGCAGTGCTTCTCATGGACCCATCGGACAATCTCCGTCACGGGTTCTCTGTAGGCAAGAAAGGCTTCCGCCGGAATGCCGGCCGCCTGAAATTCCGCTCGGACCCGCTCGAGATACGCCTTGTCTTGCGTGATCTCCGTGCTGATCGCATCCGGCCCGAAGGTGCGCGCCGCCCAGCCGTCGGCCACGTGAAGCAGCACGACCCGGCTTATCATCAACGCCGCCAGAGCCTTGATGTGCTTGATGATCGCGCGGTCCGATGCGGTGGTGTCGAGCGTCGTCAAAATAGTCTCGTACATGACGTTCCTTGCGTGCACATCGACGATCCGTGCATGCCCTCCGCGTCGGTTCATCCGCCGGTGATCACTGTCCATGCCTGTTTGAATGAATCAGGCAGTCCGTAGATGTCCATTGCGGTGATGAGTACAGCACTGACCCAGCCGGTGATGAGCAGGAACCAGCCCAGCTTCCACTGGCCCATGCGCTTTCGCGAACTGGCGAAGTGCAGCATGGGGAACATGGCCAGAGGCAATTGCAAGGCCAGCACCACTTGGCTGAGGTTGAGCAGATCGTTGACACTGCTGTTGCCGCGGAATCCGATGATCAGGATGGCCGGAATGATGGCCAGCGCCCGCGTGATGATCCGGCGAAGCCAGGGGGCGATTCGCCAGTGCATGAATCCTTCCATAACGACCTGCCCGGCCAGAGTGCCGGTGATCGTGCTGCTCTGGCCGCTGGCCAGAAGGGCGATGGCGAACAGGAGGCTTGCCGCGACAGTTCCCAGCAGGGGCTTGAGCGTGAGGAAAGCGACGCGGATCCAGTCGGTGTTGGCGTCAAAGGCGTACCACTGGTCGCCGGCCGTCGCGCCGGGCTTCTGGTAGAACACTATCGCTGCCAGAACCAGGATGGCCGCGTTGATAAAGAAGGCAACTATCAGGGCGACGGTTGAGTCAATGGTGTTGAAGCGGATGGCGGTGCGGATGGACGCCTCGTCGCGCTGGAATTTGCGGCTCTGCACCAGGGCCGAATGCAAATAGAGATTGTGCGGCATCACCGTGGCGCCGATGATTCCGATGGCCAGGAACGCCATCGTCTGGGTGTCGTTGGGATAACCGACGCCGTGGAAACTGGGGTGGATGAATGCCCGGCCCATTTCCAGGAAGCTGGGCTGAGTCTGCGGCAGGACGAATATCTCGACGAAGTAGCAGCCGGCGATTGTGGCGACCAGCACCAGCACGACGGCCTCGATGGTGCGCATGCCGAACCCCTGCAAAGCGAGCAGGAGGAGCACATCTGCCCCCGTGATGATCATCGCCCAGAGCAGCGGGATGTGAAACAGGAGGTTGAGGGCGACGGCGCTTCCCAGCGCCTCGGCAAGATCGCAGGCGCCGACGGCGATTTCACAGAGCAGCCAGTTGGGCCAGCGGGTCCATGCGGGATACCAGTCGCGGCAGCATTGGGCCAGATCCTTGCCTGTGGCCACGCCCAGGCGGGCGGCGATGACCTGCATGAAGATGGCCATCACGCTGGCGACGCCGACCACCCACAGCAGGCGGTATTTGTACTCCGCCCCGCCGGACAGGTCGGTGCTCCAGTTGCCCGGGTCCATATAGCCGACGCTGATGAGGATGGCCGGGCCGACATACGCGCGCCACTGCCGCCAGAATCCCGCCCCGGAATGTGGAACCTCGACCGACCCGTGCATCCCCTCCAGCGAGAGATGGCTGGCCAGGGGCGCAACAGGTTCGTAATCCAGCGGCTGGGTCGTTTGGCTCTTCATCGCATGCCCTGCATCCTATTCGGATGCTCGATAATCGCACTTTGACTAATCAAATTAGAAATATCGGAACGGCCCAAGTTTGTCAAGCAGATATTCGGCGGATAGGATTTGGGCCGATAAAAGGCAGGATTACGCATGGCGACCAGCACCGTCGAGAACTATCTCAAACAGCTTTATGTCGAGCAGCAGGCTCATGGGGGGGACATGGTTCCGATGGGGCGGCTGGCGGCCATCATGGGCGTCGTGCCCGGAACCGCCACCAGCATGGTCAAGGCCCTGGCCGATTCGGGACTGGTCGAATACGAACCGCGCGGCGGTGTGCGCCTCAGCCACAGCGGCCAGCAACTGGCCCTGCACGTCCTGCGACGGCATCGGCTGGTCGAGTTGTTCCTGGTCAAGGTGCTGGGGCTGGACTGGTCCGTCGTCCACGATGAGGCCGACACACTCGAACACGCCATTTCCGATCAGGTTTTGGAGCGCATGGATGCATTGCTCGGCCATCCGACGGCCGACCCGCACGGCGATCCGATCCCGACCAGCAAGGGCCACCTTCACGAACCGCCGCTGACCAGCCTGGCCGATTGTCCCGTCGGCCAGCCGCAGCGCATCGCCCGCGTCCTGAATCAGGAGGCGGAGTTTTTGGTCTTTGTCGAGCGTAACGGCCTGATGCCCGGCACAACGGTGACGGTCGAACAACGCGAACCCGCCGCCGAGACCATCCGCATCCGCCAGCCGAAGCGAACGCCGTTGTCTCTCGGACTAGGCGCGGCGGCGAAGATATTGGTCGAGTCGGTATAATCGCCCGCCATGTCGGCGGCCCCCGTCACGATTCCGGCTTGTTTGGATTCATGTATAAGGACGCAATAGGGATGCCGACACTTCCGTGTTATCAGGCGAGGGAACTGGAGCGGGCGATGGCGGGGCATCGCGTGATCGGTCCCGGCGGATACGAGGGATGGAGATTCCACGCCGGGCAATTTGATGGCCAGGGCGTCGGCGTGATCGGGGAAATGTGGCTCGGCTGGCCGGGCAGCGGGGAATACGCGCGGCGGTGGTGGAGGTATCGAAATCTTCCGACGTTGTTTCGCCCGCCGACCGCTTCGGAATATCCGGCCATTGTGCTGACGATTATTGAGGACTCGCGCGTTTTGGGGCTGCGGGAGCGGCAGTTTATGCCCAATGCGCTGCACGCGGACGACGAGAACCTGGGTTTGCGCGTCGGGGGTCGCTCCGTGCACCGCGATGGCCGATCGATCCACGTTTGCATCGGCGGTGGTGCTTCTTCCCCCTCGCCCCGTACTCGGGGAGAGGGTCGGGGTGAGGGTTCTGACAACCAAGCAGGTCGAGCGAAATCCGCAATGGATCAACCCTCACCCTATTCCTCTCCCTGGGTACATGGCGAGGGGACAAAAACCGGCGATGACGTGACCGCGACATTCACGTTTGCCTATGACGATGCCTCCGACATCGTGGCGACGGAAATTCCACTCTCGCGCCGTGGCGGCCAACTGCATCAATGGGTGGTGGGGCGATCGTGTTCCAAAGTGGATGGCGAAGTTCGCGTGCATGGACGTGAACTGAAACTGACCGGCGGCGGGTGGCACGAGCATGTCTACGGGACCGGGCCGCGGCGGGAGTGTGCGGCTTGGTGCATGCGCGGCCGGCAGGTCGGGCCGGGAGCGGGCTGGGCATTCGATCTGATGGCGGATCGGCGGGGATATGGTGGCGCGGCGGCCGTGTGCACCGGCGCGATCGTGCGGATGGACGAGAAGCCGTCAATTGGGGTGGCGGTCGCCCGTATCGCGATCCGATCCGCCGGCCGGGTGGCGGGCGTGCGCTATCCGAAGCAGTTGCGGATTGACAGCGAATCTGGCCCGCTGGAATTGTCGGCGGGCCGTGTCATTGGCCGGCGGCAATGGGGGTTGGACGTGATGTACCAAAGTACGTGGGAAGACCGGCCGGGAATTGTGCTGGCTCAGGTGGATCGATGGAGCCGATCCGGCTGGCCGTGGATGTTTTGATCGGGTTCGTAACGTCCCTGTTATGCCGAACGGCCAATTCGCGTTTGACGAATGACTCACGGCAGCAATTGGAAGGAATTGAAGAACTGGTCTATCCGGTCTTGCGATTCGGAGAGATTGCGCGTTGAGGTCAAGAGGTGATAGCCACGATTGCCCACGACAAAGAAGCGGGAGTGCGAGATCTCTCCATCATGTTGGTAGACGATATCATTGCCGGGGTTGCCGGACAGGGTGACGGGGGCATCGCTATCCAACTGGCCGTAATGCAGAACGAGACTGTTGTGATGCAGGGCCAACAGTTCCGCGGGCGAATACAGGTTGAACAGGTCCGGCGGGTATTGGAAATAACCCACGGAATAGGCGGTGGCGCCGTCGGCGCTGCCGTAGACGATGATGGGAATCTTGGCGCCGCTGAGCGGGTCGATCTGATCGCCGTCGGTCCGATCAGGTGTTCCCGGCATGAAGACGACGAACCCGCCACCGGGCGGTGAGAACTCGCTCCATTTTGGTGCGGGCGGGCGCGATTCTTCCTCGAACCTGCGATGCTCCTGTTCAATGACAATGCCGTGGAACCAAATCGCTGGAAACAGAACGCCAGCGAAGATCGTGAATTTGACCAGCAGCCGGCGGTTCCGTTTGGACATGATGGCCTCATCGACAACGGAGTTCAGTGTCATTGCGATTCAGGTCATCGTCAATCGTTCATGTAGTGCGATCAGACGGCTCTCGATTGCGATGACGATGAGGGTTATAATGATGAGCGGGACAAGGTGCGAAGATCGGGGTTTGCCGGGAAGACGGTTATTATGACGACGGTCATGGGGCCATTTTCGTTGGAACGGGAAATCGACTGCTTTCCGGGACAAAGACCGCACCCACCTGCGCGATCTGATCGATGTTGGCCTCATCACGCGCGCCTGGCTGGCCAAGCTGCCGCAGGTTCTTGCCGATCGACTCGCCCAGTTGCTCGACACGCCCCAAGGGTGAATTGCTCATCGCCCCGCGCCTCTCGATGGCCGCGAAGCGGCAGGTGATACGGCCGGGAACTGGTATGCGCCCAGATCAGGCGCCCGGTCGGCGGGGCGCGGAACATTCTCGAAATCGCGGAAGATCGTCGGCCGAATATCGATACCCGCGCCGATTGCCGGAGAGTCGGGCAGGAGATGGAAATCGAGCCGGGCGACGCCGGCAAATCGCGGGTCGGCGTTCAGGGCGTCCGTGTCCCATGTCGGCGGCTGGCCCGCGCCAAACCAGAGATTGTGACCTCCTTTGGGCGATGGAGCGCCGTCGCGTTTTGGCAGATACGGCGTCCCTGTCGAACAAATGATATTGTTGGCGAAAAGGAGCGAGTACAAGCCGATCCGGCCGAAAGAAATATGACCAAAACCCTGGGCGCCCCATGCCGCGCCCTGCCAACCGCAGGCGTAGATGGTATTGTTGCAGAAGTAGAGTGTGGTGGCGGGCCCGCCCTCGATTCCCGGCTCGATCTCGACGCCGATGTGGCCCTGGGCATCGCCGCCGGCAGGTTCCGGACCCAGGCCGGCATTGGCGATGACGTTGTTGTAGACCCAGTTCTCGCCGGTCATGTATTGGCCCAGGAGCATTCCGCCGCCGACCTGATTGACGATGAAATTGTGGTGGACCTTATGGCCGGACATGTAGGCGGTGCTCGCCCCTTCGCTATAGATGTTGATTGCGCGATTGGCGTTGTTGTCGTGGAGGTAGTTCCAGGCGATTTCGCGGTTGGACTCGGCCGGGAGGCGATTGCCCGAACTGGACCGGGCGCTGGAGATATAAATCGGATGCGTCAATTTGCTGGCTCCCGGCTTGCCCACCTTGGTGATCTCATTGCCCAGAACCGCCAGATTGTTGCCTTGGGCCGCGATGGCCCCTTCGGGCGCATTGGCGGTCGGAGCCGTGACATGATTTCCCACCGCGCGAAATCCAGAGCCCATGTCCACGGCGTTCTCATTGGCGCAGAGATTGAACTTCGCCAGCGTCCAGTCGTGCGTATAGCCGTATCCGGATCGGAAATGTCCAAAAGCCCGCTTGGCGCTGTCGCCGCCGATGGAAACCGTCGCCCCCGGATAGGCGATCAGCGCCGCGGGCTTGTCCGGCGTTCCGTTGAGCGAGAGATTGACGGCCGCGTTGTAGTCGGTCTCGCGAGCCTGGGTGAATCCATCCAGCACATAGGTGATGTCGCCCGCCTTCATTTGGTCGATGGCGCGCGAGATCGATCGCCAGGGCTTGGACCATCCGCCGTCGCCTCCCTCATTGTCGCCCTGCGGCGAGACGAATCGAATCGCCGCCGGCCTCACCACGAACGGCAGCGGATTCGAGACCGCGCCATCCACGGTGATGGAAATGCTCCCCGCGCCGTCGGCGGCCAGATGGCTGACCTGGAAGATCACGACCTGCATGCTGTGCCGAACGGAAAGGTCCGCCGGCGAATACGGCGGCTTGGCGTCGCCCCAAAAGTAGACATGCGACGCCGGGGCGTTATTTACCGTGACTTTCGAGGTTCCCTGCCGCGTTCCCAGCCCCGTGCCCCAGACGCTGACGATGGCTCCGTCCTGATCCGGCGGCTGTCCCTGCGATGAGTCGGAGTTGCCGCTGCGTGGTCCAGAAGTCAGATCGGAGAAGTTGAGCACGGGTTCGCCGCCGACCGGAAAGGCCGGCAGAAGTACGAACAAGACGCAGCCAACAAGAAC
>Ga0181520_10011091_pt1 | contig 11913 bp, 12 predicted proteins | sample PEATcosm2014_Bin_29_FD_132451 | JGI IMG/M metagenome (GOLD analysis project Ga0181520, IMG submission 132451) | Peatland microbial communities from MTU Mesocosm Facility, Houghton, MI, USA - PEATcosm2014_Bin02_30_metaG | ecosystem: Environmental > Terrestrial > Soil > Wetlands > Peat | place...
CGCCTTTGGCGGCCGGCGGGCACCGGAGTCGCCGTTATCCTGGCGCTCCTGGTCACATGGCACGTCGTCTACGGCAAGCACGGCGTGTCGGTTTGGCAGCAGAAACGTGCCGAGGACCGCGCCCTGCAGCAGGAGATCAAGGACCTGCGGCGGGAAAATGCTCAAATGCGGCAGCGGATCGAGCACCTGAACTCGGATCCCGACGCGATTGAGCGCGAGGCTCGCGAGAAGCTGCACTATGCCAAGCCCGGCGAAGTCATCGTCGCTCTACCCGACCAGCCGCAGTCGCAGCCACAAACGCCGCCGGCCAAGTGAGCCAGTAGCCCGAGGCTTGTCGCCGGCGGTTTTCCTCCGTTCACTCCTTCGCTTCTTCACTCCGTCACCACCCTCGGTCCCTTGTTCCCTTGGTCCCGAAGCCTGCCCTGAGCGAAGTCGAAGGGTCCCTGCTTTCAAAAGTCGATATGCGCTCGCACCGTCGTTACATACACCGGCCCGCGGTCGGTGTTGTAGCCGGGATGCGCAATCTGCGTGCCGCCGAATGTACCAAACAATCCTCGCCAGACATGCGCGTTGTAATACCACTCCATGATGTCCTCGCGCCCGTAGCGCAGATTGCCGTCGCCCAGCAGGAACCCCAACCCGCCGTAGTGCAGATAATTCTGATGGTCGCGCTTGATGGCGTTGGACACAAACGCCACGCCCACTTTGTCGTTGAGCCGGTGCCAACTGTGTCCGTTATAGTCTCCGCCGAAAAGGATCGTCTGGCCGACCTCGGTATAGACGAACGATTCGTGCTGATCCTCATTCCAGCCGAAACGTGCGAAGAGCCGCAGGCTTTCCGTCACTTCCTGCTCGGTATTCAGGCCAAAGCCGTACTTCACCGCGCCAAATCTCCTGGAACCGGTAATGTCGGGCGTCGTTACTTGGCCGTTGAGGTACTGGTCCACCGATTCCCGGAAGTCGCCCATGTGCGCGTGGTTCACATAGCTGAGTGCGCGCACGGCGCCCTCGCGCTTCGGATTAAGCCACTCGGCGAACAGCCCCTTGCGCATTTCGAACTCCCAGTTCTGCGCGCTGGCGCGTCTGAGTGCCCAATCGAGGTCGGCGCCGTTCGCAGCGGTTGGCATCGCCGCGATGGCGTAGCGCGCCGACCAAATGCGGTCGTCGTACTCCAGAATTCCGGCGAAGGTGTAGCCGCGCGTATCAGCCGCGTAGTCCCATGCACCGTTGTTGACGATGGTCCAATTCGCGAATTGCAGATGGCTGTCGGAGCCAACGGAGTTTACGTCGAAGACGTCGGCGAGGCTCATCTTTCCCACGCGGATTTCGAACCGCCTCACAGGAACCTTGCTCGCCAGCGCGAAGGGACCGCGGTCCTGGTCCGTCGTCTCATCGGTCAGACCCACGATCTCGTGAATCTCGCCGCGAGCGAGATAAGGTGCAAGACCAAGAGTAGGGTCGCGAACAACGTCAACGTTGGTTTCGCCCGCCAGGCCCAGTTCCTCAGAAATCCCGCGACCGCCGGCATTCTCAAGGTTGACGATAAGGTCTGTGTTGTAGCGCAAGCTCGTGAACAGTTGATAGCCAAGATAGAGTGTCGCGACCTCCGAGGCTTTCGTCTCGAAGTCGTCGATGAGGCTGTTGGGGCCCTCGTAAGGCGAGTGGAAATGCCCGTGCATCTGGAAGATGCTGTTAACCTGCCCGGAAATCCAATAGCGCGCATTCTCAGAGTGCGGCGCCATGGTGAGCGTCGTCGACGGTTGGTCCGCCTCCTGGCCCCCTGAGCCGGCTGAAGGAGTGTCGCTGGCTGATGTGGAGGGAGCTGTTGTTTGATGCGAGAACGCGACCAAAAGATCGGCCTGTCTCGACCCGTCGCCCTCAGTTGCGATCTGCGGCTGCGGCGCGGAAGGTAAATCGCCGTTCACCTGTGCGCCGGCAAAGGCCGCGACAAACAGAAAGACGGCCGAGACAATCGGCGACGCATAAAAAGGCGGGTTGGGGCTCCGGAGAGGCATAATATGGATACAGGGTGACTATACCCTCCATGGGTTCATACTATACCCCGGGTAGGTATTGTCAAGCCAAGGAGCCGGAACATGTCGCATCAGGAACGGGAGAAACTTAAGCTTATGCAGCGGTTGAAAAAACTCCGCGGCCAACTGGACGCGGTGGAACGTTCGCTCAACGCTGGTGATGATTGCGGCGGTCAACTGATGCAGCTCGCCGCGGTGCGCGGCGGCGTCAACAGCCTCATGGCCGATGTGCTCGAAACCCATATCCGCTTCCACCTGGTGGACGGAGCCAAGGAGCAAATTGCGCCCGAGCTGGCCGAGGATCTCATCGACCTTGTGCATGCATATCTGAAATAAAGTCATGCTTCGCCCGGCCGCCCCAAGTCAATTGTCGCCTGGCGCGTCGGCGCGTCAGGCGGAATCACCTTCAGGCATCGTAGCGGCTCGTCGTGCTGCAATTGTGAACACCCGTTGAATGATGGTCAACTTCGGTGTCGCGTGCCTCCGCAAGCCGCGCCAGCCGGCCATGAGCCCGCGGCTGATAAAATGAAATCTGCCGCGCTGTGCGGCACATTCTCCGACTTTCACTCCCCTAACCGTCCTGAGGGCCCGCGCGGCCGAACCCGAGAGAAGGAAAAAACTGCACCGGTGAGCCAGACGATACGCAATATCGCCATCATCGCCCATGTGGATCATGGCAAGACGACGCTCGTCGACGGCATGTTGCGCCAGGCCGGCACCTTCCGCGCCAATGAGCAGGTGGCCGAGCGCGTAATGGACTCGAACGAGCTGGAGCGCGAGCGCGGCATCACGATTCTCGCCAAGAACACTGCGATCAATTTCGACGGTGGAAAAATCAACATCGTGGATACACCCGGCCACGCCGATTTTGGCGGCGAGGTGGAGCGCGCGCTCAAAATGGTCGACGGAGTGATGCTGCTGGTCGACGCGGCCGAGGGCCCGCTTCCACAGACGCGCTACGTGCTTTCAAAAGCGCTCGAGGCCAAGCTGCCGCCCATCGTGGTCATTAACAAAGTCGATCGGCCCGATGCGCGCCCGCAGGAAGTGCTGAACGAAATCTACGATCTGTTCATCGACCTCGACGCGGACGAATCCCAATTGGACTTTCCGGTCTTGTACGCCGTCGCCAAGGCCGGCACAGCGACGACCGATCCAACCAAGCCCGGCGTCGATTTGCAGCCGCTCTTCCGCGCCATCGTGGAAACGATCCCGGAAGCGACGGGTGATCCCGGCGGCGCGTTGCAAATTCTGGTTGCGAACCTCGATTACTCCGATTACCTCGGCCGCATCGCCATCTGCCGCGTCTTTCAGGGAACGTTGCACGCAGGCGACGAAGCAAACATCACGCGCCGTGACGGTTCGCTCTACAAAACGCGCATCACCAAGCTGTTTACCTTTTCGGGGCTCAAGCGCACCGAAATCGAAGAGACCACGATGGGCGACATCGTGGCCGTTGCCGGCATTGAAGGCATCACTATCGGCGAGACCATCACCAGCGTCGACAATCCGTCGCCGCTCCCGCTCATCGTCATTGATGAGCCGACGATTGCGATCCAATTCAGCGTGAATACATCCCCCTTCGCCGGGCGCGAAGGCCAGTACGTCACCAGCCGCAACCTCCGCGAGCGCCTGGAAAAAGAGTTGCTCACCAATGTGTCGATTCGCGTGGAAGAGACCGGCTCACCTGACAGCTTCAAGGTGCTGGGCCGTGGCGAACTGCAGCTCGCGATTTTGATTGAAATGATGCGCCGCGAGGGCTTCGAGTTGATGGCCGGCCGTCCCGAAATCGTAACGAAAATGGTAGACGGCGTGCGCATGGAGCCGGTCGAGCACCTCACCATCGACGTGCCCGAGCAGTTCACTGGCACGGTGATTGAAAAGCTCGGCCCGCGCAAGGGCGAGATGACCAAGATGCACAATCATGGTTCGGGCCGCGTGCGCCTGGAGTTTCGCGTGCCTAGCCGCGGGCTCATCGGCCTGCGTTCGGAAATGCTCACTGAGACGCGCGGAACCATCGTCATGAACACGCTCTTCGATGGCTACATTCCATACCAGGGCGAGATTCCGCAGCGGCCCACCGGCGCGCTCATCGCCGACCGCCTGGGACCGACCACGACCTATGCGCTCAATGGCCTGCAGGAGCGCGGAATTCTTTTTGTCGGGGCGGGCGTGGAAGTTTACGAAGGCATGATTGTCGGCGAACACTCGCGCGATAACGACCTCGACGTGAACGTGGTCCGCGAAAAGAAGATGACCAACATGCGCGCCTCCACCGCCGATGACGCCATCCGCCTCGTGCCTTACAAGACACTGAACCTCGAGCAGGCAATCGAGTTCGTCGCCGACGATGAGTTCGTCGAGGTCACGCCCAAGTCGTTGCGCTTGCGGAAAAGGATCTTGCAGCAAAACCGCCGCCCCAAACGCTGGGAAAAAGCCGAGCAGGCCGCGTCAATCTGAACAATGCTCGGACGGCAAGAAGTCTGACTGCTCATGCGCGACACGATCAGAACAGAACGTCTTCTGCTTCGCCGCTGGCGCGACTCCGACCGCCTGCCCTTCCAAGCCATGAACGCCGATCAGCGCGTCATGGAATTCATGCCTGCCCGGCTTTCACCCGAGGATTCGGACGCACTCATCGTTCGCGCTGAGCGACATTTCGAACGCCACGGCTTCGGCCCCTTTGCCGTCCAGTTGCTGGATAAATTGACGTTCGCCGGCTTCATCGGGCTGTCAATCCCGGCCTTCGACGCGCCCTTCATGCCCGCGGTCGAGGTCGGTTGGCGGCTCGCGTTTGATTGCTGGGGTCGGGGATTGGCAACCGAAGGCGCACGCGCTGTGGTCCGCTACGGATTCGAGGAGCTGGGCCTCGGCAGCGTCGTATCATTCACGGTTCCCGGAAACCTGCGCTCCCGGCGCGTGATGGAAAAGATCGGCATGACGCACGATCCTCGCGACGACTTCGACCGCCCACTCTTGCCGGAAGGTCACCCGCTCCGCCGCCACGTGCTCTATCGCATCAGCCACTAACGGCGTATTGCGATTGGGTGCAGACGTCTTGTCCGGTGTAATCTTTACTCGATGATGGGCTTCGGCTTGGGACGACTGATCGAGTTTTTCTTGCGCCTAGCGATCAAGTTCGCGCGCAGGATCGGCACCGGCGATTGGCCGGTCTATAACTCGATCGTAATTTATTCAAGGTTGGAGACAAGCTTTACGGGGTGCCTTGTCGTCATCATTCACTATAAATATCGCAATGCGGGCGAGAGATACGAGAGCACTTACAGACAACCTTTCGCTAACCGTAACTACGCCGAGGCCTACCTACGCCGTCATCCCGGCGGATCCGAATTCCCGGTGATTGTGAGCCCACACCAGCCGTCTTGGTCGATTCCCGTCGAGGGAAGGATCGAATTCGTGAAGGCCGGGTAGAATTCAGCTGTCGCAACTCACAGCCTCCGCTTCGCTTCCAGCACCCGCTCCAGCGCCTCTTCCGCGCTCACTCCCACCGCCGACAAGTGCCCCATCTTGCGTCCGGCCCTTGGTATGTGCTTCTCGTAGAGGTGCAATCGCACACCGGGAACTGCGAGCGCCGCCGCAAAATTCGGCTCGCCCTTCAGCCACACATCGCCGAGCAGGTTCACGATCGCCGCCGGCGTAATCAGCTCTGTCGAGCCCAGTGGAAGATTACAAACCGCTCGCACAAGCTGCTCGAATTGGCTGGTCACGCACCCGCGCTCGCTTTGGTGGTAGCTGTTGTGCGGCCGCGGCGCAAGCTCGTTGAGGTAGAGCTCGCCATTACGCGTGATGAAAATCTCCGCGCAAAGCAGGCCCTCGATTCCGAGCTTCGCCACGAGGCCCGCGACCAGTGCTTCGGCGCGGGATTCAAGCGCGGCCGGCACGCCCGCAGGCAGCACGCTCCAAGCCAGAATCTGATTCTCGTGATGGTTGCGTGCCGCGGGATACACACGCACCTCGCCCGATGGGTTCCGCGCAGCCATCACGCTGATTTCGCATTCGAGATCAAGGGCTTGCTCGGCCACGGCAGGCCGCTCTCCAAGTTGACTCCAAGCTTCTCCAAGACCAGAACCAGACGAAGTGCCGATCCGCGCCTGTCCACGGCCATCGTAGCCCCCGTAGCCGATCTTCAGGTACACCTGCCCGCCGAGCGCAGCCACTGCTTCATGCAGCTCTGCCTCGCTGTGGACGACACGAAATGGCCCCACGGGAAATCCATTGTCTGCGAGCCACGTTTTTTGCAGCGTTTTGTCCTGAATAATACGGATCGGTTCCACGCCGGGTCGCAACGGCGCAAGGCTCGCAACTTCACGCAACGCATCCACACCAATCTGTTCGATCTCCAGCGTCACTGCGTCCGCGCCCGCAGCAAGTCGCCGCGCAGCATCCACGTCGTCCCAGCGGCCGACGATGGTTTCATCCGCCACAAAGCTCGCCGGGCACTTCGCCTCGGGATCCATTACGCGCACGCAATAGCCCATGGTGCGCGCGGCCATCGCCGTCATGCGTCCCAACTGGCCGCCGCCGAGAATCGCCAGCAAGCTACCGGGAAGGATCTGCTCTGTTGTTGAATCGAAAGCGGAGCTCACCCGGCCTGGTCCTCGCCTATCTTCTGGTCGAGCACTTCCTCGGTCCGCGCAGCGCGCCACGCGGAAAGGCGTTCGTAGAGAGCCGCATCTGTCGCGGCCAGAATCTCCGCGGCGAGCAGCGCGGCGTTGGCCGCGCCGGCTTTGCCTATGGCCAGTGTCCCGACGGGCACGCCCTTGGGCATCTGCACGATAGAAAGCAGCGCATCGAGGCCGTTGAGCTGCGTGGCGGGGACGGGAACTCCGAGCACGGGGACGAGCGTTTTCGCGGCCAGCATGCCGGGTAGATGCGCCGCGCCGCCGGCTCCGGCGATAATCGTGCGCAGGCCGCGTTCGCGAGCCGTCTCTGCGTACTTGAAAAGCCAGTCCGGCGTGCGGTGCGCGCTTACGATCCGCGCTTCATGCGGAATCTTGAGCACGCGCAGAATTTCCACGGCCGCGGAGAGCACTTCGTAGTCGCTCTTGCTGCCCATTACAACGCCCACCAGAGGTTGCTCGCTCATGGGGTCATTATACGAAGGTCGATCCGTGGTGACGCTCCTAGTGCCGATGCCACGCCTCAACGGCCACTTCGATCGCAGCGAAGACAACGCTCACAGCAGCAAGAAATCCCTTGGCGCGCTGCCAGTTCTGCTCATGGCGGTCCATGCGCCGCTCCAGCTCCGCCAGCCGCCCGCCGTTCCCGTCGCCCATCAGTCCGGTCATCTGCGACTTCAGCACGCTTAGATCGCTCAGCACCTGGGCCTCGAATTCATTCATCATGCGCATCCCTGCTCCAAGTGGTCGGTGAAGAGTTGTCGTTCGACTTAATCGATCTATAGACGATTCACATCTGATCCTTGATCACTCTTTCACTTGTCCACTATCCACCGTCCACTGCTCACTGTCCACTGCTCAACGGCAGATTGATGAACAGCGCAGTCGAGAACTCCGAGTAATTTGGCGGCGTGGAACCGTCGTACATCCGAATGTAGAACCGGTCGCTCGCCGAAATGCGTGAAAACGTAAGACTCGGCTGCGAGCCGCGCAACACCAGCGTCGGATCCTCGCCGGGCATGAAAACAAAATCCCGCAACCGAATTTCGAACCCGCCGCCGCTTGGCGGAGTCACTCCCGTGTTGACTGTCACCGTGCTCCCGTTCATCGCTGCGACCGTAACGCCGTAAAGATTGGCCAGCACTGTTGGAGCAATCGGGGCTGGCAACCATGCGTCGGCCGGCACGGCGGCGCTCGTCTTGATGGCCAAATCATCTGCCCAGTCATTGGCAAAGGCGATCTCGTACGCCACCAAGTCCGGGTAACTGGCGCTGTAAGTTACTTTGACTGTGCGCACCACGACTTCCGCATTCAGATTTGTTGAAGGCGCGCTAAGCAGCAGCGCGTCGCCTGGCCAAACATCCGCTGCAAAGCTCGTCCGGTTCCCCTTATACGTTCCACTCCAAAGCGCGCTCACGCTGGCTGCCGCCTGCTCCATCACCAGCGCCGCGTTGCGGCAATCCGCGGAGCTGCGCGCAGGGGGACGAGTGACTGAGCCGATCCAGGCGGCCACTGATGGCGAGCCGGCCTGCGCAAGCGCCTGTTGGCTGGGGGAGTTCACCGCGCGGCCTACCGCCCGCCCGACCGTGCGGTAACTTACTGCAATCTGTTCACCTGCAACCGGAGTGCACCCGGTGTAAAAGGTGATCCTGCCAGCCCGCTCCAGATGGCACTCCGCGGCTTCGGCGGTTGTGCCAACCCTTCGCGTATACGATCCGCCGGTCGGCGGCGTACTTACCACCCAGCCTGACCCTAAGTTCGTCAGGTTTACGGCACGAATCGTTCCGATTAAATTGATACTGCTGGCCGGCACTAGTTGGCACGAGCCAGGCAGGTAAGCAACGGCCCCGTCATACAGTGTGACGGGAGTTGCGCCGACGCCATTAACAAACTCTTGTATCTCCATCTGGATTTTTCCAGAGGCGATGGCCCATTCACCTCCGGCGGCGATGAGCCCCTGATCTCCAAAGGAGTAATACATCGCTTGCGCGCGATTACACTCCGGACAGTGTACGCGGACTCGGAGCGTGTATTGGTTGGCTGGGTTCAACGCAAACGTGATTCCCGCGGGAGTGCCCTCCACGATTGGCTGCAGCGTCACGGCCCCGGTGCCTTGTTGCGCCGTAGCCTGAAAACCTGCGGTGCAATTCGCAGCTGTCAGCAGGCTGGTAAAAAAACCCGCCACGATGCCCGTGCTGCCCGGAGACAGTTGCACTCCCACAGCTTCAAGCAGCAGAGTTCCACACATTTCTATGGGATCGATCCACATCAGCAGCGTCTGCCCATCGATCCCGTTGCCACCGTTCATAGCCAGGCCGCCCGGGGCAATCGTAAGGTATCCCGTTCCCTCGGAAAACTCCCACACCGTCTCGTTGATTTGTGGCTCGTTAAAAAGCTCGCTGATGATTGTAGATTTTGAAGTCGCGGGAAAGTATGGGTCGGATGCCAGATTGAACTGCGTCGTTGCTCCGTCGCCGAGAAAGTACTCCGTAACATAGGCTGCCGGTTCATTCTCGCCGCAAACGGTAACATCGTTGGCTAATGCGCGCTTGACGCTTGCCGTGAAAGCCAGGTTCCCAAAGTTCAGGCTGCCATCGGTCTCGTTCAGAGGGTGCACGGCTGTCTGTACTGCAGACAGCGTGATTGCGCCGCTCAGTGCGCGATATGCCGCGCGGGCCATGCCGGCCGCCTCTCCGGCGCTTTTGCTCCAATTTGCTCCCGGCTCTGGAGTAAAGTTCCCCACAAGTGTGTTCAGCGAGACCGTCCGAGCTGAAAGGGATGTCGATCCCGTGTGAGCCACAAGGGCAGCGAGCAACGTCCCCGCATCCTCTTCGGTCAATCCGGGGCTGGGCGGCATTAGCACCTGATCCAGCAGAATCTCATCGCTCACGGCTTGAATTGCCAGCCGGTAGCGTGGCCCATCAAGGCCTACGCCCGCGTACTCCGGCAAGGGAGTTACAGCGATATAGCCTGTGAAGTAAGTTGTCCCGTCATCGCCAGTCACCGAAACAGATTGAAACCGCGCTGGCGCCGCAAGACTGCCGATGACTGGTAGGCTCAACCATAACTCGCAAACCGACGGTGCATTCAGCTTGCGTTCGATAGTCAATGGACGCACGGAGTCGAATGCAGCCGAGTAATCCTGCCCTTGGATTCTTATTTTCATCGCCACTCTCTGTCTGGTAACTCGGATTCTTTAGTGCGTGTTACACAAGCGCGTTTGCCGCGGGTAGAAAGCTTCGGTAACATACCACCCGTTCACCATCCAATGGATCTGTAATCGGCAGCGCCAGGAACTGTCCCTTGAGCAGTACCCGCGAATGCCCAGCTTGATTCTTTTGGCTGAGCGGTGAATTGGCCTCCTCAGCTCCGGTCATAGCTTGCAGTCTTGGATAGTGGAAGAAGATTCGTTCCCCCTGGCTCCCTTCCAGCACAAAGAGTCCCGACCACTCCTGGTAGAAGCTTCCGCCTTCTCGATCGACAAATCCGGCCACTGCCTGCACCTTGGCGCCCGTTGCAGGGGCGCCGCCCAGCAACGGCTCGGCCAGAGTCAGCCCGGTCGCAGTCACTTGCGATACCAACGCGACGTTAAACGTTACGCGCCGCACGTAGTCCACATCCGTGAGCGCCTGCCGTACGTACGCGCCCGCCACCGGCGTGCCCACGTAGCCGGTTTGCCCGGTGTAATCCACATCCACAGCAACGATCGCGTTGGGTGTGAATTTAGCCGCGTCCGTAAGCGCCAGCATAATCGATATGCTCGTCGAACCACTTTGCGGTGTGACTGCGGGCAATGCTTGCGCTCCATCAGCTGCAGGAGCCGCGCCAATCGCCGGCGCAAGAATGTTCATATGTTGTGAGCCGGTAGCCAGACCCATCGTCAACTTCGTCCAACTTAGGAATTGAAGACTTACTTGCGCTTCGAGCGTCTCGCGCACCTGTTCGAGAGGCGCTGCGGGAATTCCGGTCATCAGCGGCGCCGACTTACTCGCCGTCTTGCGCACAAAATCCTGCACCCATCCCAGGCTGATCCACGGTGCCGGTGGAGCATCGAGACTAAACCGGCCCTGCTCCGACGGATCGAAGAGAACGGGCGTCTGCGTGCCGCGATTCACCGGCGCAAAAAATGCACGCACCCTTCGCGCCACCGGCGCCGGAGCGGAAAACCAAGTTGCGGTCATTTACTCCCCCTGCTCCTCGTAGCTGTAAACCAATACTGTCGCGCTGCGGCTCAGCCGGTCGCGCTGGGTAACGATGGGCGAGAACACAGGCTCATCCCAGAAAACCCGCGTCAGCATCGCGGCCGGCGGTGTGGCGGCGTAATTCAGCTTCGGTGTGTAGAAAGGTTGAATCATCGCCATCAATTCCTCGTCCATCGCGCTCAAAGCTCGGCCGCGATCCAGTCCGCCAAAACTCTGTGTGCCGCAAGTCTGGTAGACGATTTCGCATTGTTCGCCGGTCATCGTCGAATCAAGATTCATATCGACAGCCAAGCACAGCCAGCGCAGTACAAACACGTCGCTGGGAAACTGGCTGAACGGAGCCTCTGCTTCCTCCACCAGGATTCCCGGCCTTACGGCGCCACGCACCAGGATCGTCCGCTGCGGATTAATCTCGGTCAGCCGTGTGCGCAACGCCATATAAAAAGAATCTTTCGCATTCTGCATGGATGCTCCTCACGCGGTTACACCGCCTGCTGCCGCGCCTCGCGTAAAAGCAGCCGGTAGAGATACACCTGGCCAAACGCCTCGTTGGAAGCGATCGACTCAATCAGATAGTCTTGCCCGGCCACGGTAACCGCCAACGTCATGGCGAACAGAGATTGTGCCGACGGCAAATCGAGCGTGTTGATCTGCTGCTCCACACTCGTGGCCGACACCAGCAGTTCCCACTTCGATTCGCCGTTTTCCTGCCAGGTCGGCCGCAGCTTGCGCATCAGCACCGGGCTTACCGGAACGTCGGCGAACGTGGTCGCCACCAGACCCACCTCCGACATGCTCGTGTCCGTATTTGTGCCTGTCACGCGCAGAAGGGCCGTCGTTCCCGATGCGCTGCGCAGCAGCGCGTCGGCCAGCATCTGCGGCGCACCACTCGGGTTACGCGGCGCCGTATCACTCATGGCTCACCCCAGCCTGTTCGCAACGTACGGATTCAGCCACGCCTGCACCGTCTCGTCGATCAGCGAACTTGAGAAATACTTGATTTGCATCGTGTCGATTCTGCTCATGCTCGCGTTCAGCGCC
>Ga0181520_10011093_pt1 | contig 11911 bp, 6 predicted proteins | sample PEATcosm2014_Bin_29_FD_132451 | JGI IMG/M metagenome (GOLD analysis project Ga0181520, IMG submission 132451) | Peatland microbial communities from MTU Mesocosm Facility, Houghton, MI, USA - PEATcosm2014_Bin02_30_metaG | ecosystem: Environmental > Terrestrial > Soil > Wetlands > Peat | place...
GTCCGCCGGCCAATGCGGCGCCTGCCTGCCCCTCCCTGTGTCGGGGAGGGGCAGGAAATTTCGGCGGGAGCCGAAATTTCCGGGGAGAGGTCTGCGCGACCGACAAAGAGCGCAATTCTGCGCCATTTGAAGCATCGCCGCTCTTAATCCTAAAGCCTACGCCCCGTCGCGGGGAGGGGCGGGCCACGCTTCGAGCGTGGCCGGGGCGGGGTCGCGCAATGCCCCGAGGTCTTATTTGCGAAGGCGTGATTCCGCGAATTTGGAAGAAAAAATCTTGATTGCAGCGCTGCATACTGCACACCGGCCTCGATTCCGTTGGGAATTCACGGAAACCTACTTTCCTGACGCAGGCCCCGCAGCCGCGTCCGCGCCGGGCGGCAGCGTTCGCGCGTAGTAGTTTTTCTCTTTCACCAAGACGTATTCGTCCGGATGCGTTGCAACTTGCCGCAACGTGACGCCGCGGCGCGCCAGTTCCGCGCGCGTCAACGCCAGGTTCCGCAGCGGCGGCGCGTCGGCAAAGCGGTTGCGGAACGACAGCAAATAAAGCGCCTGCCCCTCGGCGAGACCGCGTTCCATCGCTGCGGTCGCCTCGTCAGTCGGCGCGATTTCGAGGTATTTTCCCCAGATTTTCGGATAAAGCTGCACGTGCTTCGTCTGGTCCGCGCGGAAGTAAAAGCCGCACCAACGGCCCACGCCCTGCATGAACGCGGCGAGATTTTTCGCCGGATCGCGCCGGCCCAGCCGCTGAATCACGCCGGCGCAGGCCAATCGGCGCGGGGCCGCCGGCGGATAGGCCGCATACCAGGCCGCAAGTTGGCCGTCCGCGTCGAGCGTTTCGACCTTGTCGATCGTCGTCAGAAAACCGCGCGGCGACCATTCGAATATATTCTGATAGCCGAACCCCTGCGCAAAGGCGTCGGCCTCCGCGTCGGTCGCGTTCTCCAACACAGTCAATCCGGGTCCGTTCAACTGCGCCAACTCCGGCGAGTCCGAGCCGATCCAGTGGGCCGCCGCCATGCCCAGACCGCGAAACAAGGCCGTTCGCGCCGCCGGGGCGAGCCCGGGCGCGCCGTCGCGCAACCGATCGAGCGCGGCGCCGCCCAATTCCCGGCCGGCGCACGCGTAACCCTCTTCCTGCCAGCCGCCGGGCAGACGCGCCACGGACTTCAACGCCTTGTCCAAGTTCCCGTTCCAACTGGGCGGCAAGTTGAGATTGATGAAGTTCTCGTAATCGTCGCCGCGGGTCTGCCGCAGTTCCTGCCAACCCGCGCGCCAATGGGCGAGATCGTGCGGCAGGTCCAGCGCCAGCGCGGCCCCGCCCGCCGCGGCGAACGCCATCAGGATCGCGGCCGCGGCGGCCTTCGGCAGACGGCTGACCAAGTAGCAGGCGAACGCAACGAAAACGGGGAACGGCGGCAGCAGATAACGCAAATCGTAAAAATGCGTGATCGCGCCGAAGGGCATCGTGCTGAAGCCGACGGCGGCGAAATAGGCGAGCAGATACAGCGCCAGGACGCGCACCAGCCACACCTGCTTCGGCAGCGCGCCGCGTTCGGCTGCGGTTTTGCCGGTGTCGCGCAACGCGAGCGCGAGCCCGGCCGCGGCCGCGATCATCAACGCCGCCGAGAGCGCCGGCCCGACGCGGCGGCCGTATCCGGGCAGCAGCGGCAGCAAGTCGAAAAACAGGTTGCGCCAACGGGCGAGCGCGTCGGTCGAGAAGGCGATGTAGTCGGTCGACAGCGGCCAATAAACGCGGAAGATCCAGTGCGGCGAAAAGGCGAGCAGAAACGCCGGCGCGACCGGCCAGAGCAGTTTTTGCAACCCGGCTTTGCGCCACCGCCAGACCATCGCCGCCGCCAACGCCGCGGCGACGGCCGCGATTTGCATGCAGAAAAATGTCGCGAAGCCGACCCACAGTCCGAACCGCGCCCATTTGGCGAACGACGTGCCGTACATATCGAGGCTGAGAAAAAAGTACAGCGATACGCCGGCGAAGAAGACGCTTTCCATATGGTTGCCGCAGGTGACGTGCGAAACCTCTTCGAAAAACGGCGGCGGCAGCGCCAACCACAGCAGAAAGAGCAAGGCCGGCGCGAAGCCCCAGCAGCGGCGCAGCAGCAGCGCCCAGACCGCGACGCCGCCCGCGAAAAACAAAAAGCCGAGCAATTTGATCCAGAGGTAACTCGAGCCGAACAGATCATAAACCGGCGTCAGCGCCAGGCCGTAAAACAGCGGGCCGTGGCTGCGTCCGTAAAGATAATAAAGCGGCGACGCGGTGAAGCCGTCGAGAAAACCCAGCGTCAGTTGGCCGTTGCGCACTTGTTCGGCGTCGATGCCGGAATAATGGCTGATCCGAAAGGCGTAGACGACGAAAACCGCGAGCGCCGCGCCCGCCAAAAACAGGGCTTCACGGTCCGCGCCGAGGCGCTTTCCCGTCACGGCCACCGGCGGAGAAATGTCGGACTTCGCCATCGCTGCCACTCACGCGCAGATTCTCGGCCGGAGCGCCTGACCGCCGCCGGCGCGGCCCGTCGATTTGACGCGAACTTCTCTTCTTTGTCCAGCGCCGCGGGGCTTTGGCGGCGGGAAGGCCGTCGAATTTCTCCGTAATCCGCAAGGATCGCGGCGCGCGCCGATTATTCGCCGAGCCCGAGCAACTGGCGCACGATCGGGCCGAAATACGACAAATCGTGATAATTGCCGCCGTCGTCCGACTTCGCGACGATCACCATATTTGCGTCGAGAACCCAGAAGAACGGGATGCCGCCGTCGTTGATCTGGCCGCCGACCTGGAAGTTCGGATCGGCCAGCACGGGGAAGGCGAGGCCATACGTGGTCGCCCAAGCTTGCAGTTCCGCGACCGTCGGCGTGGCGTAGTTGTAGTCCTGCCCAAGCAGTTGCAGCACCATCAAGCCCGGACCTTGATTCTGATAAGGCTGGTAAAACTGCGTTTCGAGCAACGGCGTTTCGTAACGGCAATAGAGGCACCACATCGCCGACGAATCGAGCAGCACGATCCGGCCCCGGTAAGCGGACAACGAAACCGGCGAGCCGCTGTTCGAGATCAAGGTGAAATCCGGCATCGTATCGCCGTCGTCATAACCGAGGGGCGGCGTGGCGTCGTCGTCATTGTCGTCGTTGTCGTCATTGTCGTCATCATTGTCATCGTCGTTGTCGTCATTGTCATCGTCGTCGTCGCCGTAATGCAAAATCACGCCGTGGGAGCCGTCCCCCCGGTCATATCCGACGGCGTACACGTTGTCGAAGGAACTGCCCCAAACGGCGGCCAGCGTCGTCGTCGTCGTGGCGCCGCCGGCGTCCATCGGCGACCACACGGCGCCGTCGTAGTGCAGGATCGTCGCGGCGTCGCCCACGGCGAAAACATCCGCCCCCGAACTGCCCCAAACGCCCCACAACCAAGACTCCGTCCACCCCGAGTCCGTGGCCGACCACGCGACGCCGTCGTAATGCAAGACGGCGCCGGTTTGTTGTTGCTCGCTGTTCACCGCGGAACCCACGGCGAACACATCCGACGCCGAGGTTCCCCAAATGCCGTTGTACTCGCCCGCGACGGGCGTGTTCATCCAGGTCCACGAGGAGCCGTCGCCGTAAAGGATCATGGGGCCGGCGGCAAACATCTCCGTGTCCGAAGCGCCCCAGATGGCATACATATAGGCCGCCGCGTCGCCGTCGATCGTGGACCACGAAAAACCATCGTAGTGCATGATGACGCCCAGGTTGAGGTTGGGTCCGCCGGCCGCGAAAACATCCGAACCGGAGGTTCCCCAAAGTCCGGGCCACGTCGAGGCCGTCTCGCTGGTCATGTCCGACCAAGCGTGGCCGTCGTAGTGCAAAATTACGCCGAGCGGATTGGCGGCCGAGATGTTGCCGGTCGCAAAGACGTCCGAGGAGGAAGTTCCCCAGACAGTATGCAGCCAATAAGTCGTTGAGACCGTCGTCGTCGACCACGTCGCGCCATCGTAGTGCAGAATCAACCCCTCGCTGCCGACGACGTACACGTCGGAAGCGGAGCTGCCCCAAACGCCAGAATACAGATAGCCGGCTTGCCCGGTCGCGATCACCGACCAGTGGGGCGTGAAGTCGTCGTTGTCGTTGTCGTCGTCATCTGCGGAGGAATCGTCGTCCGTTGCGTCGTTGTCGTCGTCGGCAGGGCTGGCGTCGTCGTCGTCCGCGACGCGGGCGGCGCTAAGGCCGTTGCCGCTGCCGGACGAGCACGAGAATAAAAAAATAATGGCAGCGAGGGCGATCAAAAAGAAAGCCCAGGACAAGCGAGAACTCTCCATCGGCTCCTCCTGAAGGACCGGCTGCCGCAGCATTTTCTTTGTTCGATCCCTGTTGCGCACGGCGATTGTCCGGCTTCGAACTGGCGCCGTCAATCCCACTTCGGGCCGCCGGGCGTTTCCGCACGTATGAGCGTGGGGCCGGGTTAAACACGCGTCCAAAGGTCGGTTCGCTTGACTGCGAGAAACGCGGCGCCTACTTATATGGAAAGGGAATCGGTTTCCGTGATGTTCCAGGTTCGGAACAGGCTGACTTTCGGAGGTGTCGCGATGAATCGCAGCAGTTGGTTTCTGTTTCTCCTGTTGACGACGGCGGTGCTGGCCGGCGCGATCGCCTGCGGATGACGACAACGACGACAACGATAACGACGACAATGACGACGACAACGACGATGACTTATCGTCCGACGTGTTCGCGGTGGGCGACCAAGGCGCGATTCTGCACTACGACGGCGCGTCCTGGCAGACGATGGCCAGCGGAACCAGCGTGAGCATTTACGGCATCTGGGGAACGTCGGCTTCCAGTGTGTTCGCGGTGGGCGACGCCGACACGACGCTGTTTTTCAACGGAACATCGTGGGATGTGGAAACGACCGGAACCGCCGCCGAGCACCTGGCCGCGGTCTGGGGAGCGTCGCCTGCCAACGTATTTGCTGTGGGCTCGACCGGCACGGGGGGCTCCTACGCTGGCTTGATTCTGCAATACGACGGATCGTCGTGGACGCCGATGACGGTCCCGAGCGGAGTCGCGAACCTCTACGGCGTTTGGGGATCGTCGTTTGCCGACGTGTACGCCGTGGGCAACGACAACGCCGCGCCTCTGCCCAACGGCGTCGTGCTGCATTACGACGGCGCGGCCTGGACGTCGATGGCCACCGAAACGGTGATGCCGCTCGCAAGCATCTGGGGAACGTCATCCGATTTGTACGTTTTGGGCCGCGATTATAACACCCCGCCCGACGCGGAAATCCTCCATTACAACGGGTCGTCCTGGTCGACGACGATGGAGGACTTGATGCAACTCGCCGGCATCTGGGGGGCGTCAAACACCGACATTTTCGCGGTGGGCATCGAATATTCCACCAACCCCTACAACGGCGAGATCGTGCAATACCAAGGGACGTCATGGACGCCGACGCAGGCCGGCGGAGACTCGTTTATTTACGGCGTCTGGGGGAATTCGGCTTCCGACGTGTTCGCGGTGGGCGAAAACGCCGTGATCCTGCATTACGACGGCGCCTCTTGGCGTTCGATGACGGCTCCGAACGGCACGCCCGAACTTTTCGCCGTCTGGGGAACGCCGCCGTAAGCGCCGACGTTTTCGTTCGACCCGCGGCGGCGCCGCATGGCGAAAAAAATGCGCTGCATTTCAGCTAGTTAGGCCACAAACCGTCGTTCATTGCCGCAAACTCGCCGAAAGTGCGCCAACGCGCCCCATTTTTTGGTCCGGGCGCAGAGCGCAAGAAGTGGCGAATTATCAACTAGTTGGACTGCAATGAAAAATACTTGGAGAATAGTACAAAAAAGAGTTTGACTTTTGTACATGCATCTGGCAAAAATAGTTCCCACGTGGCCACGTGCACAAAGTGAATCGGGCAGCCTGAATTAGTCGTTCGAGCGCGACTGGGGGCTGCAACGGAAGACACGGACCAGTTTCTTCCGGCCGATGCGTGAGCTTTGACGAAAGGAGCGACCGATGCACGTCTCCGAGTTCCTGAGCCGTTTGGATTCGCCGCGAAAAAACAGCCACGGCTGGCAGGCGCGCTGCCCGGCGCACGACGATCGGCAAGCGTCGCTGTCGGTGTGCGAGGGCCGCGACGGCCGCATTCTGCTGAAGTGTTTCGCCGGGTGCGCGGCGCCGGACATCGTCACCGCGCTGAGCCTGTCGATGAAAGACCTCTTTCCCGCGCCGCCGCCGGGCCGCGAGCAGCGGCGGCGCCGCACGCCGGCCGGCCCGCCGCTGACCGTCGCCGCGCTCGCGGAGGATAAATGCCTGCCGGCGGATTTCCTGCGTTCGCTGGGCCTGCGCGACGACCCGCGTTACGGCGTGGTGATTCCGTACCGCGACGAATGCGGCGCGACGTTCCGCGAGCGGCGGCGCAGCGCCTTGAAGGCCGGCGACGGCAGTTCGTGGGCGCCGGGCGAGGGCGTGATCGCCTACGGCCTCGATCGCCTCGCGGCCGCCCGGGCGGCCGGCTCGTTGACCCTCGTCGAGGGCGAAAGCGATTGCTGGACGCTCTGGCATTTCGGCTGCCCCGCCCTGGGCGCGCCGGGCGCGACGATGACCAAAACGCTGTCGCCCGATTTCCTGGGCGGCATCCCGCTCGTGTACATCGTGCAGGAACCGGACGCCGCCGGCGCGCAATTCGCCGCGGAGGTCGCGCGCCACATCTGCTCCGGCTGGATCGGCGAGGTGCGCATCGTGCGGCTCGACGGCGTCAAGGACCCGAACGACCTGCTCCAGAAAACCGGCCCCGCGGGTTTCGCCGCCGCCTGGCAGGCCGCGCTCGCCGCCGCCACGCCGCCGGGGCCGCCGGCGCCGGCGATCGCGCCCTTGACCGACGCGGGCAATGCCGAACGCTTTGCCGCGCAGCATCGGCAGGAAGCGCGCTACGTGCCGGCGTGGCGGGCCTGGCTGACCTGGGACGGCCGGCGCTGGAAGCGCGACGAACAGGCGGTCCACGTGCGCGCGATGGCCAAGCAGACCGTTCGCCGGATCGACGAGGAGACCCGCGCCGCCGCGTCCAAGGAAGAGCGCGCCGCCTTGTGGAAACACGCGATGCGGTCCGAGAGCGCGCAGCGCCTGGACTCGATGTTGCGGGTGACCGAAGCCGAAGCGGAGATGCAACTCGACCCCGAGGACCTCGACGCCGATCCGTTCCTGCTCAACGTGCAAAACGGCATCCTGGATTTGCGCACCGGCGAGTTGGCGCCGCACGATCCGGCCCGCCGCCTCTCGCAACTGGCCGGCGCCGCGTTCGATCCGTACGCGCGTCGGCCGCTATGGGACGACTTCCTCGACCGCATCTTCGCCGGCGACCGCGCGTTGATCGACTACGTGCAGCGCTTTCTCGGCTACGGCCTGTCCGGCGAGGTGCGGGAGCACGTGCTGGCGATCTTCTACGGCACGGGCGCCAACGGCAAATCCGTGCTGCTGGAGACGGTCAAGGGCGTGTTCGGCGGCTACGCCCGGCAAACGGCGCCCGGTTTGCTGCTGGACCAACACCACGAGGCGCACCCGACGGCGACGGCCGATCTGTACCGCACGCGGCTGGCCGTCGCGACCGAAATCGACCATGGCGACCGCCTTTCCGAAGCGCTCGTCAAGCAGTTGACCGGCGGCGACGAAATCAGCACGCGGCGGATGCACGAGAACTTCTGGACCTTCCGACCGACGCACAAGTTCGTCATGGCCACCAACCACACGCCGATGGTGTCCGGGCAGGACGAAGGGCTCTGGCGGCGGCTGCGCCTCGTGCCGTTCAACGTCACGATCCCCGACGCCGAACGCGACAAGCTGTTGACCGAGAAGCTGCGCGCCGAGCGCTCGGGCATTCTGAACTGGCTGGTCGAGGGCTGTCTCCTCTGGCAGCGGCAGGGCCTGGCGGACTCGGCGGCCGTGAAATCGGCGACCGGCGAATATCAAGAGGAGTTCGACCGCCTGGCGGATTTCCTTAGCGAATGCTGCGATCGCGGCGCCGATTGCCGCGCGCCGGCGAAAGCTCTGTTCAATGCGTACGCCGCCTACAGCGACCGGCAGGGAGTCAAACACCCGATGTCCAATACCGCCTTCGGGCGCTGCCTGACGGAACGGGGATTCCATAAAGTGAAGAGAAACGACGGCTATCATCGCGTCGGGCTGGCCCTGAAATCGCGGGCGGACGATTGATTCCGGCCGTCAAAGTGACTGGTTGTGACCGGTTTGCCGGAAGTTCCCAAGAAGCAAACCTATAGGAGCACCGGCAAACCAGTCACAACCAGTCACCGGCGGTCGAACCCGACCCAAGAGATTGATTGCGCTCGGAGCCCGAAACTCGTAAAGCGTTTTAGCGGCTCTTCGCCGACGCCACGAAACGGCCGCGGGCGGCGGGAAGGTGCGACAACAAGGCCACCAGTTGGTCGGCCCAGCGGTCGCCGATCGCCGCGGAAACGGCCGCCCACACGCGGTCGCCGCGGATCGCCGGCCACAGCCCGGGCGGGTTTTTCGTGCGAATGGCCATTTCGACCGCGCGCACGAGCACGCCGGGTTCGAACAGTTGGACGGCCGTCGACGCCTCCTCGCGCGGGTAAACGCGGCGTTCGACGTTGCCGGGGCCGTTGCCGCGCAACGGCGCGACGGCGTCGCCGTCTCGCGGCCGGACCGGCACGGGCTCGACGTACACGACCTGGACGCCGGACGGCGCCAGTTCCTTCGCCATTGCCAGCGAAAAGGCTTTGGCCCCGTCGCCGCACAGGCGGCCGACGATGCGCGGCAGGTTCCGCGCGCCGGCCGTGGTCGGGCAGATGTTGACGATGCGGCCCCAGCCGCGCGTCCGCATTTGCGGCGCGAACGCCCCGATCAAGGCGACCATGCCCTGAATGTCCTGTTCCAGTTGCGCGCACATGCCGCGCAGCCCGGCCGGCCCCGACGCTTCGCCGCAAGCATCGCAACCGGAATTGTTGACCAGCACGTCCGGCCCCAGGTTCTGCGTCTCGCGGTTCATCCGCTGTTTCAACCGCGCGACGGACGCCGGGTCCGACGGATTCGTCTGGATGGTTTTCAACGGCAAACCGCGCGCCTCGCGGCGCAATTCCTCCAGCGGCTTGCGATGCGGACCAACGGCGAAAACCGAACGGCCCTTCCGCGCCAGGCTGAGTGCAAGTTCGCGACCGACCCTGTCCGTGGCCCCGTGAAGCAATATCGTCTGCGCGCCGACCATGTTATCTCCCGGCCCCTGCGAAGGCAGTTCGTTGAACACCAACGTAACCAGATGGCGCGTTGTGCGACATCGGGCAAAACCTGTTTGTCGGGGGCCGAAAACCGGACCTCGGCTCAGGCGACCGGCGGCTGATCCGATGGTTCGGCCGCGCGCCGGATCGGCGCGATCCAACCGGCCGTCGGGGCGACCGGCCGCTGGCGCCAGCCACTTCGGGCACGGGTCTTCCAACTTATCCAAGATCGGGGCTTTTGCATATTTCTAACAAAAGCATAATCTTCGGCAAATAAACGGGCCGCAGTTTGGCTGTTTCCGTGGCGGCCGGCGGACGAGGGAAGCGGCGCAATGCGCAAATTGCTGTGGCGATTGTTTTTTTCGCATTTCCTGATCCTCGTTGTGGCGATGGCCGCGGTGGCGTGGTACGCCTCGCGCACGCTGCAGGAATTGGAGTCGGAAACCGTCGCCGAGGATCTGACGGCGCGCGCGCGGTTGATCATTCCGCGGCTGGCGACCCAATTTGCCGAAACGCCCGACGGCCAGGCGGACGCCTTGTGCCGCTCGATCGCCGCCGACATCAAGACGCGCATGACCTTGATCCTGCCCGACGGCCGCGTCATCGGCGACTCGGACCAGGCGTTCCGCACGATGGAAAATCACGCCGACCGGCCCGAGTTCCAGGCCGCCGCTACCGGCGCGGTGGGCGTGGCGCGGCGCTACAGCTACACCCTGAAACGCGACATGCTGTACGTCGCCGTTCCGGCGTACGACCACGGCCGGCTGGCGGGCGTGGTGCGCCTGAGCCTGCCGCTGCGCAACGTCGCCTCGACGCTGCGCGCCGGTTATTGGCGGATCGCGCTGGGCTGCTTCGCGATCGCCGCCCTCGCCGCCCTGGTCAGCCTGCTGGCCGCGCGGCGGATCGAGCGCCCGGTCGCGGAAATCACGCGCGGCGCGGATCGCTTCGCCCGCGGCGAACTCGGCCATCGGCTGCGGGTGCACGGCCCGACGGAGGTCGAGAATCTCGCGGAGGCGATGAACCAAATGGCGGCCGGGTTGGACGAGCGCATCCGCACGATCACCAGCCAGCGCGAAGAATTGGAAGCCGTGTTGTCGAGCATGATCGAGGCGGTGCTGATCGTCGACGCCGAGGAAACGATCATCCGGCTGAATGGCGCGGGCCGCCGGCTGCTGCTGTCCGAACCGGAAGACCCGGCCGGCCGCAGCCTGCTGGCGGCGACGCGCAATCCCGACCTGCTGCGGTTCGTGCGCCGCACGCTCGCCGCCGCCGAGCCGCTGATCGACCAACTGACGATTCGCGACGGCCAGGACCGCTTCCTGCAGGCCTACGGCGCGCCGTTGCGCGACGCGGACGGCCAGGTCGCGGCGGCGTTGATCGTGCTGCACGACATTTCGCAGATCAAACGGCTGGAGGTCGTGCGGCGCGATTTCGTCGCCAACGTCTCGCACGAACTGAAAACGCCGATCACCTCGATCAAGGGCTTTGTCGAAACGTTGCGCGAGGGCGCGATCAACGATCCGGAGAACGCGCAGCGGTTTCTGGCGATCATCGCGCGCCACGCCGACCGCCTGAACTCGATCATCGAGGACCTGCTGAGCCTGTCGCGCGTGGAACAGGAATCGGAGCGCCGGGAGATTCCGCTGACGCGCGGCCCGCTCAAGGAGCCGCTCGATTCCGCCATCCTGACCTGCGCGAGCAAGGCCGCCGCGAAGAACATCAAGGTCGAAATGATTTGCGACGACGGGCTGAACGCGCCGATCAACTCCGCTCTCCTCGAACAGGCGATCGTCAACCTGATCGACAACGCGGTGAAATACAGCACGCCCGGCGACACGGTGACGGTCGAGGCGACGCCGGCCGGCGAGGAAGTCGCCATTCGCGTGACCGACCGCGGCTGCGGCATCCCGGCCGAGCATTTGTCCCGCATTTTCGAGCGCTTCTATCGCGTGGACAAAGCGCGCAGCCGGAACCTCGGCGGCACCGGCCTGGGCCTGGCGATCGTCAAGCACATCGTCAACGCGCACGGCGGCCGGGTCGCGGTCCACAGCGTCGTCGATCAGGGCAGCGTCTTCTCGATCTTCCTGCCGCGCGGGTAAGCGTACTCTCCCGGGCAATGGTGCCGGGCAATGGTGCTGCCCGGGCAATGGTGCTGCCCGGGCAATGGTGCTGCCGGGCAATGGTGCCGGGCAATGGTGCCAGCCACTTTTTCGGCGCGTGGCGGCTCGGGTCGGAGCATCTGCCATCGGCCGGAGCGTTTGGTCGCAGATTGCCCGGCCGGATGTCGCGTTTCGTGAATTTTCCGCCTCCTACAAAGCTGGAAACGCAGTTTAACGCACCGTAATTTACCGGCGATTTGTGCGTCGGATGGTTTTTCGCCTTTGTTGCAGATGTTTCGGAAGATTCGGCGGGCGCTTGCGATGCGCTTAATCAGGCGCGGGCGGCAACGGGACGAACGGCGGCAGGTAGCAACCGGGCGGAAATTGGTAAACGGCCGCAGGCGGCTGCCGCCAAAACAGGTCGCGCGCGGCTCGAAATGCCTTGACGAACATGTTGTACGCGCCGCGGTGGTCCAAGCGGGCCTCTTTGGTCGCGGCGTGGCACAGCGGCTGCGGTCGCTTCTTCAAATCATTCGGACGCGAATGCGGATCTTGCCGCAGCACGGCCGCCGCGCCAAGGAC
>Ga0181520_10011094_pt1 | contig 11911 bp, 9 predicted proteins | sample PEATcosm2014_Bin_29_FD_132451 | JGI IMG/M metagenome (GOLD analysis project Ga0181520, IMG submission 132451) | Peatland microbial communities from MTU Mesocosm Facility, Houghton, MI, USA - PEATcosm2014_Bin02_30_metaG | ecosystem: Environmental > Terrestrial > Soil > Wetlands > Peat | place...
AATTTCTTCAACGTATCGGGCTGCTCCGGCCAGCCCATCGTCGCAAACGGCCAGAGCCACGAACTGAACCAGGTGTCGAGCACGTCGGGGTCTTGAACAAAACCAGCATCGCTCAGTGCATGCGCACCATTTGCGTCATAAGTTAAGGCTGTAACAAGAGTCGTGGTCGTCGTTGGTAAGTTCAAACTTTCATTATCAAAAATATGCTTCTCGAATTTGAAGAAGGTCTGCCCGAACATGCTCGTAGAAGAAGTTTCCATGAAATGGATTTCATTAGTGCCTTTCACCATTTGTAATTTTTCCACAGAATCAAACTTTGCGTTTTGCTCAATTGCTTTTAGAGGATTGGAATCCGGAATTCCGCCTCCAAACATCTTTTTCCACACCGGAATCCGATGTCCCCACCAAAGCTGGCGGCTGATGCACCAATCTTGAATTCCACCCATCCAGTGGTCATAAACCTTCGCCCAGCGGTCGGGATGGAAGCGAATCTTGCCTGGGAGCGCCGCCGTCTCGGCGGCGTGTTTGCCTGACGCACTCGCCGGCGGGACGCCGGCGCTCCCAGCCTGCTCCACGCACGCGCGGGATTTCTCCACGCTCGGATATTTCAAAAACCATTGCTCGCTCAAGCGCGGCTCAATAGGCACGTCGGCGCGTTCGCTGAAGCCGACGTTGTTTGTGTAAGGCTCTTCCTTTTCCAGCGCGCCGAGTTCGACGAGCTTTTCCACAGCCACTTTACGCGCCTTGAAACGGTCGAGGCCGCGCAGGTCCGCGCCCGCCGCGTCGCTCATGTGACCCTTCGCGTCAATCACCTCGATTTGCGCGAGCTTGTGGCGTGCGCCGATTTCAAAGTCCGCCTTGTCATGCGCGGGGGTCACTTTCAAAACGCCGGTGCCGAATTCAAAATCCACGTGCTCGTCGCCGATGATGGGAATGAGCTTCTGCTCGCGCGGCAATTCCGCCGGCAGCGGACGGACAATGTGCTTGCCGATGTATTTCGCGTAACGCGGGTCTTTCGGATTCACGGCCACGGCGGTGTCGCCGGGGATTGTTTCCGGTCGTGTTGTGGCAATTGTCAAAAATGTTCCCGGTTGCTCGGCAATCTCGACTTTGAAATAATAGAGCGAGCCTTTCTGCTCTTTCATCACCACTTCTTCATCGGACAGCGCGGTGAGCGAGGCGGGACACCAGTTCACCATGCGTTTGCCGCGATAGATGAGGCCCTTTTTGTAAAGCTCCACGAAGACCTTCTGCACGCAGCGCGAATACTCCGGATCCATCGTGAACCGTTCGCGCGTCCAGTCGCACGAGGCGCCGAGCTTTTTCAACTGCTGGATGATGATGCCGCCGTGCTTTTCCTTCCATTGCCAGACGCGTTCGAGGAATTTCTCGCGGCCCAGGTCGTCGCGATGCCGGATTTCGCCGGTTTTTTTCAGCGTGCGCTCGACGACGGTCTGCGTGGCGATGCCCGCGTGATCGGTTCCGGGCAGCCAGAGGACCTCCTTGCCGTCCATGCGCGCCTTGCGGCAGAGGATGTCCTGGATGGTGTTGTTGAGAACATGGCCCATCGTGAGCACGCCGGTGACGTTCGGCGGCGGGATGACGATGGAATACGCGGGCTTCGGCGACTTCGGATCGGCGGTGAAACAATTTTGTTTCAGCCAGAAGTCATACCATTTGTCCTCGACCGATTGAGGCTCGTAAGCTTTGGAAACTTCGCTCATTTCTTCAACAGCGCGTATTCCATGCTGTCCACAAGGGCCTGCAGGCTGGCTTCGATGATGTTTTCGCTCACGCCGACCGTGCCCCATTCGCGCTGGCCGTCGGTGGACTGGATGAGCACGCGCGTTTTCGCGCCGGTGCCGGTGGCGGAATCAAGAATCCGAACCTTGTAATCCGTGAGCGTTATCTTTTCCAATTTCGGAAATGATTTCATGAGCGCGGCGCGCAGCGCGCCATCGAGCGCGTTCACCGGACCATCGCCGTCGGCGACTTCGTGATGGACTTTTTCGCCCACGCGCACCCGCACGGTCGCCTCGCAAATGGATTCCTTCACATCGCGGCGCATCGAGACGTGATACGTCTCCACGCGGAACGACTCCTCGCGTTTTCTGAGCGACTTGCCGATGAGCAGCGCGAGCGAAGCCTCGGCAGCCTCGAATTCGTAGCCGGCGTGCTCCAATTCCTTGACGCGGTTCAAGATGAATTTCAACTCCGGCGTGTCGTTCGTGAGCTTGAAGCCGAGTTCCTGCGCCTTGATGACGATGTTGCTGCGGCCCGCAAGGTCGCTGATGAGCACGGTGCGCCGGTTGCCGACCAGCGCGGGGTCAATGTGCTCGTAGCTCGCGGTGAGCTTTTGCACGGCGTTGACGTGCGCGCCACCCTTGTGCGCAAACGCGGACGAACCGACCCACGGCTGGCGCGGATTGTGCCGCGAATTCGCGATTTCATCCACGAATTGCGAAAGTTCCTTCAGCTTCGGCAATGATTTCGCGGGCACGCAGCTTTTTTTCAGCTTTAAGGCGATGCATGGGATGACGCTGGTCAGATTGCAATTGCCGGTGCGTTCGCCGTAGCCGTTGATGGTGCCCTGCACATGAATCGCGCCGGCTTCCAGCGCCGCCAGCGCGTTCGCGGCGCCGAGGCCGATGTCGTCATGCGTGTGGATGCCGGCCTTGCAATTCAGCTTGCCGACCGCGGCTTTTGTGATGGCCAAAATCTCGTTCGGCAGACAGCCGCCGTTCGTATCGCAGAGCACGATGAAATCCGCGCCCGCTTTTTCCGCCGCCTGCCATGTGGCGACGGCGTATTCGGAATCGAGTTTGTAACCATCGAAACAATGCTCGGCATCGTAGATCACGAACTTGTCATGATCCTTCAGAAAACGCACAGTGTCGGCAATCATCGCGAGATTTTCGTCGGGCGTGCAACGCAGGACTTCCTTTACGTGCAACATCGAAGTCTTGCCAAAAATTGTCACGACCGGCGTTCCGGCCTCGATGAGCAGCCGCACCTGGCCGTCCTGTTCGACGGGCACGCCCTTTTTGCGCGTGGAGCCGAATGCGGCAAGCCTGGCATTCTTGAATCTCTTGTGTCTGGCTTGGGCGAAAAACTCGATGTCCTTGGGATTGCTGCCGGGCCACCCGCCTTCGATGTAATGCATTCCGAACGCGTCGAGCTTCTCGGCAATACGGAGTTTGTCCGCGACCGAGAAATTGATGCCTTCCCCCTGCGAACCGTCGCGCAGGGTCGTGTCGTAGATTTCAACCTGGGGTTTCATAAATTGCCTTAAAAACGGACGGGTAGTATCTCTGAATTTGGCGGCGGTGGCAAACCGGAAAAACTGAAGCGATGGCGCATATCAATTCAGCTCGTAGACAGACTGCCCGCGCTCCGCGAACTTGTTTTTGGACGCGAAGCTGGCAATCTGATGGGACATGGTCACACAAACCGACATCCAAAATGCGCTGAAAACCGTCAAATATCCCGGCTATTCGCGCGATATCGTTTCCTTCGGACTCGTCAAGGAAATCTCCGCCGCGAACGGCGCGGTCAGCGTCGCGATGCAGTTGACCTCGCAGAATCCCGAAGCGGCGCAGCAAATCAAAGCGGAAGCCGAACGCGTTTTGAAAGCGTTGCCCGGCGTGAATCAAGTCCGCGTCGAAGTGCGTCAGCCCGCCGCCAGTCAAGCCGCGCCAGCGAATCCGTTTGCGAACCCAAATAAAGTTCCCGGCGTGAAACGTGTCATCGCGATCGCCAGCGGCAAGGGCGGCGTCGGCAAATCCACGGTGTCCGTGAACCTCGCCTGCGCTCTGAAACATCTCGACGTGAAAGTCGGGCTGCTCGACTGCGACATTTACGGGCCGAGCATTCCGCTGATGATGGGGGTTCATGAGAAGCCGACCGTCAGCACGGAATCGCGCCTTGTTCCGCCTTTCGCGCATGGCATGAAAGTGATGAGCATTGGCTTGCTGCTCGACAACGACCAGCCGGTTGTCTGGCGCGGTCCGATGATCGCGAAAACGATTGACCAGTTTTTGATGGCGGTCGAGTGGGGCGACCTGGATTTTCTGCTCGTGGATCTGCCGCCCGGCACCGGCGACGCGCAGCTTTCGCTCTGCCAGACAGTGCCGCTCGCGGGCGGCGTCATCGTGACCACACCGCAGGAGGCGTCCCTCGGCGTCGTGCGCAAAGGCATCGCGATGTTCAACAAGGTGAACGTGCCGATTCTCGGCATTGTGGAAAACATGAGCTATTTCACGACGCCAAACGGCGAGCGCGTGGAAATTTTCGGCCACGGCGGCGGCAAGGAGGAGGCGGCGCGGCAAAGTGTCCCGTTCCTCGGCGAAGTGCCGATCTTCACCGAAATCCGCGAGGGCGGCGACTGCGGAATGCCGATTGTCGTTTCAACACCGAATCATCCGGCGGGCAAGGCGTTCATTCAAATCGCGGAAACACTGCGGAAAAATCTGAAATAATTTTTAAGCCACGGATGAAACACAGATTGAACACGGATAAAAAAGATTCTGCGTTCACGCTGGTTGAACTTCTAGTGGTCATTGCCATTATTGGAATTCTTGCCGCGCTTTTGTTGTCAGCAATTCCTCAAGCCAAAGCAAGAGCGTTGCGAATTCAATGTGCGAACAACGTGCAGCAACTTGGATTCGCATTGCAGTCATTCGTGACTGAAAACAATTTTTATCCCTTGTTTGTAGACCCGCCGCATGGAGCTTGGGTGGCCGCATTGCAGCACACCGAACTTTCAATTTCCACAAATCGCATTTCCAGCGGTCAATATTTAAGTCAAGGAGTTTGGAAATGTCCCGCCGCAAACAGGCCGTCCAATTTGCCCCCGCACAGCGGATACTTTAGTTACGGCTACAATTGTTATGGCCTGACCAAATCGACAGACACAATTTCACTCGGCCTCGGCGGACATAATCTTTGGGATCCGCCGAGAAATCCAGCCAGCACAAACTTGCCTGCGCCACCCGTAAATGGATCAGAAGTTGCAAGCCCAAGCGAAATGATTGCAATCGCTGATGATTTTTACGGCGGAAATGGAATCATTGAAGATGGCGGATTGGTAATCGGGCGAACCAGCGGCCTGCAAGATTATTACGGCAGCACCAAAAGAAGTTATGCGCGTCATCAAGGCAAAGCCAACGTGGTATTTTGCGACGGCAACGTCGAATCGCCGACCCTACAATTTCTTTTTGAAGACACCAGCGACGAAGCCTTGAGCCGCTGGAACCGCGACCATCTGCCGCACCGTGAAAGACTTTCGCCATAAATTCCAATCGCGGCGCTAAATTTTTTATTTTCATGCATTTCAGCGGATCATTTTTCTATTGCGCGCTAGGCGGCGAAGATTTAACATTGAAGTAACAATTGAATGTCACTATGTCGAACGCTGGAAAAGAATCATCGTCGGCGAACGATTTGCTCAAGAACTCCTCGCTCTACCGCGAGTTTCAGGCCGAGCGCGAGGAAATCCTCCGGCACAAATGGATCGAGTCGGAAAAGGCCGGGTACGACATCGGCTTCGAGCGGGCGTTGACGGATTGGATCATCAAGCACCGCTCAAGCTGGCGCAAGTCACGCCACGCCGCCACGACGAACTGACAACCCCGATCCTTTAACGCAGCCCCGCGAGGCGGCGAAGGAAAATGAAAACAAAACGCGCGACGCGAATCGCCTCCGCACACCGGCGGAGCAGGTTCGCGATTTTCTTTCCCCAATCGTCCTCGTCGCCGCTCTTGTCCCCGTCCGGATGGGATTTTCCGAGGACGACGACGGGAATAAAGAGGATTTTCTCCAATGCCTGAAACCACAATCATCCTCGACGCCACCGCCATCCAGCGCGCGCTCACGCGCATCGCGCATGAAATTGCCGAGCGCAGCGAGGTCGGCGCCGATGTCGTGCTCGTCGGTATCCCCACGGGCGGCGATCATCTTGCGGCGCGGCTGGCAAAAATTCTTGCCGGCATCTGGAATCATCCCGTGCCAGTCGGGGTTCTCGACGTGAATATGCACCGCGACGACCTGGACCGGCGCGCCGCGCCCCAAATTCATCCCACAGTGATTCCGTTTGATGTCACCGGCAAAACGGTCGTTCTGGTGGACGATGTGCTGTTCAGCGGACGGACGACGCGCGCGGCAATGGACGCGCTGAACGATTTTGGCCGCCCGAAAAAAATCCAGCTTGCGGTGCTGATTGACCGCGGCCATCGCGAACTGCCCATCAAGGCGGACTTTGTCGGCAAAAACGTGCCGACGTCGCCGGGCGAAAAAATTTCGCTGCGGCTCGTCGAATCCGGCGCGGCACAGGACGAGGCGCTTTTGAGGAAAAAATGAGCTGGACCCGCAAACATCTGCTCGACATTGAATCGCTCACGGCGGACGAGATCACGACCGTGCTCGACACGGCGCGGGCGTTCAAGGCCGTCGGCAAGCGCGCCATCAAAAAGGTTCCGGCATTGCGCGGCAGGACGGTTGTGAATTTGTTCGTCGAGCCGTCCACGCGCACGCGCATCAGTTTTGAACTGGCGGCGCAGCGGCTGTCCGCCGACATCATCAATTTTTCCACCGAGGCGTCGTCGTTTAAAAAAGGCGAGACGCTCAAGGACACGGCGCTGAACCTCCAGGCGCTCAACGCGGATTTCATCATCATCCGCCACAGCGCGTCGGGCGCGCCGCATTTTCTCTCCCGCGTGCTGGGGGCCAGCGTCATCAACGCCGGCGACGGCGCGCACGAGCATCCCACACAGGCGCTGCTCGACACGTTCACCGTCCGCGAGCGCAAGGGAAAAGTCGCCGGGCTGAATGTGACGATTCTCGGCGACATCCTTTACAGCCGGGTGGCGCGCTCGAACATCTGGGCGCTCACGAAACTTGGCGCCAAGGTGACGCTTTGCGGACCTTCCACGCTCGTGCCAAAAACCTTCGAGCAAATGGGCTGCCGCGTGACCTACGACGTGGACGAGGCGATCCGGGACGCCGACATCATCAACCTGCTGCGCATCCAGCATGAACGCCAGCGCAAGACGATGTTTCCCAGCATCAATGAATACACGCAGCTCTTCGGGTTGAACAAGGCGCGGCTGGCCGGGACGAAGCCGGACGCGCTGGTGATGCATCCCGGCCCGATCAACCGCGGCGTGGAGATTGACAGCGAAATCGCCGATTGCGACCGCTCGTTGATTCTGGAGCAGGTGACCAACGGCCTCGCTGTCCGCATGGCGGTTTTGTTTTTGCTGAACGGCGGCAAAGGCCCGCAGGGCGTGGCGGGAAATTGAAGCCGGTTTACTTGCGCTTCCAAAAAAGCTGGGCCACGCCCAGAAGGGCGAGCACCAAGCCGCCGCTGTAGATATACAGCGCGCGATCCGTCGGCGCGCCGTTGAACACCGGTTGCACCTGCGAGCCAAAGGAATCCGCGATTTTGCGGCCCCCCATCAACAAGAAAATTCCGACGACCAAACACAGGATGCCTGTTGTTTTTTGCATGGCTGTTATTTTTTGTCCGCCGCGAATCTTCGGCTAAAATCCCAAACAATGCAACCAGCCTGTTTCACTTCCGGCCATTCAACCAGACCGCCGAACTTCCCCCGCGATTTTCACGGGCATAATTCGGTATGGCCAGCAGCGGGCTGCCGTCGGCCCACTCGCCTTTGATGGCCATCACGCCATCCAGCAAATCGCCGCGCCATTCGGTGGTTGGCGGAGCGGAGCCAAGCGCGAGATTGAGGTCGGGCTGGTCAACCTGTTCGACGTTGTAAATCAGCGGGCCGTAGCGCAACGCGACGCGGTCCCGGTCCGCCGCAACCTTTTCATCGGCCTTCACGATCTGGACTTTCATCGGCAGAGTGAGGTCAATGGTGTCACCCGCCTTCCATTTGCGCGTGATGATGGCGTAGCCGTTCTCAATCTTCGGCGTGATGTTTTCGCCGTTCACCGCGAGCGATTTGAGGCCGCTGACTTCCGGCGCGGGCGTGTAAAGCGCGCTGGTCGTGCGATTCGGGACGCGGACATACACTGTGAATTTTTTGGTTTCCGCCGGATTCACCGTGATGGAGACGATGCCGCTCCAGGGATAGTCGGTTTTTTGCACCATCTCGACGTCCGTGCCGGCGACTTTTCCGACATTGATCGTGCTGCCGAAGAAAAGATTGACATAAATGCCGTCCGCGCTTTTCGCGTAAGTCCAGGTCGGCATCATCAGCAGCGTGCGCGGGATGTTGCCGACGCAGCATGGGCAGTTGTGCCACGGATAGCGCGTCTTGGCATCCACCAGCGGGTTGTCGTAGTAATAATTTTTGCCTTCCAGGTCCGTCGCGCCGAGCAGGGCGTTGTAGATCGTCTCCTCGTAAAGGTCGGCGTATTTCGCGTCGTGATACGCGAGGTTCATCTTGTATTGGAAAAAAATCAGGCCGCAACTGGAGCACGATTCGTTGTAGGCCTCGTTGCGCAGGGAATAATTCCCGCCGAAGCCCTCGGACGTTTCGCCGCTGCCGATGCCGCCGGTGACGTAATATTTTTTGTTGATGAGATTGTCCCAGAGCGACATCACGGCGCTTTGATAATCCACGTCGCCGGTCTCGGCGGCGACATCCGCCATGCCGGAGAAAAGATACGACGCGCGCACGGCATGGCCGACGGCTTCGTATTGCTGCTGGACGGGCAGTTGGCTCTGGTCGTATTCCGTGCCGCCGTGTCGGCAATCGAGCAGGAATTTGGCAAGCTTGATATAGCTGTCGCCGTGGCCGCCGCCTTCCATGTCATTCACAAAACGCCCGAACCGCACGAGCGCCTGTTCCATTTCCTCATGGCCGTCGAACCATTCCTTTTTGCCCGGCCCGAGGTTTGCCACCCAGCAGTCCGCCAGTTTTTTCGCCGCGTTGTAAAGCCGCCTGTCCTTGCCGCCGGTAAGCGTGTAATGGTTGATGGCCGACTCGATGAAATAGCCGGCGGTGTAGCCCTCGTGATTGTCGCGGGCCGCCGCCGACCATCGCTCGCGCCAGACGTTGGTGTTGCGGAGCGTCCATGCGGTTTGGAGATAGCCGTCCGGCTCCTGCGCGGCGAGGATTTTCGGAATCCAATCGTCCAGCGTCGCCCTCATTTTGTCCTGCGCGGCGATGATGTCCGGGTCGCCCTGCGGATCCACCATCAGCGCAATGCACATGGACTCCACGGTTTGATGCACCCATGCGTTCGCAAAAACGTAACCCTTCTGCGGCCCGTGCGGTTCGCCGCGCAGCGCCTTCGCCGCCTCGACAAAATTGTCAATGCCGCCGTCGCCCTGCCTGGGCGGGATGTCCGTGCGGTTGATCTGGTCAATGCAATGCGGAATCCAGTTCACGATGAGCGCCTTCATTCGCGCGCTCCACAGCAGGCTGTCAATCTTGTAAGGCTTTGTATAAACCACGTCGAGCCGCTGCGCTGGCGGCGGAATCGCCGCCTTTACGCGCAACGTGGACGACGCTCTCAAATTCCCCCCGCCCGCGGTCAGCTTGAGAACATAATCGCCCGGTTTTGAAAAAGTCGCCGTTGTTTTCAGCGCGCCCGCGTCTTCAAAACTCACCTTGCCTGGTCCGGAGTCCTTGCTCCACGAAGTTTTAGCCGACCCGTCCGGCTTCAAAAATTTCACCGCGCCGGACAAATATGTTTTGCCGTCGAGCATCACGTCGCGGTCCGCCCCGGCGGAAATTTTTGGCGGAAAATCCGGTGACTTGCCCGAATCCAGGACGCGCCACTCCAGAATGCCCGTGGAAAAATTGCCGTCCCCGTCCATTTCCAGCCGGAGTTTTGTCGTCGTGATTTCGTCGAACGTCGTCACGTTGAACTGGTCGCCCGCGACGCCGAGGCCGCTCGCGTTGGGCGCTCCGACAAATTCATTTCCGTCCCAGAATTTTAGGCGGCAGGCCGCCGGCAGACGCACCCCCTGCCGGTCGTCCCACCAATAAACTTCAACCTGTCTTGTGCTCACGGACCGGGGCCAGTCGAATTCCACCCATTGCGTGCCGGTGCGCGGCCAGTTGCCATAGGAGCCGCGCCGGTTGTCGCGCGAATTGCGCGGCGCGTAGCCGTTATTGAGCGCCGCCAGCGTCGTGTCGCCCGAAACATAAGAACTCGACGCCGTCGCCACTGCGGCGAGATTCACCGGCGCGTTGGAATTCTGCGCGCGCAGGCCGTGAGGGCGTGAAATCAAAATGCAAACGGTCAGGAAAAACCGCACATGACTGGCCAAGAACATTTTCAAAATGGAATTGCTCAACCGACAAGCATTTCTTGAATTGGAAATGCATGATTGTCTGGATACCGCTTTCAATGATGCAACTCAAGCTGCCAAATGCGACGAAATTGCCGGACAAATCGTATGCCAGCAAATATCGGTTGCTTTGGGGATGCTAATTTGGACCGGCAAGACCTTTCACAATGGCGACGCTGGCCGAGGTGCCGAGGCGCGTCGCGCCGGCTTCAATCATCGCCAGAGCCGCTTTCGTGTCGCGGATGCCGCCGGAGGCCTTGACGCCGAATTCCGGGCCGACCGTGTCGCGCATCAATTTCACGTCGGCCACCGTCGCGCCGCCGGTGCTGAAGCCGGTGGAGGTTTTGACGAAATGCGCCCCGCTTTCAACGACCATCCGGCAGGCGCGGATTTTCTGCTCATCCGTCAGCAGGCACGTTTCCAAAATCACCTTGACCGTGTGTTCGTCAGCAGCCTCAACCACGTCGCAAAGCTCGCGCAAAACATATTTGTCATCGCCATCCTTGAGCCGGCCGACGTTGAGTACCACGTCAATCTCCTGCGCGCCGTCGTCAATGGCCGCCTCGGTTTCAAAACGCTTGGCGTCGGTGGACATCGCGCCGAGCGGGAAGCCGACGACGCTGGCCACCTTCACGTCCGAGCCTTCCAAAAAATGCCGCGCCCCGGCGATACGCGAACTGTTGACGCAGACGGAGAAAAACTTGTGCTCGCGCGCCTCGGCGCAGAGCTTCTCAATGTCCTTGGCGGTGGCGTCGGCCTTCAGCAACGTGTGGTCAATGAAGGCTGCGAGTTGCGATGGTGAAAACGTCTGTTGCATGAGATTTAGTTTGCGCGATTTTGAAGCCGGAAAGGCGCGGCGTCAATGCACTTCAAATGCCAACGATGGGCTCCGACGTAATTTTCATACTTCAGCTATTTGGTGGTGCTGACTGGTTCGTCGCTGCCAGACGAACGGATTGTCACTATACGCGACCGAAAATCTACTGTGCCCTGAATACTCGCCTCATATCCATCAACAACCCACTCTGTTTGAAAAATTATGTTCGTCCATGTCGTTGTGGGGTAATCCTTGCCGCTCGGCCATCCCTCTTCGATTTCGTTACCGGCACCCGACCAAAGAAATCTGGTGTCAGGATGGCTGCTTATGAACTTGTGCAATGCATTCGTATCAACTTTTCCATATAAAAAAACCATTGGATCCTTGAAGAATATTAGCGTCCAATCAATGGGGCCATCGAAAGGAAATTGTTGGATGAGGGAATTGGTGAAAGTGGCGGCAATTTGTGGCCCCGCTTTGGAATAGACCTTCTGCAAATCAGAAACACGGGCCGCTGTTCCATGACGATCTATAAATATCGACAAAACGGAATAGAGAACAAAGATTCCGAGCGCCACTACTAAAAGTAGCATAACTCGAATTGTAATCTTCTTCGACATACGCCCGACTCGGTAACGAGTTGAATTATTGCGGTCTATTTCAAACCTGCAACAATTTAATCTGCTCGCTGTCCTTCTCCACCGCCTCTCCGAGCGTTTGCGCCTGGCGTTTGCGGCGCTCGATGATGTGCTTGTCCAGCACCGGGTCGTAGGGCACGGGATAATTCCCGTCGTAACACGCCATGCAGAACGATTCCTTTGCCAGCC
>Ga0181520_10011095_pt1 | contig 11909 bp, 13 predicted proteins | sample PEATcosm2014_Bin_29_FD_132451 | JGI IMG/M metagenome (GOLD analysis project Ga0181520, IMG submission 132451) | Peatland microbial communities from MTU Mesocosm Facility, Houghton, MI, USA - PEATcosm2014_Bin02_30_metaG | ecosystem: Environmental > Terrestrial > Soil > Wetlands > Peat | place...
CGTACCTTGTTTTTCATGGCCGGTTCCTCTCCGCTTGTGGCTCTGATCTGTGATCCTGCTTGGCTCACAGCTTAACCCACGGCCAGCGCAGGGAACCGGTCACTCCATGATGACTAGTCCCTAGTAGTGTCCGCTCCACGGATCGTTGTTGATGTTTTGAAAGGGCACGACTTCAGTCGTGCCGTCAACAGCTGGAATGAGCAAGCTTTAGCCCCTGAGGGATGGTCTTTGGAGAATTGGATCCAATGGAGGGGCTTCTGAAAATGACTTCATTCCCGGCGGACCACACTAGCCAGTAACTGCCGGCTTGGGGACCATCTGGCCACTATGCGGAGTAACATTCAAGGCATGGTGAAAAGGTACCATCGAATCCTGTGGACGGTGGTTATCGGGGGGACGCTCGTTCTGGTCTGCATGGCCTTTGTGGGTGCAATCCAAGGAGGTTTGGTTCCGCAGCCGAGGCCGGTGCAATCTGCGAGGTGGCTGCTCAAATCCCGGAAGTACAAAAGCGAAGTGTTGCTCGAACCGACAGGGCTCAACGGAGAACTGAAGCACATTGAGTGGGACGGATGGGGATGGGGCGGGAACGACACGACAGTCTATCTTGTCTTCGATCCAAACAATGCGCTTGCCCATGGTGCCACCAGTGGCTTAGCGGGCAAGTATCCGGGCATCCCCTGCGAGGTCTATCGCGTTCGCAGGCTCGAAAACCGCTGGTATACCGTTCAGTTCTATACCGAATCCGACTGGAATCACTGTTAGTGAGAATCTAGGCTCCTGGAGAGTCACCGGAACTCGGCATCTACTCATTCGCCAAAATTCGCGCACACTTTCAGCGTGGAGGATACTCTGCATCTCTCAAGCCGCCGGTGGCGGAATTCGCTGCATTCGGCTGAGGCCGCGGGCAAGTAAAAAATCCCTGTGTAGTCGAATACCGGAAGCAAATCCTTGGCATAGAAATCCCTTGTAAGGACTTGAAAATAAAAGATCTGTCATCCTGCGCGGAGCCTCTCGTGGTTTCATCGCGAGAGGCGGAGTCGAAGGACCTGCGGTTTGCGTCCTGCGCCGGCCAGCTTCACTTTGTTTGCAAAAATGACCTGTCATCCTGCGCACCACAATATCCAGGTGGGATGGTTTGCAGAAGATTACCCTCCGCCGGCGCATACTGGTAGAGCGAGGAGAAAGGGTCTAAGAATCCTTCTCGGCAAACGCCCCACCAGCCGTGCCTTTGCCTCCGCAAACCCTGCGAGCGCTATTTTTTTCGTGCGCGTTTTTGGCTGTGAAACTGTGAAAGCCGACCTAAACCGTTCAAAATAAAAGGCGAAAAATTGCCGCTCCACAGAAACACAGGAACGGTGAAGCGGTGAAACTGTGGGCTCCGGCCGCGGCACGATACTGAACCGGACCGGCGGCCGCCTCGGCAAAATTGCAACCAGGCTGTCGCGTTTACAATGGCTACTGTGCAGCCCGAAAAGTCTTCGCCGATCATTCTCGCCGAAAACCTCACCAAGGTTTATGCGGCGGGCCGACTCCAGGTCACCGCGGTCCATGGAGTTTCGCTGGAAATCGATCCTGGGGAGTTTGTGGCCATTGTCGGCCCATCCGGCTCCGGCAAGTCCACCCTCTTTTACCTCCTCGGCGGGCTGACCCGAGCCACCCAGGGCCGGGTGGTAATCGACGGCGTGGATTTTGCCACGCTCAACGATGCCGAACGCACCAAGCTGCGCAAGCATCGCATTGGATTTGTCTTTCAGAAGTTCAACCTGCTGCCCACCCTCTCGGCAATGGGCAACATCGAGATTGCCTATGCTGTCAGCGGGCGCACGGAGCCGCTGGACCTGAAGTATCTCGACCATCTGAGCGACATGCTCTCGATCCAGGGACGTCTCAAGCACCGGCCCTCGGAACTGAGCGGCGGCGAGCAGCAGCGGGTGGCGATTGCCCGGGCGCTGATCACCCGGCCGGCCATTGTTCTGGCCGACGAGCCCACCGGCAACCTCGACACCAAGAACTCCGACGCGGTGCTGCACATGCTGCTCCGCTCCAACCGGGAACTGGGCCAGACCACGCTGATGATCACCCACAATCCCGAGGCGGCCTCGGTCGCCAGCCGGATCCTGTACATGCGCGACGGTGAAATCGTGCGCGAAGAAAAGGGTTCGCGGGCCGATGCGGTCCTGCCGGCGCCGGTCGCGGTTTGACCTGATTTCGGCCGCCCGGTATACTCAATCTTGCAACAAGCGGGAGTAGCTCAGTGGTAGAGCATCGCCTTGCCAAGGCGAGGGTCGCGAGTTCAAATCTCGTCTCCCGCTCCAATCCGCCCTCCGGCGCCAGCCGGGTTGGCTACGGTGGATTGGAGCGAACCGAAAATTAAGCAGCCCTGCCAAGGCGCGGTACCCAAGTGGTAAGGGAGAGGTCTGCAAAACCTTTATGCGCCGGTTCGATCCCGGCCCGCGCCTCCAATATCCTCAACAACTTAGAGCCGCCGTACAGCAGAGGCGAAAAGGCCACTGTAGCGGAAACTGTAGCGACTCCCTGTCTTTTCTTACTGAATCATCCCCTCTGACGCTCTCTGTTGCAGCGACAGTGCCTCCATTTGCCGCGCCATGTTGGACTGCCTCAGCGTGCTTGCTTATTAAAGAATAAGGCGTTATCTTTTCATTGCAGAGCGCGCTATGAAAGGAACGTTGCATTAGCACGATGCCGATTCATCGCCAGACCGGAGACTATGCCCAATCCACCACAACCGGGGAGACGGTCCGCGCTTTCGTTCCTTTACCATTGCCGCCCACTCCGCCGCTCGAACTGGGAGAATTCTTGCCGCTCCTAGACCGCGCCAATCAGGCATTGGGACGACTGGATGGACTTTCCACACTTCTGCCGGACACGGAACTGTTTCTGTACCTGTACGTTCGCAAGGAGGCGGTCCTGTCCTCCCAGATTGAGGGCACTCAGTCTTCCCTCTCCGATCTGCTGTTGTTTGAGAATGCGGGCGCACCGGGCGTTCCGATAGACGATGTCCGAGAGGTCTCGAACTATGTGGCCGCCATGCAACACGGCTTGGAGCGTCTGCGCGATGGCTTTCCGCTCTCGCTGCGGCTCATTCGGGAGATACACGGCATTCTATTGAGGGGCGGACGCGGCGCGAACCGAACGCCCGGAGAGTTTCGCCGCTCACAGAACTGGATAGGCGGAACCCGGCCCGGCAATGCAGCCTTTGTGCCGCCACCACCAGAGCGGCTGATGGAATGCCTCGATAGCTTTGAGAAGTTTCTCCATGATGAGGAGCAAAAGCTGCCCTTACTGGTGCAATTGAGCCTTATTCATGTGCAGTTTGAGACAATACATCCTTTTCTGGACGGGAACGGAAGGCTGGGACGCTTGCTGATTACGCTCCTGCTCTGTGCCAAGGGCGCTTTACGTGAGCCGCTGCTGTATCTCAGCCTGTATTTCAAAACTCACCGTGCGCGCTACTATGAGTTACTGCAAAGAGTCCGCACAGATGGCGTTTGGGAGGAATGGTTGGAGTTCTTCCTAGAAGGGGCAGAAGCGACAGCGAAGCAGGCCGCCGATACAGCCGTGGAATTGATTCGTCTCTTCGATACGGACAGGAAGCGCATTCAAGTCCTTGGACGCTCCGCTCTTTCCGCGCTGCGGGTCCATGAGTATATGCAGAAAAAGCCGCTCATCAACATTGGGGTAGCTGCTCGCGCCCTCAATCTATCCATCCCTACAGTGAGTAGCGCGTTGAAGCGCCTGGAAGAACTGGCGATTGCCAAAGAGACCACGGGCAAGGAACGGGACCGGATATTTGCCTACACCCGCTACTTGGAAATCGTGAGTGCGGGCACAGAGCCTATTTAAGCCAGATGAGATAACAAAGCAACCACTCGAATCCGCTGTTAACAACACAGAAAACGTTGTGGGGATAGTGGGAATCTGGTGGATCTTGCCCCTTTTGCGCTCTCATTGTGTCATAGTCGATTGCCTCTCGAAGGCGGCGATCTGTTGCTTTGCTACAAACTGCTCCATTCGCTCCACAGACCGCGCCTGATGCTCTTGCGTGGGGTGGGCATACCGCAGGACCATCTGAATTTTGGAATGGCCTAGAAGCGCCGCCAGCGTCACAAGATCAATGCCCGACTCTGCCGCCCGCGTTGCCCATGTGTGCCGGAGGTCGTATAGCCGGAACTTTGCAACCTTGCTATCCCTCACCGCACGGTCATGGGCATTGTTCACCTTCGGAACAGGCCGCGCAGGGTCCGTATCACACGGGAAGAGGAAAGGCTTTTCCAGGCATTCCATGCGCCGAGCCAAAACGCTCTTAGCCGCCGTGTTCAACGGAACCCACCGCCGCGCCGCCTTCGTCTTGCCGTGGGGATTGAAGAGAAGCCCGCTCGCCAGATTCACGTTCTCGGGCTGAATCCGGTAAACCTCTTCCGGTCGCATCCCGGTTTCCAGCATGATCGTAGCAATGTCCCGTAGCATCGGCGTTGCCACGGCCAGATACCGCACCTGTTCATCGAAGCTAAGAACCCGCGTTTGCTCATTGTCTTCATGGAAAGCCTTGACTCCGTTCTTGCAAACCGGATTTTTGAGTAACGGGTCCGCCTTGATCGCATGGTTGAACATGGCTCGCAGACACGCCAGTTCCCGGTTCACCGTTGCGGGTTTGATAAGCCGCTTTGTCCGCTGCCCCTTGACAACCGAGCGGGCAGCCTTGAACTGCTCGACAGCATCCTGAGTGATCTTGTCCAGCGGTTGATCCCCGAAACACCGCAACAAGGCCGCGCTGCTCACCAAATAGCGCCGGTGTGTCGCTGGGTGCTGCTTATGCTCCTGCTCTGACCATGCCAGGAACGCCCGCATAGCTTCCTTGAAGCCGGGAGCCTTCTTCCGCTCCGTAATGCCCACGTCGCCCTTGGCAAGCGCCGTGCGAAAGGCCGCTTCAATCTGGCGGGCTGTGCGGGGGTTTCCTTGTTTCGTGCTTCGTTGGACGTGTTGACCATCAAACAGGAAGTGATACCAGTACACGTTGCCACGCTTGAAAATGCTCATTTGCTTTTCCCCTATGCCAATCTCTTCGCTCTCTCGTTCCGTTCTGCTTCTTCGTTCCTATATTTCTTCATGTAGATGCGACGTTTCTCTTTGAATGATTCCCCCTGTGCCGCGTCGTGCTGGCGGCAGTTGTCCCCGCAATACTTCTGGTGATCGGTCTTGGCAAAAAACCATTTGCGACACTTTGAGAAGTAACAACGGCGAATCCGATGCACGGCGTCTATGTGATCTACAATCCACTGAATTGCGTACTGCTCCATCGCCGAAGCCGGATCGCTGCCCTTTGCGAGCATCGCGTAATAGACCTTGAAGTGAGACCCGGCGCCCATGTGTCCAAAGACAACGGGGTTCCATTGGTACGCGGACAGGCGGTTTTTTATGTCGTTGAGAGCGTTGTACACTTCCGCACTCTGCTTACCGTTGGGAGCGGAAGACGCCTTGATGGACTCCATCAGTTGACTGACCCGCCGACAGGCTTCGACAAGTTCCGCGAAGCTCTTCGCCGCTGGAGTGGACTCCATCTTCAAGAACTCGATTACCAAATCGACGCTTTGATCGGGCAGCTCAAACATACGGCTTGGGCTGATCCCGGCGCGTTTGACAGAGCGCCGAACGGCATTTTCTGTGTTCGGCGTATCGGCTTTTCGTAACTTACGCGATGTGCTATTCATACACGCATTACAATACACTGGTTTCTCTTCGTTTGCAATGGGATACTTTTGGCGTAGTTGGAGGATTCCCAATGACGCAAACTCTTTTGAGCGTAGAACAAGCTGCCGAAAGGCTGGGCGGCGTTTCCCGGTGGTCCATCTATTCATGGTTGAGCCAAGGGCGGCTCCGCAAAACCAAGGTCGGTTCAAGAGTGATGATCCGCGAGAGCGATCTGCAAGCCTTCATCGACCAGTGCAATCCAGCGGAACCTAACGGGGACTGCAACATTCCTGCGAGGCCGCAATGACCACCCCGCACAGAGGATCATTCTTTGTAATTGATCGTTGCATCTGGTCAAAGCTCTGCGATAAAGGCATGAATGCAGCAGCAGCCTATTTGGTGATGGCGTGTGGGACTGGACGGGATAACCGAACCACAAGCTGGTCGGCAGAAGCGTTGCACAAATACTGCGGCATAACCTGGGAGCGGGCCAAGGCCGCAATTGACGACCTGATCCATGACGGATTCGTGCGCCGCGCTGCGGGTCATAGTTCGTCAAAACCTCGTTATGAACTGCTTCCCCTCAGCACGTCAGATGAAGCCAATGACGATAGCGCCACAATCATCTGGCTGCCCAATTCAATCGTCATGGGTACAGGGAAAGGCGAAACACCCCCCGTGCATCGTCTTAGGAGTGCTGGAGACATCTTGGCAATGCGTCTATTCGTAGAGTTGTATCACGCTCAAAACCTGCGAGACGACGGCGGAATCAGTCCTCGAATCATCCGTACCAACTACGAGCGAAGTTGCATAGGCGAGCAGGGAATCTTTACGGTATGGGGATTCAAGTCCACCCAACGGCAGATTTTCTGGAGCGGACCTTTCGCAGCGCATGAAGCGAGCGCGAACGTGGCAGGGGAGCATCCTGTAAGTGCTAGTATTGGCCTCCTGGAGAGAAATGGCCTGTTGTCATTCATCCCGCATATTTTTGAGAATGACTCGTCCGAAGCAGAAATACATCATCCCTATGGAATCGGCACCAAAGGCGAAGACCCAATCGAAACAGAGATCGGTGAGGCAGCAGAGGCGGCGGCGCGTGCTATGTGCCCGGAATGGTTGATAGAAAACGCGGAAAATGAAGGCTTCGAGTATTTCTGCCCGGTCAGCCAAACCATGCCCAACATCGAAATGATTGGGGTTGCTCGCCTTCTGTATCGTCCTCACACCAGCCGGACAGCCGCCTGGTACGCTCAGCTTCAAGCGTCGGGCAGTTCGTGGATCGCGAAGTACCAAGAACTTGCAGTGAGGGCGCAGATTCCAAGGACGGCCAAACGTGCATGAATGCTAGAGATTCGGGCGAATGGAGACATCAAGGAGCATCAAAGAGGTTCAAGGGGCTTCAACGTGGATCAACGTATCTCAACGATGGTCAACGAGGCTTCGCCTGTAAGAGTTTTCAAAGAACATCAACAAATGTAAGATCACCTTGTTCGGGCGATTATTAAAAGTGAGGAAGCAATGACGAATCCAGAGACCTACTTTCGAGACGCAGAACGGCTCGAAAATGATTTGTTCGACTGGAGCTGTCCCGAAGGACGGCAGAGCCAAACCTCTATGCAAAATTGCCCCACTGCCAGGGATCGCAGGTATTCAAGAGAAACATTGCCATCCGGCTGCATCCTCTATTCGCTGAAGTCTGAAAAGACGATGACCAGCCCCAAGACAGAAGAACCGGACACGAAGTCCTAGAGACAGTCTTCTGGCACCGAAGGCCCGGTGAGTGTTTGCCCGTCACCTTCTCTGTCGCTTCGTGGTCCCTCCGCCATCGGAGTTTCGCTTTCCCCTACCGCTTGCCGGAGTCGTCTCACACGACGGGCGCCAGCATGAGGGAAGCAAACTCCCCGCGGCCTGCCCAAATTCTGGACTCCAGCCGTCCGCCGGATGCGGGGTTCCAGAATCGTGGACGTGTCAACGGCGTATCAGCGGCGTATAGTGGTTGCGAATCTATGGGGAGGTTCGCAATGGCAGAAGAAACGACGGTCACGCTGCTGAAACAGATTCTTGTTGTGCTGAAGAGGATTCTGTCTCAACTTGAGTCTCAGGCCGCAGGGCGCTAGGAAGAGCAAAAAGTTTGCACGCGATATGTACGCCTGCCGTAATCTCCAAGTAAGAGCGGCCTTCGGAGAGGTATCTCTCCATGACAGCAAGAACTTCGGAGGCTACATCGAGAGGTTTTTGATTAGGGAATTGCATCTGACACACTCCTGCGGTATCTTTGGATTGTGCGATGCAAAGATCATGAAGCCCCGCCCTGGCAGGCGGGGTTTTCTATTTGCTGAGTCCATTGTCCGGCTGATCGCCGGACCGCGCAACAGGATTCGACGCTTATTCCTCGGCGTCGCGCATTCCGCCGATCCAGAAGGCGAGGAAGCGAGAGCCGAAGGTTAGCAAGGTCAACACAACCAACTCGGCTAGGCGACCCCACATCCCATGAAAGAGCGTTGCAAGCATAGCAATCGGCACAACCCCGACCCCCAGAAAGAAAAGCCCGAATATCACCGCACCGTCGCCCCAAATCGTCATCGTTAAGACGAGACCATCCATCCAAACGGTTGCGCCAAAGAGATAGGAAAGCATTAGCATTGCTGGTGAGGTAAACGAGCGCCAGCGCCGGACTAGAGAGGCAGGGAGCAATACAACGCTCAAAACTAGGAACCCCCAAAACGCTACTCGAATGCACCACGGCAGCACATACTCGCTCAATGCTTCTGCCGCACCGAGAAATAAGCCGGCGACTGTGATGATGCCCAAGAGGAGGAGTATGCCGAGAAACGTCCATCCCGCAGATTTCAGCTTGTCGAGGGCAGTGCTCTTGAGTTGCCTTACATTACGCAAGGCCAGGCCTGATCCCGATGCCTTCCCGGCTGCTCCATGCACGAATTCCTCATGCCTTTTCGGGTAGTAGAAGATTGCAGGAACCAGAAACCAGAGAATGATCGACACGCCCCAAGGAAGGGAAACCACTGAACGGATGATCCCAAGCCCGATAAGAACGATGCTGACGTATATCAGGATCAACCCATATCTTCGTTTTCGAAGCAACCCAATACCCAAGAAGGCCGTTGTAACTCCTGCTGTCAACTGGCCCAACCAAATGATTAGTCCTTCGGTTGTGGTTATCCCATTGATCGGAATGCAATTAAGCAATCCGACTACGACCATCGTCCATCCCTGAAATTTGCCCCATCGGTAGGTCCGCGTTTGCATCGGGCAAATGGGCTGGCCCTTCACGTCAGAACGCTCGATTAGAATGGGCGGACGTTCAAGTCTTATCGGTTCACTCTCTCTTGGTGAGGGATCAGTGGGCGTCAGTAAACCTGCTCTCGCTTCCTTCATCTCCTGTAATGCCCGTCTTGCAATGCCCTCACCTGGCTGGATAGGCTCTGGTTCGACGCCGTCCTGAACACGAATCTCGTTCTCCAATCTTTGAACCATTAGCAGACGCAATTCTCTCAGCGCGGGGCGTGATTCCGGGGTCTCCGCGAGATCCTTTTTTGCATTCTCCAGTTTGAAATCTAACTCCTCTCGTACTGCCTCTGCCTCGTCTTGGACGCGAATCTTGTCCTTCAATCTCTCAATCAGTTGTTGCGTCAGCCTCCGATCCATCGTTTTGTATTCGGGCAGTTCGCGCAGCTTCTTCTCCAAATCTGCGAGTTGTGCTTCCAGGGTCTTCTCAAACATGTCCTGATACAGAACTCCCGGTGATTCATCGCTGATCGGCTTAGAGGAGGCACTAACCATAGTGAATGTTCCTTACAGATTGTTCTGGTTATAGGTTGCTGTCATTGCGGCGCTGTTTTCAAAGGGTGGTCGCCTGCACGAAAGCCAGTCAGGCACAGGATCTGCAAAGAGACGAAATTTCAGCACAAGGCACCTCTTGGGATTCCGTGGGAGACCACTGCATATATTTTCAGAACAGGAGGCCAATCCCTACTATAGGCAGGATCAGAAACTCAGCATAATCCGACCATAGTAGGGATGGCAAGTCAAGTCTGCGCGGCCCTTGGGCGGAGAATTCGGGAGTTGCGGAAGCAGCGCGGCTGGCGGCAGTTGGACCTTGCAGTTCAAGCCGGGATCAATGAGAACTACGTCTCCGACCTGGAAGTGGGCAGGAAAGAGGTTTGCCTGAATACCATCAGCGCGTTGGCTGAGGCTTTTGGGTTGACCATCTCGGAGTTGATGAGCGGCGTTTAGGCTGCCCTGACGCTGCCCTGCTCACCCCGAATTGCTGCGAACCCTTTCGCAGATGGCCGAGAGGAACGCTTCAGCATCCATTCCAAAATTTGGAATTCAGCGCGGCAGAGGCTTGGGCGTCAGCGGCCATGCGACCAGCTTCGTGGAGAGTGGTACATTCTGCGATGGCGGATGTAGTGCAACGAATTCCGATACTCTCACCGATTTGCGACGCCCCGGAACCCCCAAAGGCCGGGGGGCTAGGTTGCCTGGGGTTTTGTTCCCCTCTTGACCGCTCAAAACCGGCTCCAAAATGCTCTCCTGCTGTCCCTCATTTGTGGATTGCTCTGTCATCTTTTCGTCTGCTTTTGCGGCTTAACTCGTTTATTCCCAAACGGTTTCATGCCGCTACCGATGTTTCTTCCTCTTTATCCCTCGCCCATGAGCATTTTCCCTGCGCTTTTTTGATCCTGTCGAAGTTCATGGGTCACGGAAAGCACCACAGAACCGTTACATTCGTGCGCTCACGTTGAAGGAGGCAAGGGACGGCGGGAGGATAAGCCGCTCAACGCATGGCCGCTCCGATCAAGATGTTCTCTGGCATCAAAACGCGGCGGCGCGGGAAAATGTGCAACAATCGAACTTTTCAACTTCAAAGATCGTGTACAAATCTGCCAACATCAGCGCGTGGAAAATCACGATTATTTCTTCGCTGGCCTCAGTGGCGGCGGCGGCAAAGCACCCCCCAGCCCCCTTCCCGTGAGTGTGCGCGATAGTTGGCGGTGCTGTCGTGGCAAGTTGCCTGTGGCGCGGCGCTCTCTCAGTGGGGCGAATGGGGAGGTATTGCGCTGGGCACAGTGGACACGATCAGCAAGGTAGGCGGGCGGAGTCATCTTTGTTTGGGAAAGGCCGTGCGAGAAGGGGCGAAGGTACAACGATGCGCCGAAGAGATACTGGGCGAGGTCCACCACTCGGAGGAGTGCAACTAATCAGCCAACCGGGCGCGGCACTGGTCACTTGCCGGAAGGCTTGCGAAACGCCCAATAGCCTGGCCAGCCGAGCAGCAAGAGACCCAGGCACAGGTCGATGGGCTGCCACTCTGACCGCTGCATCCGTACCGGCAGGATCGGGTTCAGCAAGAGCGCAACCGCCAGGAAAGCCCACATCCAGCCCCGTGGCCCCACTTGGTACACCCGCACAGCCCAATATGCCGCGCCCACGGTTGCAGCCGTCCGCAGCACCATGTAGAAGCCGTAGGGATACCGGCCTTCGGCAGCAACCAGCAGAAGGATTGCCACCAGCACAGTGAGCGCAACTTCCAACACCCGCTTCCGGTCCATGATCGAGCCTCCCGCTGAAAATCATTTCACGGCACGGGTTCCTGCCGTCCTGCTCTCACAAGGTTTTCTCATTCGCTTGCGGCCCTGAGCGTTGGGGTCCATTGTAGCGACTGTAGCGGATACTGTAGCGGGTGCCGGTTTAGACAGGGTTGTATGGGTTGGAAGTGCGGAGGCGCAACCTGTTGAAAATACTAGAGCAGCGAACAGGGTACAAACCGGCACAAATGCCCCTGAGAGGTCTGCAAAACCTTTATGCGGCGGTTCGATCCCGCCCCGCGCCTCCAATCTTTCAATAACTTAGAGTGAATAGGCGATAGGGCCGAAAGGCCACTCTAGCGGGTCGAGAACCTTCCTCAAAAACTGGGCGCCTACTGCGGTGAAGCAGGGTCTTCGTTTCACGGCTGAGCCCGTGTCTTTCCCGCAAAATTGCCCCAGGATTGGGGCAGCCGTATTACTAAAATTGAGACCAAATGATTGACATCTGGATTGCTCGCTGCGGAAAAAACGTAAGCGTCCTGAGTTCCCCTCTGGCATGACGTCGGGTATTGGGCTGACCATTTCGTTATGGTTCATGAAGAGGAAGCGGGAACTGAACGTCGCGTTCGCCGGTGGCGGTCGGTTGCGGAG
>Ga0181520_10011098_pt1 | contig 11909 bp, 10 predicted proteins | sample PEATcosm2014_Bin_29_FD_132451 | JGI IMG/M metagenome (GOLD analysis project Ga0181520, IMG submission 132451) | Peatland microbial communities from MTU Mesocosm Facility, Houghton, MI, USA - PEATcosm2014_Bin02_30_metaG | ecosystem: Environmental > Terrestrial > Soil > Wetlands > Peat | place...
CAGAGCGGCGACGAAAAGAAAGTGAACACGCCGGCCTACAACTATCTCCAGCAAAACAAGTGCGGCGTGCACTGGGCGAATCCGGCTTACGCTGTGACGCACCAGAAGACGATCACCGTGGATGCGGCGACCTCGGCCATCATGACGCTGAACCTGACGCCGACCGACTATAAAACCACGCGCGACTTTGCCGTAATCACCAACAATGCCGCCGACGTGGCCGCCATCGAGACGACCTTCAACGCGGACTTTACGAACGCCAAGATTACGCCGCCCACGGGCGAGAACCTGGTGTGGAGTCCGACGAATGCGAGCAGCGCACTGCTGGGGCTGATCAACGGGGCCACGAAAACGCTGCTCATCTCGCAGGAGGAGTTCGGCGACCAGACGATTGTGGCGGCGGTTGTGGCGGCGCTGAAACGTGGCGCTACCGTGACGCTGGTGCAGGAAAACATGAACAACCAGTACAACGCCACTTTGACGACACTGAAAACCGCAGGGGCAAAGATCGCCACGTACTCGTCGAATACGGGCCGCTACATCCATGCGAAGACGGTGCTGGCCGATTACGGCACGGTCAATGCGAAGATGTTTGGGGGTTCGGAGAACTTCACCACGCCCTCGCTTACCGACAACCGGGAGCTGGGGCTGATTTTCTCCGACGCGGCCTGCATGGCGGGCGTAAGCGCCGCCATTACCGCAGATTTCAACGGCGGGACGGCGTTCTAGGTTGCTTCGTCTTGAGGTTGTTGGTCAGGTTGCGGAAAAACATCCCTAAGGGGCTAAAGCCCCAAATTTTATGAGCCCTTTACGGCACGACTGAAGTCGTGCCCTTTCACGACAGATTCAACCATTACGGCACCCTTCGACTTCGCTCGGGGCAGGCTAGAAGTCGTGCCCTTTCACGACGGTTTCAAACTGACCCATTGCTAAGAATCGCCTCGCCTTGCCTCGCGCAGTTTGGGCGCGTACACTGATGTCTCCTCCGCAGCAGCCATCATGCTCGATTTCGTCCGCTCCTATCTCGACGAATTGCTGACGGGGCTCTTTCTGCTTCTGGTTGCAGTCCTGACCGTCGCTCACCCTCCACTGTTCGCTACACACGGCGGCCTGTTGCTGGCGCGTGTTGTGCTGTGGTCGGCCGCCATTCTGATCGCGGTGCTACTGGCCACTTCACGTTTCAGCCCGCGCGCCCGCGCCGCTTTGCATTTTGTTTTTGACTTCGGGCCGATTGTGGTGGCGGTTGTGGGTTATTCGGGCCTGCGGCTGCTGGACGCCTCCGCGATCACGGCGTGGCTCGGGATTCCCGATTTCGACCACCAGATGATGGCTGCCGATGTGGCGATCTTCGGCAAATCTCCGTATCTCTGGTTCATCCACTGGGGTCTCGACAGCGGTTTGTTTGCGCGGGTCATGTCGGGCTTCTATGCCTTGTACCCGTTCACTCCTTTGCTGGCTGTGGGCTGGTTTCTGTGGACAGGCAACAGGAAGCAGTTCCGGCTGGTGCGGCGCGCACTGATTCTTTCGCTCTATTCGGGCTACGTCTGCTATTTGCTGATTCCCGTCTCCGGCCCTTTGTCGCTGGCCAGCACGACCTCCAATTTTCTTGAATCGACGCGCGTCTATTCATTTCTAGAGTCGAACTTCCGCTACGTTTACGATTGTTTTCCGAGCCTGCACACGGCCAATCCGTGGCTGATTGTGTGGCTGAGCCGGGGCAAGGTGCCGGGGTGGCTGATGGCGTCGGCCGTGTGCGCGGGATGCGGCATTACCCTTTCCACCGTTGCGCTCGAGGTGCACTACGGAATCGATGTTATCGCAGGGTTGGCGTGGGTTTTCCTGATGGCTGCGGTGGCCAAGGCTACGCTGCCCGGCGAGGGGCTGGCGTAGGGGCTGCGGGCGACAGAGGCTAGCTCGCGTCTCTCACGAATACACGAGAACTAAGATTTCGAAGTCTGGCAAGGTCTCTGAGGGCCGGGAGGCCCTCAGTACAGCCGGTCAGGAGACCGGCGGTACAAAACCGGCTAGGATGCGGGCGGGCGCTGCCAGACGGCGGCATCGAAGCTGTGGGCAAGCTGGTAGCCTTCGTCTTTGTAGAGTTGGATGGCATCGGCGTTGGCTTCAGTGACGGTGAGCGAGATTTCGGAAACGCCCAGGCGCATAAAGCTGAAGGCCGCCTGCGCGAGCATCAACCGGGCCAGCCCACGGCGGCGAAACGCAGGATGCACGCAGACCTGGGTCAGGTGCCCGCTCTGCTCACTGACGCGAGAGCCCAGCACCAGCGCCGCCAGCTCGCGGCTGGTGCGTTCCACCACAACATACGATGCCTGTGCCGCAAAGGTGCCGCAACCTGCGTAGCGCACAATATTGTTCAGAAAGCGCATGGAACCGTGCACGGAGCGGTACTGGTCGTTGATGAGGCTGTCGGGATGGGCGCGATACGCCTCGCAGATGAGACGCGCGGCCGGGGCCAGATCGGCTTCGCGCCACGGACGGAACTCCAGATTACCGGGCAGGTCCGCATGCGGCTGACTCCAACGCCCTGCCAGAGGCTGCACCAGGAAGAGGCGACGGAAGATTTCAAACCCAGCCGCGCGAAAGGCCGGAGCAAACTGGCCGGAAGGATGGAGAAGCAGCTGCGACTCGATGCGGTCAACGTGCGGGGAGTTGAGAAGCAACTCGAAAAGGTGCCGCAACAGCGTCTCTTCCTGGGCGCGGGCCGGGCTGGACACTCCGCTTGCATTATCAGTGGCGTCGGGGAACGCGAAAACGTCGCCGATCACCGCCTTGGTTTCCTCGTAAACGCAGAACACGTAGCCGGTGACTTTGCCGGCTTCAGTAGCGGCGTAGCCGGGCAGCATGCGGTTGTCAAGATACTGCATCAGCAGCCGGGCGGAGGCGCGATAGTCCCAGTGCAGGCGCTGGGCCCAGATCTCGGTCTCGGCATCGAGCAGGGGACGCATCACGGGCGCCGCGAAGTGCCGCAGGTCGAGGATCTCGAGGGTTGCGTCCAATGCCTGCATCTTTCTCCGATCCGGTTCAAGTCCAGGTGCGCGAGTGGCCGTTGCTGCGTGATGACGTGGGCGCCATGCGGCGTCCGATTGGCTTGCCGTGCGCTCAATTGAACCTTCGTCCGGCACCGGCAATGCAGCTCAACTCAAGTGAGACGTGGCGTGGAAGGGCGAGCGCTCGGATTCATTATGCCAAACACCCTTCCGGTCACTTTGCCACGAGTTAGCGTCGCGCTGCAAGTGAACAAGCCCTTCAGCGCGCTCCAACCAGATAAATCTCCAGTCCCTGTTCCGGCCAACTAAAGAGTTGCTGATACTGGCGGCCCTCCAGAAGCTCCTCAAGGGCCATCTGGGTATCGAGGTCGACGCCATGACGGCCCATAACGCGCGCCACCAGCAGATGCTGCTCGTCGGGAACGCCGTCTTCGTCGTAGTTCACCATTTCGTTATTGCGGTAAAATGCGAGGCCGAATTCCACGTCGCGGCGCACGTGGAACACGGCCACGGTCTCGTTGGCGGGCGCCACCTGAGCCAGGCGTTCGGCGAGCGGCCGCGCGGAATAGGTGCGGTCGAGGAGATGAATGACGCGCTTGGTGGCGGAGATTTCCGGAATTCCGAAGAAGGGCCCAACGCCGAAAACGAAAAGCACCAGAACCACGAGGATCCAGCAGGTGGCAGGCCTCAGCCAGGCCACACCAAAGCCTTTGGTCACGACCAGGATCAGCAGACCCGCTCCGATTGCGGCCAGCGCAGCGGCAACCAAGGCGTGCAGGGGAGGCATGGCCATGTTATGCGATACGAACCATGGCAGCAGCAGGACAGTCACGGTGGTGGTGGCGCAAACCGCGGCATGGCCCAGAAGTAGCCAACGGTTCAGCCCCGGTTGGCGGCGGCGGAACAGGTAGTCGCCGGTGAGGATGGTGATGGGAGGAATGGCGGGAAGGATGTAGCCGGGGAGTTTGGATTGCGAGAAGGAGAAGAAGATTACGGGGATGAACGCCCACAGCACCAGAAATTCGGGGAAAGCGTCGCCGGGGCGCGTCGACAGACATTTGCCGGCGCGGGAGTAGCGCAACCTCCACTCCGCCACCGAGGTGAGGATGCCATCGATGAGCGCACGCACCGCGACCACGGTCCAGGGCATAAGCGCGAGCAGCATGACCACCAGGTAGTACCAGAACGGCTGGTTGTGCTGATAACGGTCGGTGGCGAAGCGCTCGAGATTGTGCTCGAGAAAGAACTCGCGGAAGAAAGTCGGATTCTGATGCTGCACGGCAATGAACCAGGGCAGCACCATGGCGAAATAGAGCAGAACGCCCGGCCACCACAAGGAGCGGAGAAGGATGCCCCACTCCTTGCGCAGAAAGGCAAACGCGATAATGATGAGGGCCGCAAGAAGCGGAGCGACGGGGCCCTTGGCCAATGTGGCGAGGCCGGTGAAGAAGTAGATGTCGTAGAGCCAGAACTTGGAACCGGTTTCGTACCAGGCATACCAACCCAGCAGACCGATGGCGAGCGGGGCGGCCATCTGCATGTCGGTGGACGCGCCACGCGCAAAGCCCATAATTCCGGCGCAGGCGACGGTAATCAACGCGGCATCCAGATGCCCGCCTGGCCGGAATCGTCGCATGTGCAGGTAGATGAGCGCGACCATGATGAAGGCGAAGGTGGTAGAGGGTAGGCGGGCGCTCCAGTCGTGCACACCGAAGTCCTGAAAAAGGAACATGGCGCGCCAATAATAGAGCGCCGGCTTCTCCAGCCAGGGACGGCCGTAGAGATAAGGCGTGACGCAGGCATCCAGGCGGCCCTTGAGGGTGTGCGCCGAATCGAAGTGCACCAGCATCTCGTGCGCAATCTGGGCATAGCGCGGCTCGTCGGCTCCGACCAGACCCAATCCGTCGCCGCCCAGCAGCGGGGTAAGTCCGTAAGCAAGGAAAAAGATGGTGAAGGCAAGAAAGATGGCGGCTTCGAGGAGAGTGGACCCACGCGGCATGCGCCAGCGCCGGCCTGCGGACTGATCAGGAGCCGAAGGTGCCACGGGATTTCCCATCTCCACCATTTCGATGACCATTTCTTCAGGAGCGCGCAACCGCACGCTTCCTTCAGACGTGGTTTCCGTGTTGACGCAGGACGGATGGGGGATAAGCCCGGGCCCGCTTATGATCCACGCCGCACAGGCGCGGACACGTTGCAGTATTTCGACAGGGACAAGGCTAACAGATTTCCCCGGGTTCTCAAGCTCGCCGTCAATTCACTCTCGATGGAAGCGCTGTCCTTTCGGATTTGCGATGGCGCTGCGCAGTTCAGTCAGAATCTCCTTGAGGGCGCGCGGCAGCGGTCCCTGGAGCGTGCAACCGGCGGCGTTTTGGTGGCCGCCACCGCCCAACCGCGCGGCAATTGCCGCAACATTCAATCTGCCCTTGCTGCGCAGGCTCATGCGGATGCCTGCGTCGGGCAATTCGCGCAGGAAGACCACGGTGTCGACGCCGGCCATGCCCAAAGCCACGTTGACGATGCCTTCGCAATCTTCCTCAGTGGCACAGGTGCGTTGCATATCCTGGTGCGTGACCCAAAGCCAGGCCAGGCGGCCTTCGCGTTTGAGCCTGCGCAGCGCCGCGCCGAGCAGCAGCAGCTTGGAGGCGGGCGCAGAGAAGTAGACCTCCTGGGCGATGGCGATGGGGTCGGCGCCGGCCTCGACGAGCTCGCGCGCCAGTGCGAAGGTGGACTCACGCACGTTGCCGTAACAGAATCCTCCTGTGTCGGTGAGGATGGTGGTGTAAAGGCATTGCGCCATTTGCGGCGTGAGGACAGCGCCAGCAGCCCGCGCCAACCGATACACCATCTCGCCCACACTCGCAGCAGCACGATCAATCCAGTTGAGATGCGCGAACTCGAGGCCGGTGATGTGGTGGTCGATATTGACCAGGAAGAGTTCTTCGAGCCCGCTGAGCCGGGTGCGTTCCAGGCTGTCACACTCCAGCAAAATCGCGGCATCGTAAGGGCCGCGGATGCGACGCAAGGTGTGGATGGCATTGACGCCCGGCAATTGCCGGTACTGGAGGGGAGCCCGATCCGCCGTGACCAGGTTGGCGTGTTTGCCCATCTGCTCGATCACCATGCCCAGCGCCAGCATGGAGCCCACAGCATCGCCATCGGGACGCGCATGCGAGCAGACCAGAAATCGCCCGCCGCGATGCAATACATCGAGGATCGCGGTGAGCGGATGAGCGGCAGGAATGCCGGGAGCCGGCGCAGCGCCCGGCTGAAGCGCTACGGTCGGCGCGAGGATTCCGGATTTTTGCTCATGAGCGTTCATGCAACCAGGGTCTGCTCAGACTACTGTGGTGGATGGCGATGATTTCCCGTCCGCAGGGCCGGGTCCCGCATCTGCTGGTTGCGGCGCAGCAGGCGTGGCTGCGGCGCCCTCGCGGGCGAGCGCGGCGGCCTTGCGCGACCGGGACCGGCCCATGAGTTCGTCAATGCGCGCCTGGAAGCGGCCCGAGCGATCGGCAAGAAAACTCAGGTCGGGCACATGGCGCTTGCCCATGCGCTCCTTTAATTCATGGCGAATGTAGCCTTTGGCGGCTTCGAGTCCCGCGATGGTATTTGCCTCGGCCTTGGCGATATCCTTCACCGCACTGTCGATGGCCACATACACGCGCGCCGACTTTCCGCCAGGATTGAGCGCGACTTCACTGACGTAGCAGAGATCGATGCGCGGATCGGAGAGCTCGCCCTCGATGAGGACGCCGATCTCCTCACGCAGGGTTTCTGCTACACGGTCCTGATGATGCTTGCGCGCTCTATGCTCCGGCATGGCTTCCTCCACCCTGTCCAGAAAGGCCCGGCCTCTGCGGCCCGGTTCCTGCACAGGTAAACCATTAAGAATAGCAGAGGGGAAACTTGCGCGCAGGTCGCCCGGCGGGACGGAGATTGAGCGCAAAAGCCGAGATTCCGCTCGGCTTTTGCGCAGCCGGGGGGAAAATCTGGGGGGGCGGGAATGTCGATGCAGATTGGTTGCGCGGATGGTTAGAGGGGTTGCTTGAGGATTTTGGGGCTGCCGTTAGGACCACCGTACGCCAATGCATTCACCGAAGAATGGTCACTTTTGCTCTCCGTTTGGTGGAAAAACCTGTGGGTTATGTGAGTTTCAATTTGGGATGCTAGCCCAAGTCCTATCCTTTGAGTTCAAGCTGCACAACTACCGGCTGGGTGGTTACCCTGGCAGTTTCGCACCTGCGAACCAGCCAGAATCGAAGCGGACCGCAGGCTAGGCCGAAAAATCCACCGCAACCACTTCATGCAGGCCGATTGATGGCGTTTCGAGATGAATGGTGTCGCCATCCGTACGATAGGGAATATCGCGCGCGGCAACGAGCAGATGAACGCGGCGAACGCGACGATCGGACGGAATCCGCAACGCAATTTTCTGTCCCGCGACGGGGGCGATCTCGCGTACCGGGCCCTTCCACATCATTGGATTGGTGAGATTGACGAGATGCAGCGTCATGGAAGCTTTCTGCTCCCATACGGCCACATCCAAGATACCCGGGCCTTCCACTTTGACATTCGGAGCTTCGTTGGTTGCCCACTCCACCGCGTTGCGCAACAGCATTCCATGATCCACAGCCAGCACCTGCCAGAACGTGCGGTCCAGATCGCCGGGGAAATAGACGACGCGGCCTTTGCCCACAGTTTCGAGGTAAGCAGCGGGACTGTGCGTGCCGCCGGGACGGGTAAAGACCGACTCCATGGGCAAATCAGGGTAGGACGGCACAATGCGTAGCGGCGTGAACTGATTGGCGCCGGCGGGGGTCACCTCCACCTGATTCACGGCGTTGATGATGCGCCCTGCGTCGTCAAAGCCGCGCAGCAACGGATGCCAGGCACCGACTGCGTGATCTTTTTCCAGGCTCAGGTACGAGTTGAGCATGTTCTCCTGAGTCTTTCCCGCGTACGACGCTCCGAAAAGCGAGGCCAGGCCGAAATCATTGCGCTGGACACCCCACTCGTCGAAAAGCGAGGTCTGGTAGGTAGCAACAAGCCCACCGCCGCGCTCCACGAAGGCGCGCAGGCTCGCGCATTGCGCATCAGACAATGCAGCAATGTTGGGCAGGATGAGGGTGCGAAATGGCGCTAAATGCTCCTCATCGAGGCAGCGGTCGTGCACCATTTCAAAGGGGATGCGTGCCTCAACGAGTGCTTGATAGAAGCCCAGTCCCGGCTCCTCGATTTTTTCGCGGGCCTGCTCTCCGCCGTAGTACAAAGCGCTTTGCTGCGAGTAGACAAGGCCCACGCGCGCCATGGGGCGGAGATTTCTGAGATATTGTTCGTTGGCATAGTGCCAGACAAAAATCTCTTTGACCACAGGCAGCCAACGGCGGTCGATGGGCTTGGCGTTGAATTTGATGAACCACGGGCACAGCCCCTGCGCGATGCCGTCGGCAACCCAAAGGCGAATCTCGTCGCCGTTCTGCACCGAGTCTTTCCAGCGGTGCTCGTCGTCGATGCCGACGTTAAACATTCCGGCGATGGCTTTGCTGCCCATGGTGGCGCGGTATTCCTTGCCATTCTTGCCGTTGGCCCACGGAGCCATTAGGCCGCGACGGCTTTGGCGATCGGCAACCATAGTAGGCGCGAGCTCGGCGATGGTTTTCATATCGAGATCGCTCAGCGCGCCGCCACCGGCGTTCGCAATGTAGCTCGAGTCGGGGTTGATGGCGCGGATTTTCTCGTTCCATAAACGCCAAAGAGCGAAGAGGCGCTGCTGCCGCCAGAGGATGTATTGCTTGCGCGCCGGGTCCTGGGGGTTCAAAGTGTGCGGCAGGTCAAGCCCTGTGGCTTCGCTGAAGTTCTGCCGGCAATGCTCGCAGTAGCACATGCCGCTGCCCGCCCAGCGGTTGGTGAAGATGCCGTCCGGCTTGTAGAGGCGCATGATCTCTTCATGGACAGAGGTCATGAATTCGAAGTTATAGGGACCGAGAGCGCAAGTTTCCCAATAGCGGGGATCGGAGGGATGGCGCACAGGTTTGCCGCTTGCATAAACGCGGATCCAGTCAGGATGCGCGTCGTAGACCTTCTGCCAGCACGCGTGAGCGTCGGTCCGCGCGATCACGTTCATACCCATTTTGCGGCATGCGACCAACAAGTCGCCGAAGGCATCGCCATTGCCCAGCCATGGACTGCGCTGCTGCAGCGGGAGTTCCGTGGGATAGAACGCGACCACTCCGCCCGCGCTCAGGCAAGCCGCGTCGGCATGAACGGCGCGGAAATAGTCGAGCCAGAATTGGGGATCGTAGTTGCCAGGATCGTCTTCGACAAATGCCAACTGCGCCCAGCGCATGGGACGGTCGTACCAACTGCTTGCCCCGCCGCTTGCCGGGCTTGAGGCGGGCGCTGCGACTGCGCTGGCTTCCGCGTACACTTTGCTGCCTGCACTCACAGGCAAGAGACATGCGGTTGCGGCCAGTGCCGATCCTTTAACGAATTCGCGACGGCTGCTCATAATGCGGTCTCCCGTAACCCAGCCATTGAACCACGCTGGGGCAACATCGGGAAACCTGCGGCATCATCTCGACTGAGGAGCATACGCGCCGGTTCCGGCTCGCGCATCGTTACGCGCCGAACTGCCGCAGATGATGATCGAGATGCCTGTACATCAGGACCGCCCATTCGTCAGCGGTAAGGGGACCAAAGAACGCGTGCGGATGCGCCGTGCAGGCGGCCGGCCCTGCAACGGCAAAGCGGTCGATAAGCCCGCTCAGCCGCTTGCGCTCGGTTTCGAAATCCCTGTCGTCTTCGACTACGAGTTCCTTCGATGTGGGCGCATTTCGCCGCATCTTCTCGCCGTCGCGAAAAACCATCGGCTTGATGACCGGCCCCAGGATGCGCCCCATCAGCGCGCGCGGAGGACGAATCTCTCCCGCCGCCATCTCAAATCCTCGAGAACAATGCGCCAGCATCTGCGCGGCGCTCATTTTGCCCCACTGGCGCGCCTGATCGGGCTGCAGCCGGGATAAACGCTGCTGCACTTCATCCACACATCCGCTCTCAAATAGACTTTCCATGCCAAACAACCCCATGCTTGAGCCGCCAATTACCCGGTAACCTCGTCCAGATTTCAAACTTTCACCAGGTCCGCGCCTTCAGCTTTGCGATGCGCGCTTGAGCTCCGCGATATCGAGCTTCTTCATCTTCATCATGGCCTGCATCGCCTTCGATGTCTTCAGGAGCTCGCCAATATTTGCGGGCGTGACCTGCCAGCTCATGCCGAATTTGTCCCTGAGCCAGCCGCACGCCACCTCCGTTCCGCCCTCGGTGAGCCGCGACCAGTAGTAGTCGATCTCCTCCTGCGTATCGCAGCGCACGACAAACGAGACGGCGTCCGTGAATTGGTGGTGTGGACCGCCGTTGAGTGCGGTGAAACGGAGGCCGTCCAACTCAAAAGAAAGAGTCAGAATGCCGCCCTTGGGCCCAGGAGCATCGCCCGTATTGCGCAGTTCGCCGATGCGGCGTGAGTTGGGGAAGATGCTGAGATAGAACGCTACCGCCTCTTCGGCATTGTTGTCGAACCATAGAAAGGGAGTGATCCGCGAGGATTCTCCTAGAGCGCTCATAGAGACCACCTGATTAGTTGAAGTTGCGCCGCGCGAACGGGAAGGCGGCGGCTGAAAACATTCCTATCATTTGTAGGTTGCAAAATGCAAGTGAATTGCGTAGGATGCATTCGTGGCCCGGACCTCCAAAGCGAAGGCTCGCTCCGGCTGCCCGGTGAGCGCGTCGCTCGACCTCGTGGGCGATCGCTGGTCTCTGCTGATTGTGCGCGACATGATGGTGCGCGGATACCGCACCTTCCGCGAGTTCCAGCGTGCGGGGGAAGGCATTGCCACCAACATTCTCGCCGACCGGCTGCAAAAACTGGAAGGTGGCGGCATTCTAATGCGCGAGGCGGCGGCCGAGGATGGGCGCAGCACGCATTACCGACTCACGGAAAAGGGCATTGCGCTGGCTCCGGTGTTGCTGGAACTGCTGATCTGGGGCGCGCATCACGAGAAGACCGATGCACCCTGCGCCGCGATTGACGCCATGGAGCAAAATCGCTCTGCCGTGATCGCTGAGGCGTACCGGCGCTGGGAGCAGCGCGATCCTACACCGCTGATTCCACCGTTCACTGTCAAAACGAAAGCGAAGACAAAATCCAATTCCCTGAAAGGAAAACTCAAACGATGAAGCTGACCACTTATGTGAACTTTCCCGGCACGTGCACTGAGGCTCTCGATTTTTACGTCAAGCACCTCGGCGCGAAGATTCTGATGAAAGGGACATTCGGCGCGATGGCCGGCCCCGGCGGCCCGCAGAATCTGCCACCAGGCCTGAAGCCGGAACACGTTCTCCACGCCCAATTTCAGATTGGCGACACGAAGCTGATGGCTAGCGATGGCCCTCCGGAGCGCGTGCAGCCCATGCGCAGCGCGTACCTTGCGTTGGCTGTGGACAGCAATGAAGAAGCGGAGCGCATCTACGCGGCACTGACCGAGGGCGGCGAGGTCTTTATGAAGATGGAAGAGACCTTCTTCGCGCACCGATTCGGCCAGTTCCGCGACAAGTTCGGCATCAACTGGATGGTGATTCACGAGAAGCCGATGCCGCCGCGCAGCTGAGATCAATCGCGGACACGATTGAAAAGAAGGTCACGGACTGTTACCCTCATCTGTCCCGGTGAACCGCCCGGACAACAGGTACAGCCATGGCCTTCAAATTTCAGGGTTTCGATTTTCTCCATCTCGACGCGAGTTTGACGGAAGAGGAACTGCTCGTCCGCCGCACGGCCCGCGAGTTTGTCGACGCAAATGTAATTCCCATCATCGAGGCGTGCTTTCGCGAAGGACGTTTTCCGCG
>Ga0181520_10011100_pt1 | contig 11908 bp, 8 predicted proteins | sample PEATcosm2014_Bin_29_FD_132451 | JGI IMG/M metagenome (GOLD analysis project Ga0181520, IMG submission 132451) | Peatland microbial communities from MTU Mesocosm Facility, Houghton, MI, USA - PEATcosm2014_Bin02_30_metaG | ecosystem: Environmental > Terrestrial > Soil > Wetlands > Peat | place...
CAGAAACCGCTTGGGGCGGTTTTCTCCGGCGGGTCCCCAGACGCGCGGGGCGAGAAGGGGAGTAACCAGAACTTGTGACGGATGCAAAGACACCTCGCCTACGAGATGAAATCCAGACTTTGCTCCAATAGAGTTCTAAAATCGTCCTCCAGCGCCGGCTCCCCCGCACACGCGGGGAGAGACCCCGTCTTTATCAGATCACCAAAGCGTTGGCCACGGCTCCCCCGCACACGCGGGGATAGACCCCAACCCGCACAGTATCCCCGGAAGTGGCGAAGGGTTCCCTCCGCGCCCCGTGTCTCGGTATCGGCAGTTTTGCAGAACCAGCTGGCAGATGTGACCATGCGCCAGAGTTATAGAAACGAAGAGTCAGTCAACATGGAGGCGGTAGCTATATCGTCCGCCCTTGCTTCTTCAGCGAACGCTCAACCCGCTTCAGTATATCGGATGGTGAAATCGTCAGCGCGCCAGCCAGATTGAACAGCGTCCGCAACGAAGGACTCTTCTCACCCCGCTCCAAAATCCCAATGTAGTTCCGGTGGTATCCGCTGACGTGGGCTAGCTCCTCCTGGCTCATGCCTCGGCCAAGCCTGAGGGTTCGGAGGATTCCACCGAACGTACCCTCGATGCTTGATGATGAATTCGCGGATGTGGACTGTTTCGGCGACACAGTCTACATCTTTGCCCTTGCACACTATAGACGCCAGCCACTATAGTGTGCGTAGTTTGGATTCTCAGATCCGACTCTGCTCAAACCGGTTTGGAAGTTCAGTGAGCGCCATGCCCAGCCGAGTTGCATTGCTGATCGGCTTCGATCTGCCGTCCACATGATCCCAGATAAATCAGCCACAAGGAACTTGAATCAATGCCTCTCTCTTTTGACTTAAATGGCTTCCGCACACGACAGGAACATATTTCCGTTCAACTGGAAACTCTTGCGCGAGTCGCACGTGAACTAAATATTGAGAGCCTTGTTGCGGAATTGTTCAAGACTCAGCGCGAAATGATGGAAGACACTTTTCGCTTCGTTGTCGTCGGCGAGTTTAATCGCGGCAAGTCCACGGTGATCAATACTCTATTGAGGGATCGAATTCTTCCTTCAGCTTTGGAGCCAACAACCACTGTGCTGACGAAAGTGAAAGAAGGAAGCACTACATCGTTCAAATTGTTCTATCGGGATGAACGCATCGACCAGGAGATTACATTTGAGCAGTTCCGCGAAATTGTCGCACCACCAGAACCAAACCGAAACAACAGAGATCAATGCCAGCGATACGAAGAGAGGTTGATAGAACTTCGCAATCTCTCCATGGTTGAAATCACCTGCACTGCACCGATTTGCCAACAGGGGGTTGAGATTATCGACACCCCAGGCACGAATGACCTAGATCCTCTTCGAGAGCAGATCACATACGATGTCATTCCTCAAGCTGATGCCATTATTTTTCTTCTTTCGGCCATGAATGCACTTACGCAATCCGAGGCATTATTTTTGATAAATCGTGTTCTAAAGGCCGATATAGATCGAATCTTCTTTCTGCTCAACTTCGCTGATACTTTGCAGCCAAGCGATCTCGAAACTGTCAGACAAAAATGTCTAAGTGACTTGTCTGCGATTATCAAGCAACCGCGCTTGTTTCCTATTTCTGCCAAGAAAGCACTCAGTTCCAGATTGCTTTCAACGAATAGTTCATTGCCACTCTCTGATGATGGAGGATTCTCGAAACTTGAAAGCGCTCTCGCACTATTCCTGCAATCTGATCGCGCCGATGCAAAACTCAGCAGGCCTATTCGGCGGGGGATTCGCTTATGTGACGAATTGCTCACCGGACCGCTGATGTTCTCCAGAGCGAGCATAGGCCTGGAGATTCCTGAAATTGAAAGAAGAATCGAGGAACTCACACCGAGACTTCAACAGCTACAGCATCGCCGCGATTCAGTCATATCATCTCTTCAACTGCGCCTCAACAACAAGAAATGCGAAATGCGGGATATTTATCAGAAAGGCCTCTACGGAGTTGCTGAGGTTGCGCTGGCAGCCGTTGATACCTACACCGGGCCTCTCCAGGCAGAGGATATTGGGAGATATATCGAGGGGCGAGTTGCTCCGCCACAGTCAAATTTGCAATCCTCGTTCAAGGTCAGTGCGGCTGAAGCGTTCGCAGATGAATTCCGCAAGTCGCAGCAAGATCTGGAAGGTATTCAAGCCAAAATCAGTACACTATTTCATTCGACCTTCGATGCTCCATGGACCCCGCTTCAATTGCCCACGAGTACCGCAGTACCGGGAAATAGGGGAGGTATCCTCCAGGCTGGAGGCGCTGGCGTTGGCTTACTATTTCTTCCATTTTTTGCCCCACTTGCATTGCTTGTAGGATGGCTAGGGGGGATATTCGCATCCGGCTTTTTTGAGTCGTCTGCCAGACAGAATGAACTGGGAAAGATCAGACTCTCTGTAGATAAACGTTATCGAGGAATAATTCCAAATGCTGTCCAGCAGTTCGAAGATGCTTGGGGCAAATCAGCTCAGGACGCACTCAAAGAACTTGATGATTCATTCGAGCGACGCTGCTTCGAGGTGACAAATGCATTGCAGAACGCGCTGGAAAAGCTGAAGAACGCCACGCACAGTGCAAAGGAAATGAAAGAACATCTGGACAGCGTGGAAAGATGCTTGTTTGATGTAAAACGAAACCTGATGAATGAGGGCTTGTCCGAATGAATTATGCCGAATTGAAGAATGCGTTACGAGATACCGCGAACGACTTATCTCCTCTGTTGAGCAGCTTAAGTAGCCAGAGTCTAAACTCTGACTTTGCTGATTGGTGTGCTGATCTGGACACGGATCTGTTCAGTGTGGTCGTAGTCGGCGAATTCAACCAGGGAAAGAGTACATTGCTGAATGCGCTCTTTGGGCAAAACATTCTTCCTGTCGGAGTAACGCCAACAACCGCAACAGTTACTATTCTACGTTTTTCTGACGTTGAACAGATCGAGGTCCATTTTGTTGACGGACGTATTGAGAAGCTTGAGTATACTCATGATGCCTTGTCTACATTTGTTTCATCGCTTCATTCACCCTCGAAAGAAGTCGATTACGTAGAAGTTGGGCTTCCCCACCCACTGCTAGAAGCAGGCATTGTATACGTTGACACACCAGGTGTTGCCGACCTCAATCGTGATCGAGTTGAGGTCACATATCGTTATGTCCCGCGTGCCGATGTTGTCATATTTGTACTAAACTCGATGCACGCCGTTACTGCCTCTGAAATTGACTTTCTCCAATCGACAATCCTAAACAAAGGGATAGAGCGCCTTCTGTTCGTATCCAACTTTGCAGATCTTCTGGACGAGGAGCAGAAAGCGTCAGCATCGTTAAAAGCGCAGAACAAACTCGCAAAGGCTTTGGATAGAGACGATCTTCCTGTTCTCGTTTTGTCTGCAAAGGATGCATTTTCAGAAACACAACGAAGCAAATCAGGCATAGTCGATCTGGAGAAACACCTTCGTTCAATCAATGCTGACGGAGCAATCCGCCAAGAGAAAATCACTCATCTAAACGATCGGCTACTGGAAATCGTGCGCAGTGCCAAGAAAGATGTGGAGCACAAGATTTCATCTGTCCGGCTTGAAGCAGATGCATTTAGCCGACAGATTGTTGAAGTGGATAAGCAATGGCACCAGCGAGAGGAAAAGATCTCGCGTATCGGATTTTGGGTTCGTGATCGTCAGGCCGAGATCCTTGCGATGACCCAGAAATCCATGGAGAAGTTCTTCGATGCATTACACGAAGATCTTCGAGACCAGATTGCGGCCTACAGCGGTCTGGACTTTAAGGGCTTTGTCGAAACTCATATTCCCTTGATGATCAAGAAGCAGTGCAAGATGTGGGTTGATGGACATGGTGATGCACTCCGCACTTTGCTGATGAATCTGTCTGCGGAACTGACTGGAGCGTTCGGAAGGGAATTTAATACCTCACTTCCGATGCTTGAACCAAGGTTCGTTTCTGCCGGAATCGCCGTTGAGAATGTCCGGCTCGATTCTCCAGAGGCACCGAACGGTCGCCTGTACGCTGGTCTAATTCTTGGCGGGGCAAGTACTCTGCTAATGCTGACCGGAGTTGGATTGTTTTTACCAATGCTTAGCTTTGCTGCGTTTCCATGGCTAACAGGTAAAATGGAAAAAACCGGTCTTGAGAAAGCCAAGCTACGGTTGATGCCTGAATTTGATGAGGCTCTGTTCAAAGCTGCTAAGTCAATGAGAGATCGGGTTCTTAAATACTTAGCAGAAGAGATCAATGGTCTGCAGGAATCCGCAGAACTCAAGTACAGCCAACTCATACAAGCAGTTCGAAATGAACTGCAAGAAGAATCGTCCCTGCGTGATCAGCCTGCTACAGTCATCCAAAGCCGCTTGAATGCTCTTGACGACTTGCTACTGAACCTCAATGGAATCGATAATCGACTTTCATCGCTACTTATTCACGAATTACAAGGAGATTCAATATGATCGGTCATTTTGCTGATTTGAACCAGACACATAGCATCGGCGGCATGTCGGATCACTCCGTAAACGGAGACATGGTCTCGACAGGTGTCAAGAATGCATTCTCCCAAGACATTGCCAGGACAGATGGAACTCATGAATGGGTTGTTCAAAACGCCCAAGGAGGCCATGACGTTTATCATGGATCTACCCTGTTTGAGAAGACCATCCCCACTGGCCACGGTTCGCACGGTGTCTATGACTCTCAAATGCAGTTGAAAGCAACGATTCACCCAAATATGCAGCACGGTCATGATGTGCTGCATGGAGGGACTCTTATCGAAAGTAGTATGCCACTTGGTCACGGAGCCTCAACCGTCATGCACTACAGCGATCCACTTATTCATCTTAGTGAATACTCAATGACAAAGCTCGTTCTCGGATAAGTGCCATGCCTAAAACGGACACAAACGACACAGAGCAGCTTTTTCAATTAGTCGAAATGCTTTCCGTGGCGGCAACTGAATTGTCGCGCTACCCTGCTTTAGAGCGCCATGCTGCTGAGTTTTATGCAGCAACCCATCATCTGCGCCTTCCGCCTTTTGTCGTAGTAATGGGATCATTCAATTCTGGCAAGTCAACACTTCTGAATGCAATGCTTGGTCAAAAACTCCTTAGCATGAACGTCTTGCCAGAAACCGCAACAGTGACTATGCTAAGGAAGGGAAAAAAAGGCAAGGTCTTTGAACATAATGAAGGGCAACCGGTTCGTAAATGGCCAGTTTCCAAATTGGCGTCCCTGTCTGCCGAGACAGTCCGAGATTCAGCTGTCCTTAGCGAGTCCATTTCATTTCTAGAAGTCCCATTTGACATCCCATTGCTCGAAAAAGTCACACTGGTTGATACGCCCGGCGTCAATTCGACATATGCCACACACGAAGCAGCCACGAAAAAGTTTTTACATAAAGCTGAATCTGTCTTATGGGTCGTTTCATGCTGGCAAACATTGAATAGCGTAGAAGCAGCCTGGATTAAGGAGTTGCACCCAGACGTGAGGGTGCTGGTCGTTATCAATCGGATTGACGATATAAACTTTGATCAGGACGCTATATCACGGCTATCTGAGAAAATTATCAATAACCTGAAACAGCCTAACATTTCAGTCACCGCTGTATCAGCCAAGCTTGCCCTTGAAGGAATTATTGCCAAGAACAAGGACACCTTCAACGCGAGTTTGTGGCCGTTATTTATGCAGGACTGCGAGCGAGATGTGTTTCAGTTTGACCCGAGGAAAAGGACTGAGCGCGCATTCAGGAATGCGAGTAGCCTAATTTTATCACTTCATGAAGACATAAGGAGGCATTTGCACGCTGCAAACCAATGCCGAGTCAAGGCAAAGGGTGGCCAAGAGTTATTCGACAGCCTCAAAGAAAAGAAGAAAATGCTCACTGACGCTAAATTAGCATTGCATAAGTACAAGGATGCAGGCAGCGCAGTTTTGTTGTTGAAGATTGAACCATCGTGGCCGGGATCGCAAGAATTGAATATCAAGAGGCAGTCTTTAGCAAGCGCTTTCTTAGCCATAAATGAAGAGCAGATCGAAATAAATCGCGCCATAGGAATATTTAACGAGAAGTTCTATCAGGTAAAAGCTGATATAGATGAATTTAACGTGGACTGGGAAAATTACATGAAATCTGGTTTTTTGGGGGGAGAACCCAAAATATTTACCGGCGAAAAGAAGAAGTTGTTAGCTCGCAAGAGCGTACTAGATAGGCGGCAATCGGTACTAAATGAAGGCCGTAAGGATTTTTTGAACAAGCAGCAGGAACTTCGGGCTGTTCGCGAAAGAACAATTGCTGACTGTGATGCCTTTATCCAGGAAGTAGAAAATGCCATTAGCAATGCCATTGATTCTACAGTAATGGAGTCGAAAAGCTCTGTAGACAATCAGCGCAAGGCCGCGAAAGAACTCAAAGAGTACGAATGGTTATCCGATTACGCCTCCAAGGTTATAAATGGAAAGCTGTTACCATCTGTGAAGATGATAACAAATGAGGATTTAACTATCGAATATGAGGGGGATTTGCATTCTTGTTTTCAGAGTTTTTATAAAACAATGAAAGGCATTTCTGATATGGATTGGAATGTTTCTATTCCAGAAATACTATCTGACAATAGAGTCAAATGGATAAACGAGTCTATCATCGAATTTGTGTCATCCTCGTTAACGATTGTAGCTAGATTGATCAGAATCGGTTACGCAATCACGAAAGAAATATGTCTTCTCCCATTCAAGATATTTTATACTTACGTGAAATTTGCGAGGAGGGCGCCTGTGCGCGCCATTATACTTGCCGTCATATGCTGGTTTAGTGTGTCTAAGATATGGACATGGAAACAAACGTTTATTTCGTCGCAGAATATTTCCCATTCATCTACAACCGAGTTATCTGCTTCAACTTCGACCGAGTTGCCAACTTTAACAGTGAAAGAAGCTGCTGACGACTATATAGCTATTCGGAACGCTTTGTCTTCTGACGGATTTGTCGCCGACGGACAAATCTTGGATGTCCCCGAAACGCTTGGTGGTGAGACCCTCCATGTTCAAAAGGTGACTTGCGCCGACTTGGCACAAGCGTGTCGAAAACTACTTGTCTTTAGTGGACGAGAATCAGTTTGGAGTGAGGATATTGCAGACTATACTTCCGTTTCTCCTTTTTCCAGTGGAGAGCCTGGGAAGTTTAGCGCTCGTCTCAGCCAGCAACTACCGGATGGAACGGAGTCTGCTTCTACAGTGCTGTACGCATGGGACGGGGCACATCTCATCCGCACGCCCGATCTAGTGACTCCTGGATCTCCGACAAATGAAGAGACCGCGAGTCAAGGTCAACCTCCAAGCGATGCTGTCTCATCGGCGATCAATAGAAGATCGTCTGCATCTGGAAACCCAAGCGCTGAAAAGCAGGCTCATCAATTGCAGAATAACTCCCAAGGAGAGCCAAGTACTGCCGAAATTTACCAGCAGGCTGCCGACTTTTATAATCAGAAGCGCTACGTAGAGGCTAGTCCTCTTTTCTACAAGGCCTGCATTGGTGGTAGGGCAGATGCTTGTAGTGTTCTGGGAGGCATGTACAATCGTGGCTGGGGAGTTGAGCAGGATTATTCAAAATCCGCAGCTTTTCTTTTGAAGTCCTGCAATGGAGGCGATGCCTATGGCTGCAGCAGTCTTGGAAACTGTTATAGGCTTGGCCTTGGAGTTGAAAAGGACATCAATCAGGCTCGGGAACTCCTCACTAAGGGCTGTAACATGGACATCCAATGGAGCTGTGACCGACTGACAGAACTCCATGCTGAACTTGCTCAGGCGCATTCGGGAGTTTTGCATTACCATGGGCACCCTGTCGCTCTCGGTGGTAAGGTTGTCTTCGATAATCTGCCCAAAGGGCGATTGAAGTTCACATATGACAGTTCTGCCTGGGATCTGATCATCAAGCATAACCCAGACGGCACAAAATGGGTGACACTGATCTCCCTCAAGCATGGGAACCAGACGAGCTGCGACTTGGGCTGGGAGATTATCGAGTAGCTGGGCTTGGAGCAAGCCCAGCAGTTTGAATGAAATCGATTCCGTTTTCGCCGATTCCCTGCTTATGCGGATATTGAGCTGACACATGCCGCATCCTTTGCTGGTTTACGTGCAGCTCTTGCAGCAACGTGAATCGATGTGTGTTCACTACGCGCAACAAGTTGAAGGTGATCGGCGTTGCAGCATCCCCGATTGAAGCAAAGATGATGCACCTGACTTTTGGACGGAGTTACTGGAAAAGGTCCATTTTTTTCGGCCCATGCAACTCTGTGCGCACATTCAGTTCTGCCCGTACCGGGAATTGATACAAGGCCATAACCGTTTTTACTCCGACATTCTGTCCACTCCCAGCAGTCGGTAACAGGGTTGATTGTATATTTTTCGTTCAAGAGGGAGGCAACGGTAACAGTTGGTCTTATTGATGACATTCAATTTTCTTTCTTCCGGCAATAGGGTCGGACTTCTTGTCGTTCGCTGGCGATCTATGGTTTAGAGGTTGCTGAAGCTGAGGGCTAAGTTATGGATTTAGATACACGACCCCCTATAGAGCAGAGCAAGAATGGAGTGCTTGCTAAGGAGTGTCTGCTGATCCAGAGCAAAAGTATTCATCGTACAGGCATGATAAGAACTCGATTTCTTCTAGCGGTTGGGCATCGATGCTTCAGGCTATTCAGGCCGAAAAATTCAGGCTTATCTGATCTTGGCTTCTGGCCAAATTTACCCTGTCATCAGTCGACTCCTTACCAGGGAGTGACGCGGAGAGGGGGTGTAACTCTCCGGGCTTGCCTTGCTTTGCGCGATTCATGTTGTCGCGCCGCTAATGCTCCGTAAAGGCCATTAGCGCCGACACTACCCATCTGATCGTTGAATAGTGGCCGTGTTTAGTTCGAGTCTGCTTTTCACCCAGAATGGTACTGGATTCAAACCCCTGTGTACTTTCAGGGGAGGGAGTAGGCTGATGCCAACCTTTAATCTATTTGACTGTCGCGCCCATTCGAACTTATTAGCGCGCAAATCATTATTTTCATGCCGGATTCCCGGTCGTATTCATATAATCTAGGAACCTCGTCGCAGTCAAGATGTAACTTCATCTTTCATGCGAAAGGTCTACTTGTAACTAGTATATCACAATCTCTGTAAAGTACCAAAATCGAAGACCCCACGCGCAGCGTTCAATTCAATTATAATTATAGCACGAGATTCAAAAGTACCAAAGTCCTCCACATTTCAAGTTAAGCATACTGAGTGTCTCGTACCAAAACTATGGTGCCAGGGAGGCTTATCACCGCCCTGGCGGGTTTCATGCTCAGATATTACGCGGCCATTGGCACAAGCGGCGCAGTATCTTTCTTTACGACATGAAGCGCCATCTCCCCTCCTTCCTTCGGCGCTTTGCTTTCAGCATCGATCACGTCGCGGATCAGTTTGATCGCTTCGTGACGGTTCTCTGGTGAAAGGCCCTTAAGAAGCCGGGAAACAGTCTTATTGACCATCTCCGCAACAACTTGAGGGGTTATTTTCGGTTTTTCTTTCTTTCCCGATTGTGCGGATTTCGCACGCATAGCCTCAGCACCTCTCTCAGCTTCGAGAAGGTCATAGCCTGTTCGTCTTGGCAGATTAACCGCGCGACAAAATGCAGACCATTTCTTCAGCGGCAGGTAAAGGTCGTAATACCCCTTCACGATGCTTGCTTTTTCTGCTCGCTTGAGAAAGAGTTGCCCATCAACAGCCAGGAGTTTCGCACGAAGCTGCAACTCTTTTGCAGCCCGTTCTCCATCCAGGCCTTTAGCCAACTCCACCAGAGATGCCTCAACTGCCGCCGGATCAGTCTGCGAGAAATGGGGAATCTCCCGCACTCGCAGATGAGCAAGCTCTTCAGGCCAAGCATCCCAGTTTTCGCCGTTTGGACTCCGCTTCCTGTCGTTCATCACGAAGAGGCTTTCGCCTTTGAGGTCCAAGGGAAGCTTGCCAAGCTGCTTAAACCACGGAGCAACCTTCTGCTCTTTGCATTGACGAATGAGCGATTGCGCCCAACCCACATTCATGGAACGCACATCCTTTTTCCCGGTTTCGCCGCCCACGATCACCCAGTGAATCCCAGTCAGGTCAACTTTCCCAAGATCTTCAAGGAGAGGCTCACAGCTCAGGAACCGGCAGACAGCAGGAATCTCCCGAAGCGTGTCAATCCTCGGTAGCCCATTCGTCTTGTTTTCGACTGAAACACCAAGCCACACGTTCGGGTAGCCCTTGTCCCAGTCTTTGGGCAGGTACTTCTCGATGTTCGTGGCGCGCTTGGTCAGCAGAAGCCAGTCCAGATTCGGGGTTTGTTTGATCAATTCAAAGAGCTTCTCACGCACTCCCGCCGGAGCCTCATCATCAGCCCAGTCAGCGGTACTTGCACAGAAGACACGAGGCCGGACACCAGCTTTCGCTGCTTTCCGATCCCATGCCAAAGGCTGTTCCCAGTATTGGGCACTTTGTTGTTTGCGGGGAGCACCCTTTCCCCAATTGTTGATCTTTTCACGGAGACAACGCTTATTGATGGCCTCCGCATAGCAGTTCTTGCAGCCGGGGCTGCATTTTGTGCAGCCCTCCCACGGGTTAAAGGTGTGATCTGTCCAGTTGATGGCGGAATTTTGCATTAGGCCACCCCCAAGATTCCGGTTCCGATTGTCTGTTGCCGGAGCCACGCCGCTGTTGTTGCAGGATCAAAGCGGACAATGCTACCTACACGAATGTGGGGAATTCTGCCAGCTTTCGCCATTTCGTAAATTGCTGATTTCCCGACGTTTAGAAGGGATGTCAGATCCTTTACGGTGAGCGCCTGCTTCCGTTGTTCGAGTTGTTTGGAGATGGAACCACCAACTTCCTGGATGGAAGTTGTTCCCTTGTTTTTGCGGTCTATTTGTTTCAAGTTACTCTATCCTTTATCTTTAATTTGCCTCCAAGCCCGAAAAAGCCAGACTTGAAAACGATTTATATTTTGGCGCAACTGCGCCCTAAAAGCAAGCATTTTTTTGAAACGGGGCGTTTTTCTCAAATTATTTTTTGGGACGTGGAGTGGGCGGGTTGTTTATATCCAAATTCCGTTGTCATGCAGGATGCGTTTTGTCATGCAATATGGCATTACAGGGCACAATTGTCTGGAAAATACGGAAAGAGCGGACGTCATGGAATACTGTTAACATGCTTATTTACTATCGTTTATCAGTTGAATCAAAAAGATAGACAAAGAAATGGCGGAGAGACAGGGATTCGAACCCTGGGTACCCTTTCGAGTACACACGCTTTCCAAGCGTGCGCCTTAAACCACTCGGCCATCTCTCCACAAAATGGCGCAACTCCTTAAATGTAACACATCGCGGGGCCTGAATGCATCTTGTTGATAAGAAGTGCGATAAACAATCTATTGTCGGTCGAGTGGGATGGACAGCTAGAAACCTCGGCAAGGTGGATCAAGCCGCTCATTCAGTTCGCTTGCCGGCGACCTTTGCCACCACCACGGACTTTACCGCTCCCGGCTTGCGCAGTGGCACAAGCGCACCGGAAGTGGGCGCGACCGGCTGAAAGTGCGAAAGCATCTCGGTGCGCACGTACTCGACAAAGCTCTGCATCTGCCGGTTCATCTCCTCCATGCGCTCGCGCATCTGCAGGATGATGGCGATGCCGGCGATGTTCACACCCAGGTCACGCGCCAGGTTCAGGATGAACTCCAGCCGCTCCAGGTCTTCGTCGGTGTAGAGACGCGTGTTGCCCTCGGTGCGAGAAGGCAGCAAGAGGCCCTCGCGCTCATAGAGGCGCAGCGTTTGCGGATGTATCTCGTACATCTCG
>Ga0181520_10011101_pt1 | contig 11906 bp, 8 predicted proteins | sample PEATcosm2014_Bin_29_FD_132451 | JGI IMG/M metagenome (GOLD analysis project Ga0181520, IMG submission 132451) | Peatland microbial communities from MTU Mesocosm Facility, Houghton, MI, USA - PEATcosm2014_Bin02_30_metaG | ecosystem: Environmental > Terrestrial > Soil > Wetlands > Peat | place...
ACGGCAGTAAACGGTATCCGGCACTCCTCGATTCGCTTCCCCCGCACGTATCCTTCGATGAACGCCTTCGTCTTGTCCCCGGCGATCAGCCCGTTCTTGAGTCCCGGGTCCGAGAGCACCGTAAGGATTCGCCGCCAATCTGTGCTGACGGCGATCTCCTCCAGCTCTTTCGAAGTCAACCCAGCGGCATAAAATCCTCCCACCATCGCGCCAATGCTCGATCCAACGATGGCGTCAATCGGGATGCCATGCTTTTCCAGAGTCTTGATTACGCCGATATGGGCAAGACCCTTGGCACCACCACTCCCCAGAGCCAGACCGACTTTCTTGCGCTTAATAGGTGTTTTCATTTCCGACAGACGATGCTCACTGTTGCTCATTCCAGCTTTCACTCAGTGAAACTGCCTCCCCTCGCGAAGTGCGGATCGCTGAATACTCGCGGTTCACACTGTCTATGACAAGAGACTTGGCAACGACGCTCTGGAAGATCGTGCCGAGACTCAGTTCGGTTCATGACTTATGGTATATCACTAAACGAACGTTCAGTAAATATATTCTCAACATCACTCTTATGCAGGATCTTCCGATTTTCCGGTCAAACGTGCTTTTCCCGATAGCAACGTTAAGTGATTCCTGCCCGTCGCTCTGACGCCGAGCACTCGGCATTGCACCCGGACCGGCTAGACCGAACGACAATTGATAAAGGCGTACTTCATTTCTGGCTCTTCAGCCGTTAACTCCGCGCGATTACCCGCCCCGCTCAGCTTGCCTGCCCTTGTTGTGCAAGCGCTGATTGACTTGTTCCAACATCGCAGGCCGATCTCGTGCTCCTCCAGCAGATGGCGGAGCTTGTAAACCGTGGTTTCGACAGGCGTCGGCTCGCGGCCCAGGTCGATGCCGACGAACTTGCGCATCAGCGAGTCGTAGAGCGACTCTTCCACCGCCGGGTCCGAGAGGTTGAACCACTGCTGCAAAAGTAAATCCGCAACATGCGCTCCAATCCCACCGGACTCCGCCCGTTGCCTGCTTTCGGATAGTACGGCACGACGTCCCTCGGAGAAACGCTTACGAAGACAGCGGAAGTTTTCCTTGTTCGGCGACGGCAGAGCTATTCAGCTTTCTTCCGACCGCGCGCGCAAACTCGCTGACGAGCCTCGATTTGTTGTCGGCGCGCGCCGCCAGGCGGGTGACGATTTTTAGGCGCGCTTCCGCCAGCGGACGCATGGTGATGCCGTCTCGTGCGATCCGCGATGCACCGTGGCGGGTCAGAATAGCAACGCCGCTATACGCCAGAATCAGCTCGGTGGCCTCTTCTGCCGACATTACATAATGCACGTCGGCGACCAAGACTCCCTTTTCTGCCGCAACCGTCTGGATCGTCTCGTAAAGAAGAGGATTGACATGCTGGGCCGGGATAATCCAGACGCAGTCTCGCATCTCTTCAAGATGAAGTTCATTGTGTTTTGCCAGGGGGTTCTCTTCCTGCAACGCGATATACATGGAACTTTCGGCGAGGGACATCATGCTGAGCCTGGGCGTGTCGGTAACTGCGGATACGAGCGCTATGTCGAGCCTGCCGGAGGCGACCTGCCGGGCCAGCTCATGCGAATAATTGCTCCAGAACTTCAGCTTCAGGCGCGGAAATAGCGGGAGATGGATCGACAGGATCGCTGCAATCAGGTGCGGATCGATGTAGGCCGATCTGCCTATGTTGAGGATTTCGTCCATTCCGCGCTCGGCGGCCGTGGCGCTCGTTACGGCGCGTTCGGCGTGCAGGATTGCGGTTCGCGCCTCTTCCACGAAATGACGGCCAGCCTCGGTGAGTTGCACGTCATGATGGTTGCGCACGAAGAGCTGCAGGCTGATCTGGTCCTCCAGATCGTGAATCCGCCTGCTCAGCGTCGATTGATCGATGTGCAGCCGTTCAGCGGCCCTGGAGAAGTTCAGCTCTTCGGCCAGAACGGCCGCTGCCTGCAAGAATCGAATTTCCGGAAGCACCATGGCTATCCTCCTGGGAAGACAAGGCAGGACAGCAAGCTCGTGTCACGGAAATCTTACACAACACACCTATTACATACATGATGGCACTGCGATAGCCGCGAGTACAGAACCATTTCATTGCAACCGTAACTTTGGTGTTATGCCGAAACGGCATAACCGGCTTCCAACTTTTCATTGGACGGCTGCTTCGTTTGCGGCCAATCTCCATGTGGCAGGTGGAACTGTTGGAGCTTTTGGCAGGAACACGCATGAAATTGAAAGAAGCGCCTTGCGGGGAACGGAGACTGTGAAATCCCGCATTCCCCGAGAACCGCACATTTCCGGCGCGCGACAGAACCAATGGAGGTCGCCTTTATGGGGTCCATGTCAACGACGATGCGGCAGGCGGACGATTTGCTTTTGACCGCCGAGGAGGTCGCCCTCATGTTGAAGGTGAGCAAGGATTGGGTCTGGGATCATTCCTCCCGGAGATTGCCCTATCTGTCCGTCATTCGCATGAGCGACGGTGTGCAGATTCAACTAGTCCAAAGTCTCGGGCAAAGTACGGAGCGGTGAATATGGAATCCGTCGAGTGGCTCAATACGACAGAGGCCGCACAGCACCTCAGAATTAAGCCCCGCACACTCGTCGTGTGGGCGCGTGAAGGGAAAGTCCCCGGTCACCGGCTGTCCGGAAAACAGCGCGTGACTTGGCGTTTCTTACGGCAGGAGCTTGATGCTATGCTGGAGCCGTCATCCGCTGTCCCTGCTGAAGGGAGGCAACATTGAGGGTACAGCGACATAAAACGGGTTCCGTCCGCTTCGATAAGCGGCGCGGAACATGGAACTTTCTCTGGTATGACGGTCCCACGCGACGGTCAAAGCGAATCGGGACCAAGCAAGAGTTTCCGAACAAGGCAGCGGCCTGGAAAGCGGTTGAGCGCCTTGAAATCATCAAGCCCGAGGAAAGGGACGGGGACACGGTGCGAAGCGTGATTGCACGATATGAAGCGGAGCGAATGCCCACACGCCATTCAACGGCGCGCGTGTATCGCTCGTTTCTGAACAATCACATTGTGCCCAAGTGGGGCGCTGAGCCGATTCAATCGATTCAGCCCAGGCCCGTGGAGTTGTGGCTTCGAGAACTGACACTCTCGCCAAAATCCAAAACGCACGTGCGCTCTTTGATGCACGGGCTAGTGGAGTTTGCGATGTGGGCAGGACTGATGGACATCAGCCGCAATCCCATTTCGTTGGTCCAGAACAAGGGAGCGATGAAGAAAGTGCGGAAGGCTCGCAGTCTCACGGTGGAGCAGTTTCACGCTCTACTCGAAGAACTGCATGAGCCGTTTGGAACACTGGCGCTTATTTCTGTGTGCCTGGGCCTTCGTATCAGCGAGGCACTGGCGCTCAAGTGGGGCGACGTGGATTGGCTCGGGGAGCAAATTCACATCCGGCGCGGCATCGTTGAGCAAATCGTGGGGGATGTGAAGACTGAGGGATCAGCCCGTAGCTTTCCACTCACGGGTGAATTGCTGGAGCGGTTGAAGGCCTGGAAGCAGCGTTCGGATTTTTCCGGCGCTGAAGACTGGATCTTCGCCAGCCCCATCAAAATCGGCAGGCTTCCGTATTCCTACACGGGTGTCTGGCGGGAACTGGTCCGGGCGTCTGAGGCCGCAAAGATCGGACACCTTGGGACGCACGCCTTCCGGCACACATATCGCTCGTGGCTGGACGCCGTGGGAACCCCGGTAGCCGTGCAGCAAAAAATGATGCGCCACTCGGACATCAGAACGACGTTCAACATTTACGGGGACGTTGTGACGGATGAAATGACCACCGCAGGTGTGCGGGTCGCAAAACTGGCTTTTGAGGGAATCGGAGCGCAGACGGAGCGCGAAGAGAGCTAAGTTGTTGAAAGAATGGCTCCTCAGGTAGGACTCGAACCTACAACCCTTCGGTTAACAGCCGAATGCTCTGCCATTGAGCTACTGAGGAACGTTACGGCGCTGCCCGCGCCTTGTTGTGAACTTCATGAAGATTGTAACTAGCCATGAAGCCGAACGTCAAACATCTGCAGCGGAAAGTTGTGGAATTCGGGCCGAGCCGACCGCGAAAATCCATCGGAACTACAGATTGACACACCTATTCTTCCGGAACCGAGGACGCGGCTACCCGGTCAGGGCGAGGCAGTCGATCGGCCGCGCCGGCGTCGAGTATCCAGGTCAACGCTCCGCTACCGGGAGCAATGAGTTGGGCGGGAATGGTCTCGGGATCGCGGGAGCCCTCGATTACCTGCTTCACAGCGGAAGCTTTTTCCGCGCCGGTTACAAGAAACGTAATCTGGGCAGCGTTGTTGAGAACCGGGGCGGTGAGCGTGACCCGCCAGGATTTGACCTCGTCTACGTGGTCTGCAACCACCAGACGACGCGTTTCGTGCAGGGTCGGACGATGTGGAAAGAGTGAGGCAGTGTGCCCGTTTGTGCCGAGCCCTAAAAGGACGTAATCGAAGCGGGGCAATCCATTGGCGACCGGAATCCGTTCACGCAATGTCCGCTCGTAAAGATCGGCCGCTTCAACGGCAGTGCCATCTCCGGTGGGAATGCGGTGGATATTTACGGGTGGAACTGGAACATGCGAAAGGAGCAGTTCGCTTGCCATCGAATAATTGCTGTCTGGGTGGCCAGGCGGAACGTTGCGCTCATCTCCCCAAAAGAAGTGAATGGACTTCCACGGGACCAGGGTTGCAAACGGCTCGGCGGCAAGAGTCTGAAAGAGGCGGCGGGGTGTGCTTCCACCGGAGAGAGCTACGCTGACGATCTTGCTCTCCGCGGCGATCTTGCGTGCGAGAGCAGTAAACTGTCCGGCGGCGATACGGACGGTCTCTTCCATGTCGGCACCGACAAGGATTTCAATTCCGGCCAGATGGAAGCGCTCAGTCGGCATCATTCGGCTCCCGCTTTAACATGGACATCCAGCGATGGCCGGAGTCTCCCAACAACTTCTGCGCCTGCTCCGGCCCTTCAGATCCGGCCGCGTAATTGGGAAACTGCGGAGGCGGAAGTTGGGCCCACGCTTCCTCAATGGGAGTAATGATCTTCCATTCCGACTCGACCTCATCGCGGCGGGTGAACAGCGTTGCGTCACCGCGCATGGCATCGAGAATCAGCGTTTCATAGGCGACCGGCGTGTTTCCCCCAAATGCGTCAGCATAAGTGAAACTGGCCTTTACCGGAACCGTACTCATGTGAGTTCCAGGACGCTTGGCGCCGAAGGAGACTGAGATACCTTCGTCGGGCTGAATGCGCAGGCTGACCACATTGGGGCCAAAGCTGCCGTTTTCGCCACCGGCAAACAGTGCTTGCGGCGTGCGCTTAAAGTGTACCTTGATCTCCGTAACGTTATTGGCCAGCCGTTTGCCGGTGCGAAGATAGAACGGGACTCCCGCCCAGCGCCAGTTTTCCACGTCGAGGCGAACGGCGGCAAAGGTTTCCGTGAGTGAGTCGGGCTTGACGCCTGGTTCCTGGAGGTAGCCAGGAACGGCGGTATCCGCCACCTGCCCCGGTCCATACTGGCCACGGATTGTGTTGGCCGCTACCTCTTCGAGCTTCATGGGACGGATGCTGCGGAATACCTGCACCTTCTGTTCGCGTACGGAGTCGGCGTCAAAGGCGACGGGCGGCTCCATGGCGGTGAGCGCCACAAGTTGAAGCAGGTGATTGGCCACCATGTCGCGCAGCGCTCCGGTTTCTTCATAGAAAGCCGCGCGGCGCTCCACGCCGAGAGTTTCTGCGGCGGTGATTTCGACATACTCAACGTAGTTGCGATTCCACACCGGCTCAAAGATGGAGTTGGCGAAGCGAAAGACCAGGATGTTCTGCACTGTCTCTTTGCCAAGATAGTGGTCGATGCGATAGATGTTCTTCTCGTCGAATACCTTGAGCACCTCTTCGTTCAGGGCGCGAGCCGACTCAAGATCGCGTCCGAAAGGCTTTTCAAGAATGATCCTCGACCAGCCATTCTCGCGCTGATTCAGTCCAGCCGACTGCAGGCCTGTGACGATCTCTCCGGCGAAGGAAGCGGGAGTTGAAACGTAGAAGAGTACATTCGGACTGGAACCGTTGCGCTGCATCTGCTCCAGAAAGGAACGGAGCTGGGAGTAATAGCCGGTGTCGGCCGGATTGCCAACGATGTATCGCAAACGCTTAGCAAACTTATCCCACTTCTCCTCGTTGAACCCGCGAACATCTTTGGAAGTCTTCGCCGACTCCTTCATGGATTCGCGGAACTGCTCATCGGTCATCTGGGTCCGCCCGGTTCCCACCACCTCAAAGCAGGCACTCATACAGCCGACGCCACAGAGATCGTAGAGCGCAGGAATCAACTTGCGGCGGGTAAGGTCGCCGCTGGCGCCAAAGATCACCAGCGTGCAGGGATCCCCCTGCGGCAAGGCGGGACGTATGATCTTCTGCTGAACTTCGGCTTCAATTACAGGCGTCATCGATTATTCCTCGAAATCAGCGAATTCCAATCGGAGTGGACGAAGCCTGCCTCCGGACGATCCACGCGCTGATAGGTGTGCGCGCCAAAAAAGTCGCGCTGCGCCTGGGTAAGATTCTGCGGAAGCTGCGCGGCAGTGTAAGCGTCAAAATAAGCAAGCGACGCGGAGAAGGCAGGTGCAGCAATCCCGAGGAAGGCGGCCTCACCGATGACCTTGCGCCAGGCCGGAAGCGCGGCGGTGATGCGGGACTGAAAATCGGCGTCAAGGAGCAGGTTGGGTAATGCGGGCTGGCGCTCAAAGGCCTTCATGATGGGCTCCAGCAGGAGCGCGCGTATGATGCAGCCACCCGTCCAGATGCGCGCGATCTCGGGCAATTTGATCTTCCAATTCCATTCACGAGCCCCCGCTGCAATCAGGCTCATGCCCTGGGCATAGGAGCAGATTTTGCTGGCGTAGAGCGCGTCGGCGATGGCGGCGATGAGCACGGCGCGATCTCCGGTGTAACGGGCCGGAGCGCGGCCATACTGTGCGCTGGCAACCAGGCGCTCGTCCTTCATGCTGGAAAGCGCGCGCCCATCGAGCGCCGCCGAGATAGTGGGGATGGGGATTCCAAGATCGAGCGCGATCTGCGCTGTCCACTTGCCAGTTCCCTTCTGGCCGGCCTTGTCGAGAATGATATCGACCAGAGGCTTGTGGGTTTCAGGATCGACGGCGGTCAGAATCTCTGCGCTGATTTCGATGAGGTACGAGGCGAGGGGACCGCGATTCCATTGGGTAAAGATCTCGGCAATCTCCGGGGCCGAAAGGCCGAGCGCATGCCGCAGCAGATCGTAGGCTTCGGCGATCAACTGCATGTCGCCGTACTCGATTCCGTTGTGAACCATCTTCACGAAGTGCCCTGCGCCGTCGGCACCAACGTAGGTGACGCAGGGTCCGAAAGAGGTTTTGGCCGCAATCGACTCCAGCGTTTTCTGAACGTGTTTGTAGGCGCTCTCGTCGCCACCGGGCATGAGCGAGGGGCCGTTGCGCGCGCCTTCCTCACCGCCGGAAACGCCCATGCCGAAGAAGTTCAGCCCGCGGGCGCGCATGGCTGCTTCACGTCGCTGGGTATCTTTGAAGAACGAGTTTCCACCATCGATGAGAATGTCGCCTTCCTCAAGCAGAGGCGCGATGCGGCTGAGCATCTGATCCACGGGATCGCCGGCCTTGATCATCATCAGCATCCGGCGCGGACGCTCCAGCAAGCGGACAAACTGCGCAAGGTCGGTGTTGCCGACAATCTGCTTGCCCTGGTTGGCGGCGACAAAGCGGCCGACCCACTCGGGCTCAAAGTTCCAGACGGCAACACTTTGCCCGTGATCTTCAATGTTCAGCGCGAGGTTCTGGCCCATCACTCCCAGGCCGATTACACCAAACTGCGCGAGCTTAGTGGCGGTGATTGTTGAGGACATGCCTTCTCCGGGTTCGATGGACGAAGCTCTGAACGGCTCACGACGGTCTGCGCCGCTGCCCACATAATGAAAGATTCGGAAAGCGCGCGGGAGGATTCAAGGGGCAAAGCTTTTTGGACTCTGGAGCGGATCACTGGTTCGGCAACTCTCCGCGCAACCGAACTCGTTCATTCTCGCACGGCGGCGGAGACGGAACGATTGGCAATGCAGATAATCGTTTGGAAAGCGAAGTTTACGCTGTGGGCAATGGTTCGGTGCACCTCGAAAGCATTTCCTGGAGAGTTACTATCCACCATGCAACTGAGTATCATGCGAATGAATATCGCACGGGGCAATATTGCGTGGGTTAATACCTATGGGTCAACAGTTGCGCCGTTGCCAAATCAGTTGGCCGGGTAATCGTCCGGTACTTCGGTTTGCCCGACCGGGTCGTCATCTTCTTCGGATTCGATTGGGAGGTCACGCGCGCGGCGCATCTGGTATCCGAGTGGAGTGAGCACAAAACCAGCTTCCTGCAAGTACTGCCCGAAGAAGTGCTCGCGCGCAGGTCTGGAGTTGATCTCTGCGATGAGCAGTCCAGAACGCACGGATTGCCGCTGCAGCGCGACGCGGGCAAGTTCGCGGGCGGCAGCGCGCGCGTACTGCTCGCGCTCAGGCTGCGAAGCCGGAAGAAACAACTTGAGCGAGGGATTGCCGCGCCGCACATAGGCGACGAGCGTACCTGCCAGTAGCAGCACACTGGCTCCGCTGACGCGTGCCATGCCGTGCGCAGACGGCGCGGCGTCGTCTGGCTTTGGCAATCCGAGCTCCGCCTCCGGCAACCTGGGCCACGGCAGCAGGTTGCCATAGGGGTTTGCCGGATCGACCGCGGAGAGCATCGCTACCGTGAGCTTTGCCGGCGTGCGCAAGGAGCGCAAGGATTCAATGGCGGCGTTGGTGGCGAATTGCGCTCCGCCAAGACCGGAGATGAACATGCCGCGACGAATCCAGCCACGCTCCTCCATCTGGCGCAGGGCGGGATAGAACGCGCTGAAGCCTCCGGGCAGATCTTCGGCAGCCGCGCTCTCACGGGCCACCAGTCCATAGCGAAGCAGGAGTTGCTGGGCTACGTTGGCGCTCCACTCCGTAACACTGGGCTCAACCGGGATTCGCGAGCGAACCAGCGACCAGCGGCCCTGGGCAATGGCTCCGCCACGGGAGCGGGCGCGAAACTGTTTGAGGAATTCCGCCGAACCAGGCCGCGCAAAGTCATTGCCGCGACGGGTGTGGCCCTCGCGCTGGTGGTGCAGGAAATTTCGCAGGGAGTGAAACGTATCATTGGTCACGATGCCCTGCCAGGCCAGCTCCCAGAGCGCATCGCTGGTGTCGCCGGGAAAGCCTCCGCCGGTAGCCTGATGCACGGCGCCAAAAAACGACGCGCCCTGGGCCGCCAGAAACGAGGCGACCTGCTGCACACGGCCTTGCATTGGCGGCGGCACATCCAGCGCCAAGGGAGGCAGCAGCGCGGGCAGACTTTCCGCAAGGTACAGGGCCACGCGCCCATCGTGCTCACCGAGTTGCCCACGCCCAACCCACACCACTTCTCCGGCAGCCATGAGGTTATCAAGACCGGCAGGATCGTAGTCCCGGATGCGCGCGGGCAAAATCTCACGTTCCCATTCGGAGAGCGGGAGCGCGACGCCTTGCAGGGTCTCAATCGCATCCAGCAATGCATCCAGCCCACGGCGCTTGCTGCCGACACCTTGCCAGCGGGGCAGGAACGATCCCAGCAGATGTGCGGCTAGAGGCTCTACCTCGCGCCGCAGTTGGGCCAGAGTGCGGCGGCGAAGCTGCTGCAAGACCTCCGGATGCACCCACTCACGATGGATGCCGCCGGGCCGGAAGCCGCCTTCGAGAAGTTTGCCCTTGCGCACCAGCTCGGCGAGGGCGAATTCGGCGATGGACCTTGGCAGCTCATAACGGCGCCACAGATCTGCGAGCGTGAACGGACCGTGGGTGCGGGCGTAGCGGCCCAGCAATTCCAGGAGTGGTTCGGGATGCGGCTGCAACCAGGTGGCCGCGAGATCGCTGGGCAAAGCAACGCCGAGGGCACCGCGATATTGCGATGCGTATTCCACCGCAATGTAGCGAGGCTCGGCGGCGATGGCAAGCAGCAGCACTCGCTGCGAATGAATGAGCGCTTCCGCGGCGGCGAAGACCTCCGCGCTGGCGCAGCGCGTGCGCAGCTCCTCGGCATTCAAATCGCCCAGCCTGAGCAGGAGATCGTGGATACCATCGGCATGGTGTGCGGCGTACCCGGCTCCGAGTAATTGCAACTGGTCCTCCACCGCACGCAGCACGGAGGCGTCGAGGAGCTCGCGGTAGTCGGCGTCGCCGAAGAGATCCTGAAGTTGTGACTGATCGATGGAGAGCGCCTGCGCGCGACGTTCGGCCAGCGGCGCGTCGCCATCATAGATGTAATTGGCGACGTAGCCGAAGAGGAGCGATGCGGCGAAGGGCGAGGGTTTGGCCGAGTCCACGGTGGTGACGCGGATGTCGCCATGCTCAATGCGCCGGAGAATTTCGGCGAGCGCGGGAAGGTCGAAGATGTCGCGTATGCATTCGCGATAAGTTTCCAGCAGGATGGCGAACGAGGGATAGCGGGAAGCCACGTTGAGCAGGTCCGCGGAACGCTTGCGTTGTTGCCAGAGCGGGGTGCGGATTCCGGGACGGCGGCGCGGCAGAAGCAGGGCACGAGCCGCGTTCTCACGAAAGCGCGCCGCAAACAATGCGGTGGAGCCGAGCTGGCGCGTGACACGGTCACGAATCGATTCGGAGGAGGGCAGCAGTTCGGCGGATTCCGGCAGACGGTCGCTCTCCGGCAGGCGGATTACGAAACCGTCATCGGCCCACATGGTCTCCGGCTCCATGCCCAGCTCTTCGCGCAAAGAGGCAGCGACGGCCATGCACCAAGGGGCGTGTACCCGGCTACCGTAAGGCGAGAGAACACAGATGCGCAGGTCTCCGAGCTCGTCGCGGCAGCGCTCAATCACAATGTCGTCGTCGCCGGGAACACGCACGGTGGCCGCCTGCTGATCGTTGAGAAAGCGCAGGAGGTTTTCAGCGGCATTCGGGGTGAGAGCATGGTCCTCCACCAAACGGTTGAAGGCCGCCGTGGCAGGCATGTGCAGCAGTTCGCGGGTAAGCGCACCAATCTGCTGGCCGAACTCGGCGGGCCGGCCGGCGCTGTCGCCATGCCAGAAAGGCATTTTGCCCGGCTCGCCGGGAGCAGGCGAAACGAGCACGCGGTCGTGAGTGATTTCCGCAATGCGCCAGGTACTGGCGCCAAGGATGATGGTCTCTCCGGGCTTGCTCTCAAAAACCATCTCTTCATCCAGCTCGCCGAGACGGGTTGGTTTTTCAGCACCGGCCAGATAGACGCCGTAGAGGCCGCGATCCGGAATGGTGCCGCCATTCACGATGGCAATGCGCTGGGCTGACTCGCGCGGAGTGAGACGATGGGTAACGCGGTCCCAGGTAATGCGGGGACGGAGCTCGGCAAACTCATCGGACGGGTAGCGGCCGGAGAGCAGATCAAGCACGCTCTCAAAGGATTCGCGGGAGAGCGAAGCGAAGGGCGCGGCGCGGCGGAGCAGATCGTAGGACTCCCCGGCGGTCATCGGCTCCATGGCGACTGAGGCCACGACCTGCTGCGCCAGCACGTCAAGTGGATTGCGCGGGTAACGCACGGCTTCCACCTGGCCGTCGCGCATAGCGCGGGTGGCGGCGGCGCAGGCCAGCAGGTCGGCACGATACTTGGGAAAGATGATGCCGTTGCTGGTGGCGCCGACGTGGTGACCGGCGCGGCCGATACGCTGCATTCCGCTGGCAACCGAGGGCGGCGCTTCGATCTGGACGACGAGATCAATGGCACCCATGTCGATTCCGAGTTCGAGCGACGAGGTTGCGACCAGGCCTTTGATGTTTCCGCTCTTC
>Ga0181520_10011103_pt1 | contig 11902 bp, 13 predicted proteins | sample PEATcosm2014_Bin_29_FD_132451 | JGI IMG/M metagenome (GOLD analysis project Ga0181520, IMG submission 132451) | Peatland microbial communities from MTU Mesocosm Facility, Houghton, MI, USA - PEATcosm2014_Bin02_30_metaG | ecosystem: Environmental > Terrestrial > Soil > Wetlands > Peat | place...
ATTGAATCCTCCGCTTTTTATCGCTTCAGAATCACATTATCCATTTACTAGAAACAGATTATTTCATGCTATATTCAGCATATCGACAATTCATTTGGGAAATCCAGGATCAAAGATACTCTCGCGGAAGATCTCGAACGGCCCGGTCGATATCGTCAGCCTGCGAGAGACCATGAACGTCTATCTCAAGAGGAGGATCCAGAGCGAGGCGGTCTATGCCTGATTCCGGTAAGTAAGAAGCACATCCCAGAACTGAAGGCCGCCTTCGAGACTATGCCGCGTGAATAGGCCAGCTGGTACTCGGGATGGCAATCCTCACGACCGAAGTGCTCGATGCAGTTAAAGGGAACGAATGGCCAAAAGCAATCTGCCAAACCGGATTTCGCCCCGGGGCAGGGAGGCGGTCAGGCCAGGACCGTGATGCCGCCCCAGGCCGCCGCGAATTTTCGGCCTGCGCCCCCGGAGAAGGGGACCGTACCATAGTGCATGGGCACTGCCACGGCGGCGTGCATCAGGCCTGCGGCCTGGACGGCGGCGGCGGCGTTCATGGTGGCCAGTCCCCCGACGGGCAACAAGGCGACATCGACCCTGAGGTCCTCCATTTCGGGGATAAGGTCGGTGTCGCCGGCGTGGTAGACCTTCAGACCATCGACCGTAAACAGGTACCCCAACCAGTCCTTGTTCCGGGGATGCATGGGCTTGGCCAGGTTGTAGGCCCGAACGGCTGTCACCGTGATCGGCCCCACGATCGTGGTTTCCCCGGGGGCCAGGGCATCGGTGGCCAGTCCCTTGTCGGCGCCGGAGGCCTGGACCGACGCGGGGACGACGACCCGCGTTCCTTCCTTGAGCAGGGAACGGACCACGGCGGCGTTGAAGTGGTCGGTATGGGGGTGGGTGACCAGCACCACGTCGACCTTGGTCCACGCCGCGGAGGGGCTGAACGGATCGACGGCAAGCACGAGGCCGCCCTCGGTTTCGACGCGGAAAGACGATTGGGCGATCCGGGTCAGGTGCTTTTGTGCCCAGGTCTTGGGTTCGGGAACGGGCATGGCGGTCACCTCCAAGGGATGCCTTCAAATTATCCCAAAACAGGAGCTGAGGCCACCCCTCGGCGCCCGTCGTGCTTCATCCGAACCGCGCCGAGGCAATAGGGCCAAGCTTGATGTCTGTTTTTCCCGGTGTTCGATATTTCAAGTTCTTTTCCTTTATATGTCTATCCATCGTCAAGGCCTGAGCGCGGCTTCTGTAACCGCGTCCCCCTTCACCTCGTTCCGAGTGCCGGCCTTCCAGGGCTTTCCCGATACGCCCTTCGATCAGGCGCTCGAGATTCATCACCACGGGATACTTACGTTTTCCCAGCGCGTGAAGGTACCTGTCGGGCCATCCGGACCAAGCAACGCGACGCGCACCACCTCGCGTGAGCCATCCTCGACAGACTCCGTGCCCGCGTAACCGTTGAGGTTAGTCTTGGTGAAGGCAGGGGAGACTAAGTTGACCTTGATACCGGTCGACTCCAGCTCGACCATCATGGCGAGCGTCATGGCGTTGAGAGCCGCCTTGGACGCAGGGTAGACAGGACCGAAGGACTTGTGGTTGGGGAAGGAGGGGTCCGCGTTCGCCGTCAACGAGCCGACGCCGCTCGATACGTTGACGATGCGGGCGTCCGACGACTCGCGCAGGAGCGGCAGCATAGCCTGGTACACTGCCAGGACGCCGAACACGTTGGTTTCCCACACCGCGCGCACTTCATCGAGGGATACGTTGCTCGGGCGGGTCAACTTGGCATATTCTTGAAGGGACAGGCTTCCCTTTCTCGTATTCGAGATAGCCGCGTTTTGGACGAGGAGGTCGAGACGGCCGAGCTCCTTGCGGATGCGCTGGGCCGCTTCGGCGATCGAAGAGCGATCCGTCACGTCGAGCTGGAGAGCGATGGCGAGCGGCCCGATCTCCTTGGCCGCAGCCTGGCCGCGCTCGAAGTTGCGCGACCCGACCAGCACCGTGAGGCCGTGCGCCGCGAGCTCCTTGGCGACCTGAAGACCGACTCCTTGATTAGCCCCGGTGACCAGGGCGACGCGTTTGTCATGCATAGCAATCTCCTTTATACTGTATAATACGGAACTGCGTTCCGTCTGTATTAGTAAGATACGGAACGACGTTCCGATTGTCAAGGGAGATATGGTGAGCGACAAACCGGAAGACCAAGGAGAGGGTGTGGAGCCTCGGGGGCGCAGGGATGGGCAAGTGCGCATCGACGCGCAGCGCAGCATCGACGCGTTGCTCCAAGCGGCCATCGAAGTGTTCTCGACCTCTGGAGTCGACGCTCCGGTGCGAGAGATCGCCCTGAAGGCCGGTGTCGGAATCGGGACCTTTTATCGCCACTTCCCTCAGCGCCCATACCTCGTAGCGGCCGTCTTCCGTCGCGAAATCGATGCCTGCGCGGACGCCGCGCCGGTCCTGGCAGCCCGGTACGGGCCCGGCGAAGCCCTGGCGAGATGGATGCAACGATACGCCGCCTTTCTCGGGACCAAACGCGGGCTGGCCGCCGCCCTGCATTCGGGAAACCCGGCCTTCGCCCCTTTGCCCGCGTACTTCCGGCAGCGACTCGAACCTGCGCTTCAGACACTTCTCGCGTCCGCGGTAGCCGCCAGCGAAGTCCGCGCCGATTTCGCCGCCGGGGATCTTTTGGACGCGGTCGCGAGTTTGTGCAGGAGCGCATACGATCGCGGACCCGACCATGCTCAGGCCATGGTCGCCCTGCTCGTCGATGGGCTTCGCTACGGCACGAGCCGATCGGAGGACTTGTCGTCCTGATATGAATTGTTGCTCTCTGTTTCTGAAATTAGGCGGCCAATCCGGTGAAACCTTAAGTGCCTTATATCTGGCATGTTGCGACATCTCGTCAAGGGTGAAAGTCTATTAGATATGTCGCGTATATCCCATGGCTTGCATCGTTCCGGTCGCCGTGGCGATGCGTAAGGATTGGATGGCCGATCCGCGCGACGCTATTCGGCGGGGGCTGCGCCGACCCGCTCGCGAAGCATGGTAATGTCCTTGGTCGGCGCGCTCCCGAAGAATCGGCCGTATTCCCTACTGAACTGCGAAGCGCTGACGTAGCCCACGAGCTGACTGGCGGAGCCCGCGTCCATCATCTTGGACAACATCAGGTTCCTGGCCTCCTGGAGGCGTAAGACCTTCTGGTACTGCAGGGGACTCATCGATGTAACGGACCTGAAGTGCTGATGAAAAGACGAGACGCTCATATGCGCCAGCTCGGCAAGCTCCTCGACCTTCATCGGCCGCGAAAAGTTGCCGCGCAGCCACGATACGGCTTTCTCGACTCCATACACGCCCGTATTCGCAAGGCCGATCTGGGCTATGCGGGTCCCGACCGGACTCCGCAATAGTCGGATTAAGACCTCGTCGATGACGAGCGGGGCGAGGAGTTCCGCGTCTCCGCTCTGCGCCATGAGCTCGATCAGCCGTGTAGCCGCGTTGATGATGCGAGCATCGGCCCGAGCGATGCAGACGGCGCCGCTATCCTGGACTCGAGGAAGGCCATGCGGAAAGACCTTCAGGACGAGCGCGGCTATCTTTTGCGGATCGAGATCGAGTCGCAGGCAAAGGTACGGTTCGGCGAAGCTGGCTCGCGTAACCCGAGATGCCACCGGCACATCGACCGAGAATGCGATCAAATGCGCCGCATCGTATTCGTAGACGTCGCGCCCCAGTATCACGCTCTTCGCGCCCTGCGCGACGATGCAAAGGGCCGATTGCTGGACCCCGTGGATCAATTCAGCGGTCGTTCGCGAGCGGCGAATGACGTGAAGCCCCGGAACGCCCAGCTCGAAGCTGCCGTCGTGCGGCGCGTAAGCCTTGAGCAAGTCGGCCAAAGCGGCCACGTCCGGCGATGTTTCCGTGGGAGTCTTCAAGATTCTGCGCCTCTCTCGTGATTATACACCCGGAATGACTTCGTTCAGGCACCGAATGGCGTTCAGCGCCCGCGGATAGCCGACATAGGGCACGAGCTGGGTCACCACGGCGAGCAGCGTTCCCTTGTCGTTCCCCACGTCGACATTGCCCTGAATATGCCCTTTGAGCTGCGGCTCGCAACCGCCCAAGGCGAGGAGCATCGAGAAGGTCAGGAGCTCTCGCGTCTTGAGGTCGAGTCCCTTTCTCGTGTAGTAATCGCCGAAGCAATTGCCGGGGAGGTATCTCTGAACGTGAATCTGGCTCTCCGGCGATTCCGCGTACATGGCCTCGATCCGATCCCCGAAGATAGCCTTCTGCGGGGAGCTCGATCCCCCGGCTCTCTAGGACCGCGTTCGCGGCGTGGAGGAAATCGAGGACCTTGGCGATCCCGCAATAGGGCACTGCCTGGTATACGAGTTCCTTCGCCTCGACCGGCGAGAGGCCGAGGTTGAGGGCTCCCCCGAGCATCACCTTGAATTCGCTCTGGGCTTGGCTCGCGATAAGCGCCGCCAGGATCGCCATCATCCGAGTCCTATCGTCGAGCCCGCCATGGGAAAGCACCTCGTCGAAGGCGAAATTGTCGAACAGCTCGATTAGCTCAGGGTCGGTCGTCGCTAGCGTCGACGCATGATTCGGCAGTAATTTCTCGTGATTCTTGCGCGCAGTTTCGGAGATGCTCATTTCTTTACTCCCTCCAACACTCCCGGTTTCCGGAGCCAGTCCGAGATCTCGCTCTCCGCCTTCCGAACGCTCCCGCCCTGGATCGAGAGTCCCTTCGCGACCTTGGCCCCGGGGCAGAGCTTCTTGATGTCGCTCTCGCTGCGCCCCATCCCGCTCCCTTCGTGCGTGCAGAACGGCGCGATCGTCTTGCCGGAGAAGTCGTAGGCCTCCAAGAAGGTGAAGACCGGCATCGGCATTGTTCCCCACCAGTTCGGATAGCCGAGGAAGATCACATCGTACTTATCCATGTCGTCCACGCGGCCGGTGATCTTCGGCCTTGCATCTTGACCTTGCTCCAGCTGCGCCGCTCGGGTGGTTTCGTCGTAGCCCTCAGGGTAAGCCTTTGCGGTGTCGATCTTGAAGGAATCGCCGCCCGTGAGCTTCTGGATGATCCCCGCGGCCACTTCCGTGTTGCCGACGCTCAGATTCTTTATGCTGCCGCCGACATAATTGTTTCCCTTGCGCGAAAAGTAGGCGATCAGGCTCTTCATTTATAATCCCGTCATTTTCAGCGCGCCCTCGGGAAGCCGGGCTCCCTGCAGCGGGATCTTTGAAACCGCCGTGTCGATCTCGTGAAGCTCGCTGACGCTGAGCTCGAGCTCCATCGCTCCGAGGTTCTCCCGGAGGCGATGCGGCTTCGTGGTACCTGGAATGGGCACGATCCACGGCTTCTTCGCGAGCAGCCAGGCGAGGGCGATCTGGGCGGGAGTGGCGGCCTTTCTCGTCGCCACTCCACGGACAAGGTCGACCAGAGCCATGTTCGCCTTCAACGCTTCCGGTGTAAAGCGTGGGACCACGGTGCGGAAGTCGGTCTTGTCGAACGCGGTATGCTCGTCGATCGTGCCCGTCAGGAAGCCGGCGCCCAAGGGACTGAAGCAGACGAAACCGATGCCGAGCTCTTCCAAGGTCGGGAGGATTTCGTTTTCGGGGCCTCGCCACCACAGCGAGTACTCGCTTTGGACCGCGGTGAGGGGTTGGACGGCGTTCGCGCGGCGGATCGTCTCCGCCCCTGCCTCCGACAACCCATAGCGCTTGACCTTGCCTTCACCGATCAGGTCCTTGATCGCGCCGGCGACGTCCTCGATCGGCGTGTCCGGGTCGACGCGATGCTGGTAGAGCAGGTCGATGACTTCGACGCCCAAGCGTTTCAGGGAACCCTCCACTGCCGACTTGATATGCTCGGGACGGCTGTTCACGCCGGCTCCGCGCAGGCCCGTGATCGGATCGATGTCGAAGCCGAACTTGGTGGCGATGACGACTCGGTCCTTGAAGGGCGCGAGCGCCTCGCCGACCACTATCTCGTTGGCGAAGGGGCCATAGGCCTCGGCCGTATCGAAAAAGGTCACGCCGCGGTCTACGGCTTCCCGGATGAGCGCGATCATTTCCCGCTTGTCCCCGGGTGGCCCGTAGGAAGAGCTCATCCCCATGCAGCCCAGGCCCAGAGCCGAAACCTCCAGGGCGCAGCGACCTTGGCCCAATATGCGCTTTTGCATCTCTTTCTCCTCTTGTCTCTTCCGGCCGGGGATCTCCTCGCTCAAAGGCCGGTTCTTTGCTCGAGGCTCTCGGGATATCGAGCCCCTTGGACCGAGATCTTGGAGGCGGCGTCCTCGATCTCCCGAAGATCGTCGGCGTTGAGCTCGAGGTCGGCCGCCCCGATGTTCTCCTCCAGGCGGCCGAGCCTTTTGGTTCCGGGGATGGGAACGATCCACGGCTTTTGCGCGAGGAGCCACGCGAGGGCCACTTGAGCCGGCGTCGCATCCTTTCGCCCCGAGATCTTGCCGAGCAGATCGACCATGGCTTGGTTCGCTCTCCGATTCTCCGCCGAGAAGCGGGGGACGATGCTGCGGAAGTCGGAGCTCTCGAACGTGGTATTCTCGTCGATCGTGCCCGTGAGGAAGCCCTTCCCGAGGGGGCTGAAGGGAACGAAGCCGATTCCGAGCTCCTCGAGCGCGGGAAGCACTTCCTCTTCGGGGCGCCTGAACCACAGCGAGTATTCGCTTTGGAGCGCCGTCACGGGCTGTTCGGCGTGCGCGCGGCGGATGGTCTGAACTCCAGCCTCGGAAAGACCGAAGTGCTTGACCTTGCCTTCCTTGATCAGGTCCTTGACCGTTCCCGCCACCTCTTCTATCGGCACGCTCGTATCGACGCGATGTTGATAGAAGAGATCGATAGCCTCGATTTTGAGCCGTCTCAGGGAGGCTTCGGCGACTTCCCTGATGTGCCCGGGCCGGCTGTTCTGGCCGATCTGCTCGCCCTTGGGGCCGAAGTTGAAACCGAACTTCGTGGCGATTACCACCTGGCTGCGGACGGGAGCGAGTGCCTCGCCCACGAGCTCCTCGTTCGTGAACGGGCCGTAGGCCTCGGCGGTGTCGAAGAAAGTGACGCCGCGCTCGACGGCCGACCGGATGAGAGAGATCATCTCTTTCCTGTCGGGAAACGGCGGGTAGGAAAAGTTCATTCCCATGCAGCCGAGCCCGAGAGCCGACACCTCGAGGCCGCTATTCCCCAGTTTGCGCTTCTTCATCGCGATTCCTCCTAATACCTGCATAGTGGAAATATAGGTTTTCGGGCGGGAGAATGTTTGCCTGAAACTACGAAACTTTAGCTCGATTCACCGGATCTTCGCGCGGCTCATGCGCTTTTCGGATGGATCCTTCTCTAATCGCGGCGCGGCGCGTCAGAAAATCGAGTTTAATTGTCGCGCCGGCTCTCGGGTCCTTCTCGCCAAAGTCGGCGACGGGACACTTGAGGCGCGAGGGCTTCTTCGCGATGATCTTGAATAAGAGTTGGATGGGAATAGGAATCAAAAGGATCGAGGGAAAGAGTGGGGGGTAAAATGGATAAAACACGGATACTCGTAATCGGCGCCGGCGTAAATGGATCCATCTGCGCCGCGGCCTTATTCAGGGCCGGAATCGACGTGACCGTCCTCGCCCGCGGGAAGCGCTATGAGGAACTTCAGGGAGAAGGAATTGTAATAGAGAATCTGCTGACGAAGGCAAGGGATGTCGTCAAGGTTCCGGTCATTGTCGCACTCGAACCGGAGGACGTTTACGACTATGCGCTCGTTGTCGTCCACAGACATCAGGTCAAGGACCTCTTGCCCGCCCTGGCCCGAAACAGGTCCCCCAATATCGTATTCATGGTCAATAATCCATCGGGGCCGGACGAGTTCATTTCGGCAATCGGCAAAGAACGAGTAATGCTGGGATTCGTCTTTGCCGGAGGGAAAAGGGAAGGGTCTATAGTTCGTGCGATCAGCGGCAATATCGGCGGCGTTCTAGGAAAGCTTTTTGGCGGAGGGACTCCCTTCGGGGAGATAGATGGGGCTATAAGCCCGAGGCTCGTACGGCTCGTGGATATTTTGAATCGCGCCGGCCTAAAATCAAGAATGTCATCGGATGTCTCGGATTATCTTGCGACGCATGCAGCGATCGTTGCGCTTCCAATTATGCTTTTCGCGAAATACGGCGGCAATAAGCATACATTAGCCAGAGCCGACTCCGACCTCCGCCTTCTGGTAGATGCGTGGCGTGAAGCATTGGCAGTGCTGAATGCGCTCGGATATAGGATAGTTCCTCCGAGATTTCTTGTCGTTAAAGCCATTCCGCGCTTTATCATGGTTGCGATGTTGCGTGCTTTCATCAATTCCCGCATGTGGGATCTGGCCACGACTGATATGAGCGGGGATTGGAGCGAATTGAGCCATTCCCAGACCTTCGAAGAATTTCGGTTCATCGCCAAGGAGTTTGGTCGCTTAACCGAAAAAACCGGAATACCTGCGCCTAGTTTGCGACAGTTGCTTACTCTCGTTCAATAAAGATCCTGCATTCCGAATGTCGGACCTTCAAAGCCATAGAAGCGGCCTCGTATCATACGCTCGGCGCTTTTCCGGAGCCAAAAACCGCCAACGGATTCTGCTGAGGAGCCTTGAGTAGGTACTCCCGCAGGGCTTCCAACGCGATGTCGAGGCCCAGGGAGTTCCGGAATCGGACGACGTCGGCAGGCCGATGCGCGAATCGCTGCGGATGGCGAGCTGGAACTCTGGCGGCTCCCAGGTTCCGATACGATGCACCGACAGGGCCGTGCCGAGGCAGAATACCCCGCCTGGGACTGCCTTCTGTAGATCGACGAGCTCGGAGCGCTCAGCCCGGAGCGTCCCGGCCTTGGCATAGCCGCCCTGCGCCGAGATGAAGGAGCGGACCTGTTCCATAGTCTCCAGCGTCATGATCGGCTATGTCAAAACGCGCCACGGTATTTGCCAAGTGTGGTATGTTATATCTTGTTACTGTATATACGCCCGCTACCTGTTCAAGGACCTGACGACATAAATGAAAAAGCCCCAAGGGGCTGAACCTACTCGGGCTAAGTGCGATAGACGACCTAGATCGCGATAGCGTGCTAGTTTGTCCATTTCGTGGGCCGACCCCATAATGCCGCGAAAAGTGACAAGCGGTGTCGATTAGTCAGATTCGTCGTTCGTCGTAGTTTATAGAAAGACTAATTATGTCGGTTCAGAAAAGCCGAAGGCCAAGGAACAAAGGAGTTTTCGCGATGAGAAGGATAATTGCATCGATCTTCATGACCCTCGATGGTGTCTACCAGGCGCCAGGCGACCCCAACGAGTTCGAGCGCGGCGGGTGGGCGTTTCGATACTCCAAAACCGGCGATGATTCGCTGAAATACGCAAAGGATCAACTGTTCGCGGCTGATGCTCTTCTCCTGGGAAGAGTAACCTACGAGGGATTCGCGAAGGCCTGGCCGTCAATGCCTGAGGATCCGGCTGGCTACGCCAAGAGAATGAATAGCCTACCCAAGTACGTGGTTTCATCGACTCTGACGAAAGCCGAGTGGAACAACACGACGATCCTTACGGGGAACTCCGCAGACGAGGTGACGAAACTGAAACAGCAGCCTGGGCAGAATATCCTGGTATTCGGCAGCGGTCGGCTCGTTACCAGCCTTTTGCGATTTCATGTTCTCGACGAACTCAGGCTTGTCGTTTCTCCGGTAGTATTAGGCGGCGGCGAGCGTCTCTTCAAAGAGGGCGAGCCTCAAGGCCTGAAGCTCATCGACGCGAGATCGTTCAGTTCGGGCGTCGTCGTTTTGGCGTATCAACCTGCCGGAGGCGATGGGAGGAGCTGAAAGGGATCGACACGCTTACGATATTGCATTTCAATCCACTGGGGCAAGGGTGTTGTTTGGAGATATCTTAGTACAGGTAATACAATTGAGGCTGTCTGCGAACTCGAAGCTCAGGGAGGCGATGATAGGGATGACTCGACTAGCGTGAATCTGACGGATCGCAGGGATGTGGCGGTCCGCTGGACATAAGGATCGTTCATGGAGGGCCTATCATGAGATTCATGATGCTGATGATTCCAAGGGGGTATGAGAACGCGCGACCGGGCGCGATGCCCGACGCGAAGTCGGTCGAGGAGATGATCAAGTACAACGAGTCGCTGCGGAGGGAGGGAGTTCTACTCGCGCTTGACGGACTTCGTCCGCCATCCGAGGGCGCGCGGGTCTCCTTCGCGGGTGGCAAACCCAAAGCGGTCGACGGTCCGTTCCCCGAAGCGAAGGAGGTGATTGGCGGCTTCTGGATAATTCAGGTCAGATCGAAGGAGGAGGCAATCGAGTGGGCGAAACGCTGTCCCTGCTCCGACAACGAGGTGATCGAGATCCGCCAGGTACAGGAGATGACTGAGTTTCCGCCCGAGCTTCAGGAAGCGGCGAAGAAGGCAGGGTTCTAGGAGGCGCGGGTGCTCAACGGACGCGGCAAACAGTTGCGCCACGCTGGGAAACCATGGCGAAAGCATGCGATTAACGACGGTCTCTTCAGCCCGGACGCGGGAGCAGGACAGACCTCAAAGGGGCGGGGTTTGTGGCCCACCTCAAGAAGTGCTGCGGGGCGCGGGATCCATCCGCATGCCGAGGTACCAGACTTCGAGGGGATCGTGAGCGGGCCCATGCCCCCTTCCGAAACAACACCTTCCCACCGCGCAATCGAAGCGGTTTGGCGGATAGAGTCCGCGCGGATCATCGCTAGGCTTGCGCGGATGGTTCGGGACGTCGGCCTAGCCGAGGAGCTTGCCCAGGACGCATTCGTCGCGGCTCTCGAGCGGTGGCCCCGGTCTGGGATTCCAGACAATCCCGGGGCGTGGCTGATGACCTCTGCAAAGCGGAAGGCGATCGACCTTATGCGCCGGAGCAGGAACCTGGAGCGGAAACATGAGGAGATCGGCCGTGGACTTGAAAGCCTCGAGGAGATTCCGATAAGCGATTTCGCCGCTGCCCTCGGAGGGGGTGACGACCTGTTGAGCCTTCTGTTCATCGCCTGTCATCCGATCCTTTCCCAGGAGTCACGTGTCGCTCTCACGCTGCGACTTGTCGGCGGCCTCTCGACCGAAGAGATTGCGCGTGCGTTTCTCGCGCCTGAACCGACGATCGCGCAGAGGATCGTCAGGGCAAAGCGAACGCTTGCCGAGGCGCGTGTGCCCTTCGAGCTTCCCGAGGGGCTGGAACTTTCTCTGCGCCTCCCCTCGGTGCTCGAGGTTATCTACTTTATTTTCAACGAAGGGTATACCGCCACTACTGGCGAAGACTGGATGCGCCCCGCTTTGTGCGAGGACGCCCTTCGAATCGGTCGCATATTGGAAAGCCTATCCCCGAAGGATCCGGAAGTGCACGGTCTTGTCGCGCTAATGGAGATTCAGGCCTCCCGAATGCGCGCGCGCGTAGGACCCCGCGGAGAACCTATTCTCCTTTTGAAGCAAGAGCGCTTCCTATGGGACCAGCTCCTCGTCCGCCGAGGTATCGCCGCTCTTGAGAGGGCAAAGGCGCTTGGCGGCAGTCTCGGCCCCTATGCGATTCAGGCCGCGATCGCGGCATGCCACGCGAGCGCGCCCACGGCGGAGGAGACCGACTGGGGCCGTATCGCGGCGCTCTACGACGCCCTTGCCCAGATCGCCCCTTCGCCGGTCGTGGAGCTTAATCGGGCTGTCGCGGTGGCGATGGCCTATGGTCCCGAGGCGGGACTTGAAGCGACCGGCCGGCTCATCGTAGAGCCATCACTCGCGAGCTATCATCTCTTGCCGGCCGTGCGCGGGGATTTTCTTGCGCGGCTCGGACGATTCGAAGAGGCGAAAGTCGAGCTCGAGCGCGCTGCATCGCTCACACGTAATGAACGGGAGCGGGAACTTCTCCTCGAACG
>Ga0181520_10011104_pt1 | contig 11900 bp, 10 predicted proteins | sample PEATcosm2014_Bin_29_FD_132451 | JGI IMG/M metagenome (GOLD analysis project Ga0181520, IMG submission 132451) | Peatland microbial communities from MTU Mesocosm Facility, Houghton, MI, USA - PEATcosm2014_Bin02_30_metaG | ecosystem: Environmental > Terrestrial > Soil > Wetlands > Peat | place...
CATTGCTCACAATCACAATCTTCAATCCCAGATTCTGCTTGAGTTCAATGACTAAATCGATCATCTCTGGAAAGGGCTTTGACTGCGCAAACATGAACTGCCGAAACTGATTGCGCGTGAAACTCCGTTTTTTATAGAAGACAACCAGGTTCAAATATTCTTCGAGGGTCAGTTTTCCCACCTCGAAGACCTCGAAAGTAAGCTGATGACGAGCTTCCATGTCAGCCCACTCCAGTTTGAAGTGCTTCGCAGCCCGCTTGCGAGCCAGATGATCCCAGCCATCGGTGAGTAGAACATCACCAACATCCAGAAATGCGCAAGTGATCCCAGTTGCTTTCTTCATCAGAATTCCTTCCGCCAACCTATTCGAAGCGGTAACCTTCCACTTGTTCATTTCACGGTAACCACCGATTCATACCTTTGCCTCAGGCGTATCGGCGACTGCCTCTGCGGGTATCTGTTCCGGCAAATCAAGGCGGGCCACGCCAATCCGGCTGTCCGCCATCCCGTAGTAAACGTCGAGGCGATCTGGAGTTCCAAGATCGTCACGCCGGTCGATGCCCGTGGGGAACACGACATTGGCGACCGTCCCATCGCGTTCCTGCGCAAGCACCGGCGTCAACACCGGCTGAGCAGAGCGATAACGAATCAATCGCGGATGTTGCTTTGAAAGCATCATCACTCCGGCCGAGTAGCACAGATGATGACCACCGGCGCTATCCGCCGCCTCACTCACGCCGTGGTAAACAATCAGCCATCCGTGCTTTGTCAGGATGGGCGGAGTCCCGGCGCCGATCTTGAGCCTCTCCCAGGGCGACACTGGAGTAGCCAATCGGTGATGAGAAGTAAACTGGCCCAGGCGATCCGGTGCGCGGCTCTTCAAGGCTTCCGGGCAATAGGAAATCCAGATGCTCTCCCGATTCAGATCCACCTCACGAGCCCCAGGGTGGCGCGCGGTCTCCTCAGGCCGCGTACCGGCAAAAAGAGGACGGTGGAGCATTCCCAGTTCCAGTTTTCCGGCCGAGTCAGGTATCGCGACAGGAAAGAAGCTCGCGTCCTTATCGTCCACGTCGGCCAATTCGATGCCCTGCCATAGGGCGAAAGCTGCCAGTCCCAGACGCTTCCAGTGGAAGAGATCCTCCGATTCCGCCATCGCAATTCTTGGTCCGCGTGGTGAGAATGCCGCGTACGTCATGATGTAGCGTTTGAGAGGTTCGACGAACGTGACACGAGGGTCCTCACACCCTCCACCCCCCGGCCGCAACTCATACTCCGTTTCCGGTTCCAGTGCGATGCCGAGCCTTTCGACACCAGCCGGGTCGCCGGCTTCATTGAACTTCACGCGTGCAATGCCGATACGGGAGTAATTGCCTTTTGCGACCAGCCGTGGAAAGAGGTAGAGTTTGCCGTCTGGACCACGAACAGCAGCCGGATTCAGGACGCCTTCGACTTCTTGGGGATTGCCGGGCTCCGGCTCCATCAACATGCCCAGGCGGCGGAGCTTGAATTCGCTCATCTGTACTCCTCAATGAGTCGCACTTGCTACCTCAAAGGGCCTCATCTGTTGACCGTCGTCCAAACAGGCAATAATCGCTTCGACAACACGCTTGGTCTCTCTGGGGCCCTTAACTGGAATCGAGATCACACCTGCCTGCTCTGCCGGGTAGTCGTTCCCTCCCACAAACAAGGCATCTCCTACGTAGATCATTTCTTTCACTGAAATGCCAAGTGTCTCTTGCAGCTTTTTGATCCCGTAGGCTTTGTCAATGCCCGGTTTGGTGACATCAATGGATGTCGCACCACCGAGCCGCACCGAGAACTGGGGAATCAGAGTATCGAGGATCGTTTTGATTTTCTTCCGCTTGGCGAAATCTGAATCCCATTTCTCCTTCTCCTCCAAGGGTGCTTGCTGGCCCAATGCGGAATAGGTCACCTGGCTCCCACGATCCTCAATGGTCTCTCCCCATGTCTTTTCGACAGAGAAGCCGGCGGCTTCGGTGGCTTTTTTCAGGGAACCGACGATCTTCCGTTTTTCCTCCGCAGTAAGATCCTCCGAATAGAGCTTCTTCCACTCCCCGGTATATTGAAAGAACTCTGTTCCACAGGTGGGTAGAATCGACAGCTTTCTAAGGCGGTCATCTTTGGGAAGATTGGAGAGCACCTGTTTTTCAAACTGCAGCCAAGCGCCTCCGGAGATGATCGCAACCTTGACGACACCGAGCAGGTCATGGAGGAGCGACGACATTTCGGCATCGAGTGACGATTTGCTTTTGGCGAGCGTCCCGTCGAGATCAAAGACAATCAGCTTTTTCACCATACATCCACCTCAGGCTTCTTGCGGCCTTCTTGCTGTCTCAATCAAAAGTTTCCGTTCGCGCTGACTCTCTCGTTATTGACCGGTTCAAGACGATTCGGGCAGCGCGATTTCCAACAAGGTCACTGCGTTGTTGGGGTGAAATTCACATGCGCCGACCACCGCAGGCAAGAGCCATACCTCACCCTTATCGATGCCATATGTTGAGCCGCCGCCTTCGAACCACCCCGAGCCCTCAATGCAAACGAGCACGCGCGGCATTTCCACGGCGCCGACGATAAACGGCGATTCTCCGCGCAGGCGCCACAGCAGGAAAGGTTCACAATCAAAGAGTCTTTCGCGCTCCACGGGAGTTGTGGTCACCACAATGGGAGTCACGAGACCACTTTTGCTGTCTGCAAAATCAATACTGGCAAGCGCCTGATCGACCAGGAGTGGCCTCGGCCGGCCGGTCTTTGCGTCGATATGGCCCCAGTCGTAAAGCCGGAAAGTCACATCGCTGTTCTGCTGGACCTCAAAAACGACCACATCGTCGCCCAGAGAGTGAACCGTTCCCGCAGGGATGAATACGGCATCGCCGGCCTTCGGGGCAATGCACACCAGGTGGTCCGTAATGGTGCCGTCATCAAGCGACTGACGCAGAGTGCCGGCAGTTGTGCCTGATTTCAGGCCAGCATAGATGTGGCTCCTCTTCTCAGCATCGATTACGACCCACGCTTCGGTCTTTGCCGTATCGCCGGCAGGAATCAGCTCTGGGTGCGCGGCACTGGGATGTACTTGCACGGAAAGCATCTCGCGCGCGTCCAGAAACTTGAGCAGCAGCGGAAAGCGGGTGAAGCGCGAAGACAGCTTGCCCATCAGCTGTTCTTGGAACTGCTCCATCACTTGCCGAAGCGTCTGGCCCTTAAGTGGTCCATTCGCAACCAGGCTTTGATGGTCGGTGCGGTCGCTCAGCACCCACGCTTCGCCGATAGGTCCATCGCCCGGAAGCGGCGCTGAGAGCAAACTGGCCAGGCGACGGCCGCCCCACAAGCGATATTGATAGATCGGTTCGAACCGCAGCGGGTACAACCTTGTTTTATCCATTGTTCCCGTCTTCCAATATCCCAAGCCTCAATTCCGAGAAGGTGTTATTACGAGTGCTACGGCTGTACCCAACCGAGTACAACCGCACTGCCCCGGCAGGTGAGGTTAGATTCAATTCGCTGCCGGCGCTGGCATCGCGGGCTGCCGATGGCCATTTGGAACCCACGCCAGATCGCCACTCAGAACGTAGACAGCCAGCGCGGCAGCCATGAGGACAGCGCCTATCCAGAAGCGCCAGTCGCGATGCATCCGTCGCCAGTAAGGACCGGGATCGGGCTCCCCCTTGTCGCTGCTGTTGCCTTCCGCGTTGTGCTTGCTTCCTGTCATTTCGTCTCCATCTCCTGGGAGTATTCGCCACGACGCGCAGATTGATTGCAGCGGGCGCGGTGATACAAAGCCTGCTGTGCCACCGATACATTGGCCTCCTGGCCCTTCCAAATCTCTAACGCCGGCTGCTGTATGGCGCGGGCAAACGAAAATGCCAATGCCCAGGGAAGCCGTGACTTGAATCTGACGTTCATCGCATTCAAACGGGCCGTAGCCAATTCCGCGGGTTGGCCGCCTGACAGGAACGCAATCGCCGGTACAGCAGCAGGCACAGATCGCAGGAAGCAGTTCACGGTGGCGTCGGCTACCTCGTCCAATGTCGGCTGGATCGTGAAGGCTGTTCCGGGAAGCACCATGTTCGGCTTGAGGATCATTCCTTCCAGCATGACCCGTTGCGCAAACAACTCGCTGAATACAGTTCGCAGGATTTTGTCGCTGGCCTCGCAACACTGCTCCAACGTATGCTCGCCATCCATGATGACTTCAGGTTCGACAACGGGGACGAGACCCGCTTCCTGGCATAGCGCGGCATAGCGAGCCAGCGCATGTGCATTGGCTTCAATGCAGCCCCAACTCGGGAACCCCTTGCCGATTGCAATCACGGCGCGCCACTTGGCAAAGCGCGCACCAAGTTGAAAATATTCCTGAAGGCGATCACGCAAACCGTCCAGGCCTTCTGTGACCTTTTCGCCGGGATGGCCGGCCAATTCCTTGGCGCCTGTATCCACTTTGATGCCAGGAGTGATACCCGCCGCGATGAGGACTTTGACAAAGGGAGTGCCGTCGCTCTTCTGCTGCCGGATCGTTTCGTCGTAGAGGATTGCGCCACCTATCGACTCACCGAGCCCCGGAGTGGTCACAATCAACTCGCGGTAAGCTCTTCGAGCTTCGACAGTTTCAGGAATGCCGAGCTTTGCAAAACGCTTGTTACAGGTCCCGTTGCTCTCATCCATTGCAAGCAGGCCCTTGTGATCGGCGAAGAGCAACTTGACGGTGTCTTTCAGTAATTGCGAATTCATTTGGACCTGCTCGCTTCCTGTTCAGTTTTGGATAGCTGAGACTGTCCGCTCAAGGGCATTTCAGCTTGTAAAGCTATTGAGCCGGATTTGCCAGCAACTGCTTGAGCGCGTTGATTGCTTTCTGCGCTTCTGCAAGTTGGGCCTCAGCTTGATCCCGAGTGGCCTTCGACAGCGGCGCCTGCGCTCCCGCTTGTTTCCCGGCCAAAGGACCCGGCTGTGCCGGTGCTGTCCCAAACAACGAGCCAAGCGCTTCGTCGAGTGTCGGTTCCATCACGACCTTATCGCCCGTCGCAACAATCACTCGTTTCAGTTGAGGGAAGTTCGTGCCTTCAGCCTTCAGATACAGAGGAACGACGTAAAGGAATGAGTTCTCGATCGGGATGACGATAAGCTTGCCGCGAATGACTCCCGATCCCTTTTGATCCCAGAGAGTAAGCTGCTGCGAGATGGTCGTGCTCTGGTCAATCATCGCGCTGATCTGGTTCGGTCCAAAGATCAGTTTGTCTTTCGGAAGCTCGTAGAACAGCATCTTCCCGTAGTCGGGGAAGTCGCACCGGGCGGCCAGCCAGGCGATCATGTTGTCCCTTTTTTGCGGGGTGAAAGGGGTCATGATCAGGTACTCAAGCTGTCCGCTTCCCGGAAGCTTCATCAACATGTAGTAAGGATCCATCGGGTTGACCGCTCCATCGTACTTCTCCTGCGGAGGGACCCAGAGATCTTCGCGGTTGTAAAACACCTGGGGGTCGGTCATATGGAAGGTCTCGTACTGTGTCGCTTGGATTCCGAACAGGTCTTCGGGATAACGCAGATGAGCCTTCAGGTCCGCTGGGAGATCGGCCAGGTCTCTGAAGACACCAGGGAATGCCCGCTCGTACATAGCGAGAACAGGATCCTTGGAATCCATCGCGTAAAGGGAAACCGTTCCGTCGTACATGTCCACAACGGCCTTTACGGAGTTGCGTATATAGTTCATCCCCTGGGCCGAGCCGGTTGCCTGCGGGCTCGAATAAGGGAAACGATCCGAAACCGTATATGCGTCCTGAATCCAATACAGCTTCCCCTCGCTTAAAACGGCATACGGGTCATGGTCTAGAAGCAAGAAAGGTGCAACCTGGGAGACGCGCTCTTGAACGCTTCTCCATATCTGAATCCTGCTTTGCGGCGTCAGGTACGACGTCAGCAGAATATTGATGTCCTTCTGAGTCCACGCAAACAGGAGCCTTTTCCAAATGCTGTCGAGCGGGATTCCACCGTTTCCCTGATAGCTCGCATAGACGTTTTCATTGCCCTTGGGATAGTCGAACTCCTTTATCCCGGTTGAGACGATCTTGTACCCAGGCGCGACCTCCCCGAAGTAGATGGCGGGCTGCGTTATATTCAAGCCGTATTGCGATTCTGCAGGGACATTGTCAACCAGGTATTGCGGGAGGCCTCCACCTGTCGTATTCGAAACAGAGTTCATCACCAGCCCCTCACCATGCGTGAACTGAAGGGTTTCGTTGACCCAAGTCTGAGCCTCTGAAGGAAGTTGCGACGCAAGTTCCCTGGACGCAAGCATCACCTGATGGTAGCCATCAGGCAGACGGTACCGGTCCACATCCACGTTATAAAACTGGTAGTAAAGACGAATCGCCTGCGTCTGCTGGTAGGTCTGTAGCAGTGGCCGTGAATCCCAGAGGCGAATATTCTGAATCGTATCCTGATTTCTCGCGATCACGTCGGGAGTCAGATCCGAAAGCGCTGGATAGGCCGTTTCCTGAATGCCATCCAATTTATATGCCTGACGCGTGAAGGCAATGTAATGGTTCAAATAGGGCATCTCAAGGCTTAGCTCATTGGGCTTCACCACAAATGCCTGAAAAAGGTACGGTAACGCCATTACTGCAACCACATACAGCCCTGCGTAAACCACGATACCGGCGACAATGTGCTTGGTGCGTGTTCGGAAAAACCCGATGGCCAGTAGTACGCACGCCATCGCCGAGGCGCCGGTCATTAACCAGAACGCGGCCTGCGTGACGTGCGCTGCGGCATAGCCGGCTCCGTGCACCACGCCGAGCGTCGAATAGACAAGGTTGTAGCGGTCGAGAATGAAGCCCCATCCGAAGTTGGCCATGAGGATGAACAAAAGCACCATGAAGTGCTGGCGGGCGCTGTCGGGTACAGTGATCTTTCCGCTCGACCTGGACTGCCGTATTCCGAACATCGCGCAAGAGGCGAGGATCGCCAGGGCCCCGATCGTTAGAACAGTAATGCTTCCCTGGAGCAATTCATAGAATGGAAGGCGGAAAACATAGAAGCCGAGGTCGACGCCAAAAAGCGGGTCCGCAACTCCAAACGAGCCGCCATACCTGAAACGGAGAAAGCTGTCCCATTGGCCGGATACGCTCAACGCAAAGATCAGCGAGAGCACCACAATTGCGAAATCGATCGCAAATACCAGCAGCTTCGGGCTAACGTCGATGTTGATTGTCCTGCTGGCGTCTACAGGATGTTTGAAGGCCTTGTTAAAGAAGCTTTCTCCATCCACCAGGTCGATGTTTCTTGCTGCAAAACGGAGATTGACCCATAGATACAACACTGAAACGATCAATGCGACGCCGAAGATTCCCCACTTGACCGAGAGAAGGGTCCAGAATATGCCGGCGTAGTCGAGCTGCCGCATCCAAAGCCACTTCTGCACCAGACCCAGAACGGTCGACAGAACGACGACAATTGCAATCAAGGCAAGGAAACTCCATCTCAGCAGAAAGCTGATCGCGGGTGGCAGAATCCTGCGTGGAGTTTCGATGGAACCCTTTGCTTGGGGTTCGATTTTCTCAACGGCTGTTGCGTGCATGGTCTTTTCCTTCGCCAAGCCGGAATTGGTCGTTCGACTCGTGTGTGGCAAGCTGATGCGCGGCCGGCACGAGTACTATCCAACACCAAGCGACGAAGAGTCCGGTCAATTGTGACCAGAACACTGATTGCTCATTGTTTAGAAAAGGGGTGGTAGTTTGACTTGACTCCAACCAGGAAATAGGACCTGTCCGGTTGCAGCTACTTCCGAAGGGTTGTCTTCATGGCGGGTTTGTTTATATTGGTCTTGAATAGCGGCTCTTCCTCGATCAAGTTTTCCGTATATGGAACCGGTGGGGGCCAACCGCGGAAACTCCACGAGGGCGCGGTCGACGGCATCGGCACCGATCAGGGCGAGTTCTGGATCAAGGACGACCAGGGTAAGAAGCTCGTCGATGAGTCCCCGGCCCTGCCTACCCGGGCCGTTGCCTTCAAACTGGTGGCAGATGCGCTTCATTCCAAAGACTTCCCCGCGCCGTCGGCCATCGGCCACCGAATGGTTTCTGGCGGCCCTACAGTTCAGGCAAACCAGCGCATCACCGCCGCATTGATCGAAGAGATGGAGCGCTACAAGGCCTTCGCGCCACTGCACACACCCATCGCCATCTACATCATGCGTGAGGCTTTCCGGCAGTTTCCCGGCATTCCCAACTTCGTTTGCCTGGACACCTGGTTTCATCGCCACATGCCAGAAGTCGTCACCCGCTTGCCGATTCCGGAGGAATATGCAGCGATGGGCGTACGCCGCTACGGCGCCCATGGCCTTTCTTACGAATCCATCGTTTATCAGCTGGCACCAGCCGTTCCACAGAAGCTTATCGTCGCACACCTTGGCAATGGCGCTTCAATCGCGGCGATCCGAGACGGGCGGGGTCTGGACACTTCAATGGGTCTCACGCCGCTTGGTGGCATCATAAGCAGCACACGCACCGGCGATATCGATCCTGGAGTGCTCCTGTTTATCCTGCGCAAAATTGCGGAGACGGCCAAAGACACCACCAAGGCCGCCGACCTGTTGGAGGCCGTAGTCAGCAAGAAAGCTGGCCTCTTGGGTGTGAGCGAACTCTCCAGCGATATGCGCGACCTGCGCGACGCCATCGCGCACGGCAACGCAAAGGCCCGGCTTGCCGTGGACAAGTTTACCTGGACAGTCGCCAAGTGGATCGGCGATTACGTGGCCGAGTTGGGCGGGCTGGACATGCTGGTCTTCACCGGTGGCATCGGAGAGAACGACATCGCCTCTCGTGCGGAGATTTGTGCAGGACTGGGCGCGTTGGGCATCAGGCTCGACGCGGCGCGCAACAACGTTCAGGGCGCGGCGGTGATTTCGGCAGAACACTCAGCTGTGATAGTGCGCGTCATTCCTCCCGCCGAGGACCTGATGATTGTCAACCACGTGGTGCGGTTGCTGGCGGAGTGATCTGCCACCATGCTGTGCGGATCCGCGGCCTGTGGAATCTCGCCCGATAAACGAGGCGATTCCTGGATTTCTCTTTAGACTGTGGCTGGCTGAATTTAGGGAGACACCACTACTTCACATTTGCATCCCGCAGGAGCTTGGCCCGCCGTTCCTCGTACTCCTCGCTTGTGATTTCGCCGGCGGCATATCTCCTTTTCAGGAGCTGCAGGGGCGATTGCATCTCCCGGTAAGTGGATCGGCGCATCGGCATCATGAATGACAAGAAGAGCATCCAAAAGAATACCCAGAAAATCCACCAGATCCAGTGCATTCCACCGAAGTAGTAGTACATCGTTCAACTCCTAAAGTGTCCGATTGATCGTTTCTCGCCTAGTGCCAGGGAGTTAGGAAATGTCTTCACCGGATAGCGCGAGCCTGCTGCCTACGCCTCGAATGACGAATTGTCTAACCGCTGACGGCCCCGTCATGGGTTGGAATACAACGCGAAACCGAGTGAGAAGAATCTACGGCTGGCAACCATGATTTGGCTGTACAAAACTGAACATGATTCGCCGTTAAGGTGTTGGAACCTCAATGTCCTAAGACGCATTGGGGCTCTGCGATTGTCTTCCGGCGTCTCCCCTTATCCCCAGTCAGCATCGTCGCTTTGGAGGCAATGTAACAACTTGACAGGGACGTATAAGATTGCTTAGCGTCTTCAAGTGACCCGTGGAAGACTGCATGTGCAACATCCAGAATGGTGCCTGGAAATCGGAGGACACAATGTCCCAGAGCAAAGATGACAATGCCGCGGACCTGCATATCTACGCAGCCCACGCCCATACTGCTGCCGCTGCCGCACACCACCGAGGCGATCACGAAGCCGCGGAAGAGCTGAGCTCAAGGGCTCAGGACTACTCAATGGCGGCTTCTGAGAAAACATTTGAGCTCGCGAAGCAAATTCGCGTTCCTGTGAGGGCTTAAATCGCCTTCAATCAAAACCTTACGATAATTGGAGACATGTTGAATGGCCGCTCCAAATACCACTTTGAATTCGCAGTCAAACCGTCTCATCCGTCCTGAAGCGCGGCGCCCGGTTTTCGGAGCCGATTCAACAATCTCCCTTCAACTGGCGCCTCGCCCGCAACGCCCGGTCAGGATAGCGGTGATTGGGAATCACCTTCCGAGACAGTGTGGGATTGCAACCTTCACCACAGATCTGTGTGACGCGATCGCTGCCGAATACGGAGCTGCCCAACTATTGGTCTTAGCAATCAACGACGGGCAATCATCCTACCTATACCCCGAGCGGGTGCGATTTGAGATCTGCGAAGGCGATCTCGCGTCCTACAGAGCGGCCGCCGAGTTCTTGAATGCAGAAAATGTCGATCTGGTGTGTTTACAGCATGAATACGGAATTTTCGGAGGCAAATCCGGGAACTACATTATCGAGTTGCTGAAGCACCTTAAGATGCCGGTCATCACAACTCTGCATACTGTGCTTCGCGAACCGAACCTGGACCAGCGGGTTGTAATGCACAAGATTGCCGCACGCTCCGAGCGACTCATCGTCATGAGCCAACACTCTTCGCGTATTCTGCGGGAGGTCTTCAGGGTCCCGGCCGAGAAGATTGACCTGATTCCTCATGGCATCCCCGACTTGCCTTTTGAGCAACCGGACCTCTATAAGAATCGCTTCTCTTGCCAGGGCAAGAGCGTCCTTCTCACGTTTGGGCTGCTCTCCCTTAACAAGGGGTTCGAAAGCGTCATCCAAGCCATGCCGGAAATCCTCGCCGGTCATAGCAATGCAGTCTACATGATTGCGGGCGCCACTCATCCCCACATCCGCGCCCGTGAAGGGGATCGCTACAGGCTCGAGTTACAGGCCCTGGCGAAGAAACTTGGAGTGGAACGGCAGGTCCTGTTCGTGAATCGGTTTGTCGCTCCCGAAGAGATGGCTGCGCTGGTCGGTTCGGCCGACATTTACATCACGCCCTATTGTCACGAAGCGCAGGCTGTATCGGGAACCCTGGCATATGCCATGGGCGCTGGAAAGGCCATCATCTCCACTCCATATTGGTACGCCGCGGAAGTGCTGGACCATGGACGCGGAATGCTGGTGCCGTTTGAGAACCCAGCCGCCATCGCAACAGCGGCAATCGCGCTCCTGGCCAACGATGAGGCACGCCAGGCGATGCGCGAACGTGCCTACCTGTATGCTCGGCCTATGGTCTGGAAGCGAGTAGCGCAGTCCTATATGACCGCTTTCCTGCGGGCTCGCGCCTATTGCGCGGAACCGGTTCACGTGAGGTTCGCCGTCCAAGCCGGCACAAGAGAGGCCGAACAACGCGTCGTTAACGCTTGAGCGATTCCAGGTCGAAAATCACTGTCCAGGCCTGGCATTCTTGCTCAATGCTCAAATTGTGAGCAATTCGGTACAGACACGCCCCTGCGAGCCTAGGAAACTGGTGCTGCCAGTACTGCAGGATGCTCGGGCAAAGAGCATCCTGCCGCTTCCAGCGCCAGCTAATCCATTTTGTGCTGTGGGATCGATTGTCGTGACGGCCGGTGACTCCACTCCTAGTTTTCACGTTCTAATCCCACCTTCAAGCAGCCTCTTCCCCTGCTTCGGGGCAGAGGCTCAGTCCAGAAAGAGGCAATCCCTATGGCCCACACCGGGATTCACTCGATTGACGGAGAACCAAAATTCGACCTTGCCCACTTTCTTACATCCACCGGGTCGGGCAGAAGAATTGTTCATTGCGATCCAAAAAACGCGTTGTTTTCACAAGGGGACTCAGCCGATTCTGTTTTCTATATTCAGAGCGGCCGGTTAAAAGTCACCGTCGTTTCGGCGAACGGCAAGGAAGCTACGATTACGCTCCTCTCAGCCGGCGACTTTATTGGGGAGAATTCG
>Ga0181520_10011105_pt1 | contig 11900 bp, 6 predicted proteins | sample PEATcosm2014_Bin_29_FD_132451 | JGI IMG/M metagenome (GOLD analysis project Ga0181520, IMG submission 132451) | Peatland microbial communities from MTU Mesocosm Facility, Houghton, MI, USA - PEATcosm2014_Bin02_30_metaG | ecosystem: Environmental > Terrestrial > Soil > Wetlands > Peat | place...
CCATCGGCAAGCTGCAGCTGTACACGGCCTGCGCCGGGGTTCCACCGCAATACCTCATGCCCATGTATCTCGACGCGGGGACGAACAACGAGCAGTACCTGCATGACCCTCTCTACCTGGGGATGCGAAAGACGCGTCCGTCCACCGCCGACCTCTATTCCTTCGTCGACGAATTCGTTGCGGCGGTGCAGGAGGTCTTTCCGAAGTGCTGCATCCACTTTGAAGATTGGACTGGCGCGGACGCCGTGCATTTGCTGGAGCGCTACCGCGACCAGTACTGCGTCTATAACGACGACGTACAGGGGACGGCGGGGATCACCCTGGCGGGGATGATCAATGCCGCGAAGCTTAAGGGGACGAAGCTTAAAGATGAGAGGTACCTGTTTCTTGGCGCGGGCTCGGCGGCTATCGGTCTCTCCAACCTGCTTTGTGCCGCTCTGGTTGCCGAAGGCATGACGCTGAAGGATGCGCAGGCGCGCGTCTCCATGTTCGACATCAACGGCCTGCTGGAGCCGACTCGCAAGGATCTTGCCGACTTCCAGAGACCTTACGCGCATGAGCACGCGCCCACCCATGATTTCGTTGCTGCGATCGAGAGCGTTAAGCCGACCACGATCATCGGCGTGAGCACGATTGGCGGCGCCTTCAATCAAAGGGTCATCGAGGCAATGTCCAGGCTCAATGATCGGCCGGTGATCTTTGCACTTTCCAACCCGACCGAGCATGCCGAGTGCACTCCGGAACAGGCCTATACGTGGTCGAAGGGCAAGGCGATCTATGCGGCGGGAGTTCAGTTCGAACCGGTTCAGTACAACGGCCAGACGTTCCTGCCCGGACAAGCGAACAACTTTTATGTCTTCCCGGCGATTGGGATGGCCATCTTTGCCACGCAGGCTGCGCGGGTGACCGACGAGATGTTTATTGAGGCTGGGCGGGCCGTGGCGGATCAGGTGCCGCCGGAGCTGCTGAAACAGGGTCTGCTTTATCCGTTGCAGTCGAACATCCTGGAGACGGAGATTCAAACGGCAGCGCGGGTCGCCAAGCTGGTGTTCGATGCCGGACTTGCCCGCGTGGAGCGCCCCGCCGACATGGTCGCATTCATTCGCAAACATGTGTATCGGCCCGAATACAGCAGAGCAGCGACGGGTGCAGACCAAGCAGCTTGAACGATCTCACCGGCGAAGGTGCGGGCTTGGTAAAGCCGCCGCAGAACGGGGCCGCGCGTCATTCGGCTGGAGCGATCGGCGTGGATTTAGTTGGGGCGCGAGCGTTTTGCCCTGGCAGGAACGGTTGAGCCGTCTCACACATCCTGAAAGGAGATGTCCAAATGAACTTACTGGAACGGAACGGCAGTGCCGGAGCCTGGCAGAAATGCCCCGAAGAAGAGAACGACACCCTGCTCGTCTTAGCCGCCCGTTCCGGGGACGCAATCGCGTTTGTTGAGCTGAGCAGGCGCCACTCCAAACGCACGTTGCTGATGCTCTATCGAATCACGAGGAATTGGCAGGACGCTGAGGACATGCTGCAGGAATCCCTGATGAAGGCATTTCTTCATCTCGATGCGTTCGAAGGAAAGGCGAGTTTCTCGACATGGTTTACGAGGATCGCAATCAATAGTGCGCTTATGCTGTTGCGGAGGCGGCGAGGGGTCCTGGAGATTGCGATCGACGGCACCGACAATCCCGGCATAGACGTTAAGGTGGATCTCACGGATTCCGGCGACGACCCTGAACAGTGCTACGCGCGACAGCAGAGGGAGGCCATGATGAAGTTGGCAGTGTCGCAGCTGCCGGCGGGCCTGCGCGCAGTGATCAAGCTGGAGCATGCGGGCGACTTGTCGAACAAAGAGATCGCGCGATGCCTCGGCATTTCGGAGTCGGCGGTGAAGTCGAGGCTCTTGCGCGCGCGGATTGCGATACGAAAGTCCGTGCAAGAGAAGGCCGGTTACAAACGCCCGTGGCGAAGCGAGCGAAAACCGGTGCATTGGAGCGAGAGCAGGACGGCAGACCGCTGCGAAGATGTCGCGGCGTAAGGAACACTTACGTTCGCGCAGCAGTTGATTCTGTTGCGCTGAGGATGATGAGGTGGCGACCGCGAATTGCCCTGCCCTGGTCCAGTGCGCGCTATGCAGATTTGCGCAGGAAGAATGCCGCGTGCGAGTGCGAATTGCAAAAGGCTCGAACGTCTTCTCAACTAGGGCAGTTGCGCCGGAGCGAGGCTTAGAATCAAGCGAGTTCTCGCTTCCGCGAATTGAGTTGCCGCTTGATCCTCAGTGAGCGCGGCGCCGCTGAATTGCCGATAGCTGGCCTGTCCGTTTGCGGCGACCTGCACGAATTCCACAGACTGCGGCGAGGCAGGGATACGCCCGCCAAACCAATGCGGATCATCGCGCTGCACCCAGGTGACGAGCGTCAACACCGCGCCCGCGGGATACGCATGAGCCATGGGCCCGGCTGCCGGAACGGCCCCCCGCGCGTGCACGCCAAGCATGGCCGTCTCGTTGCCAAAGAGCGTCGCCGTGGTGTGGGTCCTGGGGTCGACCAGCATCGTGATCGGGTTCCAACTGAGCGGCTGAAATGGCAAGCCAGCCGGCAGCGCGGCAGCGTCCTTGTTCACGATCTCTTCGCGACTGACTGGTGCAGCCGTGATCGGCAGCGTGTAAACGTAGTCGTCGCCACGCACGGGCTGATGGCAAGATGTACATTCGTCGACGAAATGCGCATCTTTGCCGTAGGGCCGCAGATTTACGCCACGCCAGCGGCCCCAGCCCCAACCGTCGGTTTGCCTGAAGCGCCGGGCATCCTTCAGCATCAGCTCCACCTGGATGAACGCGCCGGGATGTACGAGACCGTCGGCGCCGGTTACCTGCTGCCATGCGATCTTGGCAAATTCGGATCCATCCGGCCAGGGGGAGATGTGGCCCGATTGGGCTGACCTGAAAGCGATGTCGTTGCCGAGGATGAAGCGGAAGGTGTTATTGTCGCCGCGGTCGGTGGTGCTGATCAGCTTCCAACCCTCGAACCCTGGAGCGAACAGAAAACCGTTGAACTCGGGCGACACTGTCGGGAGAGAGATTGGAGCGAGGACTGGCTGGGGCGAGGTTGCGGAGGAGCTCGGCGGAAATGACCAAGGCGAGAGGTATGCCTTCAGCGTGGAAAGCTCATCGGGTGTGACCCTGGCATCGGGATGGAGCTTGGTAAAGCCTGGCAGCGGCATGGCGCCAAGCTGGATCATATTGACGGCTTCGTAGAGGGTTGCCTTCTGGACGGAGGCGGGAGCAGATCCAAGCGTTGAGAAGTTAAGGTGTCGCCTTGCAGTGAGAATGTCGTGACGCACCAGCCAGTAGCCGGGCACGATCTCGTCGAACCAGGAGAGGCGTCGCTGGTCCGAGTGGCAGCTGTAACAATGCTGCTCGATGATGCTCCGGACCTCTGGAGGCGCTTGAAACTCGGCCGTTGCCGGCGACGTGGGAATGGTTGGGTGCAGCAGCTGCGACAAAGCGAATATCACGATCCCCGCACACGCGAGTTTACCGGTTCTTCGCATCATGACCTCCCTCCCTCAAATCGAGTAAAGGCCGATCGCGCATGAAAAAGCAACTGGCGGCGGCGCCTGCCAGCCGGAGGGCTTCGCCCCAACCAAGCTGCGGGCGCGGCTAGCGTGGGATGCCGAGTTTCTCCATGCGGGAGTAAAGCGTGGATCGTTTGACGCCGAGCCGGGCGGCCGCGCCCTTAGGTCCTGAAAGAATACCGTTGGTGCGGTCCAGCGTCTTACAGATGTGATTTCGCACCACCTCTTCGAGGGTAGTGAGCTCACGCTCCTGATCGCCTGCGGCCACCTTCAGCTTCTCCAGCGGCGCATGCAGCACGCAATCGCTTGAAAGGATGACGCTGCGCTCAATGAAGTTCTCCAGTTCGCGAATGTTTCCGGGCCAGGGGTGCTTCACGAGAGCGGCCATCACGTTATCCGGAACGACGTCGATGCGTTTATGCATCTGGCGGGAAAACCGATCAACGAAGTAGCGCACGAGAAGTGGGATGTCGTCGGCGCGGGTGCGAAGAGGAGGAAGAGTGATAGGAAAGACGTGGACGCGATAGAAGAGATCGCTGCGGAATTGCTGGTCGGAAACCATTTTCTCCAGGTCGCGGTTGGTTGCCATCACCAGACGCACGTTGACGCGTATGGTCTGCATGCCTCCGAGTCTCTCGAACTCTGCCTCCTGAAGAACCCGCAGCAGCTTCGCCTGCAACTCCAGGGGGATGTCCCCGACTTCATCCAGGAAGAGCGTGCCGCCGTTTGCAGCTTCAAAGCGGCCTACCCGCCTTGCGACGGCGCCGGTGAACGCTCCTTTCTCGTGGCCGAACAGTTCGCTCTCCAAAAGGCCAAGTGGAATTGCGGCGCAATTGAGCTTGATGAACGGCTGATCTCTTCTGCGGCTATAGTCATGGATCGCCCGCGCGATGAGCTCCTTGCCAGTTCCCGTTTCTCCCTCTATCAACACCGTTGAATTGGTGGGGGCGACGGTGCGAACCAGATCCAGGACCTCGGCGAGAGAGGAACTGCCTCCGACGATTCCATCGAAATCGCTGCGGCGCGGCTCGGCACAGACACCGCCGTTGACGTGACGCGCAGGACTGTCCGAGAAGAAGGAGGGATCGTAGCCAGTCAAGCTCTGAGGGAATCTGCCTATCGTTTGCGGGTCTGAAAACTGAACCTCATGGAAATTCATAGGAATCCTCATTCGCGTCAGTTGATCGGTCGTTGCAGCATGCAAGTCCGCTGGCGATCCTGCACCGAGCAGAGTCGCGGATTCGCTATTCTCTTGCGCCAAGCCCCAAGGCATGAGGATTGTCCGATTGATCACGGACCATCTCTCCAAGATCGAGAGCCGTCCGTGGAAAACTCCCCAGCGGGAAAGCCAACCAAACTCGGCGCCTCATCCTCCGTGCAATCGAGTGTCTCCGATGCTCCGTGGGCCGACTAGCCACTTTTGAATAGTATTTGCACTCCATTTTTCTTGAGGTAGCCGCTGCCGACGTATCTGTTTGAGGGCATTCATGATCCGGCCTCAGAGCCGGGCCAACGGTAAGGCGTACGACCGGTGGGCGGCCGCAGATACCCAAGCCTCATTGACGCCCGGCTCGGTCAGCGGGAGAGAGAATTCAGCCAGCGCTGCAGAAAAGCCATCAATTCCACCGGTGGCCGCAGCCAGACGCGCGCGCTGGTTTCGCGAAATTCGGAGCGGACGAGCACGCTGAGTCCGTGGCCATTGAGGGCCTGAAACGCTGACTCATCGGTCAGGTCGTCGCCGAGGTAAGCCACCGGGATATTCGCAGGAGAGCAGCTGAGAAGGCTGCGAACGGCATCGCCTTTATTCGGGCGCGCGACCCGCATTTCGACCCCTCCGTCGAATTCGAGCAGCGCGATTCCGGGCCGTTTCGAGTAGGACGCCATTCCTTGCTGCGCGGCCGCCCGGGTTTCTTCGCCTTGCTGCGGAGGCAAGCCGCGCCAATGAATCGCGATGCCTCCGGGCTTCACTTCCAATTGGCGACTGAATCCGGCTGCGCGAAACCATGATTCCGCGCTCGCCAACAAAGCCGCGGGCTCGGGATCGATTGTGATCTGGCGGCAGGTTCCGTCGGCCAGGAGATGTTCCATGCCATGCGAACCCCAAATCTCAACCTGGAGCGACGGACTGAGGAGAGGACGCAGGCTGGCGACGGGACGGCCCGTAATGATGACGACCTTCGAATTTCCTCGATCCAAAATCTTTTCCAGGAGCGGGACGACGCCGGGGTAGGGGTAGGCGCTATTTCGCTCGACCTGAAAGGGGGCCAGGGTCCCGTCGTAGTCCAGCAGCAGCAGCGATTGCGCCGCCTGAGCAAGCTGCTCAAAGAACTCCGCGACCGATCCGCTGGCGCAGGCTTCCACGCAATCCCCTTCCCTAAAAGCCGTTTGAGGAATACGAAAGTTCCCGGTCTCTGGCTTCGAGGCGAACTTCGCACAGCTCGCCCACCAACTCCGCGGCCCACCGATATACGTTGTGCTCCTTCACGTACCTGCGCATATGCCGCATGCGATCGACGACATCCTCGACGCTCATTTCGAGAGCCTGGGCGATGGTCTCCGAGGTCGCCTGAATGTCGTATGGGTTGACCAGAATGGCGTCGTGGAACTCCCGCGCCGCGCCGGTGAACTGGCTGAGGATGAGGACGCCTCGCTCGTCGCGCCGCGCCGCCACAAACTCTTTTGCTACCAGGTTCATGCCGTCGTGCAGCGACGTCACCATGCAGAGATGCGCGACCCGGTAGTAGCGCTGCACCTCCTGGTGGTTGTGCTGGCGGTTCTGAAAGACGATGGGTTTCCACCTGCCGCGTTTGAACCGCGCGTTGATGCGCGCGGCCTCCTCGGCCACCTCCGCCTGAAACTCGCTGTATCGCTTGATGCGGCTGCGCGTGGGTGCGCCAATCTGGATGAAAGTGAACTTCTCCTGATAGCGCGGATGGTTTTCGAGAAACATCTCCACGGCCTGAAAGCGCTCGACGATGCCCTTGGTGTAGTCGACGCGGTCGACGCCCACGCCGAGAAATACCGCATCGATGCCAAGTTCCGCCATTACCAGGCTGCGCTCTTCATCGACCGGCATCGGCGGGTTCACATCGCTTTCAGGAAAGTCGACGCTGATGGGGAAGGGCCGCACGCGCGACTCGTGATTGTTGCGATTGACCGAGAAGTGTTCGCGATCGATGCGGGCCTCGAGAAAGCGGTCCACCGTATCGAGGAAATTATTGCAGTGGGCCTGCACGTGGAATCCGATCAAGTCGGCGCCCAGAAGTCCATCCAGGAGTTCCCGCCGCCATGGGCAGATGCCGAACGACTCCGAGTTCGGCCACGGAATATGCCAGAAGATTGCGATCCTGGCGTGAGGCAAACGCTCCTTGAGCAATCGCGGCAGCAGCGCAAAGTGATAGTCCTGCAGCAGAACCACGGGATTATCTTCGTCTCCGATCTCCTCCACCAGCGCGTCGGCAAATTTCTCGTTTACGGCGCGATAGTGCTGCCAGTCGCTGGTGCGGAACATGGGCCGCGTATGCGCGATGTGGCACAGCGGCCAAAGGCCTTCGTTGGCGAAGCCGTAATAGTATCCGTCCTCCTGCTCGGCGCTGAGCCACACCCGGCGCAGGGTGTAGCGCGGGTCCTGCGGGGGGACCTGCAGCCGGCTGTGTGCATCGACGGTATCCATGTCGGCATCGCCGCTGCCGTGGGCGATCCAGGTTCCGTTGCAGGCGCAAAGGATAGGCTCGATGGCGGTGACGACGCCGCTGGCTGGGACGATGACCGTAGTTTCGTTACCGTGCCGGTTGTGGATGTAGGGTTCGCGATTCGACACCACGAACAGATTGCTTCCGTCCAACTGATGGCGCACGCGGTCGGCGAGCCGCTCCGCTGTCCAGACCGATTCGTTGGTGTTGCGCAGCCTGGCTTCCGTCTCTGCCGAGGCGCGCGCCCGCTGCAGGCTCTCGGCCAGCGGCGCCACCTCGCGTGCCACCGGTCCCAGAAAACTCATATCGCTGGCGGACGGCGGGGTGGCGTGGCGTCCGGTGCGCAACGCTTTCATCCACTGCTCCACGCGGGCAACTGGACGGGCAAGGCTCTGGCGCAGAATCAGCAGCGTGACGACCACGATCACGAGCACCTGCAGCGCCATACGGACGAAGGTGTGCGCCCAGATGCGAAAGATCTCAGTCTGGATATAGGTGGCATCATGCACCACCACGATCGCCCCGGTTACGCTGTTATCCGCACCATGCAGCGGAGCGGTCAGCAGATAGACCAGCCGGAAGTGCAGCGGCATGAACCTGCTCTGGGTACGGTTGCTGGCCAGCGCGTCTCGGAGCATCTGCGGCGGCGGCGACAGCACGTTGCCGAGAGGCCGCGCCACCACCAGCGGCGAACCGTCGGCGCTATAGATCCCGATTCCCAGCAGGTGATCGCGATTGGTGAATTGCCGGGCGAGTTGCTCCAGCCCGCCCTGATTCCCTGCCTGCTGGTATGACTCCGCAGTCCCGGCAAGGCTCTCGCCCAGGGTCATGGCTTTGCGTTCGAGGTCGGCGCGCATTGCGTCCTTCTCCACGCGCACCTCGTACCACGACGTGCCCAGGGAGACCAGAGTGATCCCAAGAATCAATGCCAGGATGAGTCGCAAGCTCAGAATTCGCATACTTCCGGTCCTTATGGCTCTTTGTGACTTCAGGCAGCGAATCTGAGGCAGACAAGGACAGCATTGAATCAGGTATCTGCATTAACAGAGTCCTTTCAGCAGAGATTGGTTGCATCCGCTCCGTCAGGGAAAACTTCATGCCGCGAGATGTTGACGATTTGCCGTGCTCGCCGTGGCCGCGCTGACGACTTTTTGCATCAGAATCAGATGTCTCAAGCAGGAGCCGGCACGTGAAAAAACCGGGGAGCGCGTCGAATTCGCTCTGGTTCAAGGACGCGATTCTTTACGAACTTCACGTTCGTTCTTTTGCCGACAGCAATGCTGACGGTATTGGCGACTTTATCGGTCTGCTGGGAAAGCTGGATTACCTGCAGGAACTGGGCGTCACTTGCCTGTGGCTGCTGCCGTTCTTTCCATCGCCGCTGCGGGACGACGGCTACGATATCGCCGACTACAAGAATGTGCACCCGAGCTACGGAACGCTGGAGGACTTCCAGCGTTTTCTGGATGCGGCGCACGCGCGCGGAATGCAGGTGGTGATTGAGCTGGTGATGAACCACAGCTCCGACCAGCACCCGTGGTTTCAACGTGCGCGCAATGCTCCCGCGGGATCGGCGGAGCGCAACTTCTATGTCTGGAGCGACAGTGACCAGCGCTTTGCCGGCGTGCCGATCATCTTCAACGATACGGAGACGTCGAACTGGACGTGGGACGCGGTGGCGGGCGCGTATTACTGGCACCGGTTCTTTTCGCATCAGCCCGACCTCAATTACGATAACCCGGCGGTGCTGGACGAAATGCTGGATGCCATGCGCTTCTGGCTGGACCGCGGCGTGGACGGCCTGCGCCTGGACGCGATTCCGTACCTGGTGGAACGCGATGGCACACGTTGCGAGAACCTGCCTGAGACGCATGCCATTATCCGCACGGTGCGCGCGGTGATCGATGCGGAGTACTCGAATCGATTCCTGCTGGCCGAGGCCAACCAATGGCCGAGCGATGTGCGGCCGTACTTCGGCGAGAACGATGAGTGCAACATGGCGTTCCACTTTCCGCTGATGCCGCGCATCTATGTTGCCGTGCGCCAGGAAGACCGCCTGCCGATCGTCGACATCATGGAGCAGACGCCGGCGATTCCAGATACCTGCCAGTGGGGATTGTTTCTGCGCAACCACGACGAGCTGACGCTGGAGATGGTTACGCGCGACGAACGGGATTACATGTACCTCGCCTACAGCTCCGACCCACGCACGCGTCTCAATCTCGGCATCCGCCGCCGCCTGGCGCCGCTGCTGGACAACAACCGCGAGCGCATCGAGTTGCTGAACAGCCTGCTGTTCTCGTTCCCGGGAACGCCGATCCTCTACTACGGCGATGAGATCGGCATGGGCGACAATCTTGACCTCGGCGATCGCAATGGCGTACGCACGCCCATGCAGTGGGACTCCAGCGCCAACGGCGGATTCTCCGCGGCCAATGGATCCAGCCTTTACGCGCCGGTTATTTCCGATCCCGTCTATGGATATCAGGCCGTCAACGTGGAAGAGCAGCGCAAGAATCCCTCGTCACTGCTGGGCTGGACCCGCAACATGATCGGCCTGCGCAAGCTGTTTGCTGTGTTTGGCCGCGGCACCCTGCGCTTCCTCAACCCGGCCAACCGCAAGGTGATCGCCTATCTGCGGCAATTCGGCGATGAGTCGGTGCTGTGTGTCGCCAACCTGTCTCGCTTCGCCCAGCCGGTCGCGCTCGATCTGGCGGAATTTGCGGGCCGAACGCCGATGGAGGTCTTTGGCTACAATGCTTTTCCATCCATCACGGCGCAGTTGTACAGCCTGTCGCTCGCGCCCTACTCCTTCCTCTGGTTTGAACTGCTGGCTGCCAATGCTGCTGTCCCTCCGGATCCTCCCGATGTGGTGGATGGCCCGCAACCACGCATCCAGGACGGGCCCACGTCGCAAGCATCGCCCGCGAACGCAGCTGGCGAGGCAGCGCCGCCTGACTTCCCCGCTTCGCATCCCGGAGTTGAAGTTCAGGAAGTTGGCGCCCGCAGTTCCCTGCTGCTGCACGCGACTCCGGCTACGCCACAGGAGCTGGACCGGCTGATCGTGTCGCTTTCCCGATCCATGGCGGAGGCTTCGTCGACGCTCGACGCTACCCTTGCATTTCCGCTGCTCAATGGCGATGGCCAGGTGTACGCGACCGATGCGGGAAGGAGCCACCCGGATACGCACCTGCGAGTGGCTCCCTATCACGCGCCAGCAGCGCTGCGGCCGTCGTGGCCCTATCCGGCCTCCTTTTATGTCGAGCTCGAACGCCTGGCGGAAGAGCATCATGCCTCCGCGGTGGTTCATCTGGCTCCGGCGGCCGAACCGTTGCCCTGGCCGTGCATGGTCGCGCTGGCCGATTCCGTGGTGGCCGGAGACGCGGGTCTAGCGCTCGCCAAATACGAACTCGGCCGCTACCGGGGCCTGCTGAACAGCGCTGCACTGTATCCGCTCACTCGCGCCCTCTACTGCGCGGACGTTCGCTACCCACTCGCGTCCGATGCCGCATATTCCCGCGAGTTTCTGCGACATCTCGCATCGCAGGTTCCAGCGGGCGACCCGGCGTCCGGTGACTATCTGATCCTCTGGCCCGTTCTGGAAGCAGTCACGCAATCCATATCGGTCGCTCAGGTCGATGCCGGCGTGCGCCAGTTCGCCCAACCGCCGAGTCCGGACGTGACTTCCTTGCTCACCAGCATCCTCAGTTCCCTGTTCGCGGTGACTGAACAGCGCGCAGCCTATTGGCAAAAGAGCCGCCCAGTTTATCCTGTGCGCAACCTGGCCGCCTGCAGCATCCCGGCCCAGCCCGACCACCGATGGGGTGCGCCGAACGCTGACCATCCGGAATCCGCGTCTGTGAACCGGCCGGATATTTCGTCGATGCTGGAGTCGTTTCATCTCGCCGCCGGTAATCTGCAGGAGGTCTGGTCGCAGGTGATGTCGCCCGGAACCCTGCTCAGAATCAAGCGTCTGGCGGAACTGCCACCGGCGGAGTTTGCTATGGACGACACGCTCTGGGTGCGCATTGTCTGGGATTTTCTGCTGGCGTATCGGGGCCGCGGCGTCAATCGCAACCACATATTCGGCGCGCTGGTGCCACTCTACCTGGCCTGGGCTGCATCTTATGTGCTGCAGGTCGCGGATCTCTCCGACGCCGAGGCTGAGGAGCGCATCGCAGCTCTGGCATTGACATTCGACGCCGACAAACCATACCTGATGGCGCGCTGGCGCTGGCCCGACCGTTTCGCTCCGTGATGGGCCGATCGCGAATCAGGCGTCGCAATGGATTTCTTCAGCAACCTGAGGGAGGACCGCATGTGGCAACAGATTGAATCCGCGCTGCACGCATCGATTGCACGCGTCCTCACCAAAGTGGCCACCCTGCTGCCTGCTCTGTTAGCGCTGGCGCTGGCCGTCCTGATCGCGGGTCTCTGCGGCGCGCTGCTGTCCTACGTGCTGCGGCGCGTGCTCACCGCTTTGCGATTCGATGAGGGCGTTCGCAAGGGACGTACGGGAGGCTACCTCGGTTGGGCCTTCACCCAGAGTCCCACCCGCGCCATCGCCCGCGTCGCATTCTGGGGCTGCATGGTGGTTGGCTTGCTGGTGGGCGTTTCCGCCTTTGCTTCGGGCTACGC